>Ga0181520_10013838_pt1 | contig 10094 bp, 22 predicted proteins | sample PEATcosm2014_Bin_29_FD_132451 | JGI IMG/M metagenome (GOLD analysis project Ga0181520, IMG submission 132451) | Peatland microbial communities from MTU Mesocosm Facility, Houghton, MI, USA - PEATcosm2014_Bin02_30_metaG | ecosystem: Environmental > Terrestrial > Soil > Wetlands > Peat | place... | reverse complement strand
TCGTACTCCACCGATACGAGTCCTCGGTTTTTCTTTATGTTGCAAGATTATGTCAGAGTTATCACCACGACCATGATTGGTCTGGTAGCCGAAATGCTTGAGGATGGCCTCATAGTTGACCAGCAAGAGACCTTTGCGTTCGAACAGGTTCTTGATGTGGATAGGCGTCCACTTTCCACCCTCAGTTACTCGGTATGTCTGAGAGCCAAGCACACCATAGATTCCTCGAGCCATACCAAGTGCTCCATCCACCAAGCCATCTTTGAAGTTCATGGGCTTCTCCATGATGCGCAAGTGCTTTCCGCTGATGCTGATGAGAAGCATTCGGTCCTCGGGGGCCATCCTACTAAGCAGTTTGTGGAACACTTGAGACTGTGTCAGGTCACAGCTCCTGAAGTCTCCCTCTACCACACTGTCTATCCTGATTACGTTGTTGTCCCTTCTTTTCATGTTAGTGTTTCGATTCTACGATGATGTAGGTATCAGGATTTGCGTCGATGGTACTACGTAAGCGGTATCTCAAGCTATGCTTGCTCTTGTCGTCCTTCCTTCGACTCAACACACATTTGGCCAAGTCCAGATGGCCTTTGTTGTTCTTCTTGGGTGTTGGAACGGAGCTCTGTGTGAGAGGCACCACATGGGATGTGGGAACATAGTTCGCAGAGGTCTCTTTGTGAGATACCCTATTGTCTGTATTGTGATCATCTAAGCTGTGCCTCATGAGCTTGGTGAGTTCACCAAGAGCTGTACCGTCGTTTTTGTTGATGAAGAGCGGGAGAACAGCGAAGAAGTGCTCGAGTACTTTCTCGCTTACCTCCCATACCAGCTTGAGGCCAAGCGTCTGTTCTGTGTCTTCGGTGGGCTTGTGGTTCGTTTGTTCTGCCACTGTGTCCTCCTGTTCGTTTACCTTCCATTGTTGATCTTGACTGTCAAATAGAACTTTTATCTCTTTGTGATCTTGCTGCTCTGTGATGTGCCAAGTGTAGCCACCAGTAGTGTGATCCTTGCGTGTACTACGCTTGATGTTCATGCCTTTGGCAGCAAGATGATCACGAGCTACCCTGAGCTGTGCACTCAACGACTGGGTGGAAGCAGGCCAGTTAAGGGCTTTCTTCAGATCTTGTGACGTCCCCTTCCATGGCGTTAGCGGAGCTAGCTGCTTGAATAGTTCGTCCTTCTCCTCTGTGGTCATTGTCTCCTCCATTTGTGAGTTAGTCATTCTATCTCTACTATCCTTATCCCATTATCGATCTCTGTATTGCATCGCGTCCGACATGTGTCGGCTGTACTGCAGCATTTACATCGCCCTGACCTCTCTCCCTACAGAGTGCCTACTACCAAAAGACCTCGGCGGAATAAAGGTCGGGCCTAACTGTTTATCCCACTACTCCCCCTCAATAGGATTCGATTTAAGACCCCGGCGGAATAAGAAGATGGATTGCTACCCCCTTCAGTACTCTAGTCATCTTAGAAGAGAGCGTATGAGGTTCTAGAGGTATCGTGGGAGAAAGCCTGAAGGTTACTGAAGAATGCGGGGCTATAGAAAGCTTATGGAACTGGGCTATGATCTGTAAATTGAGATGATCTAAAATAAGGCAATGATGTCAATAGGTTACAATGATTTGGTCTATCTTTGTAGAGTGAGGTTTTGTAAGTAGTGAAAAGTGCTTGCATATTAGAAGTGTTTGGTCCATGGTTGAAAGGGTAAGATCTATATGGTTAGAGCTGAAGCTAGATTCGGTACTCAGCTACCTGGACCTCTCCAGCCGTACCTGGGAATGGAGTTTAGTCCTTAGGCGCACAACATGCCTGGGAAGGGAGTAAAGAAGGAGTCCGCTATGTATACCAAGTCAACGCAGAGCATCTTAAAGTCAACTCATCTACATCAACTGATCACGCTTAGTCCTGGAAAGGACACTGAGCTTGATACCGTCCTGAGGTGCACAGCCTGTGGGCGTATCATGTTGATGGAACATGAAGAGACTGAAGGTGGGACAATATCCAGTCATCAATGTCCACCGATCAAGGTGAACTAGTTTATAGCCATCCAAGGGTATAGAGAAAGTCTGTGTACCCAGTTAGCTATATCCTGGTAGAAAGAGCCTCTAGATCGCCCCTGGGTCCTGCATATTGGGTATGGGGGTAGGGTAGGTCAACGCATCATGATCTACACAGGGTCCTGAATACTAGGGGGGGTATAGGGGGTCTGAAAGAATGCGTCATCATTCAGATCAAACCTACTGACCCAGTATGAGTCTTGAACACTGGGTGGTATAGGGGTAGGGTCAAGTAAAGTCCGATCAAAAGTATCCCTGGCTTTGAGACTGAGAATCTCGGCCAGGGAAAATTACTGGGTAGTAGGTATGTGGGTACTGGTAGAGGGCATGATTGCTCTCCCTTACCGGCAAACTAGGTATTCTCCGAGGGTATAAGGATAGTACGAGAGTAGGACTTACTCTTGATCAATACCCACGAAAATGGAGGACACCATGGAAGTTACTATTGAGATGCTACGCAAAATATCTAACCAGACCATCGAACAGAGGGAAAAAGCAGCGTATGACGAGGAAGTCAAAAGAGCCAGACCAGACGTACTAAGCTGCATCAAGTCTGCTCTTGAAAAAGGGCTTTATGAGGCCAAACAAGGCAACAGAAAGATCAATGTTAATGTGTTTCACTATCCAAAAAATGCTAGTTATTCTCTCGACCTATACTGCCAACTAATATCAGAGCAGTTGATCGATAAGGGCGTAGAAGAAGTATATGTCAGAGCTGTACGCGACAGTTCTGACGTACCAGCAATATGGGTATCTTTCCGTTGGTAGCAGACACTTGATGGGATGGGCATCATGTTATTGAACACAAGTATCGAGGACTTCTTTGAGCCATTTCGAAAGAGTGCAGGTACCAGGCGTCATGCTGTAGTAATTGCCAGGTATGTAGTAGAGAGGCTAGGTGCGACCACAGTAGGGGAGATGATAGACAAGGTTACCGAAGCAGACCTCTACAGGGTCAAAGGCTTTGGGAGAAGGTCTATGGAGATATTGAAAGAGATACTGACCAAAAGTGGGCTACCACAGTTAGAACCAGGGGTACCTAAGTATGAAGAACCAGAGGAGAAGGTCTACTACCAGCTTCGCCGCACGAGAGGTAATCGTGAGTGGCTAGTCATCTACGACACAAAAGAAGAGGCTGAGAAGCACCTCATGCCAAGACTAGCTATCTACGAGGTGAAGACTGTGGTCACAAGGAGAATGCTACACAGCATGGAGTAAGACTGAGCAAGGTAGCTCTACTTATTGGTATAAGGATGAAACAGAAGTAGAGCTACTTTTGATCAATACCCACAAAGGAGAACACATGCTACCAAGTGAACTGTCCAAGGAAGAGCAAAAAATCATCTCGACTCAGATATCCACCATGATGTTCTGGGATCTTGAGTGCGATGCGAAAATTGGCATAGATTCCACATTTGAAATGGAAAAGCTGATTAGCGGCCTCATCTTCGAAACAGAGAAAATTACAATCGAAGAGGATAAGAAAGTCAGTAAGGTGCTCTCTCGAGCCGTGGTCATCTACCGTAGAACACACCACGGAGCTCGTAGAATAGTGACCATCTGGATAAACCCAGACCTGAACTATGAAGATGCCTCTCTCGGTAACTTCATCTATACAACGGAAGAAGACATCGACTGGGATAAAGCCGATAAAGGAGTCCTTCGTCGGCTCGATAAAATAGCCTACGGCGATGTCAATGTTCTGCTCTATGGACATGGCTATTAGTCAGTATACATAAGCAGAAGATGCTTGGTGAGCCACTAGCTCAGAGGAGAAGAAATGGCTGACAGGAAAAGAATACTAAGTGAGGTGATCGATCATATTCTCTCACATATACCAGAAGAAAAAGACAAGCTTCGAGGAGAACTCAAGAGCCTATCTGAGACCTCATTGTACCAACCACCAGAGTCTCACTATGGTTTGTGGTTTCAGTTGTCTCACATCTTGCAGAACAGCCTAAACTGGCCTCCAAAGGAGATTTGGGAGAAGATCGTCTACACAATCGTCACGGAGAAGAAGCCGCCACAGGAGGTAGCTAAAAGCTAGTATTTGAGTGAAGGAGCCACATAGCTCTTTCACTTTGTAAAGACAGAACATGCTTATCCGGTTAAGAACCACCATTGAATTGAGAGGAGAATGATAATGGAAAAAGGAACAGTGATTGTGAATGCTTGTTTTGATCGTAATGGCACGCAATGGACAAGTCGTCATCGAGACATGGATGAGCTCTTCATGCTCGGTATGGGGCTCAAGTTAGTAGAATGTCAACTGCCAAGGGAGCTATGGTCTATGCTTCCAATAGGCATGCCATACTATGTAATCAATCTACCAAAAGAATGAGAAAGCAATGCCACACCCAGAATCGTCAGTACCACTCACTGATCGCTATGTCTTTCATTGCTGCCCTGAGTGCAGAATGGGAACTTGTAAGCATAATACACGTCCATGCCCTCATGTAGAGAGAGATGGTCTCATCTACTCACACAAAGAAGTGTACGCCTACTGCACTTGTTTCGTTGAGCCAACAACATTAGCAAAGGAAGAAGAGACAAAGGCTGAACTTCCAGTACCTCTTTTTGTGTTTGAGGCATGTCAGGCATGTAAAGATAACACCTGTTTAGCCTCTAAGATGTATGGTCATCCATGCACACACAAAGATAGGGACGGAAAAGATTTCTTCTATCAGCCGAAATTTTTGCATTGTAAGTGTAGGACAGTAGAGAAAAGCACCATCCTTACTGATACAGCAGCAACAAAGGCTTTTAAGCATCATGATTACTCCAATAAATACATGCCGAGTCATTGCTGTGCATGTGGAGAGGGCAGAGGTAACACCAGGGAGTGTGTACCTATTCCATTCGCTGAGGTCGTATGTCGGGTGGAGTACCACATCAGTACCTGGTGGATGCCAAAGAAAAGAACAATTGAAGAGTCTGTGCAAATTGAGACAGTAGCTCCACAACTCTACCGTGGGAATGTCTCGCCAATCGTGCCGGTGTCGTGGTCTTTGATTGGCGGACCTTTAGCACAAAGGAAAAGAAATGGCTGATGAACGAAGAGCACCAGCTGAAGTAATCAATCAGATTCTTCAACATATTCCAAAAGAAAAGTGCAAGCTTCGAGAGGTACTCAAAAGCTTAGCCTCACTGTACCAACCGCCAGAGGCTTACCAGTTCATGTGGTTGCAATTGACACTCACTCTGGAACTCAGCCTTAACTGGCCACCAAAGGAGGATTGGGAGAAGAAGGTATACACAACCATCACCAAGAAGGAGTTACCACCTGAGATAGATAAGGACTAGTGCGTGGTGATTGAGCTCTCCAGCTCTTTCACTTAACCCTGTCGCAAGGATTATTGATTCGTGGGTATAAGAATCATGTAATGGACTTTAGATCAATAAACAGGAGAACACCATGGATCTGACGAATGTAAGTACTAGAGAACTTAAAGCAGAACTGGGACGACGAAATGAACGTGAAATAAAAGCACTTACACCATTGGAGAACCCGGATTTCAAAGATCTGATTACGCTAATCGTAAATGGTACCAATGAAACAGCTGAGAATGGTTATGAAGACGAAGACTTCCCACACTATGTGTATGAGGCGGCCATGACATCTGTTTATGGTCCAAATTACTTTGATTGGTTGAACAAGGTACTCAAGTAAGGAGAAAGACATGTCAGTAAGTAGCGATGCACTGCTGTTCTACGGCTTCTCAGCTGAAGATGTAGGTGATTGGGGTGAAATAGATAATGATGATTGGGAAGCACTGTACGCAGAGAAGAAAGGAGTTTCTCCACAAGTATATGATGGTAAGAATCAGATAAGTGAAGAAGCTCTTAGAGAGTACTGGAGAAAGACGAGAAAGCTTCTATTAGACGAGCCGTGTGAGATTGGCCTTCACTGCATGGACGGAAGTGCTATCTCCTATGTTTGTATTAAGCCCACACTCACGACGGCTAGTAGAGGGACACCTAGAGAGGTTAAGACGCTGGAGATTGATCCAGCTTGGAGAGACCAGTTGAAAAAGTTCTGCGATCTAATGGAAATACCTTGGCAAGAATCCAAGTGGTATCTTGCTTCATGGATGGGATGACCATGCAAGTTAAAATGGAGATGTTTGTATCGCTAGACAGTAAAGAGGTGGTCTATACAAGAACAATGGACTTACCCTTTGCTCCACGTGACGATGACCACTTTTACTTTGACAGACCATTTAATGAAGAAGGTCTTCAGATGGAAGCTGAAATTTATTCTGTAGACTGGTTCGTTACTGGTAGTGATCAGAGTGTGATGCCAGTAATTGTATTGGAGCTTGCTGGGCCAACTATAGAAGATGTGGAGTATCTCTTGAAGACTGGTTGGAGGGTTAGAGACGACAAAGAAAAATTCCCATTTGTGCCAAGTAGCACATAGATCAACTCATTGCCGAAAGGAATATCCATGAATGCAAAATACCGTATCAAACTAAACACAGGTGCATTTTTTGAGTGGTATCCAACTGGACAACCGAATACGCCTAAGGTTTTTGTTGCGACCAATGATGACGAGCTACAACGTGGGCTGAAGCAGCTTACGAAGAATGACATAGACACTGCCATAGTTGAGATCTTTACTGACAACGAGGTTAAACCAGCAGAGAACATAAACATCTTAGGTAGCTCCTCTCCTCGAGTAAGTAGTGAACGTGTTGTTAGTAGGGCAGTCATAGCGGTTAAAGAGGAGCTCATGACTTTACGTATACAGAATGGTCGTTTAGGTGCTTCTGTCGATCTGTTGAATGAGTTGATTTCTTCTGGAAAGATAGAAATGACGACAGTGATTATTTCTGCAATAGAGGAAATATCCAAACGGAATTCGGAAGTCCATAAAGCTGCTGAAACAGTTAGGAGTGCTATGACTATTTTCGATACTGCACTCCGTTACAAAATCTGATCGTAAAGATGACGACTAGATAGAAAGGGCCTCCAATCGGAGGCCCTTTCTTTAGCATCAAACATGCAAGATGCTGGAAATGAGTGGGATAAGGTTACTAGTCATGCAGATCTTATCAAAAAGAAAGGAAGAGCTGACTTGATACCTTTTGATCAATTACAAAAGAGTTGTTTACATCTACTGGACAAATCTATGAGAAGGACCTCCTGTGGGAAGCCGCTTCGAAAATACTCATTGTCTAGAACCAGAGATCTTGAACTGGTGATCGGTTCTATCGAAGACTTTTCTTACTTCTATAGAGATACGTGGCCTATAGATAGGATCGGTCTAGAACTTGAGGAACCACTCACAAAGCCGTACTTGTGTGACTGGTGTCTAGACAAGGAACTACCAAACTTGGTTCGTAGAATTGGGCTCAGGCCGTGGAAAATGGCTAATATATACCACGAAAAAGCGTATAAAAGGACTGAATAACATGCTTGAAACAAGTACTACTTTTCACCTTTTGAAAGGAGAAGTTTGTGGTTGAAGTAAAACAGACACTTGCACAGAAATTAGCCAAGACGGCTAAAGAGGTTCAAGAAGCCTCTACCGGTATCCACGATATGGTGAAGCTCATGTACGCACATATCATTGAAATAGCTGAAGCTTCAGCAGCATGTGGAAAGACTGGAGTTAGAATGACTCTCGTATTTCCAGATATGATCAAAACACCTAGAGCCATAAGTACAGCCAATAAGAAGCTCATTGCTCTATTGGATGCTGATGGCTTTTCTTGTCCATCAATCTTTCACTCAGGAGACATATATGAACTCAGGTTCAAGTTCGAAGACTAAGCGGCCAGACATTGATCGTAATTTACTCATGAAAGAACTCAAGGCTCGCATTAAAGAGCTGAATGCACTGACTAAATTGCACATACGCAATAAGAGGTATGTAGAAGCAGGAGGCACGCACGGTTTGTGGGCTGCCTATGAGTACATAAGTAACAGGATAGAAAGAGGTATCTACGACTCTACCCCAAAGGAGGATCATGGACCCTGATGCCAATCTAGCTGAACAACGAACACTGAGAAATAGGATAGCTGAGTACGCCGCAAGAGGAGCATTCTTTGTGGATGATCTAAACAGATTAGTAGATCTGAGTGCTGCCTTGGATGAATGGTTATCTAAAGGTGGATCTTTACCAGAGGCTTGGGAACGTAAGGAGAACATATGAAAAAAGGAGAAGAGTTGAGAGCGGTGTACGCTGCGTCTCTTACTGCAAGACAGTCTCGTACTGTTAAAAGGATAGTTGATGTCTATGACGAGTTAATGAAACTTGCAGAGACACATGCTGGTATGTGTGTCGATATAGTGGAGACATCAGTATACATAGCAGATATTTTTGATATATATCAAGTTACGTCAGAAATAAATAACAAACTGAGAGATGATCTATTTAGATTCATCAGTTGTAAGGCGAATAGTGTCAATAATAGGTATCTAGATATATCTTTCTCACTTCCATTAGAAGACAACACATGAGTCAAGCAACAGAACTAGGACTGATCGTAGCTACTGCCAGGCGTGATATCCTTAATCGAGAGACCATTCGTCATTGCAAAATGATCTATGATGCAATAATGACTCAAGCAATGAAGGGTGCTCGATTGGGATGCTATACCATCAATGGTAATGTGGAGTTAGATCCAAATGTAAAGTACGACTTAGTGACCATCGTCAATCAACTTCAACTCAAGTTAGAGCTCGAGGAGTTTGGTAATGTACTTATGGCAGTCAAAACTCTTGAGATCTTCCCATCGGTCACCGTCATAGATTTCTCATTCGAAATACCAGAAGTAGAACTACCTGCCACACAAAAGACACAACTGGAGTTCTAAATGTCTTTAGACAAGCAAGTCAACATAGTGACACTGAAGAGAGTTATGGAGCTACTGACTTCTGTTCATCTTGCGGCTCATACGTCAAATGGGGCGGCAAGTATCAACTTTCTACCAGTTACAGGCATAGTAACAGCTGAAGTAATAGAGGCACTCACCAAGATGATGAGTCAACTACAGTTCATGGATATTATGACGAGACCAGAAAATGATGGAAGCATTACACTGTCGTTCACATTGCCCACAGGAGAAATATGACTACACTGGCGGAACATAATTTGTATTGGTGCGTTCATAGAATGCCAAAGTCGGTAACAGAATTACTGAGGAAACGACCTGGTGAGTTAGTTGTAGCTGGAGGGTTCATCAGGGCCTGCATAGCACATGAGGAGGTGGCAGATATCGACATCTTCTCTTCTTCACTAGACGTTGCTAAAGCAGTAGCATATGAAATGGCTCTATTAGATCACTGGACGGTGATCAATACAGCTAATGCTATTACAGTGAAGACTAAACCTATACCAGTTCAGTTCATACACAGATGGACATACAAAACACCAGAGCAGCTGTTGGCTAGCTTTGACTTTACAATCTCAAAAGCAGCAATTTGGTATGGCACAGCAGGGTGGTCCTCTCTAGTAGATGACAGCTTCTACTCAGATCTTGCTGCCAAAAGATTAGTGTATACCTCGCCAGTCCGAGAGGAAGAGGTTGGTGGTAGCATTCTTCGAGTCTTGAAATTCTATCAGAGGGGATATCGTATCTCATTAGATAGCTTGGGTTCGGTCATGTCCAGACTCATGCGAGCTGTGAACTTTGAGAGTGTCGATGCGTACACTTCCGAAGATAGAGAAAAGAAAATTGCAAAAGTGATCACAGGATTGTTGAGAGAAGTAGACCCCAGCATCGATCTGGAGCACACAGCTCATCTGCCAACTCTTGATGCCGGTGCTACAGAGTCATAAAATGGTGTAAGAGAATCCCTACACCGTTTTTGCAATGGTGTAGCTTGGCACAGAATGGGTATGAGGATACACTCGGTGTGCCAAGATACTTGACCATAAAAGACTACCGGGTGGTTGCTTCGTTGATGGAGGTATTAGTCTATTCATTCTTCGAAGGAGAACCTAGTGGTAAAAACAAAACATCGTGCGCCAAAATTGATCAGGAGACTGATGTGTTTCTTGATGGGTCATGAACTAGTTTTGGTTTGGT
>Ga0181520_10013837_pt1 | contig 10096 bp, 8 predicted proteins | sample PEATcosm2014_Bin_29_FD_132451 | JGI IMG/M metagenome (GOLD analysis project Ga0181520, IMG submission 132451) | Peatland microbial communities from MTU Mesocosm Facility, Houghton, MI, USA - PEATcosm2014_Bin02_30_metaG | ecosystem: Environmental > Terrestrial > Soil > Wetlands > Peat | place... | reverse complement strand
TTGTGGGAAAGCGGGAAACGCGCACCGCAGCGTTTTCCGAGGCGCCCCCGTGCGCCGTCTTTTCCATCAACCTGCCTTCGATGCGGCTTGACAAAACAGACAGTCGCTGAGCGAACGGGGCCCCAGACGCGCAGCGCGTCTGCCGTACCGCAGGTGCGGTTGGTGAGTCGAAGGATCTGCGGTTGTCCTTTCGCGTTCCACAAAAGACCTTGGACTCAAAACACGAAAAACGCCAAATTCTGATTCTTCCAGGCAGGAAACTTTCTGCCGCCCAGCGCAGAGAAAGGCCACAATCGCACTGTCGCAAAGTTGTGGGTAACTGAAAGGGCAGAGCCGGGGGCATTAGGGTCAGAGGCCATTCAAAGGGACCTAGAGCGGTTCTCCAATAGATGTAGCCCTTGCAAAGATTGTGCAAGGTGGCTTTTCTTAACGAAAAAGCCACGCAGCGGTTGTGCTTTCGGGGTATGCCAATTGGAGAACCGCTCAACTCAGCAAGCTCAACTGCTCACGCCATCCTGAACCCCGCGCCGTAGGCGCAGTATAGGTTTGCCACACCTTTCAAGATGGGGAAATCTTCCACACAAATGCCCACGGAGCCCCGTAGGCACGACACGAACAATCGGCATCCCGTCTGCACCCTGCCCTGCATTCCACCGAGACCAAGATCATGAAGGTCTCCGTCGAAAGTCACCCCTCCTGGCGCGATTTCCATGCTCATGGGTGGGCCGAAGGACCATGCGATACTCCCGCAAAGGTCAAACTGCTACTGCCACCCAGGCTGTGCCGGGGGATCTCCTCACCCTGTAGCCCCCGAGGGGCATTGCATGCAGCAGGCGCGCTTACCCGCCGGAGCTATCCAGCGGGGGAGGCAGTTCGAGCGCCACCACGCAGTTGCGGCCGTTGTGTTTGGCGCGATAGAGCGCCTGATCGGCCAGCTTGAGCATGGTGTCGTACGCGGTGGGGAAGCCGGCCGCCACGCCAAAACTGGCAGTGATGTGCAGGTGCAGGTCGGCATGTTCGATCGACATGGCCTGAATGGCGTTGCGCAGTTGCTCCGCACGCTGCCGGGCGGCCTCAAAGCTGGAGCCGGGCATGATGAGCAGGAACTCCTCACCACCGTAGCGGCCCACCCAGTCGTAGGAGCGGACGGAGCGCTGCAGCACGCGGGCCAACTGAACCAGGGCGGCGTCGCCGGCGGGATGACCGTGGCCGTCGTTGATGCGCTTGAAGTGATCGAGGTCGATCATGATGATGCTGAGTGTGGTGCCTTCGCGCCGGGAGCGCTCCACCTCGCCGCGCAACCGGTCCACGATAATGCGATGGTTGAGCAGACCGGAGAGGCCATCGTGCTCGGCAAAGTGGCGCATCTCATCGCGGGCCTTCAGCAGCTCGGTCTTCTCCAGTTCCAGCTCGAGGGTGCGCTGCAATACGGCCTGTTCTAGTTGGCGCTTTTGCCCCACCAGCAGCTGCACCCGCCATTGCCAGAGCAGGACCAGCGCCACCAGGCCGATCAGAATCATCAGGGAGCGGAAGAGCCAGGACTGCCACCAGCGGGGTTCCACGGTGAATTGAAATTCAAGCACCGGGGAAACCCTGGAGCCAGTCACCTCCGCCGTCTCGGCCTGGAAGGTGTACTGGCCGGGAGCCAGACGGGCGTAGCGCAGGGTCTCCTCGGAGGTCTCCACCCAGTCATTTTCAAGACCCAGCAGCCGGTAGCGAATGCGGATGTGATGCGCCTCGCTGAAGTTGAGCGCGGTCAGGGTCACCGTAAGCGCGCTGGGGCTCCAGGAAACTTTGGAACCAGGCTTAAGCTGCTCCTGGCCAAAGTAGATCTGCTGAATATCGGGCCGACTCGGTTCAACGGCAGGCACGCTGGTGGGCTTGAGCAGGTGGGAGATGCCGCCGGAAGTTCCCAGCCACATGCTGCCGTCCTTGTCCTCGTAGATGGCGTAGGTGTCCGTATCGTTCCAGATGAGGCCATCGTCCTGGGTAATGCTGCGCCAGCTGGCGCCGTCAAAGACGGTAAAGCCTGCGTCCTGCCCCACCCAAAGCCAGCCCCGGCTGTCCAACTGGAGCGAGACCACCTGCTCCGAGAGCAGATGGGGACGCAGGATGCGTTCGCACTCCACCACCTTGTCCCCGCGGACGTGCATCCGGTCCAGCCCGGCAAACAGCCCTGCCGCCCATAGATTGCCGTTGCGGTCGACGGCGATCTGGTAGGGGATGACGCCGGAGAGGCCGGTGTCGATGCGGGCCCACCCGGCGTCATCCAAGCGATAAAGGGCCACGTCCGAAGCGGCCCAAAGCCTCCCCTCGGCGTCATAGCAGAGGTTGCGGAAGCGCACCTTGGGGTTGGCGATAACCGGCGCCGTAACCAGCTGGGGCAGTGCCCCGGCCTTGGCCGTGTCCAGCAAGAAAAGGCCTCCGTTGGTAGCGATCCAGAGCCGGCCGTTGGGGCCCATCAGCAGACGATAGACCTCCGGCACATGCCAGACGCGCGCCGCCTTGGTGTTGGCATCAATGCGCAACAGCCCGCCGGTTCCGGAGCCCATCCAGATGTCGCCCGTGGGATCGAGCGCGAGGGAGATAGCGCGCACGCTGGAGATGCCCTCTGCCTGCCAGTGATGAAGAACCGTGGAGTTGGGCTCCATCCAGTCGAGACCGGACTCGGTGCCGATCCAGAGCCGGCCCTTCAGGTCGCGCTCGGTGGACCAGATGATGTCGTCAGAGAGGCCGTCGGCAGCGGTAAAGCCCTCCCACTGGTCCTGGCCCACCCAGCGAAAGAGGCCGTGTCCGACGATCCCGATCCAGATCGAGCCCGCGTGGTCCACAACCAGGGTGGAGATGTCGTACCGGGAGAGGCCGTTGTGCTGGGTGACCAGTCGCCAGTGGTCGCCCATCCAGATGCCGAAGGCCGGCCCCTGCGAGGCCAGGATGCGGCCCTGGGCATCCACGTTGAGGGAATCGTAGGGAGTTTCGTTGACGCGGCCCTGCAGGGGGCGTTCGGTGGAATGCAGCAGTTTGAGATCGATCTCCTCGATGTGCGCGCCGCCGCGCAGCCAGAGGTGGCCCTGGCCGTCCACCTTCAGGTGCAGCCAGCGCTCCCGCGGCAGGTGAAGCGCAGCCCCCATGCGCTCGACACGGTCGGCCTGCAGGCGGCAAAGATCGTCGCCGCAGCCAAACCATAGGGTTCCGGCAGGATCGGAGAGCACGCTCCACACCTGCTGGTCGAACAGGTGCAGGTTGCGGCTGGTCCAGGCACCGCTCCCGGTCTGGCGCAGTTCGTACACGCCGCTGCGATCCGTGACCACAAAGCGCCCAGGTGCGGTGCGGGTAAAGACCGAACCGATGCGCAGGGAGAAGCGGGAGCTGGGGTCAGGCGGCAGAATCTCCGTGAAGTTGCCGTTGGGGCCGCGCACGAAGACGCCCTCCGTGGTGCCCACCAGCAAATCCCCTTCCGGGGTGGCCAGAATGTCCTGGATGGTGCGAGCGTTCAAACCGCGCGAGGGGCCGATCTTGGTGAAATGGGAGCCGTCGAACTGATAAAGGCCGTTCTCCGTGCCCACCCACAGGTAACCGGCACTGTCCTGCGCGGCGCTGTCCACGTCCAGGTTGTCCAGCCCGGTAACCGGCTCGGTAAAGCTGTAGCGCTGGGCCTGTACCGGAGCAAGCAAAATCCCGCAGGCCAGGACGCAGCCAACGGTAGTTCGTAAAACGCTCCACAGCTTCCTGGCAACTTTCGGCAAGGTGAACCTTCTTGGAGATAAATAACCTACGATATTATCTTCATGTTTTTGGCCGGAGAGCCACCAAAATCGCAGGACAGCAAAACTAATCACATCAAGCGGGACCGCAGGAGGCCTCCGGCAGGTCGATGGGCTCCTGGGGTGCGGCCGCTTCATGGGGCTCAAGGGGGGTGGAGAAAAACCTCTCCACCTGCTCCAGAACCGCCTCCCCTTTGCGCTCACGGTAAATGGCGGCGCGCAGCCGAGCTCCGCCCGGCAACCCGTGGGTAAACCAGGTGGTGAACTGCTTCATCTTCCCGGCGGGATCGCCGAGGCGGTCAGAACGGGGCAGATCCTTGGTGGCCTCCACCTCGGCCAGTAGCAGGACAAAATAGGCGCGGATCATGCGGAAACGGTCTTCGCGGGTGGCCACGTCGTAGGTGCCGGTGGCGGTGTACTGGGCAATCTGGCGAAAGATCCACGGATTGGTGGGCGCGGCGCGGCCGATCATTACCGCATCGCAGCCGGTTTGGGCTACCATGGCAGCCGCGTCCTCCGGGGTACGGATGTCGCCATTGCCGATGACGGGGATGGAAACGGCGTCTTTGACGGCCTTGATCCACGGCCATTGCGCCTGGCCGGCATAGCCCTGCTCGCGCGTGCGGGCATGGAGCGCCACGGCGTTCAGCCCCTCGCTCTCCGCCATCCTGGCCAGCTCCACGCAGACCAGCTCGCGCTCGCTCCAGCCCATGCGGAACTTCACGGTGAACGGAATGGTCACGGCCTTGCGGACGGCCTTGAAGATCTCCAGAATGCGGGGCAGATCGCGCAACAAGCCCGAGCCACCGTTCGAGCCCACCACGCGCTTGGCCGGGCAACCCAGGTTCAGATCCACCAGATCGAAGCCGGTTTCCTCGATAATGCGGGCGGCGTCGGCCAGCGTCTCCGGGTTGGCGCCAAAGATCTGCGCTCCGATGGGGTGCTCGTCGTCGTAAAAGGTAAGGTAGCGGCGGCGTTTGGACTCGCGCATGCGGCTCAAGCCGTCGGCGGAGGTGAACTCGGTCATCAGCAGCCCGCAGCCGGACTGGGTGTTGCTGACAACCGCGTCCACACTGCCATCCACCTCGTTCTGACCACTGTCCACTGCACCCTGCTCACTGGAGAACAGGCTGGCATGGCGGATGAAGCGCCGGAAGACGGTGTCGGTCACCCCGACCATGGGCGCCAGCACCGTGGCCGGAGCCACGCGCACGTTGCCAATGAACAACTCCGCCGGCACGCGAACGCCATCCGGCATTGCATGCTCACGGGGGTTATCCCAGTGCTTCTGTACGGTAATGCCTCGTACGCCCATATCAGTGGTCAGTATCCAGTGGTCAGGAGTCAGTCGGTACTGCGGCGGTGGTCAGAAGCAGCAGTAAATATCTCCCGGCAGTGGGAACCAGACCAAAGGTCTGGACAATCAGAAAAGGGGCAACACCCGTTTTGCCCCTTAGGAGAGCCGGGGGATCTCCTCACCCTTTACGACGGCTGTTCCTCAACCGGAAAAATGTAGGGCTTGCCCCTGGAAACGGGGTCCCAGCCAGCCTCCATCGCCTGCCGGATATGAAGCTCCAGCTTGGCGGGGACAATCTTGGTCCGGCCATCTCCGGTAAGCACGTAGCCACGATTCTTGGTGCTGACGGCGGGGTAATCCAGAATCAGGGTCCGATGCGTCCCTTGCGCCACCAAAACCACGTGAATGGAGATTCCCTTCCAACCATCGTCCGTGGTCCAGCACTGCTCGCGCTCCAGGTTCCAGCTCAGCTCCTGTCCATCGACAGTCAGGCTTCCCTCGATGGTGCGTTTCCGAATGGCCATGGCAGTTGCGGATTCCTCTTGGGTAAAAACTGGGTGACTCAACCGATCCGTTGGAACCGCAAGCTATTGCGCCCGGACAAAGCAGAGCCCCCGCCATGGCGGAGGCCGTGTGCTTGAACCAGGGGTGCGATAGCCTACTTGGCGGCCTCAACCTTGGCGGGTTCGGCCTTGGCGTACTTGCGGCGGAAACGCTCCACGCGTCCCGCGGTATCAATCATGCGCTGCTTGCCAGTAAAGAACGGGTGGCAGGCCGAGCAGATTTCAACATGGATGTCGCCCTTGTGAGTCGAGCGGGTCTCGAAGTTGTTGCCGCAAGCACAGAGAACGCGAACGGCATCGTAATGGGGGTGGATCTTTTCCTTGGGCATCGCTCTTGAGACTGACCTTTCCTGCAAATCTTCCTCGTCCATTGTAGGAGGAATTGGCTTCCAGCGCAAATTTCCGCCGATTGGCTCCCAGAGGATCACGTTGAAGGAGCGGGATGGCGCAATCTTGGGCCCGAGCAAGCCCATCATGAGGCCTATCGTCTTGCTTGCATTGGAGCACGCTTCAACCGCGCGTCAAATCCGCAACCCTGAGCCCTGCTCCATCATCTAATCTGCTGACATGACATCCTCCAGCACGAATCCGCTCCGCAAACTTGGCAACTCCGACCTTGAACTCACCGCGATCGGCTTTGGCGCATGGGCCATCGGTGGGGGAGACTGGGCTTACGCCTGGGGCCCGCAGGACGACTCCGAATCCGTTGCCGCCATCCACCGCGCCCTGGACCTGGGCGTCAACTGGATTGATACCGCCGCCATCTACGGCTTGGGCCATTCCGAAGAAGTGGTGGCCAAGGCGCTCCGCGGCCTCCGCCACAAGCCCTACGTCTTTACCAAGTGCTCCATGTGCTGGAACGACGACCGCTCCATCCACCAGTCCCTCAAGGCAGAAAGCATCCGCATGGAGCTGGAGGCTTCTCTGCGCCGGCTTGAGGTAGAGGCCATCGATCTTTACCAGATCCACTGGCCCAAGCCCGACGAGGAGGTTGAAGAAGGCTGGACGGAGCTAGCCAAGCTCCAGAAAGAGGGAAAAATCCGCTGGATCGGCGTCTCCAACTTCAATGTGGAGCAGATGAAGCGCGCGCAGGCCATTGCCCCCATCACCAGCCTGCAGCCGCCCTACTCCATGCTTCGCCCGGCCGTGGAGAAGGAACTTCTGCCCTTTGCCCAGGCCAACGGCATTGGCGTCATCAACTATTCGCCCATGGTCTCAGGCTTGCTCACCGGCAAGATGACGGCGGAGCGCGTTGCGGCCATGCCCGCCGACGACTGGCGGCGCAAGGCGATTGAGTTCAACGAGCCGCGCCTAGGGCGCAATCTGCGTCTGGTGGAGTTGCTCCGCGCTATCGGCTCAGCGCAAGCGGTGGCCCCCGGCGTGGTTGCGGTGGCCTGGACGCTCCACAATCCAGCCATCACTGCCGCCATCGTGGGTGGACGCAGCGCCAGGCAGGTTGAGGAGACGGCGGCCGCCCTGAGCTTCCGGCTCAGCGACGAGGAATACGGACAGATCAACAGCTTTCTGGCCGCCAACCCGGTCTAGTACTGCAGTTGGAGTTATCTCGGACTAGCTCGATCCGGGCCTAAAGGCCCATCCGATTGAGACCTTTTTCAGGGGTCTGAAGGCCCCTGCTCCTTCCGAACTTCCTATCTGCAACTCTAGTGCCGTGACCGCAAAGATTTGTACTCTCCCAGATCTCAGAATCGAGACCTGGGGCACCCACAGTCCGTACTTTGGTTACTGAATCATGCGGTCGAGTCTCTCTCCTTGCTATGGAGGGCACTGTCCCACCGAGCACTCCAACTTCAGGAGCGGTTCTCTGGAATTTTTAAAAAACAGAAAAGCCCCGGTTTGGACCGGGGCTTTTCTCTTCCAGATCGAACCAACCACCGAGCTTACATCGACTCGACAAAATCGGGCAAAATGCCTGCGTAGTTCTCCTGCAGCAGCTGCGTCATGCGGGCCGCCATGCCGGAGTAGAGGGCCGCGGTACGGAAGGAGTACACACACACACCTTCACTTGCGGCGTTAAAGCCGTACTGCAGCATCGCCATCAAAACGCAGATGCGGATCTGCACCGCGTCGCTATGCAGTGTCTCCACCAGAATCCGGTCTACATCCATCCCATTGCGGTCGGCGAAATCTGCCATCTCCTGCATGACCTGGGCGTTCTGGTACATCAACCACAAACCCTTGGGACCCTCCATCCGCTGCCATGCGTCTTCCGGAGTCACCGTCAATCCCTCTTTCCAGAGGAACTGCGCGTTGAGATCCCGGACACAACCATCCCGGCGCAAACGGGTCAACAGAGACTCCCACGACTGATCTCTCCGCTTCCTCAGCCCGCGTTGCCAGCGGAACAGGAGCAGAGCAAGTGCAGCAAACGAAAGAATCTGAAACGCCACAACCATTCGAGATCTCCCAGATGGCTAGTTGGTAACCACAACCAGGTTCCTAAAGCCAGCAGGTATGCTTTGCATCTATTACTAACAGATTTTTAAACCTTTGCGCAGAAAAAGTGTAACCAAAAACGTGGTAGGGATGGAAGCAATAGTAACGGGAGTCCAGAGACCAAAGTAATAAGAGAAAGAGCAGAAGTCTCAGTTTTTCGTATTCTGAAAGCCACCCACTATGGCATCAAACTTCCAGTGCACCGTTCCGCGCAACCTTCCCGACCGAGGGAGACGCAAGGTCAAGAGTCCTCGCCACCCTGACGGGGCTGGCGCAGGCTCTTCCGGAGAGCAACTCGATCGCGGTGCGCAACACCGGCCGCGGCCAGCAGGAATCCGCGCATCTGCGGCGTAAAATCCTGGCGCTCGGCTTCCTTGGAGGCAAAGCAGACCACCCAGTACAGAAGAACAAAAACATAACTCAAGGAGCCCAGAACGTCGAGCCAGTGGTACTGGTCTCCAACCAACTGATGCGTATGCAGCACCGTAACCGCAAGCGACACCAGAGAGTAAAATCCGAAGCCGGTCGCCAATTGCATCTCACGATTGCGCCAACTGAGGGCAAGCATCTGACTAAAAGCCGCGATGACGAGAAAAACCACCACCCTAAGCAACGCAAAAGTCTGCTGCATCCGAAAGTAGAATGCGCCGGAAGGGGCGAGATTGACCGGCAATGTCCATCCGGCAACGGGCCATAAAATCAGGGCACAAAGCGCAATCACTCCGGCGATCCCCAGCCACGCATGGCGCGGCAAAGTGGCGCGGATCGGAATCAGCAAATTCCAGGCCAACTCAACCAGCACGGCGAACATCAGGACGGAGTCCAACACCAGTTGGCTCAAATAGGCATGAAAAAAGGCGTCAGCAGAACAATGTGATCGCGCAAAATAGAGCATGGCGTCGCTTGCCAGCCCCCAGCACAGATACAAGAAAAATGCTGGCACGCTGCGACAAGCCGAGGTCTTAAGAAGCAAGGCTATGACCACCGCTTCCGCAACCGATCCCACGGCTATCTCAAGCAAAGCAATGTCCATACTGTCCTCATGAGACGACTGCAGCATCGACGTCGTGAGGAGTACGATCTGCTGCACGGTGCTTCCAAAGACTCTTATGCACAATTCTACTTCAACTGGAGCTAACCTCCAGACAGAGCGATAGGGAGAGAATTGCGATGGTGCCTATGGAGCCGGCAACTAACTGTTCGTATGCCCCCCTCCATTCCCGCGTCTTTTGCGGGAATGGGTGGGATTGAGATGCCACTATTTAATTGCCAGATCTAGAGGCGACTGAGGAACCGTAAGCGGGCTGGCAGAGGCAGCCACGACGCCAGAAGTCGGGGGCAGCGGAGGTACCCAAAGCGGGCTGGCAAAAGCCACAGGAACAGCGGTGATGAGAGCAAAGCCGAAGGCGGTACGCAGGGCTACTGTCGAAAAAGAAGTCATCTGAGGTAATCTCCTTGTTCAAAAATGGTACATTTTACGGAAAGCCTAACCCAAACAGGCTACTGGCAATACCACAAAGGTAACCTGCAAACTTATTCCAGGAATTCACGCGCAGGATGACTTTTTGTGGTCCTTCGAATGAGGACCAAGGCTTCGTATTTCTTATTCCATTCGCCATGAACAAGGACGATTTTCTTACTCCAAATTCCAGAAATCCTACGAAAACCAGACGTTTCTGCCCAGGAGACGCTTCGGGGGCATCGTCCTGCGCAAAATGAACCTTCCGTCCCTTGAGCAACGACGAGATCCCCACTCCGCCAACCAGGAGAGCTTGAACCGGTGCGCTCCGGCTGGACGATTGGGCTGAATTCGAGCTCCGAACCCAGATAGTTAACTTCCCCGGCATCGGCATTTCAACTGGCGCAGGTTCTTGGCCTGCAAAGGGCTGAAAGTAGGCACGGCGGATTCAAGCTCCAAGTGCAACATTTCCGAAACCGGAGATAGTTGCATATGGCGAAGAGCTATCGACACCTCGATCCACAGGAACGAGCGTTGATTGAGACGCAGTTACGGTTTG
>Ga0181520_10013836_pt1 | contig 10096 bp, 4 predicted proteins | sample PEATcosm2014_Bin_29_FD_132451 | JGI IMG/M metagenome (GOLD analysis project Ga0181520, IMG submission 132451) | Peatland microbial communities from MTU Mesocosm Facility, Houghton, MI, USA - PEATcosm2014_Bin02_30_metaG | ecosystem: Environmental > Terrestrial > Soil > Wetlands > Peat | place... | reverse complement strand
CCAGGCCACGCTCACCGGCGAGTCGTTGCCGGTGGAAAAAACCGACGCCTGCGATCCGCAGACCAGTTTCCAGCCGATCGAGCACACCAACCTCTGCTTCCTCGGCACGAGCGTGGAAAGCGGCGCGGCCACGGCCGTCATCGTCGCCACCGGCGCGCAGACTTATTTCGGCAAAATGGCCACCAGCCTCACCGGCCAGCAAATCGAGACGGCCTTCGACCGGGGCGTGAAGAAATTCGTCTGGCTGATGCTCACCTTCATGCTGATCATGGTGCCCACGGTTTTTCTCATCAACGGGTTCACCAAGCACGCATGGTGGGAGGCCCTTAAATTCGCGCTCGCCGTGGCCGTCGGCCTCACGCCGGAAATGCTCCCAATGATCGTCTCCGTCTGCCTTTCCAAAGGCGCGGTGGCCATGTCGAAAAAGAAGGTCAGCGTCAAGAAACTCAATTCCATCCAGAACTTCGGCGCGATGGACGTGCTCTGCACCGACAAGACCGGCACGCTGACGCTGGACCGCGTCATCCTTGAACTGCACTGCGACGTGTTCAAAAACGAAAGCGAAACCGTCCTGCACGACGCCTACCTCATCAGCCATTTCCAGACCGGCCTGAAAAACCTCCTCGACCGCGCCGTGCTGCAATACAAGGAATTTCAAAGCGAGTTGTCCGTCGACAAATACCGGATGGTGGACGAAATTCCGTTCGACTTCTCGCGCCGGATGATGTCCGTGGCCGTCGAAGGGCCGGATGGCGAGCGGCAACTTCTGACCAAGGGCGCGCCGGAGGCGGTCTTCGCCAAATGCACGCACTTCGAGAGCGACGGCGAGGTGTTCCCGATGGAACCGGTTCTCGTCGGCGACCTGGTGCAGCAGGTCAATGAATTGAGCGAGGACGGTTTCCGCGTGCTGGCCGTGGCCACCAAAAAGCTGGGCAAGCAGACCACCTTCACCAAGGCCGACGAATGCGATCTGGTCCTGACCGGCTATCTCGCGTTCCTCGATCCGCCGAAGGACACCGCCGCCAAAGCCATCACCGCGCTGCGGCAAAACGGCATCACCGTCAAGGTCCTGACCGGCGACAACGACCTTGTCACGCGCAAGGTGTGCAGCGAGGTCGGCATTCCCGCCGAAAAAATCCTGCTCGGCAACCAGGTCGAAAACCTGACCGACGAACAGCTCGCCAAGGAAGTGGAAACCACGGATGTTTTCGCGCGCCTTTCGCCCGCGCACAAAAAACGCGTCGTGCAGGCGCTCCAGCGCAACAAGCACGTCGTCGGTTTCATGGGCGACGGCATCAACGACGCGCCCGCGCTGCGCGCGGCGGACGTGGGCATTTCCGTGGACAACGCGGTGGACATCGCCAAGGAATCCGCCGACATGATCCTACTGGAAAAAAACCTGATGGTGCTGGAGGAAGGCGTGCTCGAAGGCCGCAAGGTGTTCGTCAACATCCTGAAATACATCCGCATGGGCGCCAGCTCCAACTTCGGCAACATGTTCAGCGTGCTCGGCGCCAGCGCGTGGCTGCCATTTTTGCCGATGCAGCCCATCCAAGTGCTGACGAACAACCTGCTCTACGACTTTTCGCAGGTGCCAATTCCCACCGACAACGTCGGCGGACAGCAAATCAACAAGCCGCGCCCGTGGGCGATGGGCGAAATCGCCAAGTTCATCATGTTCATCGGCCCCATCAGCTCGATTTTCGATTACACGACCTATTGCCTGATGTGGTTTTTCTTCAAATGCAGCAGCCTGGCGCTGGTGCCGCCGCCGGGGTTGTCCGCGCGATTTGCCCATGCCGCCGATGCCGACCACACCTACGCCGCCGCGCTGTTCAGCACCGGCTGGTTCGTCGAGTCGCTGATGACGCAGACGCTCATCGTCCACGTCATCCGCACGAACCTCATTCCGTTCGTCCAGTCGCGGGCGAGCTGGCAATTGACGATGACCACCGTCGCCGTCATGGGCGTCGGCGCATGGCTGCCGTTTTCGCCGGTCGCGCAGTTCCTGGGATTTGTGCCGCTGTCGTGGCAGTTCTGGCCGTTCCTGGCCGTCACGCTGGTTTGCTACGTCACCCTGACTCAGCTCATCAAAACCTGGCTGATCCGCAAATCTTGGGTGTAATCGCGAAAAACAAAAGCCGTCCCGCATCACACGGAACGGCGTTGTTCGGCCTGCGCGGGTTGATCGCGTCCGCTCAAGCCCCAAATTATTTATTCCAGCGCAACCACAACCGGCCGGCAGTGACTGCCCGGCCTAAACTAGGCCCGGTCCGGGCGTCTGTCAAACGGCGCGTCAGTCTTTCGGCGGCGGCAGGGCGGCGCGGATTTTCTCCAGCGAATTCTTCGCCTGCGGAAACAGCATTTCCATTCGATCAATATAATTTGTCGGGTTGGCCGCGCCGAGAGTTTCAATCAGCGGCAGCGCCTGCAAGCCGGCCTTTTTCACCCAGAAGGCATTCGCCGTCTCGCCGGGGCGCAGATTGTTTCCGAAGCTGGTGTCGAGCACGTCGAGGTAATTGCCCAGCGCGGCCTGGAGCAGCGCGGTTTGATTCGTGCCGCCGGCCTGCACCGCCATTTTTTCCAGCACGACCCCGATGCGAATTTGCGCCTGGCAGCGCGCCGAAATGTCCGCGAACGACGAATTGAGGACCCGGGCGTAGGCATTCGTGGCTGCGGCGAGGGCGCCCATCTGCAAATTGCAGTCGCCGATTTCCAGTCCCGCCAGCGCGCCGAGTTCGTTGGTCGGGCAAATCTGGCTGAAGACGTTGGTGGCCAGTTGAAAATTAGCCAGCGCGTTCGTGTCCGGCGCATCCAAAAACATCAATGCGCCGCCGTAGGCAAACAGCGCCTGCCCGTTCAGATCCGGCGGACAATTCGTGTCGCTCGTCAGCTCCTTGAAATGATTGATGGCGTCGTTGTAACCCTGCCGGCCCATCGCCGCGCGCCCGGCCATCAGGCGCGCCCGATAAGCCAGGTTAGTGTAGACCAAGGGAAATTCCTGCCAGTTGGTGTTTTGGTAAAGCGCCTGGTAATTCCTTTCCGCATCCACGTAATTGGTCCCGCCCAGGTTGAAGAAATAATCGGCCACCCACAATTGCGCCTGCGGAGCCAGCTCGTTCGTCGGGAACTGCGCGACGAAATTGGTGAACAGCCCGAACGTGTCCGTTTCGTTTCCGGCCTGTGAACCGGCCAGCACCAGCGCGTATTCCACCTGCGGCCGCTGACTGTTCGTCGGAAAATCCTTCAGCCAGCCCTGGTATCCGGCGATGGCGGCGGGCCAGTTTTGTTCCAGCCCGTAAGAGCGGGCGATGGCGAATTCCACCTCCGCGCGCAGCGGCGAACCGGGGAATTGCACAAGAAATTGCTGAAGCACCGCGCGGGCCGGCACCTCGTTTGTCGCCGCCGCCAGGCCTTCGCCATAAAGCAGCGCGCTGTCGGATGCCAGGCTGCTCACCGGAAATTTTTCCAAAATTTGCACCAGCGCGTTGCTGGCGCCGTCCAGGTTTGCCAGCTCCAGGTTCGCCCGCAGCGTTTGATAAAGCGCACGGGCGCCAAGCGTCTGCATGACGTTGGGAAAATTGGTGAAATCATCCAGCACCACCCGGTAATTTGTCAGTGCGGCCGCATAATTTGTCAGCGCAAATTGTGCGTCGCCCGTCTTGAACCACGCCACGGCCAGATCCTGCGGCGGCAGGCTGGCCGATTGCGCGGCAGCTTCAAAATCAGCCAGGCTGTTGGTCGTGTCTTTCGCAAGCCACTCGCACCAGCCGCGATCCAGATACGCCTTGTTGGTGAGCGGGCTGTTGGTGAATACGCGGAAGAACTGATCAAAACAGCCGCGCGCCGCCGACAAGTGGTTCGTCGCCTCCGGCTGTGCCGCGAAATTCTTCAGATGCAGTTCGCCCGCCGTCAGCAACGCGATGTCCGCCGAATCGGATTCTTTGAATTGCGTCAGGAAATTGGTGAGTGTTTCACCGGCATTGGTCAGTTGACCCTGCACAATCTCCAGTTCCGCAATTCTCAGAATCGCCTCGCGCTCCTGCTCCACCGGCGCGTTGGTCAGATTGTTCCGCCATGCCTGAACCGCGTCCGGCAGGTGGTCCAGTTGTTCCAGCGTCGCGCCTTGCGACGCCCAGGCCGCGGCCAGCCAGTCCGCATTGGCCGGCGAACCGGCGAGCTGCACCAGATTGGTCGCGGCCGCCAGCGCCCCGGCAAAATCACCCAGCCCCCTTTTGGCCTGACAAAAAAGATAGGTGCACTGACACCGCTGATTCGGGTTGAGCGCCGGCCATTGGTTCGTCAGCAATTCATATACCGCCACCACGCCCGAAAAATCGCGCTGCTCATGCTTGGAATTTTCCAGCGACAACAAACCGTCCACGACCAGCCCGCTGCCGGGATCCAATTGCACCGCCTGATGAAAAACCCCGTTCGTGTTTTCAAGCAACTCGTCGTGCCGTTTCCAGTCGCGGAGCCGCGCGCGGGCCGCCGCCGCCTCGACGATGGCGCGCAAACGCAGGGGGGAATCGGAAAAATTTTGCGCCAGCGAGGCAAACGTCTCCGCCGCGTCCACCAGGTTCGTGTTCTGAAATTGCGCCTCGCCGATCCAGTAGGCGTATTGGTCGGCCAATGCGCCGGCCGCGGAACTGCGACTTTCCAAAAGCCCGATGGCGTTCGTGAATTGATTTTGTTTGAATTTCGCCTGCGCTTCCAGCAGCACGGCTTCCGGTGCGTTTGTGGATTTGGGATATTTTTCAATGAACTGCGCAAATTCCGTTTCCGCACGACTCCACATTTCGGTCTGAAACGCGGCGACGGCGGCGGCATAGGCGCTTTGCTCCCTTGTGCCGGCGGCAACAACCTGCCCGCCGCCCAAAACGAGCGCGAACAAAACCAGAAGCCATCGCCGATGAAAAGCCATGCGCCCGAATCTAAACAACGACGCACGGCGACAAAAGCCGGAAATCCAGAAGTTTTGCCTGAATGACCAAGCCGCAAAGGCGCAAACGACGCCAAAGCCCTGCGACTTTGCGTCTTTGTTTTTCACATTTGCATTCAGACCGACAGGACACTCTTCAAATACTGCCCGGTGAAACTCCCGGCACAGCGGGCCACGGCTTCCGGCGGCCCCTCGGCGACGATGCGCCCGCCGGCATCGCCGCCCTCCGGGCCGAGGTCAATGATCCAATCCGCCGTTTTGATGACGTCCAGATTGTGTTCGATGACGACAAGGGTATTGCCGGCGTCGCGCAGCCGGAACAAGACTTCGAGCAGCTTGGCCACGTCGTGGAAGTGCAGGCCGGTCGTCGGCTCGTCCAAAATGTAAAACGTGCGCCCGGTCGCCCTGCGGCTCAATTCCGCCGCCAGCTTCACCCGCTGCGCCTCGCCGCCGCTCAAGGTCGTCGCCGCCTGCCCCAGCCCGATGTAGCCGAGGCCGACCTCGGCCAGCGTCAGCAACGGATCGTAAATCTGCGGCACGGCGCGGAAAAACGTCACCGCCTCCTCAACCGTCATCGCCAGCACGTCGGCGATGTTTTTGCCCTTGTAGTTGATTTCGAGCGTTTCGCGGTTGTAGCGTTTGCCGCCGCAGACTTCGCACGTCACATAAACCGGCGGCAGGAAATTCATTTCAATTTTCAACACGCCGTCGCCTTCGCATTTTTCGCAGCGGCCGCCCTTGACGTTAAAGCTGAACCGGCCCGGCGCGTAGCCGCGGATTTTTGCCGCCGGCAGTTTTGCGAACAAATCGCGGATATGATTGAACATGCCGGTGTAGGTGGCCGGATTCGAGCGCGGCGTGCGGCCGATCGGCGACTGGTCAATCACGATGACCTTGTCAATCATTTCAAACCCCGTCAGCGCGCGATGCGCGCCGGGCGTTTCCTTGGAACCGTAAAACCTGCGGAACAGCGCCCGGCGCAAAATGTCGTCCACGAGCGTGCTCGTGCCGGAGCCGCTCACGCCGGTGACGCACGTGAACGTGCCGAGCGGAATCCGCGCGTCAATGTTGTGCAGATTGTTTTCCTTCGCGCCAAGCACTTCGAGCCAGCCGCGCTCCTCCGTCGGCGCCAGGCGTTTTTTCGGAATGGGAATTGAAAGCTCGCCGTTCAGATACTGCGCCGTAAGGGATTTTTTGCTCGCCAGAATTTCCGGCAACGTGCCCGCCGCCACGAGTTCGCCGCCGCGAACGCCCGCGCCCGGACCGAGGTCAACAATGTAATCCGCCTGCCGGATCGTGTCGGCGTCATGCTCGACCACAAGCACGGTGTTGCCGAGGTCGCGCAGGCCCTTGAGCGTGGCGAGCAGCCGGTCGTTGTCGCGCTGGTGCAGGCCGATGCTCGGCTCGTCCAGAATGTAAAGCACGCCGACGAGGCCGGCGCCGATTTGCGTGGCGAGCCGGATGCGCTGCGCCTCGCCACCGCTCAACGTGCTGCTTTCGCGGTCGAGCGTGAGATAGCCGAGGCCGACGTTCTTCAAAAAGCCGAGCCGGGCGCGGATTTCCTTAATGACCTCGTGCGCGATTTTCTCCTCGAATTCCGTGAGCTTGAGGCCGGCGAAAAATTCATCCGCCTTTTCCACCGACAACGCGCACACATCCATGATGGACAAACCTGGAATTTTTAATTTTGAGTTTTTAATTTTGAATTCCTGAGAAAACTCGTCGCCGCCGAGCGTCACCGCCAGGATTTCCGGTTTGAGCCGCCGGCCCTTGCAGACGTCGCAGAATTGCGGGCTCATGTAGGGCTTGATGCGGTTGCGGACGAATTCGCTTTCGCTGTCGGTGATCATCCGCTCCATGTTCGGCAGGACGCCCTCGAACGGTCGGCTGATGGTGCTCATTTTCCCCGCGCGCCAGAAATTGAAGTCCACCGGGGTCTCGCCCGAACCGTGCAGCAAAACTTTTTTGAAATCGTCCGGCAGCTTCTTCCAGGGCGTTTCCAGGCTGATGCCAAAATGCGCGGCGATGGAGCGCAGCATGGCCTTGTAATAAATGTTCATCCGCTTGCCCGCGCGCCGCCACGGCTGAACCGCGCTTTCCAGCGGCTGCTCCGGATCCGGCACAACGAGGTTTTCGTCAAAAATCATCTTCTGGCCGAGGCCGTGACAGACCGGGCAGGCGCCGGCGGGCGCGTTGAATGAAAAATGTTTCGGCGTCGGCGGGTCGTAGCTTTTGCCCGTCGCCGGCGAACACATTTTGTTCGAGTGCAGTGTTTCGATCCAACCATCGGATTGCGGATTGGCCGCCGATTCACCGACTTTGGACTTTGGAGTTTGGACTTTGGATTTCTCGGACCATTGGTGCAGCGTGAACATCACGCCTTCGCCCCAGCGCAGCGCGGTTTCGACCGAATCACCAAGCCGCACGCGGATTTTGTCGTCAATCACCAGCCGGTCCACGACGACCTCGATATTGTGAAATTTCTTTTTGTCGAGCTTGACGCGCGTGTCGGCGGCAAGCTCGACGAATTGGCCGTCCACGCGGGCGCGAACGAAGCCTTCGCGCGCCAGCCGCTCGATCACGTCGCGGAATTCGCCCTTCTGCCGGCGCACGACCGGCGCCAGCAGCATCACGCGCGATTTGGGCGGCAGCGCAAGAATCTTGTCCACGATGTCACTGGTGGTCTGGGCGACGATGGGCACGCCGGTTTCCGGGCAATGGGCTTTGCCGATGTGCGCGTAAAGCAGGCGGAGGTAATCGTAAATCTCGGTGGTGGTGGCGATGATGGAGCGCGGGCTGGAGCCGGAGCTGCGCTGTTCGATGGCAATGGCCGGCGATAGCCCCTCGATAAAATCCACCTCCGGCTTTTGCATCTGATCCAGAAACTGGCGGGCGTAGGCGGAGAGGCTTTCGACATATTTGCGCTGGCCCTCGGCGTAGATGGTGTCGAACGCGAGCGACGATTTGCCGCTTCCGCTCAAGCCGGTGATGACCACCAGCTTGTCGCGCGGGATGTTCAACGTGAGGTTCTTCAGATTGTGCTCACGCGCGCCGCCGATCCTTATAAATTCCTTGCTCATGCACCGAATTCCTCAATTGAGAGAATCGGTGATTCTATTCAAAATTACGGCGGAAGGAAAGCGGGATGTCTCTGGACTTCTTACCAGTGCAATGCTCTTGAGTTCTTCTCCAATCAATGTGAACTGTAAATAGATTCTATTTCGCTGGCTGACAAAGGGCGGTTGTAAATGCTGATTTGGTCCAATTTTCCAACAAAATGCCGGCCACCAAGTATTTCCACGCTGTCTGAATTTCTATATCCAAAATTCACATCTTGAAAAGATATACAGTTTATAGGATTTGGAGTCGCATTGGTCATTACAGGAGTTCCATTACAATATAAAATACCGGTGCCCGTCGTGAGATTGAACGTGAACACCACATAATTCCATTTATTCAACTTAACAACCGGATCCGCATCATCAACCTCAATCCCCCCACCGCTCGCGTTACGGACGAGCGCATGGATCCCGCCGGGATTCACTGAATATCCGCCGGTCGTGTTAATCCAGAGATGAATATTTGATGCCTGCCCCGCTCCACCATAATCAATGATCGGACGCGCCAAATGTAAATCTGTCGGAAAAATCCACGCCGCCAGTGTCAGATTTGAAACCGCCAGACTTTCGGAGGCAGGCACGGTGATCAGGCTGGCTTTGCCATTGAAGACAAAAGCTCTCCCAACTTTGCCTTCCGCAAAAGTAATGTCCGTCAGCATTGCTTTATCCCCCCCTCCAAATCGTTGCCGCCGTCTTCGCCCGACCAGAAACCCACCAAACCAGCCGGCAGATGTCCGCGTTTGTATTTTGAGTAACCAAACCAGCCTGCCATGACGAGCCCAGCAAGAACAATCACCGAAGCTGCGACGGTCAAAACATTTTGCCATTTGCGCGACTTGGCCGGAATCAAGGGTTGGGCGGTGGAACTCGACGCTTGAGGCACGACGATGGCTTGTTTACAGGCCGGACAATTGATTTGCGTTTCCGAATAGCCGGCATCGCATTGGATTTGCTGGCCGCATCGCGGGCAGAAGAATTTGAATTCAGACATGGTCTTATGGATTAAAAATCCGGCGGACAATTCAGCCACCCGTCAACTGCTTCACACACAAAATCGCCGCCGCCTTTTCGGGATGATGGCGAGTCCACAGGAAATGCCCAGACAATGAAACGATTCCCCAAAATACGCGCGGGTGGCCCTTGATGGCATGATATTCACCGCGCAGCTTTTTCGGCCCCAGCAAGCCTATAACATCATATCCATTTTTTCTCATTTCGGCCGGCTCCCATCCGGAAAGATGCTCCTGCAAATCGTCATTGGCCGATTGTCGCTGCGGCAGAAAACCACAAGGGGTGAAGAAAATGACTTTCTTGGCTGCAATTTTTTCCATGTTCTCCATCAGCCTGACTCCATCCGGCTTGATTAGATGCTCGATAACATCAAGGGCAACACACGCATCAAACTGCTTTTTGTGAAAATAGCGATCAAGTTCCCGCACATCACCATGAATCATCTCATCGTGCGTATTAAGCTGTTTTGCCCGGTCAACCGATGGCTGATATCCGTCAATGCCCACAGCACGAGAAACCCCCAACTGGCGTATTGCAGGAGAAACCCCACACCCCACATCAAGAACGCTTTCGCATCCCAACAATGCCTTGCGCAAGGCCAGCTTGACAACCATTTCCGCCGGATCGGATTTCTGCTTTATCAATTCCAATGTTAGGGCTGTTCCACTTTTCATAAAAATTATTCCTTCCAAAATATATCTTTCCAAGCTTCATTTACCAATGAATTCCGCTCCCAATGATTAATAATTGAGATGGCGTGGCGAGAGAACATTCTCGCCACAGCCCCGGATATTTGAGCAAACAATGGAAATTCATAACACCAAGTCCATCTTTTGCTACGGCAGCAGCCGCAAGCGGTAAAACTTGATGAGCAGCGGCAAGTTGGTGTCCGTGAAGGTGAACGTGCCATCGGTCGAGGTGATGGGCGGCGTGAACGGAAACCAGTTGACGACCGGCGTGAGATTGGTCGCCCAATCCACTTCGAAGAGGTCGTTGGTCGGCGCGGACCACTGCAAAACCACGT
>Ga0181520_10013834_pt1 | contig 10098 bp, 7 predicted proteins | sample PEATcosm2014_Bin_29_FD_132451 | JGI IMG/M metagenome (GOLD analysis project Ga0181520, IMG submission 132451) | Peatland microbial communities from MTU Mesocosm Facility, Houghton, MI, USA - PEATcosm2014_Bin02_30_metaG | ecosystem: Environmental > Terrestrial > Soil > Wetlands > Peat | place... | reverse complement strand
CGCCCTCGGCAACCTCATAGACAACGCTGCCGAAGCCATGCAACGGAGCCTGCTGCGCGAGCTGCACATCGCCACCGCGCTTCTGCCCAGCGGCATGGTGGAACTCACCGTATCCGACACAGGTCCCGGCCTCTCCGACGAGATGCGCGAGCGCCTCTTTCTGCCCTACTTCTCCACCAAACAGCGTGGTACCGGCCTCGGCCTTGCCATCGCCGCCAAGATCATCCAGGAGCAGCAGGGAACTATCCGCGCCGAGAAAAACCACCCAGCTGGCGCAAAGTTCATTATCGAACTGCGCCCCGCTACCAGCCCCGACACCGAATTTGCTTCAGATGCATCAACCGCAGCCACTGTCAACATGAACTCCTAAGCTTGTACGCACTTACAATCGAAACAGACAACTAGTACCAGCAACTAACAACAAGCAACTGACAACCGCACCCATGAACCACGTTCTCATCGTCGACGACGAAGCTGAAATCCGCGATTCGCTGGAGAGCATCCTCAGCGAAGAGGGCTATCTCGTCACCTCCGCCGCCACCGCCCACGAGGCCCTCACCCTGCTGACCGACACGCCCTACGACGTTGTCCTGCTGGACATTTGGCTGCCCGACCGCGACGGCCTTGACGCGCTCACCGACATCCGCCAGATGGACTCTGCACACCTGCCGGAGGTCGTCATCATCAGTGGTCACGGCACCATCGAAGCCGCCGTGCGCGCCACCAAGCTCGGCGCCTACGACTTTCTGGAAAAACCGCTCTCCCTCGAGCGCACCCTCATCGTGCTCAAGAACGCCATCAACTCGCGTCAGCTCCGGGTGGACAACCAGGAGTTTCTGCGCCAGCTTGCCTTCCGCTCCTGCGTCACCGGCGACAGCGTCCCCATGAAGGCGCTGCGCCAGCAGATCAAGCTGATGGCCCCCACCAACGGACGCGTCCTTATCTACGGCGAAAGTGGCACCGGCAAGGAGCTTATCGGCCGCGCAATGCACGCAGAATCCTTGCGCAAGGATCGCGTCTTCGTCGAGTTGAACTGCGCCGCCATCCCCGAAGACCACATCGAGACGGAGCTCTTCGGCTATCGCCGCGGCGCCATATCGGGCGCTCCAGCCGGTACGCCCGCCGAAAAGCGCGGGACATTTGAGAGGGCGGACGGCGGGACCCTCTTCCTCGATGAGGTCGGCGATATGAGCCTGAAGACGCAGGCACGCGTCCTGCGCGCGCTGGACGAACAGAGCTTTCTGCCGGTCGGCGCATCCCACCCTATCCACGTCGATGTGCGCGTCATCGCTGCCACAAATAAGGACCTGGAAGAGGAAATCGCACGCGGCAACTTCCGCGAAGACCTCTTCTACCGCCTCAATGTTATCCCCTTCTTTGTTCCGCCCCTGCGCGAACGCAAGGAAGACATCCCTCTGCTAGTCAAGGAATTTCTGCAGGAGTTCGGCCAGCAGTATGGCCGCCCGCATGTGGAGATGCACCCCGACGCTCTCGATGCCCTGCGCCAGTACCAATGGCCGGGCAACGTCCGCGAGCTGCGCAACCTTATCGAGCGCGTCCTCATCCTCAACCCCAAGGCCCAGCGCATCGAGCGCAAACACATTCCTCCGCTGGTCTCGCGCGAGGCACGCGACGGCACGAAGTCCGCATCCCGCAGCGATGAGTTTTCCACCCTGCTGGAAGCTCGTGAGGCCTACGAGCGCGACTACATACTGAAAAAGTTAGACGAGTGTGGCGGCAATGTCACCCACGCTGCCGAAGCTCTCGGCTTGGAACGCTCCCATCTCTACCGCAAGATGAAGGCCCTCGGCGTCAACGTGAAGGAGTAGCGCCGATCTTCGAATTGTCATTCTGAACTCAGCGAAGAATCTCCGCAGTTGCCGGGTGCCCCATTCATGACGGCTTTATCGTCATGAGCGGGTTAAGTCGACCGGTATATCGGCCTATTTGACTAATTCAAACATTTGTTTCATACTTGTGTTTGAATATGGACAGACGCCCATCCGTCGGATCGAAGACAGTGCGACGCAGTCGCAAACCGGCGGCCCCGGAACCCACGCGCGATAAATTGCTGGACGTTGCCGGGCGCATCTTTGCCGAACGGGGCTATCAGGCTGCCACCATCCGCGAGATTTGCATCGCAGCCGGAGCCAATGTCGCCGCCGTCAACTATCACTTTGGCGACAAGCTGGGGCTTTACACCGAGGTGGTGCGACAGTCCGCGCGCCTCGCAGAGTTCCAGGCAGCACAGACCGCACTCGACTTGACGGCACCACCCGAAGAGATTCTTCGCGCAGTCATCCGTGCACGTCTGCATAGCCTATTTCGTGGGGACCGGCCAGACTGGAACTTCCAGATCATGGCCCATGAGCTGGCGCAGCCGACTCCGGCGCTCCGGCGACTTGTGAATAAAGCGGGCCAGCCATTGTTTCACCGTCTGCTGGAACTCATTGGAGGGATGATCGGCTTGCCCTCCAACGATGAAAAGACGCGGCTATGCGCCATCAGCCTGTTGGGGCAGATCATGGTTTATGCGCTGGCCGGCCCATTGGTGACTGCAATCTGGCCGGAGTTCGAGATGACGCCTGATCAGGTGGAGCGCATCACAGACCACATCGTCGACTTCTCTCTCTCCTATATCCAGAATTTTCGCGCGACAACTTCCGCACGAAGCATCCAACGAACCAATCGAGCAGTATCACAGAGGACAAGTAAATGACCGAACCCACACCTCCCGGCCAGCCGCAGCAGGCCGAGTCGACGATTCAGCCAGACGCCGCCAATTCTGCGGCGCCGGTTGCTGCCGAATCCGCAACGCTGGATGCAGTGGAAGCAGCCACATCGCAACGTCGCAGAAGGATCCGCATCGCCGCAGCTGCGGCGCTGCTAATAACAGTCGGCCTCGTCGTCTGGCGCATCTTCTTCTCCACGCCCGCTCTGCCCGATAGCATTGTCGCTGTCAGCGGCCGCATTGAGGGAGACGACTCCGCCGTCGCCTCCAAAACCACTGGCCGCATTCTTGAAGTCCGCGTTCGCGAGGGCGACAGCGTCAACGCCGGAGACGTGATCGCCATCCTCGACGACGCGCAGATTCGCGCGCGCGAGGACCAGGCCCAGGACGCGCTCACGGCTGCCGAAGCCAAGGGCGACGCCGCACGCCAGCAGATCGCCGTCCTACAACAGCAGTTGGACCAGGGCCAGTTGCAGGTGGGCCAGTCCAAGTTCGACACAGAAGGACGCGTCAAGCAGGCTGAGGCCGATCTCGCCGCGGCGCAGTCAGAGCTGGTACAGCAGCAGGCGGCGTATCAGATCGCCGCCTTCGATAAGGACGCCTACACGCGCCTTGCCAAGACCGGCGCCGTTTCCGAGCGCCAAGGCCTGCAGGCCGCCGCCACCGCCGATCAGCAGAAAGCCGCGGTTGACGCCGCGCAGCGGCGTGTCGATGCCGCGCAAGACGCGCTGACTACCGCGCAGGGAATCCGCTCCAATCCCGGCATCCGCGAGTCGCAGGTTGCTCTGGTTAAGCGCCAGATTGCCGAGCAGCAAGCCGAAGTCGCCAGTGCAACCGCCCAGACGCAACAGGCACGTGCACAGCTTGCCGAGGCAGAAGACAATCGCAACGACCTCACCATTCGCGCGCCGTTTACCGGGACCGTTGTCACGCGCGCAGCCGAGCCGGGCGAAGTCATACCCGCGGGAACCGCCGTCATCACGCTACTCGATCTGACCAAGGTATATCTGCGCGGTTTCGTTCCGGAGGGCGATATAGGCAAGGTAAAAGTTGGTCAGCCCGCGCGTGTCTACCTCGACTCGAACCCGCAAAAGCCCGTCGACGCGTATGTTTCGCGCATCGATCCCCAGGCGACGTTCACGCCGGAGAACACCTACTTCCGCGACGATCGCATCAAGCAGGTGGTTGGCATCAAGCTGCAGTTGACCGCGGGCTTCGGGTTCGCCAAGCCCGGAATGCCTTCCGATGGCGAAGTTCTCATTCAAGGTAGCCGCTGGCCGCAGGTCACGCGCAAGTGATCGCCGCGACCCCAGACCGTGACGTTGACAACGCGCTGGGTGATGCCCAGCAGCAAGCCATTGGGGTTAGCGGCCTCACGAAGCACTACGGTCCACTCGAGGCTGTGCGCAGCATCAGTTTTGAAGTCCACCCGCGCGAGATATTCGGCCTTATTGGTCCCGATGGCGCGGGCAAGACAACCACTTTCCAGATACTGGCCGGTGTGATGGAAGCGACCTCCGGTATCGCCAACATCTTCGGTCGACCGGCGCGCGAAATGCGCTCGCAGACCGGCTACCTGACGCAGACCTTCAGCCTCTATCCAGACCTCACAGTCGACGAAAACATACGTTACAGCGGCGATCTGCGCCGCATCGATCCGCAGGCGATCCACGACCGTGGCCAACAATATCTGCGCATGTTCGACATGCACCGCTTCGCCGACCGGCTCGCCGGAAAGTTGAGCGGCGGTATGAGGCAGAAGCTCTCGCTCATCTGCGCGCTTGTCCCACAGCCCCACGTCCTTCTCCTCGATGAGCCGACCACCGGTGTCGATCCCGTCTCCCGCCGCGAATTCTGGGATGTGCTCGCTCACCTGTCGTCGGAGGGCCTCACCATCCTTGTCGCCACGCCCTACCTCGATGAGGCGGAGCGATGCCATCGCATCGGATTTATGCACCAGGGCGAGATTCTTCGCATTGGAACGTCAGAGGAGCTGTGCGCGACTCTCGACGCTAAGCGCATCGAGCTACGCACGCCGGACCTGCGCAAGGCCGAACGCATTCTCTCCGCCGAAGCAGGCCCCGGCAAAGCGATCCTCGATGTGCAGCGTTTCGGCGACCGGCCCGACCTTCTGGTTCACGATCCCGACAAAGAGAAACAACAAGTCGCTGAAGAGTTAAGCCGCGCTGGACTCATCGTCGACGAGATGCATGTCGATCAACCCACGCTGGAGAATACCTTCGTCGCGCGACTGCGAGCATTGGGCCAAAGCGCGGACACCGCGGAGTTTCCCGCGCGTCACGACCACAGCAATCTGCGTGGGCAGGTTGCAATTGGTGCAAACGATCTTGTCAAGGAATTCGGCGAATTCACCGCGGTAAAAGACGTCAGTTTGCAAATTCGCAACGGCGAGGTCTACGGTCTGCTGGGTGCCAACGGCGCAGGCAAGACGACCACCATCCGCATGCTATGCGGCCTGCTCGAGCCAACCAGCGGCGCCATGCAACTCGCCGGTGCACGGCAGGACCTGCGCTCGGAGGCGGTGCGAAAGCGCATCGGCTACATGTCGCAAAAGTTCTCCCTGTACGACGATCTGACGGTCCGCGAGAACCTCGACTTCTTCGCCGGCGTTTACGGTGTCCCCGACGCGGAGCGCGAAGAAAAAATCCGTTGGGTACTCTCTTTCTCCGGCCTCGAGGGCAAGCAGGACCAGATCACCGGCAGCCTGCCCGGCGGATGGAAGCAGCGCGTCGCCTTCGGTGCTGCCATTATGCACGAGCCGGATATTCTCTTCCTCGACGAACCAACCTCCGGTGTCGATCCGCTGGCACGCCGCGCCTTCTGGACCATGATCAACCGTCTGGCCGACAGCGGCGCGGCCATCCTCGTCACCACGCACTATCTCGAAGAGGCAGAGCAGTGCAATCGCCTGGGAATGATGGTCGCCGGCGAGCTCGTTGCCGAGGGAACGCCCAGCGGAATTAAGGCCCGCCAGTCCGGACATTTAATTCAATTCATCGTCGACCAGCCGCAGCGCGCCGTGGACCTGCTCAAGCGCTCCACCGAGAGCTGGCGCGTCTCGCTCTTCGGTAAACGCCTTCACCTCATCACCGAAGATGCGCCGGAGATCGCCATCCAGCAGACCACAAAGCGGCTGGAAGAGGACGGCCTCCACGTTCTCAGCGCGCGCGAAGACCGCTTCTCGCTGGAAGACGTTTTCATCTCCATCGTCGAGAAGGCGCGCCTCGAAGGGAAGGTGTCCATTGAGAAATAAGCAGGACCGGCAAAACAAACGGGAGCAGTTATGAGACGGATCGCCGCGCAAGTGCGCAAAGAGCTCACCCAGATCGTTCGCGACTGGCGCACACTGGCCCTCGCCCTGTTGCTTCCTGTGGTCATGCTTCTGTTGATGAGCGCGGCGCTCTCACTCACGGTGAGCAATCTGCCCATTGTGGTGCAGGACTTCGATGGCTCTTCGACCTCTAACAACTTCATCGATGCCTTCCGCGCATCCATCTCCTTCCACGTCGTTGGCTGGCCGGCCGACAAGTCCGCCGAGGCGGCGCTCGCCTCCAATGCAGCGCGGGCTGTGCTCATCATCCCGCCCCACTTTGGCCGCGACCTGGCACGCGGAGTACAGACGCCCGTTCAGTTCATGCTGGACGCGTCCGACGCAAACACCGCCAAGCTTGTCTCCGGTGACGCCAGCCTCATTACCGCCGCCTATAACCGGCAACTCGCCAACGGTAGCCAGGCCGCGCCTGTGCAGGCCGCCATCCGCCTGTGGTTCAATCCCGGCCTCTCATCGAAAAAATTCTATGGCCCCGGAGTCTTCGTGCTTGCCATCTCCATGTTCCCGCCGCTGCTGGCCGCGCTAGCCATGGCCAAGGAGACCGAGCAAAAGACGATCCTACAGGTCTACGTCTCCAGCATCTCCGCGCACGAGTTTCTGTTGGGCAAGATTCTTGCCTTCATGACCGTCGCCCTCGGCGAGGCTGTTGTCATGTCCGCGTTTTTGTTTACCTACTTTGGCCTAAGTTTTGCCGGCGATCCTACTCCCGTCATCATAGCCACTATCTTCTACACCTTCTGCGTGGCCTCGTTCGGCACCATGGTCGGAGCGGTCATTCCCAGCCAGACCGCGGCCCTGCAGGCGGTCGCTCTCGGCGGATTCCTGCTTGTCTTTCTTCTCTCCGGTCTCATGTTTCCCATCCAGAACATTCCCATCGCCCTGCGCTGGATCTCCAATTTCGTTTGGGGCCGCTACTACATCGAGATCGTGCGCGACGCGCTGCTACAGGGCGGAGGATGGCCCGCTGTCTGGTACAAGGTCCTTATCATCGCCGTCATCGGTACCATCTTCTACGCGCTTGCGTGGCGCGGCATGTGGCGCATGCAGGTGAAGGCATAGCCATGAGAGCCCTCCTCAATCGCCTCTTCAACTACCGTCTGCTTGCTCTGGTGCGCAAGGAGTTCAACCAGATTCGACGCGACCGCCGCCTACAGCTCTCGCTTGTCCTGCCGCCTGTCCTGCAACTCACCCTATTTGGCTTCGCGCTCAGCGCTAACGTCTCCGATGTCCGCCTCGCCGTGGTCGACGACAGCCATTCGCCGGAGAGCCGTGAGCTGATCTCTACCCTCACCGAGAGCAAGAGCTTTCGCCTCGCCGGCTACTACCCCTCGGTCGATCAACTCGGAGACGCGGTCAGCCGTGGCGACGCCGACGCAGGAGTGGTTGTCCCCTACGACTATGCGCGGGACCTCGCGCGCCAGCGTCCCACCACCGTGCAATTTCTATTGAATGCTACCAACGCCAACACAGCCACCATCGCCCGCGCCTACGCGGAGGGCGTTTTGCAGAGCTACAACAACGGCCTCCGCCAGCAGGGAATTCACCTTCAGGTGCAGCCCGTCGCAGCCGACAGCCTCGCGCGCCGCGGCATGGTGCAGATGCAGCCCGCGTTCCTCTTCAACCCCGGTTTAGTCGATTCCTGGTTCATCGTCACCGGCGTACTCGGGCTGCTTCTTATTTTGAACAGCTCCATCGTATCGTCCGCCGCCATGGTGCGCGAGCGCGAGGCAGGTACCATCGAACAGCTCCTCATGTCTCCCGCCAGCACCACCGAGATTATCGTTGCCAAGATTGCGCCGCTCTTCTTTCTTCTCACCCTGATGATGTTCGCGGCCCTTGCTGTCGTCCGGCTGGTCTTCGGAGTTCCATTTCGCGGCAGCCTCCTGATGCTTCTCGGCGCGGGCTGTCTGTGCATCCTTTCCGGCATCAGCATTGGCACTGTCATTGCTACCTTCAGTCGCTCGGCACAACAGGCACAGCTCACCAGCTTCTTCGTCAACCCGCCGCTCTCCGCGCTCTCCGGCGCTCTCAATCCTGTCGAGGCCATGCCCAAGTGGCTACAGCCGCTCACCGTGCTCAACCCCGTCCATCACTTCGCAACCATCGTCCGCGGAAGCACGCTGAAGGGAAGCGGATTTATGGACCTCTGGCCAAATTTTCTCGGCCTGCTTCTCTTCACTGTCGTTCTGGTCTCGCTCAGCATCACGCGATTCCGCAAGCAACTCAGCTAGCAAGAAGGACTCCTCGCCATGAATCAGTCGAAGATTCAAATCGCTCCGGTTTTTCCCCTCGCTGCAATCGCACTCCTCGCGTGTATTGGGGCCTTCGCGTTCTCAACGCAAGCCTCTGCCCAGAGCGCGGCGCAGACACAGCACACGCAGGCCACGTCGTTGCCGCTCTCCGGACGCCCGGGAAACAACGGCTCCGTCACCGCCATCGAAGCGCCCATCGCCGGGACCACCAACAGTGTGACGACCATCAATCCCTCGGTACAGGTGCAGGGCCCCTACACCGGTAGCGCATCCAGCACGGCGAAGTTCCCATTCGCAGGCAAGCTCTCTATGCGCGACGCCATCGAACGCGGCCTCAACTACAACCTTGGCTCGGCGAACCTCAACCGCGCGGTGAGCCAGGCTCAAGGCCAGAGCGAGATCGCGCGCAGCGCGCTGCTTCCCAATGTCAGCGGGTACCTCGCCGAAAACCTGGCGCAAACCAACCTCGCCGCCGAAGGATTCCGTGTCCATATTCCCATTCCCGGCTTCAACTTCCCCACCATCGTCGGCCCATACAATAACATCGACCTGCGCGGCAGTGTCACGCAGTCGGTGGTCGATCTCACCGCATGGAACAACTTCCGCGCTTCCAGCGAGCAGGTCCATGCGGCGCAACTCTCCGCGCGGGATGCACGAGATGCGGTCGTCCTTGCGGTCTGCGGCGAGTACCTTCAGATCATCGCCACCAAGGAGCGCGTTGCCTCTGCCCACGCGCAGCTCGACACCGCCACCGCTCTCTTCCAGCAGACGCAGCAGAAGCGCGCCGTCGGTCTATCGCCGCAGATCGATGTCGATCGCAGCGAAGTGGAGCAGCTCACCCAGCAACAACGCGTCATTTCTCTGGAGACCGAGCTGGACAAACAGAAGATCGCTCTCGCCCGCATCACCGGCCTTCCGCCCAACGACGCCTACGAACTCACCGACGACGTTCCCTTCGCCGTCGCCCCCACGCTCACCCTCGACGACGCCATCCATCAGGCCCTCGACCGCCGCTCCGACATCAAGGCCGCCGAGGCGCAGGTCCGTGCCGCGCAGCGCGCCCTGGCCGCAGCCCACGACGAGCGTCTGCCCTCGCTCTCCATCAACGGCAACTACGGCACCATCGGCACCAACCCCGCGCAGGCCAGTGCAACCTTCTCCGCTGCCGCCACGCTCAGCGTCCCCATCTGGCAGGGAGGCCGCGCGGAAGGCGACATCAAGACCGCACAGGCTGCCCTCGCGCAGCGTCAATCCGAACTCGACGACCTCAAGGGCCAGGTGGAAAGCGATGTGCGCAACGCCTTTCTCGATCTACAGGCCGCAACCAGCCAGGTCAAGCTGGCCCAGCGCAACCTACAGGTCAACAAGGAGACCCTCGATCTCACCCGTCAGCGCTTCGATGCCGGAGTCACCGACAACGTCGAAGTTGTTCAGGCGCAGGAGTCGCTCACCTCCGCCGATCTCGATGTCATTAACAGCGTCTTCGCCCACAACCTCGCTAAGCTGAGCCTGGCCCGCGCCATCGCCAGCGCCGCAGAAAACCTGCAGCAGTTCCTAAGCCTGGAATAGTGTCTATTCTTGATGGTCCTGCGTCGCCGGACTCTCTGGCTTCTCCGCCTTGCGCCACGACGGCAGCCCCGCTGTTCTCTTCGCCTTGGCCTGGGTGTCCTCTGGGCTCGATACCCCAACCAGCCGAAGCACCGTACCCAGCACGCGCATCATAGGATTCATCGTCATTGGCTCCTGGTACAAGGCTACGCTAT
>Ga0181520_10013832_pt1 | contig 10098 bp, 9 predicted proteins | sample PEATcosm2014_Bin_29_FD_132451 | JGI IMG/M metagenome (GOLD analysis project Ga0181520, IMG submission 132451) | Peatland microbial communities from MTU Mesocosm Facility, Houghton, MI, USA - PEATcosm2014_Bin02_30_metaG | ecosystem: Environmental > Terrestrial > Soil > Wetlands > Peat | place... | reverse complement strand
GGAGTGAGCAAATCCATAACGCGGCCGCTGACGCCTTCGCGCGTCGTCTCCATCTTGATACGTTCCTGCGGATAGAGCGGCGTGAGGTTGTCAAAGAGAATCTTGTTGCGCGTTTCTTCGGGCGACTCGAAGTTGATGGCTTCAATCTTGACGAGCGCGAAATACTTTTCGCCTTCGTGAGGCGGGCGGACGTTGCCGCTGATGGAGTCGCCGGTCTTGAGGTCGAACTTGCGAATCTGCGAGGGCGAAACGTAGATGTCGTCGGGACCAGGCAGATAGTTGTAATCGGGTGAGCGAAGGAAGCCATAGCCGTCAGGGAGGATTTCGAGAACACCTTCGGCGAAGATGTGGCCTTCCTTTTCGCTTTGCGCCTGGAGGATCTTAAAAATCAGATCCTGCTTACGAAGGCCGCTGGTCCCCGGAATTTCAAGAGTACGGGCGATGCGGCTGAGTTCTGTGATGTTTTTTTCTTTGAGTTCTGCGATTGTCATGTTCACCTGCGTGAAGGCGGGATTTTGGTGGGTGGGAATGAGACGGGGAGAAGTGCCCCAAAGCAAAGGGCCAGTGGGGCCTTCAGAAATGCGGCCGGCGTAAACCGGTTATGGACGATCCCCCAAACTCATCTGGAAAAGCGGAGCGCCGGAAACTCGGCGCCATCTTCGACGGGAAGCTGGCTTGAAGCAGTTGCCTAACTCAACGTTTTAGAGTGCAAGAGGCACCGTTAAGCTGCACGGCGCCTTTCCACTGGTTGGGCCGCAGGCGCCTCTTCGGGCGTCCCGGCTTCAGGATTGGCCAATTCAAATCGATTCAGAACTTCGTTTGTGGTGTCCTGCAGCCGTGTATTCGGCTTGTGAAGCTTGCGGGTCGCCTTGCTCGCCAGTTGGCAGAGCTGGTAGCGGTTTTCAACGTGAGAGAGTGCCCGGAAAACAAGATCAGAACGCATTGCAAATCTCCTTCATAATTCAAATGCCTGCCTTAGCGGAAACTGCGATTACCGCAAAGGCAGCGGAAGGGCGCCAATACAGACGAGGGCTGCCCCAAATCGTGCTCCACCTCTTAGACGCACAATTTACGTCCCGAGTTCAAAATCTTCGAGACCCGTTGCACGTTATGAAATGGACGCCAAACCTTATAGGGTATGCAGACTGCGCCGGCTTGCCCGGAGCGCCCACAGAGCGATTCCCCAGTGCACTCGTGAAACGCACCTTAGGCATCAACAGAGCCTTCGCTCTAAATACGATGCTGGAAAAGGCTGATGGGCATACCCAGCCGCAACGAGCAAGCTAGCCCTATATGGATGGCTACGATGAGGGTATATCCAACTTTCGTGGAGGTCAATAGTTTTTTCGGGTGATTTAGAGAGCGGTATCCGGTGTTGACATCCGGCTTCAGAGCCGGGTTCCGGGGAGGCATCTATGCCAACTAACACCATTATTTTCATAGCTTTTCAGTCTCGACGTCTCAACGGCGAAACGCCGGTTACTTATGGGTGAGCCGAGGTACGAGTCGGAAGGTGCCCCTGGACGGGCAGGGGGAACCATTGCAGTTACTTTGATTCGATGAATCGGACGAATCCGAGCAGGAAAGCTCGGCGCGCTCATTGACGATGCGACGCGGTGAACGGGCGCCCATCAGGATCGCTCGGAATCATGTTTCCCTTCTCATCGACACTCGAGGCCGGATGCTGCCGATCCCGGTGCCGCTTCAGGGCCACGAAGGTGGCATCAATAGGGAGGATGCCGACCAGCAGCATCGATGCGAACGAAAGAGCGACCAAACAGGTGTCCCAACCGAACTTAAGCGCAGGACCGAACATAATTCCTCGTGAGAATCTTGAAGGACTACGCGGGGACTGCCCCGCGGAGCCGATTTTGATATCGGCAAGTGACTGGGAAAAATTCAGAATCTAAAGTAATCGCGGAGTTGGCTTGGTGAGTTGTGGACGAAGGGCCAGTACACCGACCTCCTGAGCCAAACGGTGCCGCGCGAGGATACAGGGGATTCAACTCCAGTAACTGCGATCGAGAGTTCTATATTGAATGGCTTCGGCGAGGTGCGGCACGGCCAGATGGTCGGCGCCTTCGAGATCGGCAATGGTACGTGCCACTTTGAGGATGCGGTCGTGGGCGCGGGCTGTGAGCCCCTGCTGCTGCATGGCGCGCTCGAGGAGCCGTTCGGCGTCTGCACCCAGCTCGCAATAGGCGCGAATCTGGCGAGTGGTCATCTGGGCATTGGCGTAGATTTTCTCTTTGGCTTTGGTGAAGCGCTGACGCTGTCGCTCGCGGGCGTCCATCACGCGGGTGCGGATCTGAGCTGAACCTTCGGCAGCCGCGCCTCCGCGGAGCTCCTTGTATTGAACGGCCGGAACTTCAATATGGATATCGATGCGATCGAGCAAGGGGCCGGAGATTTTGGCGACGTAGCGCTGGATCATGGGTGGAGTGCACATGCACTGGCGCGATTTGTCGTTGAAGTAGCCGCAGGGGCAGGGATTCATGGCGGCGGCGAGCATAAAACGCGCAGGAAAACTGAGCGTCATGGAGGCACGCGCGATGGTAACGGTGTGATCTTCGAGGGGCTGGCGCATGACTTCGAGCACGTTGCGCGGGAACTCGGGCAGCTCGTCGAGAAACAGAAGACCGTTGTGCGCAAGAGAAACTTCGCCGGGACGCGGCACAATGCCACCGCCGATGAGGCCGGCGTCGGAGATGGTGTGGTGCGGTGAGCGGAAGGGCCGTTGCGCGACCAGGCCGCCACCGGCTTCGAGAACGCCGGCGACGGAGTGGATCTTGGTGGTCTCAAGCGCTTCGTCAAAGCTAAGTGGCGCGAGGATTGAAGGCAGGCGCTTGGCGAGCATGGTTTTGCCGGAGCCGGGCGGCCCGATCATGAGGATGTTGTGGCTGCCTGCCGCAGCCACTTCGAGGGCACGCTTGGCGGTCTGTTGGCCGCGCACATCGCAGAAATCGACTGAAAATTGCTGGAGCTGGCCAAGCAGAGCCTCGGTGGCCACGCGAAAAGGCTCGCGCTGAATGACTCCGACGACGGCGGAGTTGAGCAGATCGAGGACATCGAGAAGCGAAGAGACCGGATAGACGTTGACTCCCTCGACAACTGCGGCCTCGGCGGCATTGGCGGCAGGAAGAATCAGGTTGGGGATGCCTTTTTCGCGGGCAAGTATGGCGACAGGCAACATGCCGGGGATGGGGCGGACGCTGCCGTCGAGGCCAAGTTCGCCAACGAGAAGGAATCGGCTCAAGTCATTGGAGCGCAGGGCTCCATAAGCGCCCAGGATGCCGACGGCGATGGGCAGATCGAAGCCGGAGCCTTCTTTTTTGAGGTCGGCAGGCGCGAGGTTAATGGTGATGAAGGTGGGAGGAATGAGGTAGCCGGAGTTCTTGATTGCCGCGCGAACGCGGTCGCGACTTTCGCGGACCGCGGCGTCGGGGAGACCGACGGTATGGAAGTGATCCTCGTTGGCGACCACCCCGCTGTAGTCCACCTCGACGTCGATGAGGTTGGCGTCGATGCCATAGACTGCTGCGCTGAGGGCCTTAAAGAGCATGGTTCTGAAGATTGCCCGGAGTGTACCAGAAGGCGGAGGGATCGATCAGTGATGGGTGAACAGGGGTCTAAAAGCAGGGAACGAGGGAACAAGAAATCGAGGAACAGGTCCGGAGACCAAGCCGGCCCGGCGGCGAGGGCGAAGCAGATCTTGTTCAACAACTTGAATCGATGGCGGAGGCCTTGCTCTCTGCGATTCTGGACTGCGTAGATGGAAAAACGTCAGTCGCGGTCGGCGGGGAAGGCGCCCACGAATTCGCCGGGGGCAACGTTTTGGCCGCCGAGAACAACAGCGTGGGTAGCGATGAGCGCGCCATCGCCGATGACGGTCGGCTGGAGCCGCACTTTTTCGTAGTGTTCGGGATCGTGCGAAAAGGAGAATACGCGAGCATAGGAACCGATGACCGCATTGTTGCCGATGGTGAGGCCGCCGCGGTCGTTCAGCAGCGCGCGCTGGCGAATGGTGACGCCATCGCCGACTTTGAGGTTGTAACCATAGCTGAGGTCGACGCCGTGGTAGATTTTGACACCCGTGCCCAGGTGCTCAAAAATGTGGTGCCCCAACATGCAGCGAAAGCGGAGACCGAGCCAGTGGTTGAGCCCGACCGGCGAGCGATCGAACATCTGCCAGAACCAGAGGAGCGGTTTGCGCCGCGCAAAGCGGTCACGATCGACTTCCTCAAAGTGCTCTGCCTCCATGGTTACGTTCTGCGGGTCGAGCGAGAGACTGATTACGTTGGCCGGCAGCTCGGAAGTGAGGGTGAGATTGAGCTTGCCCCCGTGTGGACGGCCCAGATAGAGCTGATAAAGCTGGTCGCGAACGATTTCCGAGCGCCGTTCAGCGGAGCCGTGGCGCATGAACTCATCGTCGAGGAACTTGATCCAGCGGCGGTAGATCTCTTCCGCTTCAGGAGCGGGGCGCGGGGCTTGAATATTTTCGTTGGCCATACCCCTCGACGATAAACCACAGGGAACAAGGGAACAAGGGAACAAGGGAGCGAGGGAACAGGGAATAGAGTATAGAGAAATTGAGTGCGGGCCTCGAAGCCCGCACGACAGCAGGTCAAGAGATCGGCGCTCTGTCATCGCGCGGCATCATGGCCGAGCAGACAACACCACCAACCCCAGCGCACCCGTCTCCGGGACCGCAGCTGTCGCCGGCGATTTCGGATCGGCGATGGTTTACTTTCGTTTGGCGGCGCGCCGAGCAGAGATTGCGTGCATCTCTTTGCCCATGCTGGATTGGTTGATGACGATCTGCATGATCAAGTAGAGGATGTTGCTCGTGCCCCAGTAGAGCGCCAACCCCGAAGCATAATGCCAGAGCACGAATCCCATGAATACCGGCATCATGAAGGCCATCATGCGCCGCTGTGCAGGATCCATTCCCGGCGATGGCGTGATGTACTGCGTGAGGAACATGGTGATGATGATGAAGATCGGTAGAATGTGCGTGGGGTCAGGCTGCGAGAGATCGGGGAGCCAGAGCCAGTGTGCCTGGCGCAGTTCGACCGCGTTGAGCAACATGCGGTAATAGGCAAAGAAGAGCGGCATCTGCAGGAGCATAGGCAGGCAGCCGCCGTACATGTTGACGCCCTCAGTTTTATAGAGCGCCATCATTTCGGTGTTCATCTCGGTGCGCTTGGGATCGTTCATCTTCAGATGCGCGTAGCGCTTCTTGATGGCGTCGACCTTGGGCTGGATGCGCATCATCTTCAACGACGAGCGGGTCATCATGACGCGCGTGGGCAGCAGCACGAGCGTAAAGAGTGTGGTGAAGAGAATGATGGCCCAGCCCCAGTTGGTGATGCCGTGCGTGACCATGAAGCGGAGAATGATGTAGAGCGGCTTCGCAATAAAAGTCCAGAAGCCGAATTCGATGAGCGGCTCGAGCGACGGGCCGTCCGGTTTGCCGTCGGCGCCGGTGGCGTGAACAGACGAAAGCACTTCAGTGGCCTTAGGCCCGACGAACAACCGCACGCGCGTCGACCCGCTGGTGTCGCCGATCGCCAGCCCCAAAACGTCTGCCGGAGTCTTCTTGCTGTTGGGATCGCTGAGATCTGAAGGCAGATCGATCGTGTTATGCAGCGTCACTACGGAAGTGGTGTCGGGTAGATCGGGCAGGAATGCCGAGGCAAAGTAGAGGTCGGTGATGGCCGCGTACTGGTAGGGCTGATTCTGCGTATTGTTTCCGCTGACCTTGGTGGAGACCTGCGAATCCTCTTTGCTATTGAGCGACCAAGCAAAGTAAGAGGGCGTGCGAACCTGCGTTCGGAGCATCCCCGACTGCTGAAACTCTTCCATGTCGCCCAGACCGGCGGGCCACTGGACCAGCGCGCGTACAGGCGCGCCATTCTGTTTTACCTGAGTCTCGACTGTGACGACGTAACTGGTATCGAATTGAAAGGTCTTTACAACATCGAGGCCGCCGGCCGCGTAGTGAAAAGTGACGGAATTGGGCGCAAGAACAAGGCCAGTTGCGCTTGGCTGCAAGCCCGATACCGTTGACTGGTAAAGCGCCTGATTGAGCTGCGTGGTGAGTGACGGATCGTAGGTGAACAGCGAGAGCGGCAAGCCGAACTTTGCGGCTGCCTGCTGCTGCACCATATCCAGGGGCTTACCTGCAGAGTCGAAGTACCGCTTCAGGTACCAGTGCTTGACCTGTGCTCCCCGATTTGTAAAGACGATTCGGTAGAACTCATTTTCAACGGTGAGATCTGTCTCGAGAGAGGCGGCAACTTGCGGCGTGGCGGCGGAGGCTTGTGCGGAAGCGACGGCGGCTGAGGGCTGGCTCGGCGAAGATTGAGACGCGGGCGCGGTCGTTTGAGTTTGCGACTGCGCGGGAGCCGGCGGCTCGGGCTTAGGCTTTGCGAAAAAGTACTGATAGCCGAGGAACGCAGCGAGCACGATGAACATAAGTGCCATGGTGGAGCGCATATCGCCGCCCCCACCGCCGCCAGAACCCTGCGATTGCAAATTGGGATTGTGAACTTCGGGCAAAGGATACTTCCTATCGTTCAGAGCAAGCAGCCTAGCGGGCCGCCTCTATTGTTATGGTAACGGTTCGTGGGGGGAAACTATTGTGCCGGTGCGGATTCTGCTGGGAGGAACTGGATCGAGCCCGCCGCGCGCGAAAGGATGGCAACGCAGCAGCCTGGCAACGGCGAGTACGCTGCCGCGCAACGGACCGTGCGTCGCGATCGCCATGGCAGCATATTCAGAACACGTAGGGAGATACCGGCAGCCGCCGGGATTGAGCGCATGGATTGCCGGAGACAACCAACGGCGATAGAAGGCGATAAGGGCGAGCAGAATGCGCGTCATGATGCAGGAGTTCCAGGAGGTCGAGACATTGCGGCTGCCGGCTTGGCGCCCCGCGCTGCTTCGGCCTTCGCTTGTTCAAGAATACGCACAATCTCCGACTCAAGTTTCTCAAATTCCATGGTGAGCACAATGCGGCGCGGATGGAAGATGAGATCGAACCCTTCGGGCAGCAGATCAATATGGCGGCGCAGAGCCTCGCGCATTCGGCGCTTGATGCGATTCCGCTGGTGTGCCTTACCCAACACCTTGCCGACGGTGAGGCCAACGCGCGATGCAACGGGAGCAGCGGTCCCTGTAGCGATTAGAGTTTGCGGCGCCAGGAACCAATTCATGGACGCGGATTGGCGTTTGCGCCCGGCCGCATAAGCGCGCAGATAATCCCCATGTTTGCGCAAGCGCACGCCGGTGAAAGATTGGCGCTGAGCAGACTTGGAAAAAGAGTTCATGAGGAAGGCTCGATCCCGAACAGCCCATCCAGAAGATTGTGGTGGCGCAATCCGGTTCAAGCAAAATCGCCTGAGGGCGTTAGTCGCGATGAGCGGCGCTGACCGACACTCGCTTGCGACCGGCGGCGCGGCGGCGGCTGAGCACGGCTGCGCCGGCCTTGGACTTCATACGCGCCCGAAACCCGTGTGTTTTCACGCGGTGGCGGCGGTTAGGTTGAAATGTGCGTTTGGGCATAGTAACCCGCTCCTGATTCCAAAAGAAAACGATGCATGACTGCAACTCAATTAAGTATATCTTAGGGCGTGATTTGAATCCAGTGCGAGTGCCAGAGGGGCTCCGGGCTCACGATGCAGGATGCTCGACGCGCATTGTCGCGTATTCTGAAAGTAATGATCGTAGAAACACACGAAGGGCACTTGATCTGCTGTTCAGCGAGTAACACAAGTAATCTTTGCGCGGACTTTCACCAACCTTGGTGCAACTGATTGAGACGGCAGAAAAGTTATGTGAAAGAGGGATTGCAACGGACTCGAGATGTGCTACTATCGGACCCGTTCAAGAAATATCGCGTGAAATTCTCGGCGTTCTTCGTTAGGAATTTCTAGCTTAATCGCCCCGGCTTCGACTTCTCTAGGGGGCATATCAGCTGTTCACCAGCAATGGATGATCGGGAACTGGATGAAGCGCAATTTGCCTTCACCGGGTGGGACCCATTGCCTGAAAACCAAATGACCGTTTGGCTCCCCGCCGGCGGAAGAAGTAAGGATTGTACGATGGCATTTGCGACTTCGCCGGCTACGGCACTCAACCCCTGGCTCCAGATTCTCGCCGCATTAGAAAAGAAAGTAATCCGGCAATCATTTGAGACCTGGTTAAAGCCCACCCGATTCAGCCATGCAACAGGCCGCACGCTTTATGTGCGCGTGCCTTCGCCGGAGTTTCAGCACATCGGCGACAAGTATGGCGACCTGATTCAGGAAGCCATCGATCTGCATGCCCTCGAGTTTGATGATGTGAGCTTTGTGACCGCGGAAGAGGATCCGTCGATTCCCCCGCAGCGCAAAGATGGCGGCTTTGGCCCGGTGCCGTCGCACGCGCCCACGGCTCCGCCGGCTCCGGCAATCAATGCGCGCTCACCCGAACAGGGTCGCTTCGACTGGTCGACAGCGGCGCAGCTGAACCAGCGCTATACGTTCGACAACTTCGTAATTGGCAACGGCAACCAGTTTGCACGCGCCGCGGCGCTGGCAGTAGCTGAGAGGCCATCACGCGCTTACAATCCGCTGTTCCTGTATGGCGGCGTGGGAATGGGCAAGACCCACCTGATGCACGCCATCGGTCATGAGGTAAAGCGCAGACAGCCCGCTGCGAGTATCTGCTACGTCTCCGCTGAGAAGTTTACGAACGAGATGATCAACTCGATCCGCAACGACCGCATGACCAGCTTCCGCGATCGTTTCCGCACCGTGGACGTGCTGCTGATCGACGACATCCAGTTCATCTCACAGAAGGAACGGACGCAGGAAGAGTTCTTCCATACCTTCAACGCCCTGCACGAGAGCATGAAGCAGGTGGTGATCGCTTCTGATCGTCCGCCAAAGGAATTGACGGAGATTGAAGAGCGGTTGCGCTCGCGTTTCGAGTGGGGCCTGATTGCCGACATTCAACCGCCGGACCTTGAAACCAAAGTCGCAATCTTGCTGAAGAAAGCGGAGAGCGAGCAGGCGCAGTTACCGACAGACGTGGCATTGTTTGTGGCCTCGAACGTTCGCACCAACGTGCGCGAGCTCGAAGGGGCGCTGGTGCGGCTGATCGCATGGTGCCAACTGAACCGGATGGAGATTACACTCGGCGCCGCGCAGCAGTGCCTGAAGCAGTTCATCGACATGCAGGTGCGCAAGATTACGATTGAAGCGATCCAACGCGCCGTCGCCGAGCAATTTGGCATGCGCGTGGCGGACCTGAAGCAGAAGAACAACTCGCGCAACGTTGTAGTGCCGCGGCAGATTGCGATGTACCTGGCCAAGCAAATGACGGAGGCCAGCCTGCCGGAGATTGGACGCCAGTTTGGCAACAAGCACCACACCACGGTGATGCACTCGATCGGCAAAATCGACGAGCAGCGCCGCACCGATAAGGATCTTCATCGGACCTTGAGCAAGCTGCAGGATGTGCTGAACTGCTAAAGGCAGGGAATCGGCAGTAGAGAAGAGGGAATCAACCAGGCGGTCCGCAATGAGCGGGCCGCTTTTGCGTTCAGGACTTTTATGCGGCGTTGCCACAGTGCGCGAGGCGATGCCATGCTAAGGGCATGGAATATCGTCTTCTGGGAGGCTCGGGCCTCAAAGTTTCGGCACTCAGTTTTGGCACCGCGACGTTTGGCGGTTCCAATGAATTTTTCAAAGGCTTCGGATCAACGGAGGTGGATGAGGCTCGGCGCCTGATCGATATCTGCTTTGAAGCCGGGGTGAACCTTTTCGATACGGCGGATGGTTATTCCGAAGGCCGCTCAGAAGAAATTCTGGGCAAGGCTCTCGGGGGCGATCGAGGCAGAGCGCTGATTTCGACCAAGTCAGGGTTTCCGACAGGTCCCGGGCCGAACGAGGAAGGCTCGTCGCGATATCATCTGCGGCGCGCGCTCGAAGGCAGCCTGCGGCGACTTGGGACGGACTACATCGACATCTATCATCTGCACGGCTTCGACGCGCTGACGCCAGTTGAAGAAGTGCAGGAGACGCTGCACAACTTTGTGCGCGAGGGCAAGGT
>Ga0181520_10013831_pt1 | contig 10098 bp, 7 predicted proteins | sample PEATcosm2014_Bin_29_FD_132451 | JGI IMG/M metagenome (GOLD analysis project Ga0181520, IMG submission 132451) | Peatland microbial communities from MTU Mesocosm Facility, Houghton, MI, USA - PEATcosm2014_Bin02_30_metaG | ecosystem: Environmental > Terrestrial > Soil > Wetlands > Peat | place... | reverse complement strand
CTGATCGCTCGTACTGTCCTGTCATCGTCGGCCTTCCCCGAAATTCAGGCGGGTCGGCTCCTGCATTACCTTTTGCGAGGCCTGCTCAGAGTTCACTCACGTTACGGCCTGTATGCTTGCCGAGCCGCCCAAGGCGACCCTCTACACCAAAGGCTCCGACGGCTTCGTTACCTCCGCCGCCGCTTCGATTGCTACCGGGTGGAGCAAACCAGTTCCCGGGCGGGTCTAACTCCCGCTGTGGATCAGCGCCTTTCACGGCGCACTGAATGATGCAGGTTAGAGACTCCCTTTGATGTGCTGCCGCTTCGCGCCAGACTTGGTTCAGCACACCCGACGGGCTTAAAGACCTTGCCAAGGGCAAGATGTTGGCCGGTTTCGGCTTGCTGTTACCCGACAGTTAAATAATTCTTGACATTTTCTGGCGGATTTGCAAATCTTTGTGCCAGTTGTCTCAAAGAGGTTGTCGGCAAGTTCCCTTTCAACAACCTGGTCGACACTTCCGTTCTCGCAGTCTGTGTCCAATCAGCTTTCTCAACACTGTGATGTAAGCTCTGCGTCCAACCGTTTTGCGACCGGATGCATTCGTCAGTTCCCGTCCCCAAAAAACGGAAGGGGCAGTGAAGACGCAGGAAGAACTTCACCAGAACTGAACCGAAAAACAGAACATACACTTGGGAAAACGCAAAACTGTTGGACCAACTGGGACCACCTCAGAGGCAGAGATTATTTGCGGCTTAATCAATGTCTGAGTAATTCAATGGTCGGAAGGTTACGAGATGAAAGGTCTGCCAAATCGAATTATTCTTGCCCTTTGCCTGGGTTTGCCGCTCGGCCTGATTGGGATTCGCGCGGCTTGCGCAGATGATAAGGCGCAAAGCCCAACGAACACCACGCCCACCGCCAATCAAGAGAAGCCCCAAACGTCCGCGCCAGTTTCGAATGCGAATCTGACCTCAATTGCGCCGTCGCCCGAGCCTGCCGGTGCGCCCGCGGCGTCTAATTCGCCAACAGCGGCCGTGGACCCCACGGCGTATCGTGCCTTCGAAAAAGCCTCAAGAGTAATGACCAGATTCCTCATCGTAATTACGGCAGTCGTCATTGTGTTGATCATCATTGCGATAATCTTCAATAAATGGTCTCTTGGTGATGCGCTCTCGGAGGAATGTGCCTTCCAACCAAAGGAGATCAAGCGGAAAGAGGATGTGATTCTTCTGGCCAGCACGAGTCGCATTATTGCGCTCTTCGGCTTAATGGGAATTCTCACTGTCGTTATTGGCGTGGGTTACTCCATCGTATGGAACCTGACAATCTACGGAAGAGTGCCTGACCTGACTGAGGTACGTTCGTTCTTGCTGGGAGCCGCGTGCCTGTTCGCTCCCTACCTCGCCAACCAGCTGAGCGGGATGTTTACGCCGGCGGCTAAGCTCCAGCCCGCCTTGGCAGACACGATGAGTGTCTCGGGTGTGGCACCGAGTTCGCCCAAAGCTGACAACGCGGCGCAAGCGCTCCACCTGATCGGGACCGGCTTTCAACAAGGACTGAGCCTGACGCTCACCGATCCCCAGGGCACAGCACATTCCGTATCGGCGGCCGATGTCACCTCCGTGACGCCCACTTTGGCGTCGGCGAATGCCACCCTAAACACCCCCGGGGCATGGAAGGTCGCTGTTGCCAATCCAAGTGCGGCCACTTCGCCGTCGTTTGCGTTTGCCGTGGTAGGGCCGCCAGCCATTGCTTCCGCTACGGCCGGGCTGCATGTCAATGCAGCCGCGCAGTCCGTCACCTTTGCAGGCTCAGGCTTCGTTTCCGGGCTTAAGGTGGATCTAACGGACCCCGCAGGGACCAAGACCACTTTTGCCGCCGACCAACTGAACACAACACAGGTGACCGTTGCGGCGGTTCTGGCCAGCGCGGGGAACTGGCATGCGGTGATTACAAATCCGGGAAATCTTGCATCGAACAACTTTCCATTTACCGTTGCTTGAAGGGAGCTCAAATGGCCGAGATTGACGATCTAAGACAGCAGGCGCTCGATGCAATCCAGGAGGCGACGGATTATCTCAACCACCGCGAATATTTAGTAACCAATCTGGAGGAACGGGATGCCATTCGAGAACACAAGGATTGGATGGAAGAGGCCCGGACGGTGTTTGCAACCACGGCTTTCAGGACGACTGAACCCGACACCGAGGTCACGCAACTTGCGAATGACCTGAGCCTGACCAAGAAGCTGATTGGCTCTTTTCATGAGAATTCGCCTTTCGGCGATGTCGACCAATCGCTGCAGGATCTCGGTCAACGACTGAGCCTGTTTGTCGGCACGCATGGACCCGGCGGCGGGAACCCGATCGGCTGGCCAAGATAGACGTTCCGCACACCAAGGAAGGGACTGCGACCAGACATGGAACCGGGGTTTGAAGCAGCGAAAGGGGCGGCCGAGACGATACTCGGAGTGAAGTTGCCCATTCTGATGCGGGTGATCCTGCCGGGGCTGGAGGCGACGGCGGTGCTTTATCCGGCGGTGGCGTGGCTGCTTCACTTTCTGCCGCACCAAGGAGCGGAAATCTGGCAACCAGTCGCTGGTTACGTGGTACTGGTGTTGCTGCTGGGAGCGATGATCTCGACGGCGAACAGCGAAATCTACAAGATTTACGAAGGTAGAATGGGTTGGCCGGAACGGCTGGCGGAGTGGGCGCGCCAGCGACAAGCGGCTCGCGTCGCGCGGCTCCAGCAAGCCGCGAAGACTGCGGCGTCAAAAATGCGTTATGACGAGATGTGGGAGCAGCTCAGAGCCTATCCGATCGATGGGGATGGCAATCCCGAGGCCACGCATCCGACGATGTTGGGGAATATCCTCGCGGCCTATGAACAGTATCCGAACACACGTTACAACATGGATTCGGTGTTCTATTTCCGGCGCATCTGGCTGCAGCTCGACAAGGACCGGAAGGAAGAGATCGACGGGCAATGGTGTATAGCGGATGGGTTTCTGATCCTATCGGCAATTGCGATTGCAGGCACGGCGATTTGGGCGGTACAGGCAATGGTGGCCCTGTTCGGAATCAGTCGCACGGGACTGCCCTTCGCCGGTCCCGGATGGACGCTGCTGGGCTCCGTCGGATGGCTCGGGGTGGGTGTAGGCTGGTACCGGTTCTCTCTTCCCTATCACCGCGAGAATGGTGAAGTCTTCAAGTCGATCTTCGATCTTTACCGCAGCAAGATCTGGAGCGTGACCCATCGCAAGCCCGCGGAGCGGGAGACGTGGGAAGCAGTCTGGTCTTATCTACAATACCTTGCGGTCAAGTGCCCGAACTGCGGGAAGTGGACGTCGATGACAGGAGATCAATGTTCGAAGTGCAACTTCGGGCTTGCAGAATTTACAAAAAAACTGAAGGAAACGGGAAAGCTTACCATTTGACATTTACGAGTTCGCACACGTGAGGTGACATCGAATGCCAACTCAGATCACGCGTCTGGTTGTCTTGATGCTTGAGAACCGCTCATTCGACCATATGCTCGGGTTCCTCAGGAAAACCAATCCCGCCATCAATGGCCTGAATGGTGACGAATGGAATTACCCGGCTGCGGAAGGCACAGCCAACGTCACCGTCAGCGACGATGCCGGCGACGTTGAAGACCTCAACCCTGACCCCAACCACGAGTTCGCCCACGTCACCAACCAAATCTCCAGCACCGGCGACCCGGTCGGCAATCCCGATATGAAGGGCTTCGTGCGCGACTACTTTGAGGACTGCAAGGACGCGGTCCATGCTGCGGGAATCATGAAATGTTTCACTCCGCAGACGCTGCCGATTCTTTCTACCCTGGCCACGCAATACGCCGTCTGCGATCGCTGGTTCTCCTCCGTGCCCGGTTCCACAATCCCCAACCGCTTGTTCGTTCACGGCGCCAGTTCAGCCGGCTCCCTCACGCAGGATGCCATCGCCGCTCCCTTCGTTCTGCACACCATTTTTGAGAGCTTCGACGACACCACGCCTCACGATTTCGCCATCTACACTGCCGGTTCCTCCATCCTCTTCGCCAACAAATACCTTATTCAGAACATGGGCAAGTTCCGTGACTACGCAAGTTTCGTCGTCGATGCTACCAGCGGGAATCTTCCCGCATACACCTTCATTGAACCCGCCTATGACGACGACGGCGAGGGGACATTTGCCAGCAGCCAACACCCCGACTTTCCCGTCGACCGTGGCGAAGGCCTCATTCGTGATGTCTACAACGCCCTCACGAGAAGCCCCGACTGGAAGAGCACACTCTTCCTCATCCTTTACGACGAACACGGCGGAATCTTTGACCATGTCTCGCCGCCCGTGGTCACACGCAACCCCATCTACAACAACCTTCCCGACGTTCAACACTCCGGGCCGCCCGACGTGTTCGACTTCACCCGTCTCGGTGTCCGGGTTCCTGCGGTCTTCGTTTCCCCATGCATCCCGCCTAACACCCTCATCAACGACCGTGACTATGACCACTGCTCCGTGGTCTCCACCGTCCGCAAACTCTTTTGCAATCCGGCCAACCAGCCGTTTAACTGGCGCGAAGCCCAGGCCGCAACTTTCGAAAACGTGCTCACACTCACCGGAGCCGATATCCGGAACGATGTGGTCCCCCTGCCCGATCCCGTTATCTCCGGCGGTATCAGTATTAGCGCGGCTGCGGCAGCGCCCGTTCCCCGCGCCCCGACCGATCTGACCGTCCTCATGGCCGGCGCCATGCATAACGCGCTTCAGCAGCAGGGCCTTCAGCCGCCCGGCGACTACACAACTCTCGCTAACTCCACTCAGGTGTCCGCTTACCTGAAACAGGCTCGGCAGATCCTGCAAAATGTGGCAGGAGGTGGACAATGACCCTGCTCCTTCGCGCTCACAATCTTTTCCGTCTCTTAGCCGTCGGCTTCATGCTCTCTTCCACATCCATGGCGCTTGCGCAAACCTACGCAAGTTGCAAGGGTTTTTCCGAAAGCCTCTCCAAGAACAATCTGCATTTCAAAATCGACTGCCTTGAAGCGTGGTTTTCTGAAGACCCCGCTCACCTCACGTTTTCCGGCATGCCTCCCGGTAACGGCATGGCTTTTGGCGGAATGCTCGAACAGAACAACCACTACGTCTCGCCGTTTTCGCTGCCCGCCGGCCCCGGCATCGTTTCCGGCCTATCTAGTCCCCAGCAGCCCGACTTCACTACCGGCAAACTTCCTTCGGTCGCGGACGGCTCGCTGTGGAGTGCCGATGGCAGTCTCGCCGCGGTCTTCTCCACCAACGGGAGCTGGGTTACCACCGGCGCACTGACCGTCATGCCCAAGGGCTACCAAGACGGCCACCGCACCGACCACACGGGCGTCCAGATCAGTTGCAACAAGCTCGGCCCCCTGTGTACCAAACAGATCCTCGGTCTGCACCTCCAAGCCTCCCACCGCAGTCTACAGACCATCTCGTTCTACGGCATCGGTCCTGACTCGCCCCTGGTCAAGTACGTCTTTCACGAAAACGACACTTTCGCATCCGTCCGCGCTGCGCTTCCCCTCGCCGACTGGTTCACCTTCGAGTCGGGTGCGGAGTTCCGCCTAACCGAGCTTCCCCACACCACCGCATCCAACTCCGTTAGCGCAAACTTCACCACCGCAGCAGCTCCCGGTCTCTCTTCTCAACCTGGCTTTGGTCATTATCACTTCGCGCTTCGCACCGGTCCCATCGCTATCCTGTCGCCCCGAACCGACGACCAGGACGATAACCATACCGGGCCCCTGATGAAGCCGTACGTTCAGTTCACTTTCAACAACAGCGTGGAATACCACTGGTACTCCGCGCCGGGGCATTCAGCCTCATCGTTCCAGCAGTTTGTCGAAGACTCGGACGAAAACATTCAGCTTGGCGCCCGGGTCCGCCACTACGTGCAGGTTGGCGACGCCAAAACCGGCGCCGAGCACTTCTGGGATTCCGTGCTCGCCAAAACCTGCGGCGACAAAAACATCGACTGGTCTAAACCAGCTAACTACGTGCTCAAAGTGCGCCAGCCCTGCGGCTTCGGAGACCTCGACCTGGTTTCCCATGTCGCGGCCTCCAGAACCGGACCCGACTCGACCGTCCCGTTTTACCTCCAGCCCACCGTCGGCGGCTCCGATATTGACTCCCGGCTTAGCTTGCGCGCGTGGCCCAACTACCGCTTCCGCGCCCCATACGCTCTCTTCGTTCAGACCAACTACATCCTGCCCTTTTACAACGTTCTGGTCTTCTACGACGCCGGAACTGTCGGCCCCACCTTTTCCAGCCTCTCCTTTGGAGGCCTTCGCCAGGATGCAGGCTTCGGCGTAGCCTTGTCATTCAAGGGCCGTATCGCTGCTCAGGGATACCTCGCACTGGGCGCAGGCTACGGCCCCACCTTCGGCTACAACTTCACCAAATTCTTCTGAGACTCCTATGTCCCCAAGGTCTTGGTGACCTTCCACCTGCCACTGGTGAGTCGGTTCCAATTCGTATCGGTAAACGCCGCAGGGGTTAGGATTGATGATGCACCTGGTTTATCACCGATACTTCCCCAATGTAAATTGGCCCACCCTCGGAATCCGTAAATCGCAGAGAGAAGCCTGGAAAGCTGACCATGTGGGATCTGAGTGACTCATCTTCTCGCCGTCCAAGCGGTCCTACCCAGTCACCAACAAGCTGTGTACCCCGGCCATTCTCAGGTTTAGGTTAGCGTTTGGATTGAAGTCGATATTCGTAGGATCAACAAACAGAAACAGGCGCTCGCTCGTCGGACGAGCGCCTGTTGGCTTACATGGGCGATTAGTAATCCCAGCGGCAGCGGCCTGCACTTACCAGGCCCCAGTCCAGGATCTGGGCCGTAGAGGTCTGTGCTCCCGTAGAGGCGGTGAAGCCGGCGAAGGCTGTGGATGCGCCGAATGGGCTGACTGCGGGCAGGTGGAAGGAGTGGGTGAAGGTGGCGGAGGTCAGGGTGTCCTTCAATGTGAGATTGAGGAAGTGGGTGTCAAAGGTGACGTAGGCGGCGAAGATGTGGCCGCTGTGGAGATCGATTCCACTGGGGGTGAGGTCGATTGCGGGGACGCCTGGGAAGGCTCCGCCGAAGAAGAGGCCTACGGAGTTATCGCCTTCGCCCGCGTCGTTGTGCAGGTCAAATTTGAGCGCCATGCTGTGTGGGATGCCCTGATAGCCAATGCCTCCGTCTGTCGCGCCGACGGCGGTGTCACCGTCGGCCTGGACGGTGAAGGTGAGTCCTTCAGAGGATGTCGGGGCGGCCTTGAAGAATCGGAAGCGGAACTCCGTTGCGAAGAGAGCAACCGGAATGCGCGGCTTGGCGAAGGCGCTGGTGTTCTCGTGGAAGAGGCCATGGGTGAGATCGAGCTCAGTGCCGGCAATGATCGCCCCGTGGTTAAGTTGCAACTTCGGGTGAACGGTAAACCCGTAGGGATATTCGATTGAGCAGTTTTCCTTCTCGTTGATCACGATGATGTAGTCGGCGGTAGCCATGTTGCTGACGGTGAGCGGGGATGCGATGGCGATGGCCTTTACAGCGGTGCTGGTGACGATCACCTTGGGCACGCCGTTCCAGACCGGCGAGGCTGGAGTGGGCGTGGTGCCGTCGGTGGTGTAGTAAATGACCGCGCCGGGGGTCGCATCCGTGATGTTATAGACGACCGGACCGGTGAATGTGCCGCTGGCCGGAGTGATGACCGGGGTGGCAGTTTGGCTGATTGCAGGATTGACGGTGACGGTGGTGAAGGCGCTTTCAACGCCGCCGCAGGTAAGAGAATAGTCGAAGATGCCAGCGGTAGCGGGTGTGACGCTTTGGGAGCCGGAGAGGACCAGGCTGCCGGACCAGTTGCCATGAGCAAAGCAATCCTCAAAAGTCTGGCTGAAAGCATTGTTCACTTGCCAGGTGAGAGTGATGCTCGACCCCAAAGTGATGGTGGAGGCGCTGGCGGTGAGAGTCACAGGGGCTGTGATTGTGGGGGTGGTAACGATCTTGTAAATATCAAGGGAGGCGGGGCCGTAGAAGTTGCTATCAGCAGCTTCGAGTGGCGTTCCTGACGGACTGCCGTTGGAGGTGGAGAAGGGGTAAAGCGTTGTGAAGGTGCCGGAGCCGGTGGGGATGTACTGATATAAAGTCCCGCTGGGCGGTCCACCGAAACCGTAAGCACTGCTGGTACCGTAGAAGTTGCCGTCGCCGCCGAGGAAGAGGCCGGAAGCCGGAAGACCGCCGTCACTGCCGCCGTTCAGGTCGTAGAGGTCGAAGTTAACAGTGGGAACGCTGGCGGGGACGACTTTGTAGATGCTTCCGTAGCCGGTTCCGCCTTCGGCCGTGAGTCCATAGAGGGCACCGTCCGGGCCCTCGGTCATGCCGAATGTCGGATTGTCCCCAGCTGGCGGAAAGGATGCGATGATGGCCAGCGAGCCGGGAGTGGCGGGGTCAAAGCGGAAGAGTGAGCCTGCATTGCTGGCTCCGCCGCGCACGGTGTTACCGTAAATGAGGCCATCAGAGGCCTGGAGAAGCTGGGAGTTGGGTCGAGATCCGTCGCCAGTGCTTCCGGTAAATGTGTGGATCAGCACAAAGGTGCCGGTGTGGGTGTATTCGAAGACCGTGCCGAGATTCGAGGCTCCGCCAAGGTTGGCTGCGCCGAAGAAGTCACCGGCGCTGTCCTCGATAAGCGCGCCAGCGTTTGAACCATCAGTGGCGGCGGCGAAGGCATGGAGGGGCGTGATGGCTCCGGCGAGCGTGAGGCTGAAAAGAACGCCGGAACCTGACCCTCCGGTGGTGTTGGTTCCGTAGAGGTTGCCGTCGTTGCCTTCAATCAACCCGGCCTCTGGCGTGCCGCCGTCCGTGCCGTTGGTGAAGTTGTAGATTACGGTCTCGGTGCCGCCGGGGGTGAGCTGGAAGACATAGCCGTTCAGGGCGCTGCCGCCGGTTGGGCTGGTGCCATAGAAGTTGCCGTCATGGGCCTGGATGAGCTGGGATGGTTCGTCGCTGGAGAAGGTGAAAAGGGTGGATTCGGTCGCCGTGGTGGCGTGGGCGGCAACAGTGGCTGAGAGCAGCATCAGCACGGCAACAGCGATGCATCCTGCCGGCTTGGGGACCTCGAGGGGAATGGTACGCATGGCGATTCTCCTAATTCCGTTCCTTCCGCATGGGTTGCCGGGAACGGGAGTATGTTTCATTTGTTCTTGCAGGTCGGGGAACGAATATGGGGAACTCGCGAATTTTCAGGCGTAATCGTCCAGAAGAACGATCTATTCTGCGAACTCAGACGATAGTGTACATCGGGGAAGAAGCGTTACATACCTTAGAGCCCTGATGCGACTGCTTTTTGAAAATCGACCACTCCACGCGGTCGCTCACCGCGACTACCATACTTACAAGAAGCACAACGAATGGAAGGCGGGCTCGAAGATACAGCAGGAAGACTGGAACCGGGGCAATAAAGTCGATTATCGGCAATATCACATTCGCCGCCCGCCAGCAGGACATGAGTGGCGGATGATCGATGGAAATTATGTGCTGGCGAAAGATGACGGAATGATCGTTTCAGTGCGCCACCTACCTCACGATCAATAAATTGCCACAGCCTTGAGTTAGCAAGAATCCCAAGCCGCTCTTCGATAGCCGGCCTGGGATTTTTGTGCCTCTTGTTCGCCGGAGTGAGCGAATTGAGAAGGTGGAGCGTTGTGATTTGCTCATTCATGAAAAGAAAATTCTCGCCATTTTCACGCTTTTGCAAGTACAATTCTCACGGGTTGTTCCCCGTTTTTCCCCGGTTCCTCATTTTACAGAGCGAGATGTTACAGAACGGTCTCGCGAAGGTTTTGAGTCTCTTCCTGGCAGTGGCTCTTATAGCTGCCGTTGCGCAGATTTGTGTCGAAACCCAAGATGCGTCACCTGCATTGCGAGAAATCAGGCAGGACCGCAATGTCGATCAATATCACTTTGTGTCTTGTCTCTGAAGTTCGTTGCATTTGCTTAAGGCAGCCAGCATTTATAAAACGAGCATTGGAGACAGGACACTATCGACACGAGTCAAGAATTCGATGAAATCGGCTGTAGGAACCGCAAGTTCTTCGACTGCGTTTG
>Ga0181520_10013830_pt1 | contig 10098 bp, 8 predicted proteins | sample PEATcosm2014_Bin_29_FD_132451 | JGI IMG/M metagenome (GOLD analysis project Ga0181520, IMG submission 132451) | Peatland microbial communities from MTU Mesocosm Facility, Houghton, MI, USA - PEATcosm2014_Bin02_30_metaG | ecosystem: Environmental > Terrestrial > Soil > Wetlands > Peat | place... | reverse complement strand
TGCTGTCATCGGAATCCCACGCCCCCGCGATGCTATAGCATCGCTTGCAGTGCTGACGCTTGAAACTCCGGTTCAGTTTGTGAAGGGCATTGGGCCCGCGATTGCAAAAATGCTGGCGGAAAAGGAGGTCCTGACGGTTGAGGATCTGCTGCTGCATCTGCCGTTTCGGTATGAGGACCGGCTGAATCCGCGGGCGCTGAACGAGCTAAAGGCCGGCGAGACGGCCAGCGTGATCGGTGAGGTGCGTGGCGCGGCGCTGCTGCGCACGAAGAAAATGCCCATCTTCGAAATGACCGTGGGGCAAGGCGTGCAGTCGATGAAGTGCATGTGGTTCCACGGAAAGTATCTCGAAGGCCGGTTTCACGCGGGGCAGATGGTGGCGCTGTTCGGCAAGGTTGAGGCGTCCAGGTCGGGGCGCGGGTTCAAGATGATCCAGCCGCAGTTTGAAGTGCTTCCCGATGGAACAGCCGACGCGCTGGATCGCGTGCTTGAAGTGGGGCGGATTACGCCGGTGTATGAGTCGCTGGGGGGGAGCAAGCTGGCGTCGCGATGGATCCGGCGGATGGTGTGGAACATTTTGGAGGAACTGAAGGGTGGGTTTCCGGAGACGCTGCCTGGTTCGCTGGCTGAGTCGGTGCTGCGGCGGCTGGATTTGCCGAGCCGCGAGCTGGCGCTGCGCGAAGTGCATTTTCCTCCGGCGGGGACGGCGATGACGCAGCTGCAGGGGGCGGGGACGCCGGCGCATCGGCGGCTGATTTTTGAGGAGCTGTTTTATCTGGAGCTCGGCCTTGAGGTGAAGCGGCGGCGATTCCAGGAGAAGACGGGGATCGCGTTCGAGACGGGCGAAAAGGTGCGGGCGGCGCTGCGGTCGATTCTGCCGTTTCATCCGACGGCGGCGCAGAAGCGGGCGCTGGGCGAGATTGCCGGCGACATGCGACGAGGTGCGCCGATGCGGCGGCTGCTGCAGGGCGATGTGGGATCGGGCAAGACCATTGTCGCGCTGCAGGCGATGCTGATCGCGATTGAGAACGGGCACCAGGCGGCGCTGATGGCTCCGACAGAAATTCTGGCGACGCAACATTATTTGTCTGCGAAGAGGGTGTTGGAGGCCCAGCAGAAATATCGGATCACGCTGCTGACGGGGTCGCTCGATGAAGATCGGAAGCGGGCGGCGCGGCGGCGGATTCACTCGGGCGAGACGGATTTGGTGATTGGCACGCATGCGCTGATCGAGGAGAAGGTCGAGTTCTCGAAGCTGGGCCTGGTGGTGGTGGACGAACAGCATCGGTTTGGGGTGTTGCAGCGTTTTCGGCTGATGAAGAAGGATGGCGCGGAGCCGGATGTGCTGGTGATGACGGCGACGCCGATTCCGCGGACGCTGGCGCTGAGTTTGTACGGGGATTTGGATTTGAGCGTGCTCGACGAGCTGCCGCCTGGGCGGACGCCGATTGTGACGCGGCTGGTGGCGGATGAGCGCGCGGATGAGGTTTGGGATTTTGTGCGCAAGCAGGTGAAGAAGGGACATCAGGCGTACGTGGTGTATCCGGTGATTGAGGGTCCGAAGGACGATCAGCCGGAGCTGGATTTTGCGGCGGTGGATGAGGATGAGAAAGACATCCCTCAGGGGCTAAAGCCCGGTTCTTCTCGGCGTGGTTACGGCACGGCTGAGGCCGTGCCCTTTCAAAGCAGATCGAGCATGAGTTCAGGAGCCGTGCCCAATCAAAGTGGAAAATCTGCGAAGAAGAAAACGGCGACGACGGTGGAGGACGGAGCCGCGAACCAGGCGTTGTTTCCGAAGTTGCCGTTGAAATCCGCCACCGATATGTATGAGCGGCTGCGGACGCGGGAGTTGGCGGGGTTGCGCGTGGGGTTGCTGCATGGGCGGCTCGATGCGGATGAGAAGGAAGTGACGATGCGGCGTTTTCAGCGCGGGGAGATCGACGTGCTGATCGCGACGACGGTGATTGAAGTGGGCGTGGATGTTCCGAATGCGACGGTGATGGTGATCGAGCATGCGGAGCGGTTTGGGTTGGCGCAGCTGCATCAGCTGCGCGGGCGTGTCGGCCGCGGCGGGGCGAAGTCGTACTGCGTTTTGATGACAGGCGGGAAGATTTCAGCGAACGCGGAGGAGCGGCTGGCGGCGATGGTACGTACGCAGGATGGGTTTGAGCTGGCGGAGCTGGATCTGGAGCTGCGAGGGCCCGGGGAATTTTTCGGGACGCGGCAGGCGGGGCTGCCGGATTTTCGCGTAGCGAATTTGCTGCGGGATCGGAAATTGCTGGAGCTGGCAAAGGTGGAGTCGGCGCGGTTTGTGGCGAAGGCGAGCGAGGAGTCGACGCCGGAGGAGCGGGCGCGGGTGGCGGCTCGTTTGAAGGATACGTGGCAGCGGCGGTATGGGCTGGCGGAGGCGGGGTGATGAGCAGGTTACAGGTGACGGGTTGCAGGTTATAGATGTCAGGTTGCAGGTTGCAGGTTACAGGTTACAGATTTTTCAGTGGTCATTTGGGGCGGAGGAGGGGCTGGAACTCGGGGTGGGTTTCGAGGATGTGGTGGGCCACCGGGCAGAGGACGTCGACTTTAAGGTTATGGTCTTTTGCGTACTGGAAGGCGGTGGTGACCAATTCGAGGGCGATGCCTTTGCCGCGCTGGCTTTCGGAGACTCCGGTGTGCCAGATCGTCATCCAGCCGTGGCCGTCGGTTTCGAATTCCAGATAGCTGGTTTGGCCTTCCTGCTCGATCTCGAAGCGGCTGCGGGTGACCTGGGTTGGGTTGTTCACTCGGGGCTTCCTTGCCCTGATGATACCGAGCCCGAACCCCCACCCGCCCCTGGGGGTTAACTTTGGGGCATTTTGCTGTCGTTTCTATTAGTTACAGAATTGGTTGGAGGGCCTTGGGCGCTGCGTAATTCTGCCGCAGTTAGTTACGAGAGGGCCTCGAACCAGCGGAGTTCGGGGAGCACGCCGGTTCGATCACGGGCTGGTGCCGCCGTCGTCGTCTCAAAGAACCAGGGTGAGGCCGGCCTGAGCCGGCGCAAATGGAGAAGCTCCGTGGGCGCTTTGGATGCTGGCGCGGGACAGAACTTTCCCTAGTCTTAGTGTCGGATCTTTGCGGAAGCTAAGCAAGGGAAATCCGGTGTGCGCACGGTACGGAAGTCACAGGTGGGGCAGCCTGTAGCCGGTAGCCAGTAGCTGCGGTGGCGTTCTGGCGAACGCGGCGGGATTTGGCGCCATCGCTCGCGCGACGGGAGGCCCCAGGAGCGGCCTGCGGCAGCAAGGAAGCGCCTTCGGCGCGGCTCTATTTCCCCGGCCTGAAGGCCGGGGCTTTTACCGCCGTGCCGCTCCGCGGCACCTTGAGGTGCCTCCTTCTGTGGGTCGAAGGCGCGGTCATTTTTGCGAGCAGGGCGCGGAGTTCTGGAAAGATGGGGGGTGGTCGCGATCGGCTCGGTAAAAGACCTGGCCGCCCAACGCGGAACGCACGATGAGGCCGGCATCGGCCAGGGGGGTGAGTTCGCGCTGCACTGTGCCGACGCTGGTTGCGATTTGGCGGGCGATTTGCCGGGTGAAGAAGGACTCGTCGGGCTCCGAGGAGGAGGGCCCAGGATTGGACCGTCCGCCAGCCGAACGCCGCGCCCCAGGCCTTCTCCGGCGTACTCATTTTGAGTACAGCGACCCATCCCTCGGAAACCTGCTCCTCGGCCAGACCCGAGGGGGCGAAGGTTAAGCCCCATCGCGCTGAGGCGCGACGGGAGTACCCAGGAACGGCCTGCGGCAGCAGCATGGAAGCGCCTTCGGCGCGGCTTTATTGGCACGACTGAAAGTCGTGCCCCTTTACGTTTCGTGCCTCGGTTGGGAGGGCGCGTCGCATTCGCGATTTCGATATTTCGGCGGACGGCCGCGATGTTGTGTTGGAACGTGTTCAGGAGCGGTCGAATGTGGTGCTGCTGGATTTGCCCCGACGGTAACGCGGGTTCGACGTCTGCCGCTGCCGGAAGGATCGGCAGCACAACCCTGAAAACCAGGACAAACCGGGGATATGGTTTACTGGTCTGGGATAACCGCGAAGCGCCGTGACAGGACGCACGCCGGAAAACTGAGCGATGAACAGTGAGCCCTGGTGGAGCCGGTGCCGCGGGTAATCACTTCGGCCCCACCAAAGCTGCGACATCGCCCCCTGTTTGCCGGAGCGAGTTGTTTTGCAACCGATCCGAACTATTTCCCGTTATAAGTTGCGGGGCTGCCCAGACCGCTGCAAAAATCCCAGCCCGGAAAAGCGAGATAACCCACATACGGTCCACACGTGCCGTACGTGATGTCGTTGAATTCCGCATTCCTGTCCTGGTAGAGTCTCGTGAGTTCTTCTCTGGAGGAGCCGGAGAATCTGCCCGCCGCATTCACAATTCCCGCCCACATCGGCGACGAAAGGCTGGTGCCCCCGACGATAAGCCAACACGGCGCGACGCCGCAGTAAGTCTCACCGCCGAAGTCGGGAATCGGGAAGTTGTCCAAAACCCAGACCCCGCTGTTGGGGTTGGCGTCCGCGGCAACGTCGGGAGTGCCGCGTTGGCTCCCCACAATATAGCGGATGCCGTCCTGGTAACCTGGCCGCGGTTCATAAACGCTCGGGCCACCCCCTCCATCTTGCCAGGTATTCTCCAGTTCGAAGTTGCCCCAATACGGGTTCGTCGTGAGTGACGTGCCGCCCACCGAAACCACGTTCGGAGAGACGCTGGGATAGATTGGTCCCGGTGAATCGCCCGCCGAGGCAAAGTAAACCACCCCCCGCGCTTTGAAAAAAATGTCGTCCGCCGCTTCGGCGGAGTACTCGCCCGTGCCCCAACTATTCGATACTTCGCCCCCACCCGCCTTCGCCACCAGCTGGCTGGCAATCGTTTCCGCGCAATATAAGTCCTGGTTGTAGTCGGACTGTGCTTCCACCAGATAGAGTGTGGCCCCGGGCGCCATGGAGTGTGCCCACTCGATATCCAGCGATTCCTCGACCTCCCAGCCTCCTGTGGGATCGACCGGAGGTTGGCTCGCGGTACCGGTGCAGGATCCGGGTATCGGGCCAGTCGTGCTGCCAGGCGGCGCATACACCACAATGAAGCTGCTCGGCGTGATTGCCTTGACTCCGAACTGCGCGGAAAAACTCTGCAGATCCGTAAATGCGTTGGGATCGTCGTAGGAGTCCACGACCGCAATCGCCCTTGCCCCTCCGCTCGGATTCTGCGTGACCACGTTCGCATTGCAGCCCCCTACCGGCGTTACCAGATCGTAAATACAGGCGATGGAGGCAGGGTCTTCGTAGAAATATCCGGGGAAGGGCGGACCTGCCGCCTGCGGCACCCCATTAAATTCTCCCGGGAAACTCAGAATGCGAACGTTGGTGTGGGAACGCAGGCCCGCGTCGCCAGGCTTGGCCACGCTGGATGCAGGGATGGTCACGCTGGTACTGCCGCCGGGGCCTGCGCGCTGCGCCAGGGCAGTAGTCGCATAGCCGGCAAGCAACGCGCCCAGCGTCATCAGGGACGCTGCCGCTTGTCTCATTTCCATTGGATTTTCTCCTCGTGGGTTCGGGCCCTGCTGCAAGCAGTTTCAAAAGGGGGGGATCAGCAGACGAAGCGATTGACTGGGAATGCTGATCATTGAGAGCCCGCTCAGCACATCACCCGATAAGTTGCGAGTAACACTACCACAGGTTCGTCGTAACTTGTCAAAAACTTTGCTCCTGTGGGAATTTATCGGCGGAACTCCTATTCGTCATGCGCATCGGCCCGTTGGACTTTTCTCCTCGCGGGTTCGTGCCCTGCCGGTGCGAGGAGGCTGCAATTGGGGTACTCGGCTCGCCACGAGCGCGGATCGAATCAGGAGAAGGACTTGAGATTGTCGTCGAACGTTCTTCTTCGGATCGAAGTCGCACTTCTTTGGCTCGATGACGCGTTCATTTTTGCGAGGAGGGCGCGGAGCTCGGGGAAGATGGGGTGGTCGCGATTGGCTCGGTAAAAGACCTGGCTGCCCAGGGCGGAACGCAGGATGAGGCCGGCATCGGCGAGGCGGGTGAGTTCGCGCTGTACGGTGCCGACGCTGGTTGCGATTTGGCGGGCGATCTGGCGGGTGAAGAAGGACTCGTCGGGGGCTCCGAGGAGGAGGGCCAGGATTTGGCCTCGGGTCTGGCCGAGGAGGAGATCTCCGAGGGATGGGGTGGCTGTACTCATTTTGAGTACAATTGTACTCAAAATGAGTACGTGTGTACGGGAAAAATGCGTTGCCGGGTTACTAAGGCTATATTGTCTTCGCACGCACCATCTGTTGGAGGATGGTGCATCCGCTGTCGATTGCCGCCGCCAAGCGCCTATCGGAGCGTTCGCCTGAGATCGCCTCACCGGTTCGAACATCGAAATACGTGATGTCCTGCGCCTCTAATTTCAACTCCTTCTTCGCGGCTTGGTAAATCACGCGGAGCATGATTCTTACCATGTCCGCCGCCTCTTTTTCTTTGCGCACGCCGAGCTTCACCAATCTCAAGCGTTTGGAATATTGAACAGCGAGATCGGGCGTTCCGGATATGCGTACGTCGCTACTCGTATAGTGAATTCTGGGGCACTTAACTACTTTCCACGTTCGATCAGCAAACGCTTTCATGTAGAGTCCCACTGCTCGAAGATTGCTCAGCCGTTTGGCTCTTGCTTGCGGGGTTTCAGCAGACTCCGCCTCTTTGAAGAGAGTTTTTACTTCTGCGTTCACGTATTCGGCGTTGTTGTCCTGATCATGGTAACCCCGAATTATTGCAATCGCTCGCTTATAGTAGGCGATCGGGATTTGAGCCTCGGGTGACTTTGGCTTGAGGATCTTTCGTATGGTCGACGATTTCTTTCCCGGACCACCGATGACAAATTCGGCAAAAGCTTTAGCGGAAATTCTGATTTCCATGCGCGCCTACCTGATGGTATCCATATATATATCTGTCGAGAGACATATTCTAGTGGTTTGTATAGTGCTACCTGCCTGAGGGCTTGGTTTCACCATGAAAACGCTAACGGTACAACGGATCGCAAGAAACTTAGCAAAGTTCACTCCACCGATCATCCTGGAGCAGTCAAAGACCACAAGACGGTGCTTTTACGGTGAACTCGCGAGTGATGATGCCGGCAATTGGGACCTGCGCGGGAATATCGTCTGCGAGCGAAAGGGCAAGAATGGGTGGCATCCGCTGGATGGAGCCGCCTTGAACAAGCTGAAGGGTGGGGAAATTACAAAACTGGAGTTGCGGCGAGACCATGTCAGGAACTTCATTCGAGGGTTACAGGTTCTCGCCGAGGCCGCACAGACGGTTGGAATCGACCTCCGTGGTGACGAGCTTGTGGTTGGTAAGAAAGATGAAATGCTTCGGGTCCCAAGCGACCAAAGAGTGGTGCTGGAGCAGCTAATTAACGAGAACGGCGGAACTGAGTTTTGGGAGATGCTGCAAATGCAGCAACCGGAACTGACGATGCGGTTGGCCGACGCTGAGATTCTCAGACAGAGGGAAGCCTCGGTTTCGATCTTTGAAGCGGAGCTCTTGGCGCAACGCTGGGACGAGCCTGCGTGGGAAGCATTTTTCCGTGAAAACCAATGGATCTTTGGATTGGGCCTGCGTTTCCAGTTTCTCAGCGTCCTGCAAAACCAAGCGAACTACGGTGGCGGTGACTACTCTCGCCGCGGTGAACAAAAGGGTGAATTCCTCATGACAAGTGAGGCCGACGAAAGATTTACCGTACTTGTCGAGATCAAAAGGCCTGATACGAAGTTCTTTCGCGACGCCCCGTACCGGAGCGGTGTCCCGGGATTCAACACGGAGTTTGTAAATGCAGTCTCCCAAGTTCAGGTGAATACCCACACTTGGGAAACTGAGGGCAGTAGGCGAGAAAGAGATGCAGTACGGCTCGCTCGCGCGAATATCAGGACGATCTCGCCCCGTTCCATTCTCGTGTGTGGCCATTTGCACGAGTTGGCTGACGACATCGACAAGAGGAACGCGTTTGAGCTTTTCCGGTGTCGGCTAAGCGCACCCGACATTGTGACCTTCGACGAACTCTTAGCGCGTGCAAGATTCATCGTTACCGATCATTTACGAGGCGGAGATAAGGCTGACCGAGGCCACAGTGTGATGTCCTAATAAAAATCAAGAAAGCCCGGCCTTTTGGCGGGCTTTCTTGATTCTGCGCAAAGCGCTTCTGCCTGTGCGGGGGACTACTCCGCAGCGGGGGATTCGTCGGCTGCCTTCGTCTGCGCGACGGTCCAGGATGGGTCGCCTACTTTGAAGCGGGCGAATCTTCTTACCGTGATGTTTTCGCCTAACTTGGCTACCTTGCTCGCGATGATGTCCTTGATGGTGGTGGATTGTTCTTTGATGAAGGGCTGCTCGAGGAGGCAGACCTCCTCGTAGAACTTGCTCATCTTGCCTTCGACGATCTTCTCGATCACCGGAGCGGGCTTGCCGGTGGCGGCGGCCTGGGCGCGGTAGATGTCCTTCTCGCGGGCGAGGTCTTCCGGCGTCACGTCTTCGCGGCGGATGTAGCGCGGGTCGGTGGCGGCGATGTGCATGGCGATGTCCTTGAGGAGCTCCTGGAAGTCGTCGGTGCGGGCGACGAAGTCGGACTCGCAGTTGACCTCGACGAGGACGCCGATTTTGCCGCCGGCGTGGATGTACTGGCCGACCGCGCCCTCGTTGGTGGTGCGGGAGGCTTTTTTCTGGGCGGAGGCCATACCGCGCTTGCGCAGGATGACGAAGGCCTCTTCCATGGCGCCTTTGGATTCCTGGAGGGCTTTGAGGCAGTCGCCCATGGGGGCGCCGGATTTTTCGCGGAGTTCTTTTACGAGCTTTGCGTCGATCTTTTCAGTCACCGTAGACATCCTTGATTCCTTCTTCCTTTGATCTTTTCATCCCGGGTAGCGTTCGGGCAATGCCAGGATGTTGTTCAGAGGCTTTGGTGTTTGCGGCCGGGCGCGCCCGGCGCGGCCTGACGCAAGCACCAAAGCTGGATTATGTTGAAGCCACGTTACGGCACGACTAAAAGTCGTGCCCTGACACGTGTCTTCTGCCAACACACAAAAAAAAGCGTGGCTCCGGATGGCGGCAGCCACGCTTTTCTGAGAACGCAGGTCTGCCTGAAATCTAATAACCGCTTTCGGCGGCCTCGGCTTCTTCGAGGGCGGCCACGATGGCGGGGGCTTTGCGGATTCCACCGCCGAGGGCTGCTTCGAGATCGACAACCTCGGCGACCTCGGGTTCAGGTTCGGGAGCGGCGGCTGCGGCTCCGGGCTCGACTTCGGCCACGGCCTGGAGGTCGCTGGTGACTCCGGCGGCTTCCGCGACGAACTGCTTGTCGTTGGCGGCGGCGGCGCCTTCGGCTACCGAGTCGGCGATCTTCGAGGTGAAGAGGCGGATGGCACGGAGAGCGTCGTCGTTGCCGGGGATGACGTAGTCGACGACGGTGGGATCGCAGTTGGTGTCGACGACGGCGACGACGGGGATGCCGAGCTTGCGGGCTTCCTTGACGGCGATGGCTTCGTTCGAGGAGTCGACGACGAAGATGGCGTCGGGGAGTCGGCGCATGGCTTTGATGCCGGCGAGGTTGGCCTGGAGGTGCTTGCGCTCGCGTTCGAGCTTGATGACTTCCTTCTTGGTGAGGAGGTCGTAGCGGCCGTCGGTGGCCATATCGTCGAGTTCCTGAAGGCGCTTCACCGATTTCTGCACGGTCACCCAGTTGGTGAGGAGGCCGCCGAGCCAGCGCTGGTTGATGTAGAACATGCCGCAGCGTGTGGCTTCTTCAGCGATGGCGTCCTGCGCCTGGCGCTTGGTGCCGACGAAGAGAATGACCTTGCCGGAGGCGGCGAGTTCAGTGACGAACTTCGACGCTTCCTTGAACATCTTGAGGGTCTTCTGCAGATCGATGATGTAGATACCGTTGCGCTCGCCGAAGATGTACTCCTTCATGCGTGGATCCCAGCGCTTGGTTTGGTGCCCGAAGTGGACTCCCGCTTCGAGCAGCTCCTTCATGGTGATAGTGGCCAAACGACCTCCTTATTGGACTGCATTCCGGCGGTGGTGCGGGCCGGAATT
>Ga0181520_10013829_pt1 | contig 10099 bp, 13 predicted proteins | sample PEATcosm2014_Bin_29_FD_132451 | JGI IMG/M metagenome (GOLD analysis project Ga0181520, IMG submission 132451) | Peatland microbial communities from MTU Mesocosm Facility, Houghton, MI, USA - PEATcosm2014_Bin02_30_metaG | ecosystem: Environmental > Terrestrial > Soil > Wetlands > Peat | place... | reverse complement strand
CCTCGCTCCGCTGAAGTTCTCCTCGATGTACTCACATGCAGCCTCGCTCGCTATGGTAACCATGTTCATCCCCATGGCGTCGCCGGTGTGGAAGCCGAGCCTGAGCCAGACGTTGTTTCCCAGAACGAAAGGCATTATCTCCTTAAGCTTGCCGTGCGAGGTTGTACCTTCCGCTGCGGCAGTTATCCCCTTCTGGTTCTTTTCCAGCCATTCCAGAAAGCTTGCAACATCGTTTATTGAATCGAACTCGAATACCGGAGCCCTAGTCATCATGTCCTTGAGGACCTTGGAATTTGCTCCGCCGCTCAGCGTGACCGCCTTCATTCCCCTGTTCACGCTGGCTATCAGGGCGCCCTCGGTTGTCGCCATCGGCACGTAGAACTCGCCTTTGGCATTGGTGCCGTTCACCTTCAACGGACCTGCTATCCCAAGGGGCATCTGCGTGAAGCCTATGACGTTCTCGGCGTTCCTGTTGGATATCTGATCGTAGTCGAGTGAAGAGGAACCTATCGCATCAAGGTTTGTTTTTGAGATGGATTCTATCGCTTGTCTTCTGGTCTCCGCGGCTTTTCTTGGCTCCAGATGCTTTTCGAGTTGGTGCAGAGGTATTTCTCCATTCGCAGCTTTTTTAGCCGTGTCTTCTACTGCGTCATCCTTGTTTTTCTTCGGCATCGAATCTATAACCAATATTATATAGCAATATATAGATTTTGCTGATAGGGGGTGCTTTGCCCATAAATTCTGAGGAATGAGTGCCAAAATAGATGGCGAAGTCTAATAAAACTTGGCTCCCAGAATTAAAACAGGATTTTATGATTAAACTGGTTTTCTTTGATTGGAACGGAACACTTCTGAGCGATGCCACCGCAGGCCTTGAAGCAACAAATAATTTGCTTTGTCAATTTAATATTAAACCCATTGCAATTAAAACATATCGAGATCTCTTTGAAATGCCCGTGACCAAGTTTTATTCCGAGGTTGGAATCGATGAAAAACTGTTTTTTGAAAACCACTCAAAAATTCAAGACAGATACCATAGTTTCTATGAAAAACGTGCTGAACACTGCAGGGCGCGTGCAGGAACAGATGTTTTGTTGAAATGGCTTCATTCGGAAGGAATCAGGTCCGTTATTTTGAGCAACCATACGGTTGAAGGCATTGAAAAGCACTTGAAGCGCTTAAAATTGGAAAAATATATTGACGTCGTTCTGGCGCATGATAATATCATGTCCACTGGTACGAAGAATAAGGCAAAATATGCGGAGGAGTATGTAAGAGAAAAGGGTTTCAGCCCGAAACAGATACTTGTTGTGGGTGATGCTCCAGAAGAAGCAAAAATTGCGAGACAACTTAATGCAAAATCAGTATTGGTCTCTGGCGGTTGGTATTCCGAAAGGAGATTGAAGGAAGCAAAACCGGATTACATTATTGGAAGACTAGACAAGCTAATTGGAATAATAAAGGAGATACAGGGAAAACCAGACGCTCCTTGAAACGCTAGAAAAGGGCTTTTGGGAGTAAACGACAAACGCAGAAGGCGATAAATAAGATTATAAACTTAGCAGGCGAAACTCTTCTGACCAAGTGTGCTTGATATGGCAGGAATTACGGTTAGGATAGCCGGAGCAAACGGAGACGGCGTCGAGTCCAGCGGAGCCCTTCTTATGAAGGTTGCCGCGAAGAACGGGATGCAGGCCTTCGGATATAGAGGCTACCAGTCAATAATACGCGGAGGGCACGTCTGGTTCCAAGTGAGGGTGGGGGATTGCGATGAAAAGCTGCAGAGCTACGGCCATACGATAGACATACTGGTGGCACTCAACCAGGATGCGATACTGAACCAGGCCAGTCACCTGAGCGATGGCGCCTCTGTTATATACGACCCTACCAAGGTAAAGGTGGATACTCTTGACGCTACTAAATGCAAGCTCGTTCCAGTGCCAATGCTCGACATAGCATTGCAGGTGAGCGGAGATCCGATAATGAGGAATACGGTTGCCATGGGCACCGTGCTGAAGCTTCTCGGCATCGAGATGGCTGTTTTCGAGGACATCATAAAGGGAATGTTCTCAAGGAAGGGAGAGAAGATAGTAAACAGCAATGTCCAGGCCGCATCGAAGGGATACGGCCTTGAAGGATTACAATCAATACACAGCATAAAGAAGGACGGGAAGTCTAGGTTCGTGCTTGACGGCAGCACCTCACTCTCCATAGGCGCTTACGCAAGTGGATGCAACTTCTACGCCGCATATCCCATGACGCCGGCGAGCGGCATATTGCATTGGTATGCGGCCCATGCGGACAAGGGAATCTTCTTCAAGCAAACAGAGGACGAGATCGCTGCAATTAACATGGCTGTAGGCGCGGCCAACGCAGGGGTCAGAGCAATGTGCGGGACCAGCGGTGGCGGATTCTCGCTAATGGTCGAGGGGCTGGGGCTTGCGGGAATGCTTGAGACACCGATTGTGGTGGTGGATTCGCAGCGAACCGGACCTAGCACAGGGCTTCCGACGAAGACAGAGCAGGGAGACCTTCTTTTTGTGATGCACGCCTCGCAGGGCGAATTCCCGAGGATAGTCGTCGCTCCGAGAAGCGTGGAAGAGGCATTTTACATTACAAGTGAGGCTTTCAACCTTGCGGAAAGATACCAGTGCCCGGTCATAATACTCATGGATTTGTACATATCGGAACACGTCGAGACCATTGACGGATTTGATATTGATTCGATAAAGATCGACAGGGGAAAGGTGGACAAGAGCAATCCAGTGCCGACAGGAAGATACAAGAGATACCTTTATACCGAGGACGGAATTTCACCGAGGGCTTATCCCGGAACGCCGGGGACGGAATTTGTCGCACCAAGCGACGAGCATGATGAATACGGAGACCTGACAAGCGATGCACTATCGGGAATTGACAAGTACGTTGAAGTGAGAAGGAAGATGATGAAGAAGAGGATGACCAAGATAGAGACGATGCTGAAGAATGAGAGCATCTTTGCCCCGGGAATCTACAATGAGGGTGCGGATTACTTCTTCGTGACATTTGGCTCATCGACAGGGCCGGCGATGGAAGCAACAGCGCTTCTCAAAGACAAAGGCTACAATGTCGGCGTCATTTCATTCAGCTATCTCATGCCGCTCGACAAGGAGAAGACGAAGGAGATTCTCAAGGGAAGGAAGCTGATAGACCTTGAAGTCAACTACACCGCGCAGCTTGCGCAGGTCATAATGATGAATACCGGAATTGAGATAGAAAAAAGGATCCTGGAATACGATGGAGAGGCGATAACAGGACAAGGAGTCGCAGACAAAGCGGTTTCGGTTATACAGAGTTTTAAGTGATATTATGGTAATAGAAGCAACGGCAAAACAAGTTTACGCGTCTGGAGTGAAGCCGATATGGTGCCCGGGATGCGGCGATTTCGGCGTATTTGCAGCGATAACCAAGGCTTTGACGGATCTCAAGGTTGACAAGAGCAACGCGATGATAGTTTCAGGAATTGGATGTAGTTCAGCAATGCCGCAAACCTTCAGCGCCTATGGAATGCACAGCCTTCACGGAAGGCTTTTGCCGAATGCAAGCGGCGCGAGACTTGCAAACCATGACCTTACGGTAATTGGTGCAGGAGGTGATGGAGACGGCTACGGAATTGGAGTGGGCCACTTGATACACACTGCCAGAAGAAACATAAACATGACTTACATAGTAATGAATAACGAGACCTACGGTCTCACAACAGGGCAAACTTCGCCTACGGCTGCGATGGGACGCAAAAGCAAGTCGACTCCTTTCGGATCTATAGAAATGCCGGTCAATCCTCTCGCCCTGGCCATAAGCTCCGGAGCAACATACGTTGCAAGGGGCTTTTCCGGCGACGTTGCCCATCTCACTGAAATGATAAAAGGCGCGATCCAGCACAAGGGATTCTCATTGGTTGACGTTTTCAGCCCTTGCGTTACATTCAACCATGACAACACCTACGAGTGGTTCCGGCCTAGGATATACAAGCTTGAGGCTGCTAACCATGATCCTTCAAACCTAGTTCTGGCCTTCGGAAAGGCGGTGGAGGACTCGCAGACGAACTGGGAGAAGATACCGATAGGGGTATTCTACAAAGTGGATAAACCGACCTACGAGGAGCTCGACATCACACTGAAGAACGGCCCTCTGATAAAACAGCCGCTTCCTACCAAGGAACAGGTCCTCAAGGCGCTCGAGGAGAACAGATAATCATTTTGATGGCCTTAAGTTTAGATTGGCATTTACGTCAATATCGCTTGCTTACGTCTTGAGTCCTCCGAGTCTCTTGCCAAGTTCATCAAAGATTAGTTGTTTTTTCTCCGGACTTAGATGAAATACGGTTTTTAAGATGGCTTCATTTGTAATTGTGAATATATAATTTAATTTTATTATGCTATCCTGGGCAGCTCCCTCCTTTGCAGAGATGTGTATCCCTTTCATCTGCATGTTTGTCGTTATTCCGGCTATAATTATGTTGCCTAACTCCTCGAATAGCACTAATGCGGGTCTCACCTTAGATCCTTCATCATCAACGAAGTGCATTCTTGCTATTATTACATCCCCGGCTTTAGGCATTTTCCCACGCAGTGTAGTCTCCTTCGCCCCACAGCTCTTTCATTTTAGTCTTTTGTGCCTCCTGGACAAATTTATCGAATTCTTTTGTCTCCTCGGCATTTTTTATAAGGTTAAGGATTACCTCGTTGTAAGTTTCTCTGGGATACTTTTTAATATGCTTTAGTGCCTTGACCACGGATTTATTCAGTTGTATTGTAGTTATAGCTGCGTCTTTCATATATGTCGCCTATAGTTAGTATATAATACACTATAGGTATATAAGATTATGCCAATGTCCATCACACTTGAGCAGGAATGAGCTCGGTGCGATTCGGACAAGTCAAATAGATATGCTCCGCCTTGCTGCACGATAGGTGTGGCGTGCCGTAGCTGTCGTAACGTTCTAAATTGAATTATTTTGTAAGCGTATCCAAAGATTTTCTAATGTTGGATACGTCATCCAACTTTGTATTTTCTATAATAAGTTTAACTTCTGCGAGAAAGTCTGTGGCAGTATTCAACATCTCTGCGGCAGAATCCTCAAGTGTCTCTGCCTCTTCTTTCTCCGAGATGAAGTATTGTTTCTTTACTCTTTCTCTTTTTGCACGTACTGAAATTGAGTAAAGGTCTTCCCGTTTGAGAAGAACCTTAAGAAGGAGGATAGATCCGGAATGGTTTTCACATTTGATTCCTAAGCTAAACAGAAGCGATGTGATCGAGTTGTATATTCCGTAATATGAGAGCCCTATGGAATTTTCATAGAGTTTCTCCTTCATAAGAAGTCTTGAGGCTATGATGCATTTTTCGGCCTTTTTGAGATATGCGGAACTTACCTCTTCTGAAGGCTCTACAATCCGCAGTTTTTTATCCGTTTTAAGTTTAACCAAGAATTCTCGTGTTTTCATAGAATTCCTCCACACCCCTAAGGATTATGTGTTTTTTCATTATTTCTTTGCCTAAATCGGAAGATAAATCTAATTTGCCCCTCTTTGCATGTATCCGAGAATCGATTTCTTCTATCTTCTTCAGCTCTTCTGGACTCGTTTCAAGATAGAGATCTATGTCGCTGTTCTTTTCTGCACTAAAGTCGGCATAACTTCCAAAAAGCACTATGACATTGGAATTTGTCTTTTTCAACAAATTAGATATTACAGTGCCTACCTTCGGATAGTTTGCGAGGAATTTGAGGAGTTTGTAGTGTTCTGCCAGGTATATGTAGATCTTTGCGTTCATCGTTTTCCTTATGAAGAATACCTTGTTTTTGCCTTCCAACTGGTAATCCAGCACATTCGCATCACGCAGTTTTTTCATTGTTCTTGAGAGCGTGGCTATCGGCACTTTAATCTTTCTGGAAAGATTGCGCAGGTGGTCGTCACCATGCAAGAGCGCCAGTATCGCCTCCATTTCTATATTGTTCCTAAAATGATACATATGTTTCATAATTAGAGCATTAGATATAAATAACTTTCGTGCAAATCTACTAAATGTGGTGTGCCGTAGCCCCTCTTCTGTTTTAGATGGCATTCGACTAAGCGGCAGATTATTGCCTTGCATGCACATCGTGTGCGCATCGACGCGTTTCATCCGCACCGGCAGCTCGTAGTGTCATCGCCTGGCGCCGCAGCGGTTCGTTTCTGTTCCGAATCAGGCCTTAGGCCAAGCACACTTAGCATGGAGAGAGCTTCCTCAGTCATGTTGACCGTGAGCCATCCGCACACCACAGAGTATTTAAAGGGTTTTCTAGTTATATAATACTTGCGGATTGAATGTTCCTGGCTGCCATAACCACCATAGATCTGGTACAGTACGCAGTAGTGGCACTGGTGATACTTGCAGCCATCTACATAGTGCTCAAGATAGGGAAGAACATCCTGAAATGGGTTCTCGGGATTGTGATAAACAGCATACTCGGATTCATAGCGATCTTCCTTCTGGATTATATCTTCCATCTCGGCCTGCCGTTCAATCTTCCGGTGGTAATAGCAACGGCTCTCTTCGGACTTCCCGCGGTCGGTACCCTGACAATACTCAAGCTCATGGGAATGCTGGTACTTGTGGGATAATCCGGTCACTTGGCTAGGTCTATGTCGGCCTTCTTTACGGTCTTCCTCTTTGCGTGCGCCGAGAACCTGACGGCTTTCTTTGCCACAGAATAAGCGTATTTGTTCACCGCCTCGGCCAGCTCCTCTGCCGCGTCGTCGCCTATCCTCTCGGCGCCGGCCTCCTTGAGTATCCTCTTGGCTGCTACCCTGGTAATTGACATGATAAGCATACAAATAATAAAATTAAAAGCCTTATCTTTGCTTATGGTTCATGGGATGGGTCGGTTGCATGGAGATTAGAAGCCTCGATTTTCCTGATTTCGAAGGCCTTTTCAGCCTGGTTTCAGGGGTCTATGAGGACTCGCCGCTTGCCATGTGGTTCATCAGCAAACCAGAGAGGGAGTCCTTTAGGGCCATATTCGGCCACAAGATAGCGGGTATCGTGGAGAAGAATGTTGTGGACCTTGTGGCTGTTGAGGAGGGCAGGATAATAGGGGAGTGCGAGATAGTAAGAAGGAACGGCGAGATAGGGATCCTAGGAATCATAATCTCCAAGGATCATCGGAGGAGGGGGATAGGCGGTATCCTTTTCTCGGAAGCGAGCAAGAAGGCAGAGGACATCAGGATATACAAGATAAGGGCAGAGGTAGCAGAAAGCAATGGAGGGGCTATGATCTTTTTATCAAAGAAAGGCTTTTCGATGAACGGAACAATGCCGAGGGAGACGCCACAGGGAATAAGGAACATCACCCTTCTGAGGAAGGAGATCTAGCTTTAGACTGCCCCCCTGGTAGAGAGGACAGTGCCATTTACCTGGGAAAGCAGCACCTCTACGGTCTGGTTGGAATTCGGAGCTGTGTAGTCCACAAGCCAGACTCCGTGGTAGGATTCACCTGAGAAGGTTGTTGAGTTGTAATAGGTTGCGGTCACAACTACGTTATTGAATCCGTACCTGCTTATGAAGTTGTTTACCACTGAGACATTCTTTAGGTAGGATTCGGTTATGGCCATTGGATACGCGCCTATTATGTAGCCTTTTCCAGGGGTTATGCCATGCACCGTGCAGTTGCTTGTGTAGATGTTATCCACGGTCGAGACGAACCCGTATTTCGGGTAATCAAAGGAATAAATAAGGTAGGTGGGGCACGGCGAAGTCGCGTTTGTCACTATGGAGGCTAGTATGTGCCAGCTTCCGGGAAATTGGGATGGAGTGACATTGGTTATGTTTATTACCGCGCTTGGATTCGAGTTCTGGAGGTCATGAAGTACAAGCGAGGTTGCCTGCGCTTCTGTTACCTGCTGCCCGAACGAGACATGGCTGATTGCGAAATAGCCTGCAAATATTATAATGACTATTATGACCGCCGCAATTATCGCTTTTGATAGTAAGTCCATGTTATTTATTAAGGAGGTAGAATTTAAAGCCTTAACCCTCTTCTAAGTTGGCGAAGGGGAATCTCATTTTCAACCGGCACAACCACCACTCTGGCAGCAATTAGGTTTTCTCTGCCTTTGATACCCACAGAACGGAGCTTGCCTTCATAGACTGTCAGGACCTTTGACTCTATGCGCCCAAATTTTACTTGGCGGGCTCAGATTCCAATTGAAGGCAGACTAGTCAATTCACGCTTGAATGCAGGATTTACACGAAATTCGTATTGTATTTCTTTCAGATTGGCCTCTCTGTAGACTTCTCGCACTGATGTGACTATATCTTTAAGTTTTACAGAGGTACCTGTAATTTCTGCTTCGAGAACAAGAATTGGCAACTTTTGCGCCTGCGTGGCTCTTAGCATGGTTTCTGCAACCATATCACAAAAGTGATCTGTTTGTTTTCATATATATGCATTTTGACAGCCTTTTTAGGAGTAGGAATATCAATCAGACAACCGTGCTGTTCACGAGTATCCCTGGAGTGGCTATCGACTGGTTTGCCAAGTAGAAGTCGCCCACTGCTATGAATTGGCCCAGATTGCCTTGGTTGCCGGCCACCTGCGAGACTATCCTGATGCTCGCGTTCTGGCAGAAAAGAGGGCCGAGGTTTATGCTGGCATTGGCGAACGTTCCGAGAGGATAGCTGCCCTGGCCGTTTGTGGTGTTGTAGTAGGAGACTATGAATGGCCTGCCATTGAGGAGTATCTCGAGGTACAGCCTGCTGGACTGGGGAGAGGTTATCTTGAAGTTGAGGAAGGGCTCGGTGACGTGGAAACTGGCTGAGGTCAGGTTCCCTGGAGTGTAGGTGGAATTCTGGCGGAAGGTTGTGGCGAAGAATTCCCAGTTGTAGTTGGACCATGGCGTACTGTAGTAATCGTTGTTCTCGTTTGCCACGTTTATGTCTGTTGGCGACAAACCGAATCCCAATCCGGAAGCGCTCCAGCCGGAATAGCTTCCTGATCCGAAATTGCCGTTGTTGATCTGCACCGTGCCTGTTCCCGCCTGGCAGTATGCGTTGGAGTACGCTATGTTGCCTCCTGCGGTCTGGCTGTTTATGCTGCCTTCGCTCGGTGTGCTGGACGCGGCGCTGACGCCGCTGGTGCTCTTCGGCGAGGTACCCGAGTTTGCGGCCGAGAGGGTTGGATTGACTCCTGTGGTTATGGAGGCTGTGCCGCTGGTTCCGGAAGTTGAGCCGAGCAGGCCCACAGTGTTGCAGTTGACCTGGACTATTGAAGGTATAGGGCCGTTGCTTCCCAGCGATGCTATCTTGTAGATTATGAAAGAGGAGAGCAGGTAGAGGATGACCATTATCACGCCTCCCACCAGCATTCCCATGCCCCATCCCTGGGTACTTCCCTTGAGGTTTCCCGCTGAAGGGAGTATGTGCGCAACTGCGTAGAGTATTGCGCCAAGTACGAAGAGGAAGATGGCCAGTATGCCTATGACGGAGCTTATGGTGCTGAGGAGCCCGCAGATGGATGATTGAATGGTGTTTCCTGTCGAGCTTGTGCTCTGCGCCGAAACCAGAGACATCGAAGAAAGTGAGATCCCCATCCCCATTATCAGTAGGTACAATAGAAGTCTTCTCGCTTGAACGGTTCTGCTTCTATCCATAAAAATCACTTGGTATATTTTGTTTATCTCTAGCCAGAGATATATATACTTTCGCTTCGTCGGTTTTGGGCTAGGCTTTTTAGCTTTTATTTACCACTATTAGAAAGCCATTCTTGTTGTGGTATGATGAAAAAATCAGTTGAAGTTGGAGAAGTTACGCTCGGCCTTATCCAGATGAGAGTCGGTCCGGACATAAAAAGGAACCTGGACAGTGGTTTGAGGTTGGTAAGAGAGGCTGCTAAGAGAGGCGCCCAGATAATCTGCCTTCCCGAACTCTTCAGTTCTGAGTACTTCTGCCAGGACGACAACCCTGACAATTTCAAGATTGCCGAGACCATACCTGGAGAAACAACAAACGCCCTTTCCAAGGTCGCAGAGGAGAGTAATGTCGTCATAGTCGCCGGAATCTTCGAGAAGAAGGCCAGGGGGCT
>Ga0181520_10013828_pt1 | contig 10102 bp, 14 predicted proteins | sample PEATcosm2014_Bin_29_FD_132451 | JGI IMG/M metagenome (GOLD analysis project Ga0181520, IMG submission 132451) | Peatland microbial communities from MTU Mesocosm Facility, Houghton, MI, USA - PEATcosm2014_Bin02_30_metaG | ecosystem: Environmental > Terrestrial > Soil > Wetlands > Peat | place... | reverse complement strand
CTTCTTGAAAAGGAGATTCATGGCTGACGAATCTACGCTACCCCAGAAGGAGCCTCGCGACAATTGTGGCGAGAGCACGCCGGGCTATGACATCGTCCACAGCGGCTCCATCGAACGCGGATACCGCCGGCTCTGCAATCGATGCTTCAATATTGAGATGGCGAAAGCAGCCGGGCTTCAAGGATTCGAACACGTCACGTTTGAGCCAGTGGAACTCACCGATTGCTTGGGAGATCTCCATGACTTCCACTTTCGCACCCACTTGTTTGGGATTGGAGTCGCCATCGACGTCTTCGAACTTCGCAATGGAGAGCCAAGTGGCTGCTTCTTCCAGATCATCGACGAGCCAGAGGTCGATCCACTGGTCTTGTTGGGGCGGCTTGTCGAGAAGATGCGGCGCGCCCTGTCGATCAAACATCTGAAGGACGGCGACTACGGAATGCAAATTGCCAACGGCGGGATGGTGCGCGGCCGGATCGAGTGGGACGACGCCCGTGACGGCCAATTGTGTACGCGCCGGAGCAAAAATAGACCACATCACGCCGCTAACGCGGCGCCATGTGGTCTATTTTTGCTCCGGCGCGTCCATCCATGAGGGCGCGGTTGACGGCATCGGCACCGATAAGGGTGAGCTCTGGATCAAAGACGCCAAGGGGAAGAAACTGGTCGATGAGTCCCCGCCTCTACCCCAGCGTCAGCCCTTGTTGTTCAACTTGCAGAATCGCGCTCTCCAGAAAAGCACGTACTCCCCATTCTCGAAGTGGCAATATCTTGTCGACGACAACCTTCCCTCGCAGCGCCGTCAACAACGGAAAAACTGTAGGAAACCGTTCCAAGGAAGAGCCCTCTGCAAAAACACTGCTGATCACTTCAGCGTGTTTCCCCAGTTCATCCACGAGAGCCTGCAATCCGAGCTTCTGTTTCGAGTGAATGCGTCGAAGAGCCAAGTGTTTGTGCGATTCCGATGGAAAGCGACGCATGAGTTTGCCAGCTTCTACACCTGCCGCCACCGCAGCTGTCGTATTTGGCAAACTCACATAGCTCTCATCAAAGAGAGAGCTCCAATCACTCAATGCCCACCACAACAGATCAATTTCCTCTCGATCCAAGGCGGCATTTCTACGAAGTGATTCTATGGTTTTACCTGCCGCAGATTTGATAGCATCTGGAAGCTTATTCACTTCGACAGTTTCCGCGACTTTCAACACCAAATCAGGGACCGTTTGCCGGGCTCTGGCGCTCTCTGAAGTTCGCAACACGAGGTCTCGTGATGCTGTCAGCAATTCCAACCTCAATGCTTCAAGCCGAGGCTTTCTGCTCGCCTTCTGAAATGAGAGCGCTGACCAAAGGCCTGCCGCGATCCACTCGGCATGCGACCAGCCATGATTGCTCGACGCCGATTCCCCTACAACTTCTAGCGCCGCCAGCATAGCGCAGACTAGAATTTGCAATGCCTCGTTGTCGCGTACAAATGCCGGACTTCCTGCTTTGATGAAGCCTTCTAGTTCGGTGGTGCGCACATCCGAGAGCGCAAAATCATCCGACGATACGGCAGTGGCAATGTCGTTCGCAAGCTCAAGCAAGTCTGTCACAAACTTGAGCTTTTTAAATTGCTCCGCAGCCGTAGTAATAGCGGTTGTGCGTTTCTGAACAAGGTCGTCAGATGGATCTTTTTCAAAGATTCGAATATGTCGCGCAATGTCGCTCATTTCCGTCTTTCTCCGTTCTCATCACTCAGCGCTGGAACCCTTCGTAACCTCGTCGATCGCCGATTCAAGTTCTCTTAGGCGATTAGAATTTCGCAAACCATCTAGAACACGCCGCTCTGCGGAATGGCTCAAGGGATCAATCCAATCACTGGGAATTGCCCCGAGTTTGACGAGCACGGCGAGTCTCTGCGCAACAGTCAGGTCTCTAAAAAATCTCAGTAGGAGCAAAGGAAACTTGTCAGCCACGTCTTCCCACCCTTCGATACGGGTCGGAGCCTGCGGAGGCGGAGGGGCAGCAACTTCGTTGGCGGGCTTTTCATCCGGAGCTCTTTGCGCACTGATTGCTTCGCTTTCGCGGGAATGTGCACTGCGGAAATTCGGACACCCACCTCTCCTTCACCAGGGACGGCCTGGTTATCGATCTGCACCGCTCGAAAACCGACCAAGAGGCAGCCGGTCGCAAGGTTGGTATTCCATTTGGAAACGAGGAAGCAACCTGCCCGGTTCGCGCGCTGCGCCGGTGGCTCGCCAAAACGGGCATCACCTCCGGAGCTGTCTTTCGCGGGGTCAACCGCCATGGCAAGCCCTCCCGCCGCGGCCTCCACAAGGACTGCGTGGGCTGGATTTTGAAACGCGCCGCCCAGCGCGCCGGTCTGAAGCCGGAGCCTTTGGGCGGCCATTCGCTGCGCGCCGGATGCGTCACCCAGGCCGCGATGAACGGAGTCAGCGAGCGCGACATCACACGCCACATATCGACCGAGATGCTCGCCAGGTACATCCGCATCGGCGAATTCTTTACGCGTAACGCCGCCGCCGGGCTGGGCATCTAGCCTCTGAGGAAAAGGGCTTCTCGGAGGTCAAAAACTTCCGCCTTCAACGCCCCCCAACCCAATCCAGACGGTGCTGGCTTCATCACACTGACCTCAAACTTCAGGCCGAGCAATCTCCAAGTCTCCGGGCCAACGCGCCGGGCCGCGGGAGTAGTCCTCAGTGCAGTCTTCGCCAGCCGGCCTGGAATCCGCAGAAAGGAACAAAATGAATCGCGCAGTAATCAACTTGATCGCCGCAGCCGAGCGGAATGAGCGCGGTTACGCCGATGTTCCCCCTGGTTCAATCAATGATGAAATCGAAAGCGAGTTGGCCGCATGGGGGTACGCTATCGCGCTCAGTGACCGCCTGTGGATCGGAGGGTACCGAGTCCACACGCCAGAATCGATTCAATTTGGGAACTATAGGCCATACGTGCCGCCGTCAATTTTCACCTGCGCGTCGTCACAATCTGCACATGTCCCCGATGCCCGCGACTTCGACCTAGAAGCCGTTCTTGAAGTGCGCGGAGGTATCCCCTCGAACTGACGATCTTTGCGCTCTTGATTTCGTTCAGTCCCTAACCAGCGGTCAGTGCCCGAAAACCGCGACTCATTCTGAGCGCTTGCTTCCTCGTCGCCAGAAAAGTTCCGTGCACTGCTTTCTGTCCAGGTCCCCGCCAGCCGATGTCTCTGCTCATACCGACAACTTCGTTCGCTGCATTCCAAAGGAAATCCATGCCTACTCCTCAATTTCTCCCCTCAATTCGCGATAGCGAAACAATTACCTGCCGGCGCTGCAACACACGCCAATACCCCAAGAATGGCAACTGTATTCGCTGCCATTGCTCCCTCGGTGTCGATTACGTGTCTTTTCAAATCGGCGCTCTGTTCGATTCGCGTCCGGAAGATCACTCCAAGCAGCTCGCGCGCCGGGTCGGAGACCTGCTTCGGAGCTTGCGCAAGCGCCGCGGCATTTGTCAGTCACAGCTGGCAAAGATGGCCGCGGGAATTGACCGCAGTTATCTCTCCAAAGCCGAATGCGGCCTTGTGCTTCTCCCCTTGAGTAAACTTCTATCGCTCGCTCAGGCCTTGGGTTTAACCGCAGTGATCCTGCGGTTCGAGGTGGCCGGGCCCCGGTCAGTTCCAAAATCAAGCTGCCTTCGTTAACCTCGACGGCCCTTTATCCAAAGATGTGCTCAGCAAGAACAATCCAAAGTACCCATTCGCATTCCTGGCCGACGTTTCTCTCCGACAATCGAAAAAGCGGCCGGGTTCGACGATAGTCACGGCCTGGAAAGGAATCATCGAGTGGGAACGAACAGCGACAACATGCCGGACAAAGAAGTAAGAGAGGAGAGCGGCGACCGGGCAATTGACTTCTGGAGTGACGAGGGTGCCAGGCGCTTTAACGAGATGGTGGACGAGGGAAGTGCCTACACTTCGGCCGGTGTCCATCCCTCTGAAGACTTCGAGGTGTATCTCGAGGACGAACCATGCGAATACCTTGATCCGGAACTGTATGACCCGGACGAAGAAACTCTGCCGCCTGGCGAGATGGAGCTAATCTTCGAGAATTCCTACATCATGTAGGTCTGCACCGCGATCTCGAAGCCGGACCGAGCAGAAACGCATGGTATGGAGCATCCCGCCTCAAAAGCTTCGGCGCAGGTGGCTCTGTACCCGCAATCCTGCACCGATATTCGAACACAATCACGGGAGACACTGAATGAAAACTTTGATCCTTCGCATCATCTGTATCTGCCTGCTCAGTGCCGTCGCCCTCACAGGGTGCGCATCCAGGGGATCGGAATTCCTTGGCAAATGGGTCAACACGAAGAATCCAAACGATACGTTCCAAGTCACGCGGAACGGCGACGAGTACCTCATTGCCGGCCAGGACCAGAAAGCCGGAGTCGGAGCTATCTATAAGGATGGAGCGCTCGAGGTAAAGGGAGCGCTGCTGTCCGTGAACCTCACCTATGTCAAGCGGACCGACACCATTGTGGGGCCGGGATTTTTCGGCCAGGTCGAGTACAAGAGGCAGAAATGATCAGGCCGGGGCGACTCCCGGCCCGACTCCAAATCTCTCCGGGCGAGTGCACCACATGAATACACCTCAAAACTCCCGCCGTGCTCGATCAGATCCACTGAGTTCTGCTGTCTTACAGGAGCTTCGATGAACGATCTAGATCTATTCCTCGAATTACCCACCACTGCACAAGCAGCCGTCATTTGCTTTTCCGCATGCGCATCTTGCCTGTTTGTGATGCTTCTTGCCGCGCCGCGGAGGAACTGCTTCTTCTTCCGCTGGCGCCCGGAAACGAGATTCCTCGCTCTGCTGGTCTCGCCGGTGCTGCTCATCATCTGGCCCATCGTGCTCTACGGGTTGTTCCTTAAATCCCGGGGAATAGAACCGGACGACCTGGATTTTGGCGATGATTGAGACCCGTTAAGGGGCGCGCCGCCGGAACGCGATCACTGTCGTGGCCAAACTGCCTTGTTCATTAGGTAGCCATAGCTAACCTGTGATTACGAGTGGTGAGGTCCCGATCCGCTGCCGATCACCCATTGAACCGATCGAGACAGCGGGCCAGTTGCGCCTCTCTGCGTCCCAGCCCGCTGCACGAATTCGAACTCACTCCTCCCCCCTACCCAGAATCTCTCCTTTCAAACTCCCCGAATTGCCCCCAAAAGGCCACCACCCCTTCACACCTGTTGAGGAGAATCTGTGTCTCTGTCTCTTTTCCTTCCTACGCAAACCTCCGACCCGTTGGCTGAATTGCGGCGGATGCTCTGGAACTCGTTGGTCTCTGCGCATACGAGGCGCGCGTATATCGCAGCCTTCAATCAGTTCTTCGGGCTCGTTGCTGATACTCGCCGTCCTGTCTGCCGTGCCCTTTTGATGGAGTACCGCGCTCAGATGATCGACCAGGGCCTGAGCGCTTCCACCATCAACGTTCGCCTCTCGGCGATCCGCAAGCTCGTCAGCGAGGCACGGGATAACAACTTGCTCGACCCGGTTGAAGCAGCTCGCATCTTGACCGTGCCCGGCGTTCCGACGCGCGGAGTTCGGCTTGGTAACTGGCTCACCCCCGACGAAGCCAAATGCCTCCTTGCTGTGCCAGACCGCGGAAGTCTGATCGGCAAGCGGGCATTCGCAATCCTGAGCATGCTCGTGTACTGCGCACTGCGGCGGGAGGAACTTGCCCGCCTTGAGAAGCGGCACATTCAGAGACGCGAAGGCCGCTGGGTCATCGCCGACCTGATCGGCAAGCGCGGACGCGTGCGGACGGTCCCGATTCCGGACGCAGCCACGGCCGCTCTCGATGACTGGCTCACGGCGGCAGGCATCGAATCCGGCTTCCTCTTCCGTCAACTGCTCAGGAGCGGCCGCGTGTTAACGGCTCCGATCGGCGCTTGGACGGTCTGGAAAGCGGTCGTGACCGCAGCCGAGGTGGCGGGGATTGACCATCTCGGGCCGCACGATCTGCGCAGGACATGCGCCAAATTCTGCCGCAAGGCTGGGGGCGACATCGAGCAGGTGCAGGCACTATTGGGGCACGAGGACCTTTCTACCACTGTTCTCTATCTGGGCACGAAGCAGGAAATCCGCCAGGCAGTCAACGACCGCATCGCACTTTGACGTAGCACGCGAACGTTGAATTCGCCGTCTCCTACATGCGATTGTGGGAGCAGGCCACCGGAACCAACTCCTGGGCCTACTGCCACGCCCTCGGCCCACAGAGTAACAACCCAACTGCACGCCTGCAGGGCGCGTCGGTCGCGGTGCGCCTGTTGCGCCCTATCCTCCTACCGGACCGGGCGCCACGTCGCACGGTTCCTTGTCTCGCGCGGAAGAGCGATGAAGATTGCGTCACACGGCTTCTGCGCAGATGGCCATGCGCTCCGAGGGCGCGACCTGCCCGTGCCTTCGCTTTGCCCGCAACAACCGGACGACGGCTCCTTCACGGCTACCCGCACTTCACACCGGCGGATCCGCGTCGAACCTTGTCACAACGAAAGTTTCTCAACTAGTCCCAATACCAATTCCAGTCCACAACTCCGGCCCTGACTCAAGCGGATCCGCCCGGGGGGCAGGTCCAGCCCCGGGGCGGCGGAAAGGAAAACCCATGCGCGAGAAGTACGAGAACAGAAACCAACAAACACACGCCGGGCAGGTGTTCGATCCCCCTGCCTGGCTGCCGAGCGAAACTCTCGAAGATTTGATACTAGCGGCAATCGAGGCGAACCCAGGAGAGGAGGCCGCGCTGGCGATCATCGACGAGTATTTGGCAGGCGACGATGCGTTCGAGCCGGAACCCCAGCACAGGCAGGTTCTGCTCTGGCTTTTGAGCCTTCTCTGGCCTCGCCTTGCCGACCTTCTCGGTTGCCCGCCGGCAGAGTAGTGGGGAGGCTACTAACGGCTACCGATCCGATGCCGACCTGCGAGGCTCGATCACACGCGAGCTCGCGCCGTGCTCGACATCGACCCCGCCAACCCCTTCAACAGGAGAAGAGATCAATGAGTGAAAAGTTGAATGTGAGCCTTGGGAATCCGCTGTCGATGTTCTTCTGGAATTTCGTGATGCTGGGGACTGGATTGGCCGTTGGCAAGTATTGGCATCCCTCCCGGGCCACCGTCCTGACGATCTCCCTGGCCAGTGGCGTGTTCGCCTTACTCCACGAGCTGGTGTACTGTTTTGTGAGGTATTCGCTGACGGCGTGGTGGATCGGCAGGAAGGCAGCGGCTCTTCCGGCGAAGCGCTGAAAACCTTGGCCGTACTTGACCCGGAGCGAGCCGGTACGGCGGAAATCACAAGCAATGGGAAACTACTTTATCGTGGGTGATCCGTCCTCGCTTATAGGCCGACGTACAGGCATTCTAACTATCAGCAACTGCCCCAATGAACCCTCAGTTCCCCGACTATGGAGTCAATTTTATGTCGGTCCCAAATGGTTTGGCCTTTGAGCAGGTGTGATTGGGGCACTTCTCAGCGCTGACGTCATCCACCGCACCGCGCATCCTTCGATCTCAACCAGTCTTACAATCCGTTGGACCCGGCAAGTAAAATTCGCATCATCGACTGTGACGGCTGCCGCGTTCGCATCTGGCAGGGTGCGAAATGCCCCGATTTCACATCGCTGAGGAGCGACGACTCTCCCCCTATGCCTATCATTTTTGACTAAAAGTCGGCTGTATTCCTCCATTCAACGGCCTTGAAACCACTCCCGAGTAAGATTTTGACCTTCAGCTGAAGAATGCGCTCTCTTGGCGTTGATTCCACCTGTTCGAGTTAGTACCCTCTAGTTGTTGGAGACCTTATGAAAACAATCGGCGAATGCATCCGAGCCATAGTGCCTCGCGATAGTAAGAGCAATGTACCAGTTGAGTACTGCGTTATCTTTGCGCTGATAGCTCTCTTCATCGGCATTAGGGGATTTGCCGAGTCTTGCAATCATCGTGCCTTTTCAACGATCGCGGTCACTATTCCGGCCCGCCCCCTTCGTCCTGTGTCAGCGAAAGCAGCTCAGATCGATACGCACAGCGGGAGTGATGCTGCGGTTGCAAGCAACCCGGTATCCGCGATGGCCGACTCCGGTCTTGCCAGCACCGCCATGACAACCCCGGACCTGGTGCCAACAACGCTCAGAATGATGGGCAATGTTGTCTATATGCACGCCTCAACCGGAAGACTCTTTATGGAGGTCGGCAACCTATCGCCATCCGGGCTAGGGATGAAGCTGGATCCGGGTGCCATAACGGCAACCAAGAGTGAAGCTGGTGAGTTCGGTGGTAGCCGTACCAATCAGGTCACCAACAACGGAGACCACCAGATTCCTGCTATCGAAGACGCTGCCATCATTCGGACATCTGAGTGCGGCGTGCGCGACCAAAAGGACACCTCCGACGTGCTTACCAGCAAGGGCCGGCACGGATACAAACAACAGGTACGAGAGCAGAAGGTCGAGATTGAGCCAGAGAAAAACTACACCCCAAGCCAAGTCGCAGCAGCGCTAAACGTCAGCTACGATGCCGCATTGCGAAAGATGCTAAAGATGAAGGGTGTGGTCGATCTTGGAACACCGACACGCCGATACAAGCGAGGCAAGAGGAAGTTGAGAATCAGCGGCAAGAATCTGCTCGCTTTTCTCAGAAGTAAGACGCTGGTTTAGGGATTGGATTTTTCTCGTTTCTGCAATGCGAAATGACATTCAATTCCTTTTCAAAGTCGGGACATCACGAAAGAATTGCAGGAGGGAGGAGACGAGGTTCGCGCTGTCTGGTGTTCTTTGCGCTTGGCTCCTCACTAGCCCGACAAGGGATAGCCATCATTGCCGACACCGTCCGAATGTAGAGGTTGGAGTAAGACGGAAGATGTAGACTTACAGCAAAATCTTTCTAAATGCTAAGGTTCATGGGGCAATCTGGTTGCCATTCTCGTTCAACCCCATCGCCAGCCATGCCTCACGTTGCACTTCATCCAGGCGGTCCTCTGCTTCTTTGATCCAGTGGCGATAGGTTTTGCGGATTTCGTTCGGCGACGAGCCCACCATATCCGCCACATCATCAACATGCACGCCAGCCGAAAGCCATTCGGTAATTCTGTAATGCCTGAAGCCATGCGGAGTCGTTTTGACACCTGCATCCTTGATGGCTTTGTTGACCCGCTCACGCCACTGCGTATATGTGCCGGGGAAAGCAGGTTCGCCCAGAGCCTCAAGCTGTTTCGCCAATGACTCGCTGATGCGCACCCGGTATCGTTCGTTGGTCTTGGTGCGATTTCCACGGACGACCTTGTCCTGAAGCACGGGATGTCGCTCCGGTTTGGACATCCCGAACTTTTCGGCATCCTGCTGCGACATGGCGAACTTCACAGCATCAACCAGCGCCATTGCCGTCTCACGCATCAACAGGCACAAGAGCTGAACTTGCCCTGTCGCGGTCCGGAGGATTTTTTCGACTTGCTTTTTAGTTGGCGGCGTAACTTCCGCCTTCTTGTAGCGGATGCGAAACTGTGGATTCGTCTTGGGGTTTGGAACAGGAGACTTTTCGATGTATCCCATCCCCGCAGCCCACGAAAAGAACCCACCAATCACAGACCAGTGGACGCTCAGGCTGCTGCTGTCCCCGCTCCGATGCGGCAGTGTCAGACGCCATTTGATGGCCTTGTCGGTGGTGAACGCGGTCAGGAGCAAAATGTTGTTCTCCTCACACCACTTCACGAGTTTGCCGCCAATCTGTCTTGCCTTGGTATTGCCCAAGGCGTTCTGGTCACGGAATTTGTACCACTCCTGCAATGCCGCTTCCACGGTCATGCCCTTGGGTACAACTCTGCCCTCGGCGAAGTCCTTCAGGCGCTTCTCCAAGCTTTTCACTTTGGATTGCGCCTCCGACCAGCTTCTGGTTTCCAAGGACCACTTGTTCTGGTAGGCCAGCTTTTTACCTTCGAAAACTCCAGGGGGGCCCTTCCACACAAATTGAACGTGCAGTGGGCACCCGCACCGAGGCTCATAGCGGTTGGTGCTGGCGCAGTTGTCCCGGTTGTGGCGGCGAAAAACGGTGAAGGTCATGAGGGCTGTCCT
>Ga0181520_10013827_pt1 | contig 10102 bp, 11 predicted proteins | sample PEATcosm2014_Bin_29_FD_132451 | JGI IMG/M metagenome (GOLD analysis project Ga0181520, IMG submission 132451) | Peatland microbial communities from MTU Mesocosm Facility, Houghton, MI, USA - PEATcosm2014_Bin02_30_metaG | ecosystem: Environmental > Terrestrial > Soil > Wetlands > Peat | place... | reverse complement strand
GCGATCAGATTGCTGCTGGCCGTATTATACAGGAAAAGCTTCAGAACGTTGATGGCCGTTTGGTTCTGCTGGCGGTTCCAAACCAGCGTCGCCGTGGCCGTGAACGTGGCGGCGGCGTTCCCGTTGGTCACATTAAAAAAATAATGATTCACCCCGTCGCTGGCGGGGCTGCTGCTATTGGTGTCATAGTCCCAGCCGCTCAACGCGCCAACCGCGGCGACCACCCCGGTGGGGGGATGCGCCGACCCCGTGGAAACGGAGGCGGCGACACTGTAACCGTGCCTGCCCCCGGTCATCTGCTTGTATGAATTAAACACATTCAGGATGCCCGCCCCGTAACGGGGGTCCAACGGCGACGGGCTGGCATTGGTCCAGTCCCCGGGCTTGATCGCACCGTTCAGTAACAGCGCTTTGAGGGTGATTGGGCTCGCCGCCGCAGCCGTGCTGCCACCCCCGTCACCCCGCAAACCAGCCTGAATCAACAACGCCGCCGCCCCCGCAATCACCGGCGTGGCCAAACTGGTGTTCTGCGTCGGCGCCACCAAGTCCGGCTTGGCCCGGCCGTTATCCGGCGTCGGGCCGGTGCTGGTGCTGCCGCCGTAGGCGCCCGCCCCCAGCCCGTTGTAACACGTGGCCGGCGGGTTCACCCCCCCGCCGTCACCCACGCCCGAGACAAACAGCGTGTTGTATTCCGCCGCGTAATTATCATAAGCCGTATCAATGGATTCCTCCTGACTCACCGTCGTCCCGCCAAAAATAAAACTTTGGTTGACCACCGGGTCATTAATGTTGGACGGGGGCAGGTTCACCACATAATTGCCCAGGATGCTGACGGTGGAGGCAAAATCACTGGCCTCGTAATTATCCACATGCGCCACATTCGTGGCCACCCCGATGGCCCCGGCGGCCAGACCGTAGAAATACTGCGCCACATAATCCGCATGAGCGGATTCGGTCCCCACGGTGTTCGGAAAGCTCGTCGCCGAACCGCTGCTGGAATAATATTCAAACAACGCCCCCGGCTGCTGGGGCCAACCGGGATTCACCTCAAATTCACCGCTGCTGGTGTCATCCGCCTCCACCTGCGCCACCCGCACCCCGGCTCCATTAAGGTTGGCGGCCAGCGTGTTCAAGAGCGTAACCCCGACCAAATCCAACGGCTGGGCCGGCACAGACGACCAGGCCAGACAGGTCAGCAGGAACACGAACCCGAGGCTAAAACTCGATGAGCACTTCATGGCGGCAATGAATTGATGATCGGATTTTTTAATTGTTAAAATAACATATTTGATTAAAAATGCAAGAACCGCGCCCGTCTTCTGTCTCCGGATTGGATGAAGTGCGGCCGGTGACCAGCACCACGAAGCATGCGAACCCTCAACCATCTTTTTGAGAACAATCAGGCCTGGGCCGGCGAACTCCGGCGGCGGGATCCCGAGTTCTTCCTCAAACTCTCCCGCCAACAGTCCCCCGCCTACCTGTGGATTGGCTGCTCGGACAGCCGGGTGCCCGCCAATGAAATTGTCGGGCTGCTGCCCGGCGAATTGTTCGTCCACCGCAACGTTGCCAACCTGGTGGTGCATACGGATCTGAACTGCCTGTCGGTCATGCAGTTTGCGGTGGATATTCTAAAAGTGCGCCACATTATCGTGTGCGGCCACTACGGATGCAGCGGGGTCCAGACGGCGCTGCGCGGCGAACGGGTGGGCTTGAGCGACAACTGGCTGCGGCATGTGCAGGACGTGCGGCGGAAACACCAGGCATCCCTGTCGGATTTGGGGGATGAGACTGCGGCGGCCAACCGGCTGTGCGAGTTGAATGTCATTGAACAGGTGGCCAATGTCTGCGAAACCACCATTGCCCGGGACGCTTGGGAACGCGGGCGGACATTGACCGTGCATGGCTGGATTTACGGCCTGAAGGACGGGCTTCTGCACGATCTCAAGACCTCCGTGACCAATTTTGCCGAGTTGCCCGCCGTGCAGGCCGCGGCGGTGGCCGCTCTGGGCTGAAGGGCAAAAAAGCTGAAATGGGGGATTAGAGATCAGCGGGCGGAAGGCCGGGCATTACGGCTGTCATTTTCCGGCACTGGGAGGTTTCCCAAGATTGACCTGCAAAACCGGGTCCGTTTCACATTTTTCCACGATCTGATTATACCGCTCCAGCAATTTTGTGAGGGTGACTTTGCAGTCAGCCACCTGGAAGAAACTGCGTTCGTATAGGTTGGCCGTGAGGAACTGCGAACAATCCAGGACATCCACCCGCTCCCTGAGTTCACTGTTATTCACGAGAAAGGCGGCTACCCCAACGCCCTCGGCGGTGGTTATGATAAGCGGCTTCAGGCCGTTCTTGAGATTATTCCCGCATTTTCGCACCAGCGCCTCATTGGGGTGGGTGGTCACATGAATGGCCACGGAGTCAATTTGAAAATCGCCCTTCCGCTCGGTGGAATGATCGGCCACGCTAAAACCGTGGTGTTCGACTTTTCCAACGCCCAGCACCAAATCCAGTTTGGCCCCCACGAGATGCTGCAGCATGGCCCCCACATAATTCGAGCCGCCGGAATTTGATTGAATTTCCCCGGCTTGGGACAGCAAATCCCCAATATTCGCCGCCAGTGATTTTCCTGGATCGAAATTCAATTTTGGACCTTCGGAAGCAAAATGAAGACGAACTTTTTCAATCCACCACGATTCAACCGCTTGAATATCAAACTTGCCCCGGCGATGCAAGCTATTGAGCAAATCCAGATATTCTTTCATCAAACCCAGGCTGCCGCGACTGGTGCGGCCGCCTTCCTCAGCCAAAACCTTCTCAATGCCGTGACTTTCAAGAATCTTCTGCACCGCCGCCTTGCCCAACCCCACAACTTGACCGCCTTCTTCCGTTTTCAACGATTCGGGGGTCAACGGCAAACCCTTTTCTCTGGCATGACGGGTTATCACCAGGGCCACGCAAAGACCGCCTTTGTTCAGGAGCTTGGGGTGTCGCTCACAAAGTTCCTCAAATTCCTGATACAGGTCCTTCATGCTTTGGTTGATTTGATGCGTTTGACCTTGTCGTGAAGGCGGTAGTTGACCGACGGTGGCAATGCGTAGGGTTTGGACGCCGGGGCGAAATGTTCCTCCCACACCGGATTCAAGTAATTTCTGGCGATCCATTCAATGACGGGAACGCAAACCGCATCCCCGAAACCAAATAGTGCTTGGTTAAGCGGCACTTTTAGTTTGAAATCGTCAGCCCCCATCAAACGGGCGCACTCACGAGGAGTCAGCAACCGCACGGCGAACCTGCCTTTGCCGGCGGCGAAAAGGATTTGCCGGCCACTGCCACCCCGGGGGGTGCGGAGACACCCGGCTATCCCATCGGTGCGAAGTTCGGCCATGGACTTGTTGTTGCGCACACGGCGGAAAACCGTGCCATAGGTGGTGTGCGCGCCCTGAATCATCCTGTCCGCCGTCGCACGGTGTTTCGGACTCATTTGGTTGAGCAAATAATCACAGCGCTCCCGGCTCCACCACATCTGTGAGTTGGGGGACAAGTTTTCGAGAATATCATCCAGCCGGCGGTTGAGCACGGGCAATGGCGGCAACTGCCTGATCCACCAGTTGATTTCTGGATTCCAGAGAATGAAATCAGCCAGCGCCGGTGGGCGGGTGTCGCTTTCATAAAACTTGGGCGAATCATTCAATTGCGTCACCTCCCTGGTTTTCTGGCCGACGACGAACAGCCGTGGCCGGCTTTGCGGGACGAAATGCGCGGCGTCAATAATGAAGGCATCAACGGCATAACCCAATCGAGTCAGAGCCAGCAGAGCATCCTTAAAGTCCTCACCTTCATTGGAGGTAAGGAAACCAGTGACATTCTCCAACAAAACCAGCGGCGGGCGGCGGCGGGATTCCATTTTGTTGAGAATCTCCACAAACCCCCAGAAAGCCGAGGATTGCGAGCCTTCCAGCCCCCTTCGGGCTCCCGCAAGGGAAAGGTCGTTGCAGGGAAACGAGGCGGTTGCCAGAGCCACAGTGGGCATGGTGGCGGCATCCAGTTTGTGAATGTCCCCCAAGACAAACTCGCCGGTATCGCCAAAGTGGTCCCGGTACATCTGCCATTTGTCTTCCTCAATATCGTTTGCAAATGCGATGCTCCAACCGCCGCGCTCAAGACCAATCCGCATGAGACCGATTCCGGCGAAGAATTCCGCAAACGTTTTTTTCAGTGGTTCAAACATTTTTGTTGTGAGTATCTTTGCGCCCTTTGCCCGGCATCTTCAACCCGGAAATGACAGACCTTAATCACCCACCAAATGGTACGGCCGGACGCTGTCGTCGCCCACATGGCCCTTGGGGTCAATTTTCACCGAGAAGCTGAAGGCCACGGTGTAATCCTCCTCGCCGGTGCCATTGTCCTGCACCCGGAAAGTCAGCCCGCACGTCCAGCTCCGCATGTCCCGGTAAAGCGTGTAATACTGTTCCTGCAAATGGCCGGTGTCGGGTTGAAAATAATGCGTTGCCCGCAGGCCCCAGTTGTCATCCAGCCGGTAGAAGACCGTGCTGGTGATCAAATTCACCCCCGGTACGCCGGCGGCGGGAAAGCCGTTGGCCAGATACCAATCGCCGATGCCCCAGCTCCATCGTTCATTGGGAGTGTAGGTGATCTGATGGAAGGCCATGTTCAACCGGTCTGAATTGATGTCCTCGCGCAACTGGGATTCAATGGTCAGCCACGTGCGCGGCTTGAACGCCAGGTGCGAATAGAGGTCGTCGAAGGTTTTTTGCGGTCCCGGCGCCCCCAGATTCAGGGCGTTCGTGGCCCCGTTCGGCGCCAGCCGCCAATCCATCATGAGATTCCAGTCCACCAGGTTGTCAGCCTGCCCGTCGCGCTTGGTCTCCAGGGTGTTGCGCAGGCCGAACCGAACCACATTCTGGCTGTCAATGGAATCAATGTTGTTGTAATCGGGAAAATCCACCGGCAGCAGCAGCAGACTCGGCAGGTCCGAATCAAATTGCGGCAGTTGATTGGGGGTCGCACTGGGGGTGGGCACATAGACGTAATCCACCGAAGGCTCGATGACGTGGCGCAAACCATCCACCTGCAAAAACGAATTGGTCGCCCCCGTCCAGAGTTGCGAAGCCTTGAAGGACGTGTTCATCCCCGTGTTGAAAACCGTGCGGGTCGTCGCGTCATTCGTGGCCCCCGGCCCGGATTCGTCACTGTAATACGTCAGCCGCCCCCCCGCCCGGGGAGCCACGTTCAACCAGTCGAAAAAAGTCCACGGCACGAGCACCTGATGATAAGTATCCGCCCGGCCGGCCGAGTAATCCTCGCGCCCGCCCGGATAGTACGGCTCGTTCAGGCTGTTCGTCGCCGCAAAATAACGCCGGTAATAGCCCGCCGAACTCTGGCTGTCGTAATACAGCGGGGTCGTGCCCACCTCCTGGCGGAACCCCGTCAATTGCACATCCGGCAGACGGTCCACCTGGTCATAGAAACCGTTGACCTGCGGCGTCGTTTCCGTGTCCAAACTCCAGTTTTCCCAGTAGGGATTGACCTCCACAAACGTGTCGGGCCGGGGATTGTTCCGGTAATCGCTTTCAAAATAATCATGCTCCACCAGCGGGTCAGTCTGATAATCCACCACGGACTTCACATTCAGGTTGGTGTACGGGGTCGCCTGATAATTGAGATGAAAACGCTCGCGGTTTTCCGGGATGGCCCCCAGATTGGGCAACCCGTTCGTCCCCTTGTCGGGATGGTCATCATGCAGGTAGTAGTATCGAAGGGACGCCTCGCCCCAGCGGTCCATGTGCAAATTCAAGTCCGGACCGGTGCCCACTCCCCGGCTGGTGCGGTAATCCAAGTGCAGCTTCCCATCCACCTCGTCATTCAAATACCAGGTGTAGGTGTTCATCAGGTAAGCCCCGTACACGCTGCGGTAACCGGGCAGCATGTTCAGATTGTTCGCGTGCTTGCCCAGGTTGCGCTTGTAATAAGGAAAATAAAACACCGGCACCCCCTTGATCCAAACCACCGCATTCCACATCTCCACCGTCTTGCCCGGAATGATCACCACCTGGCTGGCCCGCACCCGCACCGTGGGATCGCTGAAATCATCGCTCGTCACATAAACCGATCCGCCCGTGAACACTTTGCCATTCGCATCGCTCACATCCCCATCCATGGCCTCCCCTCCCGCGAAAATGGGCGGCTTGCCCGTGCGAAATTCGCCCGACTCCATCTGGTGCGTATTCATGTTGTAGCGCACATGTTCGCCCATCCAGATCTGCCCCCCCGATTCGATCCGCACATGACCGTCCGCCACCACCTGACCGCTCTTCCATTCCACCGATGCACTGTCCGCCGTCATCACCACCGACCCGCGCTGCACATAAACGCCATTGGTGCCGCGGGATATTTCGGTGTTGGGGTCATAGGTCACCTCCCCGTGAACCCCTCCGGGCAGAACCCGGTCCAGGGCTTTCACCACCCAGGGCAGCTCCATCTGGGCGCGGGCGGTCAACGACAGCAGTACGCTGGCAAAAACCAGCGCATAAATGGCGGGCAAACGTCTCATTCGGCCCGGCCAATTAACCAGAACCACCGCCCGGTGCCAAGCGGATTTGAGCCGCCCATCAATTCTTCGGCAAAAAAGTGAAGGCCACCGCCGCCAGCAAACAGACGAAAGCCGCCACATAATTCCACCGGAATCGTTCCCCCAGATACGTCAGCGCGAAGCCGGTGAACACCACCAGCGTAATGACTTCCTGGATCACTTTGAGCTGAAACGCCGAATAGACCGAATTGCCCCAGCGGTTGGCCGGCACCTGCAGGACATACTCAAAAAAAGCGATGCCCCAACTCACCAGAATGACCGGCAGCAGCGGCTTGCCTTTGAATTTCAAATGCCCGTACCAAGCACAGGTCATGAACACATTCGAGCACGTCAGCAGCACAATCGGCAGCCAGCGGGATTGGGTCAGGTCAGTCATAAGGTTAATCATTCCGCCGCCCCGGCATCTCCCAGCGCCAGCCTCGCCCCGTGGCGGACGTGCAGTGCCTGAACCTTGTCACTGCCCACAGTGAAAAGAATCCGGTATTTGTGCTGGCGGCGTCCGTGGAAAATTTCACGGATTTCCACCTGTAAAAACCGGCTCTCCGGCGCCACCGGACAGCGTTCAGGAAACGCATTCAATGAGAAAATCACTTCCTGCAGACAATTGTACCAGCGGATGGCAGCCTCTGCATCCCGCCCGGCCAGCCATTGGTAGGCCTCCCCGATGTCGCGCTCCGCTGATGGCAGAATGATGACCTGATAAACCTTCACCGGGGCGGGCGCGGAATTTTATGGCTGGCCCGAATCCGGTCCAACACCTTGCGCGCCGGTTCGCCTTTGCCCGCCGCCATTTCATCCAGCCCGCGCTGAATCCCCCGGATGGCGTCCAGCGTTTCCTCATAGGCGGCGGCATTCTGCACGATCAACTCCGCCTTTCCATTCACGGTCAAAACCGCCGGCCGGCCGGTGCTTTTGAGGCGGCGCAAATGCGCCTTGGTGTTCCGCTGAAAATCCGTCAGCGACCGGATGTCTTCCACGGCAATCATGGCATTTAATTAAATGTTTTATTCATGTTGCCATATGACGATGCAAAATGCAAGCCCGCGAAGCCCGCCCAGTTCATCCCGATGCGCATGGCGGCTTTCCGGCCGAAGACCATTTTGGAGTGGGGCGACCGGTCGCCGCTTTTGGACGAGATGACACGTCGTCCAGTTCAAAAAGGCGTACTTGTCCGGCCTCACCAACAACTCCGGTTTGCCCCGGGTCATCCCACCGGCTTTGAGGCTTGGAGTTTGAACTTTCCGCCTGAACATCACCTTGGTAATGCCACTCACAGCTTCTCCGTCGGCGTAAACGGCAGCCCGCGCTCGCCGTTGAACAGTTTCTTCAGCCGCCGGTCGCTCGAACTGGTTTTGCGCCGGAGAACACCGGGCGCAACCGGCTTGCTGGTTTCTCGTCGGGCGCGGCGGCCTTTGAGCCAGTCTTCCCAACTGATGGAACCCTCAATCGGAATGCAGGGGATTTTGGGTTTTGAGTTCATCGGCCACTTCTTTCACCAGTTTCAAACACTCCGGCAAGTTGCGATATTCCGGCAGATTTGCAAGCCGCCGGACCTCGTCCCGGTTCATTTGAACTTCCCGGCGCAAGGCGACAGCGGCCAGAATTCTCGCACAATCACGCGCCGATTTATCCTCTCCCAAATAATATGAACCCAGCACCCGCTCCACCAGCAAATCGTCCGGCTTCATCAAGAGAATTCTGCCGTAAGGGTCCGTCAAGCAATAAACTTTACCAGCTGACGCCGGAATTTTGACGGCTGGCCAGGCGCGGGCGAGGAGCCTGGCCAAAGGGTTCTGTGACGAGCGAGCAACGCTGCCAGCCGTCAAAAGAACCAGTCAGGTTGTAAAGGTTGTTGCTTGACGGACCCTGAGCCGCTTCGACGCAGCGGAACGGCGTGCGGGCAAAACTTTCCACCGGCCCAGGCAAATCCAGGTGCATCCCGGCCACCTGCCAGTTGCGCGGGCCGCCCTTGGCGCCCAGCCGGGCCATGATTTCCTTTCGTTGGGCGGTCGGCAACGGCGCCGGGGTGGCATGGCACAGGTCGGGGTCGCCGGAGGCGTGCGCGCCTTCGGTCAAAATTTCAATGGCCGAACCGCCCGCCACCACCAGTTCCACCCCGTGTTCCGCCCACAGCGCGCTGCATAATGAGGCCAGCTTCAAACTCTTGAGCGTCGGGTCCCGCTCCGCCGTCACGTCAGCCGGCGCGGACTGGATTTTTGGGGCGTCCATGATTTCACAACCGCACCGGAATATTCTTCCCCGCCAAAAAACGTTTTACATCCCCCACCGTGTAAGTGCCGTAATGAAAAATGCTCGCCGCCAGCACCGCATCCGCCCGGCCCGCCAGCAACACTTCCGCCATGTGTTCCAGCGTCCCCGCCCCGCCGCTCGCCACCACCGGCACCCCCACGCATTCACTGATGCGCCGCGTGATCACCAGGTCAAAGCCCGCCTTCGTGCCGTCGGCGTCAATGCTGTTCAGCACAATTTCGCCCGCCCCCAGCGCCACCACACGCCTGGCCCATTCGACGGCATCCAGCCCGGTGTCCTTGCGGCCCCCATGCGAAAACACCCGCCATTGGTCCGGCGCGATCCTTTTGGCGTCAATGGACACCACGATGCACTGGCTGCCGAACTTTTCCGCCCCCTGCCGGATCAGGTCCGGAGTGGCGATGGCCGAGGAGTTGATGCTGATTTTATCCGCCCCCGCCCGCAGCATGGCAAACATGTCCTCCACCGATTTGATCCCGCCGCCCACCGTCAGCGGCATAAAACACTGGTCGGCGGCGCGCTCGATCACCTGCACCATGGTGGCGCGACCGTGCGCGCTGGCGGTGATGTCAAAGAACACCATTTCATCGGCCCCCTGCTCATTGTAACGCAGGGCCAGTTCCACCGGATCGCCCACATTGCGCAGTTCGCCCGCCTCGGCTTTGCCGAATTGCACACCCCGCGTCACATTGCCGTCATGCACATCCAGACACGGAATGACTCGTTTGGCCATCATATCCCCCATTGAAAACCCAGTGGCGGGCCAAGGCAACTCATTCCTTGCCCGCCGCGAAGTTTATTTGGCCCGGGCCGCCTTAAATTCACAGGCCCGACCCTTGTGCCAAACTCATTGTGTCCCAAGGCTTTGACCCTGAAAACGGGGTTCTTCGCTGTTTTCCGTGGAATGCAAACTGACGACTCATTGGCTACTGGCGTTCCCCGCCCCTTTCCCCAACCCGGAGGGCTTGCCGACCATGGCCCGGCGTTTCAACGCCAGGTTTAGTCCCAGCCAGCCGCAAGTCCCAACGCGACGGCGGAAACCACCGGGGAGAATTGACGAACCATTCACCAACGGCGCGTGTCCGTGGCGGTGCCCCCGGCGCGTAGTCGGCTCTGTCGTCGGTTGGCAACCGGCCGGCCAGCCGAACTCCCGCCCGGCGACATGCAGATGGAGTTGCCCCGCCGCCTCCGTCACCCTTCCTCCCGCCTGAATCAACCGCG
>Ga0181520_10013826_pt1 | contig 10102 bp, 8 predicted proteins | sample PEATcosm2014_Bin_29_FD_132451 | JGI IMG/M metagenome (GOLD analysis project Ga0181520, IMG submission 132451) | Peatland microbial communities from MTU Mesocosm Facility, Houghton, MI, USA - PEATcosm2014_Bin02_30_metaG | ecosystem: Environmental > Terrestrial > Soil > Wetlands > Peat | place... | reverse complement strand
GTTGGCGGAGCGCAGCCAGACGGCAGCAGCGGAAATCAGCCGCCTGACAGCCGACGGCGTGCAACGTGCCGACAGCGCAGGACAACTGCTGACACGATTGGTTCCGGATATTCTCAAGACCGCCGAGCTGGTGCGTGAAATTGCGGCGGCAAGCGCGGAGCAGGGTTCGGGATCGACCCAGGTGGGCAAGGCAATGCAGCAATTGGACCAGGTCATCCAACAGAATGCGTCGGCGTCGGAAGAGATGTCCACAGGAGCCGATGCACTGTCAGGTCAGGCGGAAACTCTACAAAGCTCCATCGCCTTCTTCAATGTGAGTGGGATGAATGAACCGAGCCGCCGCCCCGTGGTGACCGCGCGCAAGGCAGTTCATCCGCAACAAAAGGCAGTTGGCAAGGCTGGACCCAGTAATGCAGGCGGGGCCGAGATCAGGATTGGCCCTGAATCGCACGGCAGCGATCACCAGGACAATGACTTCATGAGCTACCGGTAGAGAAGAGCATAGGGGATCGGAGGAGATGCCCGGATCTGCTGAAGAATGGCAGGTCCGGGGCGCCGGAGGCAGGCACACTGGTTGAATGACGCTGCCGTGAAATCCTTAGAGCTGTTGGCCTATTCCGGCTCCGCCTCTTCTTTGCCGGGCAGCTTGCGCGCGGTGGGATCTGCCACCCTGGTCGGTTGTCCGACCTGCTGTGCCGCGATTGCCAGGAAGTAGCCATGCCAGAACGGGTCTTCGATGCCATTCAACTGGGCGCCAATGGTCATGGGAGCCGCAAACGCCGCCAGCGAAACCAGCGCCCACGACTGCGCATCCGGAGACGCGCACTCGGCGCAGGCTCCCGCCTTGTAGCGGTCATTCACCAGATGCAGGGCGCGCCCGATCACCTCGTGCAGTGCATCCGGGCCACGCTGTTCGCGCATGGCCTCCGCCAATTCGCGGAAGGCCGCCTGGAGCCCCGCATCTACCTTCGGAATCTCGACCCGCGCCGCTACCCGCGCCGCGCGCACCGCCAGCAGCCCCGGAGCATTCTTCTGCGCCGCGGCGTAAGCCTTGGGGGCAGAGACCCGGACATGGTTCAGAGCCTCCATCACCAGCAGCTTCTGATCGCCGGTCAACGGGACGTCGCGTGTCTCGTCGCCGGTTCCGGTCAAAGTGCGCAGCTGCCGAACTACACTTTGCCCGGCATCCTCGGCGGACTCCTCGGAGATGGCCTCCATGGCCACGGCTTGCTCCAGCAGGCTGGCGAAGTCGTTTACCCCGAAGACACCCTCCTGCCCGCGCTCAAAAATCGCCAGCACCTGCCGAAAAAAATCTTCGGCGGCATCTTCGTTGGGGCGCAGCCTTGCCAGCACCGTGGCGCTTGCCCCGTAGGGAAATCCGCCGTGCTCGCTCCATCGCCGGGCGTGCGCCAGCAGAGTCTGCGCCCCAGCGGCTCCGTGATGCTGCAAATATCCGGCGAACACGAGCCGCGCTGCCATGGTCCGCGGTCCCGCCTGGCTGCCGTCTTCCGGGGGCAGGGTATCGAGCAGCTCCAGCGCACGGTCGGCATCATACGCGGCCAGCCGGGCGGCTGCGGTCGCGATGGCCGCGTTGCGTGCGCTGTCAACCTCCACGGCATCGGTGCGGGGCAACTGCTGCGCCAGGGCAAACAGCTCCTCGGCCCAGAGCTTCTTCTCCGGGGCCATCACCTCAGGACGCATGGTGTAGAGCAGGCGCGTCAGCAGCGCTACCCGCTGCCTGACCTCAAGCCCGCGGCCCAGGCCATAGGCGTTGCGCACCATCTGCTGCGAGAGTTCCATCTGCGCCCGCGACACCGCCGGAGCCGACGCCGTAGTCGGCTTCTTGCCATGCTTCTTTGCGTGCGACACGGTCACCAGGCGAGCCGATTCTCCCGCGGCCGGCAGAGCCAGCAGCACCGCCAGCGCCAGTGCCAGCGCCTGCAGCCGGAGCGGCATGGGTTGCCGCGCCGGGATTTCTGCTATCCACTTCCAAATCCATTGCATGCCCATTCCAAGAACCGCTCTCCGGCAGATGCTACAATCCCGCCATGTCCAAGGCTCGTGCAAAAAAGATAAAGCTCCTGTTGCTGGATGTCGATGGGGTGATGACCGATGGCAAGCTTTTCTTCTACCCTACAAATGATTCGACGATCGAAGTGAAAGGCTTCCACGCTCACGACGGCGCCGGGTTCTCGCTAGCCCGGCTTGGCGGAATCAAGACCGGAATCATCACCAAGCGCGTCTCCGAAACGGTCAGGCTGCGCGCCCGCGACCTCAAGATCGAATATGTCTACCAGGGCGCGGCAGACAAACTGGTTGCCTTCCGTGAGATTCTCGCCGAGGAAAAGCTGAAGCCCGAAGAGGCTGCCTACGTCGGCGACGACATCATCGACCTTCCCGTGATGCGCAACTGCGGACTGGCTTTTGCCGTGGCCAACGCCCGCGACGACGTGAAGCGGGAAGCCCACATTGTTACTCCGAACCGCGGCGGCGAGGGCGCGGTGCGTGATGCCATTGAGTACATTCTTAAGGCCCAAGGATCGCTCGCCCGGTGCATCGACGACTACATCTCCGATCGCACCCCGGCCGAAGACAAGAAACAGTAGATGGAGGGATTGATTCACGCGGGCAGCGGTCAAAAAAAATCCCACCGGCCTACGCAGCCGGTGGGTCACCGTTTCCCCTGAGAACGTGTCCGTTTCAGGAGGCTCTGCTTGAATTAGAAACATATGGGGAGAAAAAGTTGCCTGCGGCAGAGAAATCTCCACCGCAGGCTTATCCCCGATTCTTAACTCGACTGGGGTCCGTGGTAACTTGCGCTGCTTTTCTGCCTACTTTACGACTCCGGCGGCGCGGGCGATGGTTTCAAGCTTGGCGCGCAGAGCGGGTTGCATTTTGCACATGGGGAGGCGGTAGTTCTCCTCGATACGACCCATCATGGCCATGACGGCTTTGACCGGCATGGGATTGCTCTCAATGAAGTTGGCCTGCATGAGGGCAAGATACTTGTGATAGATTCTGCGGGCGGTTTCCCAGTCGTTATTGAGGGCGGCACGAGTTAAGTCGGCCATCTCCCTGGGCAGAGCGTTGGAGGCGACGGAGATTACGCCGTGGCCGCCTACGGAAATGGCGGGAAGGGTCAACGAGTCGTCGCCGCTGAGGACGGTGAAGCCGGGGATGATTCCACAGATTTCGGCGATCTGGCTGATGCGTCCGCTGGCTTCTTTGACGGCGGCGATGTTGGGTACCTTGGAAAGGCGAAGCAGGGTGTCCGGTTCGAGGTTGACGCCGGTGCGGCCAGGGACGTTGTAAAGCACAAGGGGCACGCTGACGGCTTCCGCAACGGCCTTGAAGTGCTGGTACTGGCCCTCCTGGGTGGGCTTGTTGTAGTAGGGCGAGGCGGTGAGAATGGCATCGACGCCTTTGATCCTGGAGGCCTCGGAGGCTTTCTGCACGGCCTCGGCGGTGGCATAGGAGCTGGCTCCGGCGACGATGGGAACACGCCCGGCGGCGACCTCGATGGTGGTCTCAATGACCTCGCGCCACTCTTCGTGGGAGAGAGTGGGGGTTTCGCCGGTAGTTCCGCAGGGAACCAGAAAATCGATACCGGACTCGACCTGCCAGGCTACGAGCGAGCGCAGCGCTTTGTTATCGATCGATCCATCGGCAAGGAACGGGGTGACAAGCGCCGTTCCGCATCCACGTAATTTGATCATGCTGCCCTAACCCTTCAGCTCAGAGAAGACTTCCTGAAACTCGTAAAACCCGCGTTTACCTTTGATCCACTCGGCGGCGCGCACCGCGCCATCGGCAAAGCCGCGACGGTTGGTGGCATCGTGAGTCAGGGTAATCCTATCGGCCGCCGACATCAACTCGAGGGAGTGGGTGCCGACGACTTCGCCTTCGCGGACGGAGGTGATGGGAACTTTCTTGCCGCCAAACTGCTCGAGCATTCTGGCCATGACTGCGGCGGTGCCACTGGGCGCGTCAAGCTTGTGGATGTGATGGGTTTCGGTGATGCGGCCCTCGTATCCATATTGCAAGGCCTTGGCGCCCTCGCGCACGATGGCGAAAAAGAGATTGACGCCGATGCAGAAATTAGAGGCCCAGAGAAATCCTGTGCCGGAGCGCTCCACATGGTTGCGAACGTGGGGCAACTAGGCATACCAGCCGGTGGTGCCGACAGTCATGTTGGTGCCGGAGCGGATGGTGGCTTCGATGTTGGCCATCACCGCTTGGGGAGCGGTGAAGTCGATGACGGCATCGACGCCGTCGAGGCGCTTTTTGGTAAGGGCCGCGCCATTGTAATTCTCATGTACTTCGATCACTTCGACGGTGTGGCCGCGCATGGTTGCCACTTCGGCAACCAGTGCACCAGTCTTGCCCGCGCCAAGCAGTACGAACCTCATCGCTGTGTCTCCGTGTTCACGGTGTGTTCACATATCTTAACTGGCCGATTGAACCACCGCCAGCGGGTAGACCGCAAGGACGCGCCGATTGGGCTGCGGGGCCGCTGGCGCTGGCGGGTACGCGGCAACGAACGCCGCTCCGGCCGCGGCGCTGGGCGGGTACGCGGCAGATGCCGCCGCTCCGGCCGCGCTGGCTGGCGCTGGTCAATGGACAGTTGCTCCGCCGGGAAGGTCGAAGACTTCGGGATCCACTTCGGTAAAGAAAGCTCTGTGCAGGCGGCGCAGGGCCTCGGGCACGTCGTCTTCGGAAATGACAAAGGTGATGTTGATCTCGGATGCGCCCTGGGAGATCATGCGCACGTTGATTTCGCCGAGAGCGGAAAAGACGCGGGCGGCGATCTGCGGAGTCTCGCGGATGTTCTCGCCGACCAGGCAGACGATGGCGTTGCGTCCCGCGTATTTTACGTCGGCGATCTTTTCAAGGTCGGCGGCGATGGCGGGAATGGCCTCATTGGAGTCAACGGTGAGCGAGACGCTGACCTCGGAGGTGGAAACGACATCGATAGAGCAATGATGCTTATCAAAGATATCGAAAATGGCCTTGAGAAACCCGTGCGCTCCGAGCATCCGGGCGGCGACGACCTCGACGATGGTGATGCGCTTTTTGGCGGCGATGGCCTTGAATGTGGACCGTGACCTGGGCGCATGGCCAACAATCAGAGTGCCCTCGTTGGCAGGGTTCAGCGAGTTGAGCACGAAGACGGGGATGTCCTTTTGCACGGCGGGCAGAACGGTGGCCGGATGCAGGACCTTGGCTCCGAAGTAGGCGAGTTCGGCGGCCTCCTCAAAGGAGATGACGCGGATGCGGCGGGCATCGGGACAGATGCGCGGGTCGGTGGTCATCATGCCATCGACGTCGGTCCAGATCTCGATGGCTTCGGCGTCGAGGCCGGAACCGACGAGGGCAGCGGAAAAGTCAGAGCCGCCGCGGCCGATGGTGGTCTGCACGCCTTGTGCGGTGGCGCCTATGAATCCGCCCATGATGGGAACCTGGCCATCCTCCAGCAAGGGGCGCACCAGGTTCTTGGCGCGGTGCTCAATCTCCTCGGCCTGGGGGATGGCGCGTCCGTGTTGGGCGTCAGTGATCATCACCTGGCGGGCATCGACCAGCGCGGCGCGAATGCCGCGGGCGAGGTACGCCTCGGTGACGACGCGACTGTTGAGACGCTCGCCGTAGCTGACCACGTAATCCGAACTGCGGGGCGAGAGCTCGCCGACGGCGACAATTCCCTTGAGCAGCTCGTCGAGAGTATCAAACTCATGTTCGAGCTCATCGCGCAGCCGGGGATACTGGGCCGCGTCAACCAGGGCGCGGGCGGTTTCCTGGTGGCGGAGGCGCAAGTCGTGCGCGAGGCCAAGCGCCTGGGCGCGATGGCCTTCGCCGGCGGCTTTTCCGGCGGCCAGCAAGGCGTCTGTAACGCGGGACATGGCGGAGACTACGACCACGGGACGGCGCGACAGGCGGCCCTTTACGATGTGCGCCGTGCGGTCAATCGCCATGGGGTCCATCACGGACGTTCCGCCAAACTTCATTACAATCATGAAAGCAGACCTTTACTAGTTTTGATCACAGGCCGGTTCCTCAGGAAGTTTTCTCCGGCAGCCCACATTTGCCAAACGCGGGCTGCCGGTGCCTAAAGAAATGCACTTCACTTCGGCCCGAAGAGACGCTTACTCCAGAACACTCACCGCAGGACGCTTATTCCGGAACGCTTACTCCGGGAAACAACCTGTTTACTCCAGATACCCTTTGGCCTTGAGCAGCTCCGCGTTGAGCAGCGCGGCCCCGGCGGCGCCGCGGATGGTGTTATGCGAGAGCATGGTGAACTTCCAGTCGAGCAGCGAGCAGGGCCGCAGGCGTCCACAGGAGACGGTCATGCCGTGGCCACGGTCGATATCGAGGCGCGGCTGAGGGCGGTCAGGACGCTCATCGTAGAAGATCGGCTCGGCGGGCGCGAAGGGGAGATTGAGATCGGCGACCATGCCGCGATACTCGCGCCAGGCGGCAATAATTTTCGCCGGGGTCGCACGCTTCTTCAACTTAATGGAGATGGACTCGGTGTGGCCGTCTTCCACGGCGACGCGGTTGCAGTGGGCGCTGAGGACAAACTCGGCGGGCAGAACTTCGCGTCCTTTGAGCTTGCCGAGGAGTTTACCGGCCTCCTCCTGCATCTTTTCCTCTTCATTCTTGATGTAGGGGACGACATTGCCGAGGATGTCCAGGGAGGCGACGCCGGGAAAGCCCGCGCCGCTGACAGCCTGCATGGTGACGGCAAAGACCGCTTCAATACCGAAAGCCTTCTGCAGAGGAGCGAGCGCAAGAGCGAGTCCCATGACGGAGCAGTTGGAGTTGGTGACCATGAAGCCGCCCGACTGCTTGCGCCAGGTCTGAGTATCGATGAGCTTAATGTGGTCGGCGTTGATTTCCGGAATGACGAGCGGCACCTGCGGGTGCATGCGGAAGGCTGAAGAGTTGGAGATGACAGCGCATCCGGCTTCGGCGAAGGCAGGTTCCATTTCGCGTGCGATATCGGCGTCGAGGGCGGCAAAGATGACTTTGGGGGCGTCCTTGGGCTCGGCGGCGGAAAGCGTCATACGGGCGACGCGCGCGGGGATGGGGGTTTTCATCTTCCACTTGGCGGCTTCGGCGTAGGTTTTGCCGAAGGAGCGCTCGCTAGCCGCGACCCAGGCGACTTCAAACCAAGGGTGACGCTCGAGCAATTGAATGAACCTCTGGCCCACCATTCCGGTGGCTCCCAGGATTCCTACGGGGATCTTTACGGTCTTCGCCATCAGGCTGACTCTCTCTTTTTTCCGGCGGTACCGGATTCTTGAGTGTTTGTAATTCTTATACCACTCTGGAGCGCAGTTTGGTGTGTGGTTCGCCGTAGGATCAATGCCTTACGGTGCGGGCTGAGGGCGGCAGCGCGGACTGCGACCGGACAGAGGCTCATTGGAGGCGTAGAAATCCACCGAGGGCGTGGGTGCGATTCCCGGCCTTAAGGCGCCAAGCAGTGGCAAGGCGCAGAGTATGCCCCCACAGAACCAGTTGAGTCGTCATGACTACATTTTACCGGAATGGGAAGGCCGCTGATTTGACCCATTAAAAGGAAGGGGCATTGAACACACGATACTTGAAATACGATGGTGGCACGCTTTATTGTTGCAAGGTCTTGAAGCCATCGAAACTCCGTACCACTTTTCTGCTTCTCGCAGGACTCACCCTAGTGAGCGTGCTTGTCGCCGGATATCATCCAGGCGCCGAGGACGATGGCGTGTATCTGGCGGCCATTCAACACAACCTGAACCCCGGGCTGTTTCACGTGGACGCGGATTTCTTCGCCTTGCAACTGCAGGCCACGGTGTTTGACAAGCTGATGGCGGCGCTGGTGCGCATGACGCATCTGCCGGTGGCGGTGGTGGTGCTGGCGGTGCATCTGCTGGCGATCTTTGCCATTCTGGCGGCTTGCTACCGGATTGCGTCGCGCTGCTTTCAGCAGGCGTATGCGCGCTGGTGCGGAGTGGCGCTGGCGGCGGTTTTCTTTACCCTGCCGGTGTCGGGCACCGCGCTCTACCTGGTCGATCAGAATCTGCATCCCCGGGCGATCGCCACGGCGCTGGTGTTGTTTGCGGTGGAGCGCGTGCTGGGGCGGCGATACGTTGCGGGCTTTGTGCTGGCGGCAGTGGCATTCGTTTTTCATCCGATTATGGCGGCTTTCGGGATGTCGCTGTGTTTCTTCCTGGCGGTGCCGCGGTGGCCGCGGCTGAGCGCAGGCCCCGTGTTGGGGATGCTGACGTTTGTGGCGATGCCGATGGGATGGGTTTTTGAGCCGACATCGGGAGCCTGGCGGGCGGCGGCCAGCACGCGCGACTATTACTTCCTGACGCGCTGGGCGTGGTACGAGTGGCTGGGTGCGATTGCGCCGGTGTTCATCCTGCTGTGGTTCGGCGTGCTGGCACGACGCCGTGGCAGGCCGGTGTTGGAGCGGCTGGCAAAGCGCACGGCAGTGTTTGGGGCCTTCCAGTTTGTGGTGGCGCTGGTGCTGGCTTTGCCTCCGGCGCTGGAGCGGATGCGGCCGATGCAGCCGATGCGCTATCTGCACCTGGTGTATGTGGTGATGATTCTGCTGGGCGGATGCTTTGCGGGAGAAAACTTTTTGCGCACGCATCGCTGGCGGTGGGGGGTGCTGTTCTTGCCGGCGGCGCTGGGAATGTTTTTAGCGCAGAGGGCGATCTATCCGGCAAGCCCGCACTTGGAACTGCCAGGTGTAGAGTCGTCAAATCCGTGGCTGGAGTCGTTTGCGTGGATTCGAACGAACACGCCGGAGGACGCTTACTTTGTGCTGGGTCCGGATTACCTGCACCGTCCTGGAGAAGATAGTCATGGCTTCCGCGCCCTGGCATTGCGCAGCGCCCTGGCCGATAACGTGAAGGATTCGGCGGTGGTGACGCAGGTTCCGAGATTGGCGGCGCGGTGGCAGCGCGAGGTTGCGGCGCAGTCGGCTAGCCAGGCGGCGGATGCGGCGGCCAGCGATTGGCAGCACGTTACAGTGGCGGACCTGCGACGGCTGAAGGCACAATTTGGGGTGGGTTGGGTGATTGTGGAGCGGCGATCGGCCCTGGTGCTGGAGTGTCCCTACCAGAATGCCGGACTGGAAGTCTGCCGGATCGATTAAGGGGCAGTGTACGGTTGGACCGTGACGGGATCGATTCCGATGACGGGAATCCCGACCGCCAAATTTCGAACGCGCAATAATTATTAAGCATGGTGTGCAGGCTACACACGAATAGAATCCAATCCTTATGACATTGCAATCGATCCTGGAAGTTGGCTTTGGCTCAACTCGTTATCTGGCAGTCGCGGCTTGCGGACGTGCGAGTGCAGACGAAAATAGGATGGTTCCCGCCGTTTCCCGCGAGGGTATAGAAGGATGAGAATTGCCGCAGCGGCAGTTCTGGAACGTCGCGTGCCGCCGGTACCTGACAGGGGCCGATGGATCGCTCGATTGCTATGGGTGGGCGCGGCATGTGGATTTGTGGGGATGGCGCTTAGTCTGCCGTTCGGCTGGGACGCCAAAGACTACCTGCTGGCGGTTCATCATTACTCGGCCTACGTTCACGGGCAAGTGAATGTGTCACTGCCGTATTCACCGTTGTTCATGATTCCAACGATGAGCGTTGTCACGTTACTGCCCTCGTGGCTGACGATCCTCTTGTACGGCATCGCATACGTGCTGGGGATGTTGGCCCAGATATGGGTCGCGATGCGCTTGATGGACCCGGAAGAGCGCAGGATCTTCCGGTATGTGGCCCCGGTGATTGCGTTTTTCCCTGGGCTGCTGATGGCGGATGTAATCCTGTCGGGGAATATTGCCTACATCCTCTACGGCATGCTGCTGGTTGCGGCCGCGTGGGGATGGAAGCGCGGACAGTGGAACTGGTTCTACGTAGCGGTACTGGCAGCGGCCTGCGTCAAGGTCCATCTGCTGACGATGTTGGCCATCCCGTTGCTGTGCAACCGGCGGCAGTGGATGCGGACACTGGCGACCGGCGCGGCCGGGATTGGGCTCTATGCGATGCAGTTCAAGATCTGGCCACAGGCCTTCCAGATCTACCTGAATTCGCTGAAATTG
>Ga0181520_10013824_pt1 | contig 10103 bp, 3 predicted proteins | sample PEATcosm2014_Bin_29_FD_132451 | JGI IMG/M metagenome (GOLD analysis project Ga0181520, IMG submission 132451) | Peatland microbial communities from MTU Mesocosm Facility, Houghton, MI, USA - PEATcosm2014_Bin02_30_metaG | ecosystem: Environmental > Terrestrial > Soil > Wetlands > Peat | place... | reverse complement strand
GTTCGACCTGCGCAATAGCGCCAAGGGCGACGCGAACGTGCGCGTCAAGGTCACTGTCCTGGACGCGCGCAAGCCGGTCCTGGTCGTGGGCGAGAAGGAGTTGACGCTCCAGGCGGGACAGTCCCAACCGCTTGAGTTCTCCAAGGAATGGCCGGACCCGAAGCTCTGGAGTTGGATGCAGCCCAACCTCTACGTGCTGGCGGTGGAGGTGACGGACGCCAAGACCGGCACGCAGTTGGACTTGGCGCGGGAGCGGTTCGGCTTCCGCGAGACCTGGCTTCAGGGCAGCCAGCTCTTCTTCAACGGGATGCCGGTCCGGCTCAAGAGCGCCGGCTGCTATCCCATGCCATCGATCGATTCGTTCCGCAAGTGCGACATCCAAGTCACCCGAGGCTCATATGACCCGGATTTCGGCGACGAGACCGGGGAGATGTCCACGCAATTGGTCACGGAACTGGTGAATACCGGAAGCAAATACAACGTCGAGAGCGACGCGTTCTGGGAAAACACCCGCGCCGGCGCGCTGGGCGGCGTGCGGCGGGGCTGGAACCATCCCGGCATCATCGCATGGGATCTTTCCAATGAATGGTACGGATACGCGGTCTACACTGGCTGCGACATGAAGCAGGCGGCCGAGCGGTTCGAAAGCGTCGCCAAGGTCGTCGAGAAGCTCGATCCAACGCGCTGGACGTTCTTCAACGGTGATTTCGACATCGGCGGGCTGCACAATACGTTCTCCACGCACTACCAGCTCGCGGGCGCGCGCCCGGGCATCGACGGTGGCGGCTACGGCCTTAATGGCCATGCCCCGTACCTGCCCGACGGGGCCTACTATCGCCCGTTGGACCGTGATTTCCTGCCCAACGAGGACCTGGACCTCAACGTCTTCCAGCACGTCCACTACAAGCTCGGTTCCAAGCCGCTGCTGGACTCCGAGGACCTCTGGTGCGTCGGGGCGACCATCGGGGGCGGGCTGTCCAAGTTCGTCGGCGAGGAGGCCATGCTCGCGCGATGCCAGGTGATGGACCCCGCGATGATCTGGCGATGGAAACAGGACTTCGACGGGCAGCGGGACCTCGGGATGATCCTGCACTCCGACCACGACATGGCCGCAGGCACCGTGACCCGTGCCCACACGCTCCAGACGTTCTTCATACCGGACGTGTCGCACCATGGATTTGCCGGGCAGAAGCTCACCCGCCCCTATGCGCTGCTCAACGACCAGTTCCACAACGCAAAGTTCGCCTTCAACTGGTCGCTGGTGGGGTCCGACGGGAGATCGGCCGCTGACGGCGTGGAGAATCGCGACATGACCAGCGGCCAGACGCAGCGGGGTTCGATTTCCTTCACGCTGCCCACGGTGGAAAAACGCACGACGTACACGCTGCAACTGCGCCTGGAGGCCGACGGCGCATTCGTCTATGGTGAGGACCGCGACATCGACGTCTGGCCGGCCGCGGCGATCCCCGCAGGCGAACTCGCACGGAAGCTCTTCCTGTACGATCCCAAGGGCAACACGGGCAAGGTGCTGACGGACGCCGGCACGAAGTTCGAGACGCTCAAGGAGCTTTCGACCCCGCCGGGCGAGGCGGCCCAAAGCGTGCTGATCATCGGCGAAGGATCTCTAGACGAGAACAGCGCCAAGCAGACGCCAGTCCTGGGCAAGTTCACTGACGACGGAGGGCGCATCGTTGTGTTGGCCCAGACGGTCCTGGCGCAAGGCCTGCCCGCTTCGACCATGCTGGAACCCCGCGAATGGGTGAGCCAGCCATATGTGAGGCTGCCGATCCACCCGGTGCTCGGGGGCGTCACCTCGTGGGACCTGCATTTCTGGGCGGGCGATCGCGTCTCGGCCCGCGGCGCGTACTCCAAGCTCGACAGCGGCGCGGCCATCCCGCTGGTGGACAGCGGCCGGGAAACCGGGCTGGAGTGGGTGGAGTTGATGGAGATGTATCGCGGCAAGGGGCTATACCTGCTTTGCCAGTTGCCGCTGGTCGAAAAATATGGTACGGAGCCGATGGCGAGGGAACTGCTCGCCCGCACGCTGCGGTATGTCGGCGGCAAGGAAGCGTTCCGCTGCCCGACCGCCCGCCTGCGGTTGGCGGGCCACAAGAATGACCCCGTCGAGCGCCGCCTGAAGGATCTGGGCATCGCTTGCGACTTGGTCGCACCCGAGGCAGAGCTGGACCGCAACTTGCCCACGATGGTCGAGGGTGGCACGGCCCCGGCCGCCGCGAAGGTGGCCGCCTGGAAGGCCTCGCTGTCCGAGGGCGCCACGCTGGTGGTGACCAAGGCCACCGCGGACGACGCCGCCTGGATGAGCGAGCTTTCCGGGAGCACCGTGCATGTCACCGTGCCTCGCTACCGCACGTGGGAGGGGCGCGGCTACCGCAATGGGTTCGACCCTCTGACGGCGGGTCTGAGCCATCTGGATCTGTTCTGGAAGCGGTACGAGTTCATGGATTCCACCGCGGAGGACCCCACCTGCGCCATCGAGCAGTTCCAGAACGCTTCGGTCGATGTCGCGGACGGGCGAGAGCTAGTGTTCCCCGGCGCGCTGGTGGAGGTGACGGTCGGCAAGGGCAAGCTGATCATTGACGAGCGCCGGTGGACCACCACCAACGATAAGCTCGCGGCCGTGGCGGACCGGAACCTCTGTGCGCTGGCAATGGGTTTGAACGTGGGCATTGCCCCCGTAACGCCGCCTCGCCAACTGCCGGCCGACATCGCCTACCGCCTGATCGAGCTGACGCCATACGGTACGCGCTCACTGAAGGATGAAGCCGCCGAGGACGGCAAGGGCGGTTGGTCCGACCAGGGACCCGACGCGGACCTGCGGGACTTCCCCGCGGGAAAGCAGAGCCTCCAGGGCGTGCCCTTCGTCATTGGCGATGGAGCCAAGGGCATTATCGTGCTGGCCTCGGATTCCAGGCCCGACAAACAAGGACTGCCTTGGGAAGTGACAATCCCCGTCGGCCAGAAGATCGAGGGGTTGTACTTCATCGACTCCCTGGCCTACGGTGGCGGAAGCGGGCAGGTCATCCTGTACCAGGTGCAATACGCCGACGGTTCATCCGCGGATATTCAGATCATCGAAGGCAAGAACATCCGCGACTGGGCCAACAAGGACAGCGGCGCCTTCACGCACGAGCGAGACACAAAGACGGTCGCCGCCTGGGTCGGAAAGTGCCGGATGTTCTCGCCCATCACGGTCTACATGACGCTGTGGGTCAATCCCAATCCCGACAAGGCCGTCACGGGCGTGCGATTCGTCACGCCGACGCACGGACCGGTGGTCGGCTTGCTGGGCCTGACCGCCGTGGTCCGGAAAGACGCAAAGGAAGCTCCTGCGGAGCTCGCCAAGGCGCAGGAACTGTACAAGCAGGCCCAGGAAGCGACCCAGGCGGGAAAGAACGACTATGCCAAGGCGCTGCTGAAGAAGGCCATCGCCGCCTCGCCGGATATGTCGGCCGCCTACCAGGCGCTGGCCGACCTCTGCGAAAGAACACAAAAAGAAGACGAGGCCCTGGAGGTCTATCGCCAGTGGACTCGGGCCGGGCCGCGAACGCCTCTGCCCTGGAACCGCCTGGGCGAGATCCTCGAACGACGCAGGGACTACAAGGGCGCCCTGGAAGCTTACGCGCAGTCCCTGAAGGTCGAGTGGAACCAGCCGCCCGCCCTAGAGGCCAAGGCACGCCTGGAGAAACTTGTGCAGCCGTAGCTGTGATTGCCGACTCAGCGGCAAGGAGAATTTGTGCCTACCGAATATTCTGTCCGCATTGATTCTATAGGACTTACGATCCTTGTTTGCGACAGGATTCGATCGTAGAATTTTGGCTCCGACCAAGGACTGAGGCACGGAGATGGGCATCTTGCGGATGATCTTGGCAGTCTTGAAGGCGTTCTTCACCAGCCGCGCCAATCTGACCGCCGAGAACGTGATGCTCCGGCAGCAACTGATCGCCCTGTAGCGATCCGTTCCACGCCTCAAGCTTCGCCGAACGGATCGGATTCTGTTGTGCTGGCTCTCTCGGCTATGGACAGGTTGGCGATCGGCCTTGCTCATCGTCCAGCCCGAAACAGTAGTTCGATGGCACCGCCAGGGCTTCAAGCTCTATTGGAGTTGGAAGTCTTGCAAGAAGTCTGGCCGACCGAAGATCGATGCGGAAGTTAGGAACCTGATCCGCCGCATGTCCCGGGAGAATCCCACCTGGGGCGCTCCGAGGATCCAATCCGAGCTGGCTCTCTTACAGGCCTCATACTCTTCATCAACAAGTGCAATCAACTCCGCCCGCGAAGGAACGCATTCCCTCTAACAACTAAGTGGTCCAATTCGCAAGTCCGGTGACGTATACTTCGGCCTTCATGCAACCGCCTTTTGCGGGTGCGGCACATAATTGGTATGTCATCGTATTTGCAAATGACACCACTAAGGAGTCACCCATGACCATCACAGTTCACATGATTGGCAATGCCCATCTGGACCCGGTTTGGCTGTGGGAATACGCCGAAGGCATCGATACCGTCCTGGCTACCGCGCGGAGCGCATGCGACCGCCTGGACGAGTATCCGCAATTCATATTCACTTGCGCGGGAAGCTGGTTCTACCGTCAGGTAGAGTTGGCCGACCCGGCGATGTTCGAGCGAATTCGCAAGTTCATCGCCGCCGGAAGGTGGGCGCCAGTCGGCGGAATGGTAGTCCAGCCGGACTGCAACCTGGCGATGGCGGAATCTTACGCCCGGCAGTTCCAATATGGGCAGGGATACTATCGCCGAAAATTCGGCCTGACGACCAAGGTCGGCTACAACGTTGACTCGTTCGGCCACACCGCGTACATGCCCAGGTTCCTTCGGGATGCCGGCATGGACGCCTATGTTTTTTGTCGTCCGGAAGATCCGGAAAAGAAACTTTCCAGTTGCCTGTTCCGCTGGCGCAGCCCGGACGGTTGGGAGGTGACAGCTTTTCGCTTGCCGGGTGGTTATCAAGCCTCGTTGCCTGATATTCGGGGAAATGTCGAGATAAGCATTGGAAAACCTTCCAACGGCAGAGAATTGTGTGACGGCCAGAAGTTGCCCGATGGGATAGAGCACACCTTGTGTTTTTACGGCGTGGGCGACCACGGCGGCGGACCCACCAAGGCGCAGATCGAGTGGATCATCGCCCATCAGGACGCGATTCCCGGCCTCAAGCTGGTGTTCAGCCATCCCCAGGCGTTTTTCGACGCCATCGCCGGCCAGAAGGACCTGCTGCCTGTCGTGCAAGACGAGATGCAGATGCACGCGGTCGGCTGCTACGCGGTCGAGCGCCGCATAAAGGTCCCGATGCGCCGGGCCGAGCACAAGCTCCTCCAGACGGAGAACGCGCTCAAGCAGTTCCCCCAGGCGGCCCCGCCGGAGGCGGATAAACAACTGGATTGTGCCTGGGAAAAAGTGCTCTTCAACCAGTTCCACGACGTCTTCTGCGGCACAAGCCTGGACGCGGCCAGCCGCCGCGCATCGGGCGAACTCGAAGCGGTCTGTGCCAAGGCGGACGACCTCATTTCCATAACCACACGCCGCGCACTGCGGGACCAGGCCCAGCCGGGCATCCACAAATTGGTGGTCTACAACCCCTCCGACACCCCCTTCGAGGGAATGGTCTACGCCGATTCGTTGCTGTACCCTTTCAGTCTTACAAATCTCTCCCTGCTGGACGAGCGGGATCAACCGCTGCCCGTACAGATGGTGGAGCACCGGGCGGTGATTCCCTGGACGATCGGTTTGATCTTTCCTTTGTCGGTCCCGGCCGGAGGCATGCGCATCCTGCGACGGGTTGGCGAGACCCATTTCCTGGACCCCGCCCAATACACGCTGGCAGACCGCGGCGAGTCGACAAACCGAATCGCGGCGACCGGGAAACAACTGGCTAACAGCCTGGTGGAGGTCGAAGTGCTTGAGACGTCGCTACGGTTGGGCGGCTGGGAGTTGTCCTTCGTGGTGCGGCACGATACGACCGACACATGGTCGCACGACACGGAACGATTCAACGAAAGAAAAGCCGGACAGTTCAAGTTTCGCTCTTGGATCGTCAAGGAACAGGGGCCTTTGCGGGGGCGATTGATGGGGAGGGGCGCATTCGGACATTCCGGAATATGGTGCCACCTCATGGTCCATGACGGCTCGCCGATGGTACGGTTGCGGCTTATGGTGGATTGGGCGCAGACTCGGCAATTGCTGCAGGTCCGCATGAAGTCACCCGGCAGAATTACCAGTCGAGTGGACCTTGTCGCCGGAGGGCCGCTGGACCGCAAGCTCGACGGCATCGAGAGGCCGCTGAACGGCGGGATGATCCTTGGCGGACAACATGGGCGATTGGCGATGGTGGCGCCGGAAGTTTTCTCCGTCAGCGCGGATGCCCGCGGCGCGAGCCTGACGCTTCTCCGCAGTCCGTACACGGCCAATGACAAGCATGGCGGCATTCGGTTCGAACAACCCGTGACCGACCAGGGCCAGCACTACTTCGACATCGACCTGTACCCCAACTTCGACGGCGACGCGGCCAAGTTGGCGAGTCTAGCCCGCCAATCCGCCATGCCGCCGTTCGTGTGGGATTTGACGGGATGAGGCGTAGGGCTCCGACCTTCTATGAGAATTGGCCGTATGTCAAGACGGAATCCTCGCAGCTTGATTCCAGGTCGTAGAAGCGGTTCATCCTTCTATTAGCGGGTCACTTCCTGGCCGAGCCAGGTAGGCCCGAACATGGTTATTGGAGGCCGCGGCGGCATATTCTCCGGGAGTTGGGTCAACTGCCCAAATGGTCGGTGGATGCTCGCAGGGCCCTACCGGCTGGAATTGTGTTACAGAAGAGTCTCTGTTTAGATATTCTCCTGAACATGAAATAACCTTCAAGGAGTCGTTCATGTTCCAACCGATTCGTTTTGCTGTTGCCATTTTTGTCTGCCTTGGCCTGCTGGTTGTTTCGGCGCACGCCAAGGACTACTTTGTGGACCAGAAACACCCCAAGGCCGACGATAAGAACGCCGGCACCGAGGTACTACCATTCAAGACCATACAGCCTGCGGTGAAAGCCGCCCAGCCCGGCGACACGATCTGGGTCAAGGCGGGCAACTACGAGGACTTCGTCCTGATCGACAAGAGCGGAACGGCGACCAGGCCTATCACCCTGAGCGCCTGGAAGGACGACCGCGTGCGGATCGGCTTCCTGCCCCGGGCGCTGCTGGCGGATGGCAAGTGGCAACCGATTGCGGGCAGCAAAAGTTGGCAGGTCAAGCTGACGACCGACATGCCCGAGGACTTCATGGTGGTCCTTAACGAGAAGGCGATCCTCACGTTTTATCAGGATGGGCCGCCCAAGGATGAGAAGGTCAACTGGGCCTCCTACCGCAAGAGCGACCGCACGCTATTTTTCAATGCCAACGGAAAGAACCCCGGCGAACTGGGGCGGTTCGAGTACGGCCGGAAACTGCGAACGTCAATTGCTAGCCTGTTTCAGCTTTACGCGGACTACTGGACGATCCGCAAGATCGAGTTCAGCTATTGCACCGAAGGCCTGAACGTGTCGGGGGCGAACAGTTGCGTCGTCGAGGACTGCTTCTTCATGCACTGCTACTGCCGCGCCCTCTTCATGAGCGCCAAGGCGATTGTCATTCGCCGCTGCAACTTTTACCGTTGTGGCTCGGGGATCTCCGGCTGCGGGCCCGGCAACGGCCACATCATGGAAGACAACATGATCGTGGAGTGCGGGATGGCGCCCGAGGACGATCTTTTCGCCTCGATCGTTCCAGTGTACGGGTCCGAAGGCGGCGGTCCGATCGTGTTCAAAGGCGCCATGCAAGGACAGCTCTTCATTCACAACATCCTTTCGGACAATCCCGGCGGCGGCTGGTACGCCGACTGCCCCGGCTCCCAGTCCAGTCGCATTATCGGCAACGCTTTCTGGGACAACGGCAACGGCATCTACAACGAGGCCGATGTCAACGACACCGTCACCCAGGGCAACGTGTTCTACCGAAACGGCATCGGCAGTTCGGTCGCCACACGATGGAACATCATCGAGAACCTCTTCTTCGAGGGCGGCGTTTGCTGGAACAACCTGGACATCAACCCGATCCGCGATGGATACATGCTGCTCCGCCGCAACGCGTTCATCAATCCGCCATCCAACGGATACCTCATCGCATACGCATCCGGCTGGGGCCAGTACGCCTGGCCTGAAGTTCTCAGCAACTGCATCGTGGACCGAAACCGAATCTGGCAGGGCAAGGATGCGGTCCTCATCAACGATGGCGGGGCCAGGAAGTACAAGACCCTGGAGGATATTCGGAAGGAGTTCGACTGGGAGCGCCATGGCGACGTCAAACCCTATGACAAGGACAGGGACACCGTCGAGTCGGCCGTCAAGGAAATGGGCGGCAGCGTCGTGACGTTCCGCATTCCCTGGGGCAAGCACTCCGGCGATGCCCGACCCATGCTCGCCAACTCGCGGATCGACACCCACTGGCCGGGGGCCGTGCTTTCCACCGAAATCAGCAGTGTGCCATGCTACTTCTGGCGCGTTGCCGACGGTAACTATGTACCGTCCTCCCAGTGGGCCAGGTACGTGCCCCACGAATACTGGCTCATCCCCGGCGGCGGGGAGAACAGCCAACTCACCAACGGCTGCCGATGGTATCTCGACGCCGAGGCGAAGTTCCCAAAGGATCTGGAGGAAAAGACGCCCTGCCACAAGGGCCATTTCCAGGAATGGGGCTGGAAGATGAACTACACGGAGGGCAATGCTTGGCTGGTGGTCGAAGGCGTCGAGCCCAATAACATGCTGCCGCAAGGCACGGGCTATTGGACGCCGTTCCTGGGCGCTGCCACAGGCGCCAAGATCACCGTCTCGTTGAAGATGCGAGGCAAGGGCCTTGTCTCATCCGACAAAGGCTCCCCGGCCATCTGGCTCCAGTTCACCAACGAGACCGGCCAGAACCGCCAGCGCGTGTTCCTGGTCGGCAAGGACGACGCCGGAAAAATGCAGCATGAGGAACTGACCAAGGGCAACTTCGACTGGACGGATGTGAAGCAGACCGTCACCGCCCCCAAGGGCGCGATCCGCATGGCCTTGTTCATGGGCGTGCTGCCCTGCAAGGGCACGGTGTGCTTCGATGACATCGACATCAAGACCGACACGGTCGCCTCGCCGGCCGCGCAGACGCCGCAAGAGGCGCTGCCGCCGCGCCTGCCGTTGGAGCGGATCAAGACCGTGAATATCATCGACCTGTCCAAGCTGGCGAATCGCGGCCTGGCGGACCAGGACGCCAACGACGGCAAAGGCGGATGGTCCGACCAAGGTTCGGCCGCCGACATGCGGGCCCTCAAGACCGGCAAGGTCAAGTACGGCGGCGTGCAGTTCGAGATCGGCGCGGAGCCCAACTGCTGCGTCGTGCTCAAGAGTTCTAATCGCAACCCCGGCAACTTGCCCGAAAAGGTGACGATCCCCATCGGCAAGAAGCTCGACACGCTGTTCTTCCTGCACGCCGGCGCCTGGACGCAGCAGGGCTGCGACGTGAACTTCACGTATATCATCCACTACAAGGATGGCAAGGCAGTCACGCTCTCGGTGGTGGGCGATATCCTGGCCGACTGGATCGCCGACCCCGTGCGGCGGTTCCCCAAGGAGAACGATACGTTCTCAACGGCCGCCGCGACCGTGCCCGTGCCGCAGTTCGGGCAGGGAACGATCTATCGAATGGAATGGAACGCCCCGGCGGAACGTCGCGGGGTGGAGATCGAGAGCATTGAGTTCATCGGCGGCGGAAAGACCGTGCCGGTCCTGCTGGGAATCACAGGCGTGACGGAATGGTAGGCTCGGAAAGTATGCACGTCCGCCGAAGTCGGATTGTCGTTTACGGAAACTGCCGGTATTGGTTGTCTAGAGATCACACTAGAAATCTCTCGTTACGGAAAGGCATGACTGATGCGCTGTATGAACATTGTTGGTAATTGTTTAGCGGGTTGAGCGAGTGTTACGGTTCAGCGGGGAGGAGGGGTAGGCGGACATTGCGGCCGCAGAGCAGGTCGGCGAAGAAACAGAAGCTCTCGCGGAGACCGTCGCGGAATTG
>Ga0181520_10013823_pt1 | contig 10103 bp, 9 predicted proteins | sample PEATcosm2014_Bin_29_FD_132451 | JGI IMG/M metagenome (GOLD analysis project Ga0181520, IMG submission 132451) | Peatland microbial communities from MTU Mesocosm Facility, Houghton, MI, USA - PEATcosm2014_Bin02_30_metaG | ecosystem: Environmental > Terrestrial > Soil > Wetlands > Peat | place... | reverse complement strand
GTTGACACGGCTATCCAGTCCATCAACAGGTTTGAGCGTCAGCTTGCCGATGACAACACGATCATCGTCAAGATTTTCCTCCATATCAGTAAAAAAAGAGCAGGAAAAACGCTTCATTGACCGTGAAACAAACCCCCTTACCTCGTGGATGGTAACCCCTGAGGACTGGGATTTCCACGGCGAGTATGAGACGTATTTCCCGCTTATCGATTCTTTCCTTAAAAGGACCAGTACTCCCGGCGCACCCTGGACAGTCATTGGTGCCGATGATACCCGGTACGCCATTCTTACCGCTTACAAGACGGTCATAGCGGCCCTTGAAAAGGGAAAAACGGGCAGGGATGGTATATCCGGGAAGGAGCATGCCACGTACACCCCCGATCTAGTCCCGGCGAAACGACACGAGGAAAAACCGGCCCGGCTCGATAAGGAGACCTACGAAAAACGACTCGCGGCCGCACAGCTGATGCTCGGCGATATGCAGTCCATCCTTTTCAAGCGCAATATCCCGCTTATTATTATCTTTGAGGGAAGGGATGCCGCGGGGAAAGGGGGCACCATAATGCGCCTCACTCGTGACTTAAACCCGAGAGGCTACCGGGTCACACCCGTTGGCGGCCCAAACGAATTTGAAAAAGATCATCACTATCTCTGGAGGTTTATACGGAAATACCCCCGCCAGGGCCATACGACGATCTATGACCGGAGCTGGTACGGCAGGGTCCTTGTGGAACGGGTGGAAGGTTTTTGCACCCGGGCTGAATGGAAACGGGCCTATTCCGAGATAAACGAAGTAGAGGAAGAATTCCGCTCGTGGGGCGGGGGAATTTTGAAATTCTGGCTGGAGGTCAGCCCCGAAGAGCAGCTCAAACGGTTCCAGGAGCGGGAAAAAGACCCGTCCAAGCAATGGAAGATCACTGAAGAAGACTGGCGGAACCGGGAGAAATGGGACCAGTACAGCGAAGCCATTGATGAGATGTTCGAAAAAACAAGTACGAAAAACGCACCTTGGATCGTGATAAACTCGGATGATAAATGGAATGCACGGATAAAAACCGTTGAGTCTGTCTGCGAGTACGCCGAGCGCCTGCTCCAGGTAAGATACCAGCACTACAGTTAATCCCGGTCTCCGGGAGCGGGTACCGCTAAAAGCCAGTGTCCCGCTAACGCAACCCGGCTTTACCGCATATCCGCACTCCCGGTGCCAGTCATCCATTTTTCCCCGGGGCAGGAACAAAACTCTTTAATCGGCGGAGAGAATAGTGTACTGAAATGGCAAAAAAGGCGAGCAAAAAGGTTGAAGAGGAACCCCTGAAACTCTTCTACATCTTCTATAACCAGGAGCGCTGGGACAACTGGGTAAAGTCGCTTTCTGAGGCGAGTTTCGAGGTAGACCCGAAAAGCGACGAGATGCCCGAGGGCTTCCGGGTTCTGGACAGTTTCTCGGTAGACATCACCCTTGCCGTGCTCAAGATTGTCAAGCTGTACCAGAACAAGCGGTTCAGCAGGGAAGAGACGCTGGATAAGCTTGCGGCAGTCGAGGCTATTGTCATGTCCGAGGCCCCGAAAGGCGATCTCGAGGAGATAATTGAGATCCTCCAGCTTCCAAAGCTCGTCCTCTTTGCCTCGTCCCGCCGGTACCTTGGCGGCGAATTTGATAAGGACATAAAAACGCTTGTAAAAAAGGGCAGGGAAGCAATCGACAAGGACATGGAGCAGGCGTTAGAGATTGCATCCAATATCGGTGCCGCGGTAATCGATGGCGCAGCCTGCTGCGGGAAGTACGTCAAGGATGATCTCGAGAACCCGACCCTGTTTGACGAGTGGCTCATCGAATGCGAGCGGATGTTTGAGGCCATGGGCTCGCTCAAGAATTTCGATGAATCGACCGGAGAAGACGAGTGATCGCCGGCAGGGCGCGGTTCCGTCACGCAAAAAAGATTGAGCGTCTTTGCGGCTACCGGGTACCTGAATTTGCCTTTTCCCCGGTGATGCTCGAGACCGTCACCTCCCGTTTCAATTTCGATGCGCTGGATTTTGCCGTCCGCGAACAGCTCCTCCGCTTTTTTGACGATTTCCTCCGGTGCAAATGCAGGAACTCCCCGCTTTGCGGATGCCCGGAAAAAAAGTTTGCCAAAAAGGTGATCGAGCTGCGCGAGAACGGCCTCGACCACCGCCAGATCGCTGCCTATCTTTCCGATGAGTACGGGATCGAGATCTTTCCTGCGGATGTACTCTCTTTTTTGGAAGATTCCGTGCATGTGCTTGAAGCAATCGCGGACGTGGCGCACCTCCATGGTGAAGAGGCCCTGGCCGCAAAAACCGCGGATCACATCCGGCTCATTGAGCGTTAGGGTGTCTGCCGTCGTTCATCCAGAAAGCATATATTACAAAATGTAATACTTATTTTACGTGGTACCTGTTCAGACCATGCAGGACCCGCGATAAGGCACAAAAAAGACCGGAGAAAAAAAAGACAACCCCCCTTAGTATGCAGGAAAGCCCGGCACAGCCGGGAACACTTGCATACGTACCAGGCCGGCTCCGGCGGCAGGCCGCATACTATACATAATTAACACAAAAAAGGAGATGATAGGAAACAGGAGCATTACCGAAAACACCGTTCCCCCGCCCACCAGGAGAGGCGGGAAACTATGCCCGGGGCCCGTACTTTCTGTTTGGATCCCCGGTATTCGCCAAAAAATCCGCTCCCCTGCCTCCACCCGGCGGGGAGTCGGATCCCCGGCGTTATCGGGAAGACAAAAACGTACCCCGGCATGGCAGAACAACAAGTACTCTTCATCAGATCCAATCCATCCAACAGATACCTGTCGTTATCCTGCAGGGAACACCCCTGCCGGTTTTTTTATGATCGCTTGTACCGGTCGAGTACGAGCGGATCCGGGATCTCTTTTCCGGGTATAATGCAAAGAAAAATCGGACGAATCTTCTCTTGTGCGCGATTACCAGAATTCGTCACTGAGCTCTTTTACTACCGCTTCTGCAAACGCCTTTGCAGCAGCCGGGCCGTTTGCGGTTATGATCCGACCATCGGTTACGACCAGGTCTTTGGTTACAAGTGCCCTTCCCTTCTTCATCTCCAGCACTGCAACCGGGCTGTCATACACGGTTGCCTTCTTTCCTTTGAGGATCCCGGCTTTTGCAAGCACCACCGGCGCAAGGCAGATTGCGGCAACCACCTTATCCTTCCCGTGGAAATAACTTGCAAGCTGCACAAGTATATCGTCTTCCCAGAGGTATGTCTGACTTCCCGCGCCCCCGACAATAATCAGGCCCTTGTAGTTATTGGGGTCGATCTCGTCAAACGAGAGGCTGGCGGTTGCCTTTCCTCCAAGCATTCCCGTGCAGGTGCCGGCCCGGGTAGAGGCGATATCAAAGGCGATCCCGGCTTTTGTGAGGGCCGCAACCGGCTCTGCCAGTTCCTCGTCACGGTACTTTTCCGGAGCTATGGCAATTAGTGCTTTCATTGTTTCCGGGATGTTCCTTCTTCGTATTTGAGGTTTGGCCCGGCTCCCTGCAATGGAGATTTGCGGCGGGACATACCGCATAATGGGGATAGCAGGAGTACTGTCTGAAAAAAGGGTAATGTCGGGAGAATTTTCAGGGCTTTTTAACGATCGAATTGATAATATTATCCATGATCGCTTCGCTGCGGTTCTTGAGCCCGAATCCGACGATGATAGCGATCGCAGCGCCAAGACCAAGCCCGATGCCCCAGGCAATCGGGGTCACGAACGTGTAGATGATCGTGAGGTCGAGCATCAGCTGGGAAAGGGCGAGGATCGTGATCGCAAAGTAGAGGAAAAGGCGGATCAAAAACAGGACCGGTGTAATGAGCTGGATATCCTGCTGTGCATAGTACCGCCCCAGGAAATCGATGAAATAATCCGCAAGAATGAATCCCACGATAAGGATGATGATGAAGGCGACAATGTGGGGGATATACTCCACGATTGTGGTCATAAGCCTGCTCATGTACTCCATGTCAAGGATATTTACTGCCGCAAGCACGGCAATCATGTACACGAAAAGCCGGACAAAGATATCTCCTATATATCCTACAGTGATCCCGGCCTTTTTGACCGAACCGGCAAACGAGGTCTGGTCGGCCACCTGCTCGACAAAGTGCTGCTCGCCGATCTTGTCAAGAACGATCCGTACTGCCCTGCCAAGAAGGCGGCCGACAATCCAGCCGTTAAGCAGCACGATAAGCGCCCCAATGATGCTTGGGGCATAGTTCATCACCGTTGCATTCCACTGGTCAGTAACACTGGTTACAACATCAACCATTTCCATATCCTCCAAATTTCAGATACCTGTATGTTTTGATTCATATGCTTTGTCAAATTTATATATAAATATTTCTCATAAAGGCGATACATATGGATAATTTACAACAATTATAAATGTTGACTGGAGCATAGAGTACCTTTACAGAAGATCGGATTGTCATGATGCAGGATTACCAGCAGGAACTTGGCCAGATCAAGAACCTTCTCAGGCAAAATCCGGAGGGAATGAGCGTTACCGATATTGCAAAAGCGCTCAAGAAGAACAAGAACACGACCGGGCGGTACCTGGATATCCTGCTGATATCAGGACAGGTGGACATGCGGACGTACGGCATGGCCAAGGTCTTTACCCTCTCCCAGCGCGTCCCGCTCTCTGCCATGCTCAGTTATTCAAAGGACCTGATCATGGTCCTTGACAAGGAATCCCGCATCACCGATATCAATGAAAATTTTGCTACACTCCTGCGCATTGCCCGAAAGGATGCCATAGGAAAAAATGTTGCTTATCTCAACTCCCCCGAGGTGGATGTCCGCGATTTTATCCACACCCTCTCTGCGCCCGGCACCCGGGAATCGGAGCGTATTGTTTCATTTGCAGTAAAGGGGTCCGGGGAACGGATCTTCAAGCAGAAATCCGTTCCCACGGTTTTTGATGATGGCCAAAGAGGCCTTACCATTATCCTTTCCGATGTAACTGAGGAGATCGTAAAAGAGCGGGAGATCCGGGAGCGGGAAGAACAGTTCCGGATGATGGCTGAGAATATCCAGGACGGGCTGATCATTTTAGAAAATGACCGGTGCACTTTTGTGAACCGGAGGGTTGCTGAGATCACTGGGTATACCTTTGAAGAACTCTGGGCAATGGATCCCATGGCAACAATCATAGATCCCGAGGACCAAAAAAAGCTGGAGCCGATCCTTGAACTCCGCAAAAAACCGGCCCAGGGAGTTACCGAGTTCCAGGGCCGTATCCGGAGGAAAGATGGTGTTTTCCGGGATGTTTATCTCAGGACCACCAGCCTCAAGCATGAAGAGACCTGGTTTGCGTTTGTTATCATGACCGATATCACCGAGCTGCGGACCAAGGATGCCGCACTCTTTGAAAGCGAACAGCGGTTCCGGATGATGGCAGAAAACATCCAGGACAGCCTCTTTATTATCGAGAACGAGCAGCTGGTCTATTCCAACCGGCGTCTCAGTGAGATCACGGGATATTCGGGTGAAGAGCTGCTTGCGAAGAGTCCCCGGGACCTGATTGCTCCTGAAGACATGCAGCGGATTGAGGAACTTTACACCAAATCCGTGGCCGGTGCCGGGCCGGCGCAGTTCCGGAGCTGGGTGCGGTGCAAAAACGGGGAAAGCCGGTTTGTGTACGGCCACATCAATTCTGTCAGTTCCGGCCAGACCGTGAGCACGTACATCACCATGACAGATATCACGGAATTTGCACAGCGCGAACAGGCGCTGCAGGATCGTATCCGGGAGCTGGAGAAGTCCATCATCGGGCAATAAGAAGATTCGTGTGTACCATTTTGCCCGATGCTTAACTCCGGGTTTGCGCTGGATAACTCATGTGGGATCTCTGGCAGGATGGTACTGAATTCACGTGCGGGTACCGTTGTCTGCTGTGGTGTTTTTTATATTTATCAATAAAATTCTCCCGTGAAAACAATGGCGTTTATAATATCTATGTATGACCGATGAGCCAAACGCTTAAATATAGAAAATTTAAACAGGTACCAAGATTTTCGATACTATAGAGGACTAGCATGATCACACGCGATACTCCCTTATCCCCCGTCAACCGCACGGTTTTTCCGGTCTGCGCCAGCCTGCCGCGGCTGTTATGCCTGGTTTCGCTCGCTCTTCTCGTGTTTGCTGTCCTGCCGGTGAGTGCAGGAGATCAGTACATGGCCGGGAACCCCGAGCTCTCTGCTCATATCAGTGGCACCAATGAATTTTCTCCCGGGGACGATGTCAGCCTGCCGGTTGTCATTGACAACACCGGGCTAAACCAGTACTTGATCGTAAACTCAGGGATCATAAGCCCCACTGATCTTTCGAACACGGCCAAGCAGCTGACCGTTGCGCTCGGAGCCGGGGATGCACCGCTTGTAGTTAAGGCCGACCCGCAGGTTGTCGGCGATCTTGCTGCAAGCAACAGTGCCACGGCTTCATTCCATATCACCGTGAACCGGTATGCCCCGGCCGGAATATACCAACTGCCGGTTGTCCTGAATTACACGTATCTGTACCAGGCAAACCAGGAAGGTACCGAGGCGCTCAACTATCAGTACAAGAGCATCAACGAGACGGTCTTTGTCCCGATCACCATCAAGCCGGAAGTTCAGATTGCGGTCACCAGCGTTGAGGCAGCAAACCTAAACGCCGGGATCGAGGGTTATGTCAATCTGACCGTTGAAAACGTGGGGTCTGATAACGGCAGAAATGCGGTAGTCCGGATCCAGCAGAACGACCAGAGCCCGATTACGCCGGCTGAAGGCAGCGTGTACATCGGGGACTTTCCGGTTGGCGCGATATCCAACTGCACGTTCCGGGTATCTGTGGCAAGCACTGCCCAGCAGAAGACCTACCCGCTCGATGTGCTGGTAACGTACAAGAATTATGAGGGAGATTACGTGGACTCTCCCATAGAGACCGTGGGGGTTCCGGTAGGCCAGAAAGTGGCGTTTGCGGTAACCCCGGTCAGTGCATCCCTGCGCCCGGGTGGAAATGGCGTGATCACCTTCCAGTACCAGAATATCGGGGGAACCACTGCCTACAATGCTGAGGCGCGGATCAGCGCGGTCGACCCTTTCACCAGCAACGATGATACGTCCTTCTTGGGCACCATGGCACCCGGGGATACCCGGACTGCCTCGTTTGATGTTTCGGTTGATTCCGGGGCCACGGTCAAGGAATACGGTCTCGATTCCGAGGTTATCTACCGTGATGCCCTCGACAACCAGTTCACTTCAGATCCCCTCAAGGTCAATGTCCAGATTGTTCCCGCACCGTCATTAACCGATGCAATCGGCCTTCCGGGACTGATCGTCATTCTCCTTGCCGTACTTGCCGCTGCAGGCTACGCCGTCTACCTCAGGTGGTTCAGGCCACGGTAATCGTTTTATCGGGTCGAAAAAAAAGGCCACTGACCGTCAAAATACTAAGGAGAATACAGCTGCAATCGGAGAACCGGTTAACCTCAAGGATACGTAAAGGACTACCATGATCGACAAGATCTTCAGTGCCATTGCCCACACGGTAAACCGCCGGCCCAAACTGGTGATCGGTATTATCGGTGTGATTTTCATCATCGCCCTTGTCGGCATGACCATGATCACCATGCAGACCGGCAACGACACCTACATGAACAAGAACTCGCCGGAAGGAGTTGTCAACAAGGAATATACCAACACGTTCAATAAGGATTCCGTGATCCTGATCATTGAAACCAGCGATCCGCTCAGCCCTGCCGTACTCAACTATATGGACCGGCTGGAGACAGATATCCGGCAGCAGAAGCATGTCTCCGGGGTATCCAGCGTCGTGGATACCCTCAAAAGCGAGAACAACGGAATCCTGCCCCAGACCTCCGGAGAGATCAATGCGCTGGTCAGCCAGATGCCCCCGGCCGTCAAGGCCACTGCGGTGCCTTCCAATGTCCTGACTCTTATGCAGGTCCCCCTAGACCCCGGGCTCTCGGATGACACCGAGGCCTCGGCTCTCAACAGCGTTCAGCTGGCAGTCGACCAGTCGAATCCGCCGGCGGGCGTAACCGTGGATGTCTCCGGTAATCCCGCATTTACGGCGCAGATGAAAGCCGCGATGGGATCCCAGATGGGAGTTCTGATCGGAGCTGCCATGATCCTGATGGTGCTCGTCATGGGTCTGCTCTTCTCCTACGTCAGCTACCGGTTCCTGCCGGTCGTCTTTGTAGGACTGGGTCTCAGCACCGCGTTGGGCCTTATGGGCCTGGCCGGCATCCAGCTCAACATGGCGGTGATGGGAGCATTCCCGGTCATGATCGGCTTGGGCATTGATTATGCAATCCAGTTCCACGCACGGCTCGACGAGGAGTCTCGCAAAGGATCGCTCGATGACGCGGTCTACACGACCATCACCAAGACCGGCCCCGCCGTGATGTACGCCATGCTCGCCACCTCCCTTGGCTTTGCTGCGATGTTCATTTCCACTGTGCCCATGATCCAGTCATTCGGTCTCGTGGCCATGATCGGCATCATGAGTTGCTACTGTGTCTCGCTGGTGGGTATCCCGGCCGTTGCCCAGGTGATCCATTACAAACCCAAGGCCCCTGTCCCCGCCGTTTGCTACGCTGTCGGTGATGAGGCATGCGAGACACTTCCGTCACCAAAGAAGAACTCATGGTCCTACGGTAAGTTTCTTACCAGTACCTCTATTAAAATCGCCAAAAACCCGGTCCCGATCCTCCTGATCGCCGCGCTCATCGCTGTGATCGGGTTCCAGATCGATCCTCTCATCCCCATAGAAGCAAACCAGAATAACTTCGTCCCCACCAACATGCCGGCAAAGATCCAGTTGGACAAAGTCACCCGAGTTCTCGGGTCCACTACTACTGCTGATTTCTACATCCAAGGGGGTAAGGTCACCGATCTCGATACACTCCAATGGATCAAAACGTTCCAAGATTACGAACTCTCCCACCACTCCCAGGTCACCTCTGCCACTTCCATCGTGACCTACGTCATGGCATATAACGGAGGAACCATGCCGCAGACGCAGAGCCAGGCAGATGCGGCACTCGCAAAAATTCCGCAGAGTATCCGGGATGAATACCTTAGCGGGTCCATGCGCGGCGTGGTCCAGTTCGGAATGACCAATCTTCAGATCCCGCAGGAGGAAGACCTCAAGAAAGTCATGGTGAACGATATCACTTTCCTCCAGCCCCCAATCGGTATCTCCGTCAAACCCGTTGGATCCTTCGATATCAGCACCTCCCTTATCTGAGCGATGTCTTCGTCCAAAGACGAGATGACCTATCTCGGGTTCATCCTCATCTTCATCTTCCTTGCGGGAGTCTACCGGCATTTCCACGCAATTTCCCCACTGATACCCATCGTGATGATTGTCGGCTGGAACTCTGTGATGATGTATATCCTTGGGATCGCCTATTCTCCCCTCACAGCCACCCTTGGATCCATGACCATCGGTGTCGCTGCCGAGTACACCATCCTCGTGATGGAGAGATATTCTGAGGAGGAAGAGCGCCTTCATGATCATATCGCCGCCATTCAGGAAAGCGTAAACAGAATCGGGACCGCTATCACCGTCTCCGGCCTCGCGACTTTCTTCGGATTCTCTGCCCTCTGCCTCGCCAGTTTCCCAATCACCAGTAACTTCGGCGTCTGTACGCTCATTGCCGTCGGCTTCTCACTCATCGGCGCCATCTTCATTATGCCTGCTGTCCTCTCTCTGATGGGCCAGTTCACCGAATGGCTTGAAAACAGGAAACACCGGCACCAGATCGTACCAGAGACACTACTTCCAGAAAATCCAGATTCGTGAGAAAATCGTTACAGAGGTTATGAAATGAAATCGTACACAGCCTGTACCATAGTCCTGTTTGTTGCCGCGGTGCTCTGCGTAATGCCGGTGCACGCCCAGGACAAGTATCTCGGTGGCTCGCCGCAGATAACGGCGTATATCGCCGGGACCAACGAGTTTTCGCCCGGTGAGGACGCGACGATCACGGTAGTGATCCAGAACAGCGGGACTGCAGATGTCCTGTTCCTCAACCAGGGAACGCTG
>Ga0181520_10013822_pt1 | contig 10104 bp, 9 predicted proteins | sample PEATcosm2014_Bin_29_FD_132451 | JGI IMG/M metagenome (GOLD analysis project Ga0181520, IMG submission 132451) | Peatland microbial communities from MTU Mesocosm Facility, Houghton, MI, USA - PEATcosm2014_Bin02_30_metaG | ecosystem: Environmental > Terrestrial > Soil > Wetlands > Peat | place... | reverse complement strand
CCGGCGCGACGCGCGGCGCGGCCATCGGCCACGTTTCCCCCGAGGCCGCAGCGGGCGGGCCCATCGCCCTAGTCCGAGAGGGCGACCTGATCTCGATCGACATCGATGGAGGGAAGCTCGAGCTCAGGGTGCCGGAGGAGGAGCTAGCCAGGCGGCGCGCCGAATGGAAGGCGCCGGCGCCGAACGTCAGGTCCGGCTGGCTCGCGCGCTACGCATCCTTGGTCTCCTCCGCCGCCAGCGGAGCCGTGCTGGCGCCGCCCGGCGGCAGATAGGAACGAAGGTCCAGGAGGATCGCGATGGAACTTTCGGGCGCGCGAATCGTCGTCGAAAGCCTCATAAAAGAGGGCGTAGACACGGTCTTCGGCTATCCGGGCGGCACGATACTCAACGTCTACGACGAGCTGTTCAAGTGCTCCGATCGGATCCGGCACGTCCTAACGGCCCACGAGCAGGGGGCGGCGCACGCGGCCGACGGCTATGCCCGCTCGACGGGGAGGCCGGGAGTCGTCATGGCCACGAGCGGACCCGGCGCGACGAACCTCGTCACCGGGATCGCGACGGCCTACATGGACTCCGTCCCTCTCGTCGCAATAACCTGCAACGTGCCGAACGCGATCCTCGGAAAAGACAGCTTTCAGGAGGTGGACATCGCCGGGATCACGATGCCTATCACGAAGCACAACTATATAGTCAAGGATGTCGGAAAGCTGGCCGGCGTCCTCAGGCAGGCTTTCGAGATAGCGACGACGGGCAGGAAGGGACCCGTCCTCGTCGACGTCACGAAGGACGTCACCGCCGCGAAGGCGGAGTGGGCCCCGGCTGTGGCCGCGACAGGATTCGCCGGCGCGATCCTAGCGGACGGTCCGAGATTTCGGGCGAAGCGCGCGCCATCGGCCTCCGATCCCGATCTCGACGAGGCGGCCGCCCTTATCGCGTCGTCGCGCAGGCCCTTCATCTACGCCGGAGGGGGAGTGATCGCGAGCGGTGCCTCGGAGGAGCTGCTCGCTCTCGTCGAGCGCCTCAAGGCGCCCGTAGCTCTCAGCCTGATGGGCCACGGCGCCATCTCTTCCAGGCACCCCCTGTTCACCGGCATGATCGGGATGCACGGCACGAAGGCCTCCAATTTGGCGTCGAGCAGGTCCGATCTCCTCATCGCGATCGGCGCCCGATTCTCGGACCGCGTGGTGAGCGACGCCTCGCGTTTCGCCGTCCATGCCCACATCCTGCAGATAGACATAGATCCTGCGGAGATCAACAAGAACGTGGCGAGCTGCAAGGCCCTGGTCGGCGACGTTAAGGACGTGCTCTTCCGCCTGCTCGAGCGGGTGCCCGAGCGCGGGAAGTCGGTCTGGAACGGCGATATCGACGCGTGGAAGGCCGAAGTGCCGTCGGCCCACGGCCGCGACGCACTCCTCCACCCGAAATTCATCATGGAGGAGATCCATGCACGCGTGGGCGACGAGGCCATCGTTACGACGGAGGTCGGCCAGCACCAGATGTGGACCGCCCAGTTCTATCCTTTCGCGAAGCCGCGCACCTTCATCTCCTCCGGCGGACTCGGAACGATGGGTTTCGGGACGGGCGCGGCGATGGGAGCGCAGGTCGCCAATCCCGATCGTCAGGTAGTCCATATCGCGGGCGACGGATCCTTCAGGATGAACTGCGCCGAGCTCGGCACCATATCGCACTACGACCTTCCCATTCTCATCGTGGTTATGAACAACGGTACCCTGGGCATGGTCCGGCAGTGGCAGAGCATGTTCTATCGGGGGCGCTACTCTCAGACGACTCTCGACAGGCCTCCGGATTTCCTGAAACTGGCCGAGGCATACGGCGTCAGGGGATTCCGCGCTCGCGACGAGGGAGAATTCCGGGCGGCTCTGGATGCGGCCCTTTCCGAGCGCAAGCCCGCCTTGCTCGAGTGCATCCTCGACATCGACGAGAAGGTCCTACCGATGGTTCCCTCGGGCCAGCCTATCGAGGAGCTGATCCTCGAGCCGCCGGAAGAATGATCCCGATCCTCGGCGTCGCGGGAAAGCCGATTCTCCACTCCATGAGTCCCGGCGTGTTCCGCGCGCTCTTCGGCTCCTCCGGCATCGCGGCCGCGTATACGCGCATCGCCGCCGAGAGCGCGGCCGAGGCCATGGGCCTCTTCCGTTCATTGGAGATGAAAGGGATGAACTTCACCGCTCCCTTTAAGGAGGAGGCAGTCGACCTCGTCGACGAGCTGACGCCCGAAGCGCGCGAGCTCGGAGCGGTCAACTGCGTCGTCGCCCTCGAGGGCGGGCGTGCGCTCGGCGCGAACACCGATGCCCGTGGGGTCATGGACGCTCTTCGGGGGCGCGGCGTCGAAGTCGCGGGGAAGCATTGCCTGGTTATAGGGGCCGGAGGAGCGGGGAAGGCGGCCGCCCGCGCCCTCGTCGGGGCCGGAGGAGAGGTCGTCATCGCCAACAGGACGCGAGCGCGGGCCGAGATCCTCGCGTCCGAGCTCGGCTGCGTCGCCGCCGGCCTCGAAGACCTGGCCGCCCTAGCGCTCGGCTCCTCGGTGATCGTCTCGACTTTGGCATCCGACGCTCTGCCTCACCCCGAGAAATGGCTGCCCGCAGACCCGGCAGCGGTCGTGCTGGACGCCGACTACAAAAGGGGCCTCCTCGCCGGTTACGCGGCCGAGCGCGGCTTCGCAGTAGCCACGGGCGCCGACTGGCTCGTCTGCCAGGCGCTGCCCGCCTTCGAGCTGTTCATGGGCCGATCGCCGGCGATCGGCCCCGCCTTCGTCGAAACGGCCGTCTCGATGGCCGGCCGGAACGCTCCAGCGGGACGAAAGGTCGCCCTCGTGGGTCTCATGGGAGCGGGCAAGACCCGGGCCGGCAAGGCGCTCGCGCAGCTCCTCGACAGGCCCTTCCTGGACTCCGACTGGAAGATCGAAGCAGATGCGGGGATGCCGGTGGCCGAGATCTTCGCGCGCGAGGGCGAATCCGGATTCCGCGCGCGCGAGCTTCGCGCTATCGATCAAATGACCTCCGACCCCGGGCCCATGGTCCTGGCGGCGGGGGGAGGAGCGGCGACGATCCCGGCGATCGCCCGCATCCTGAAGAAGCGCTGCCTTTGCGTGTGGCTGTACGTCTCCCCGGCGACGGCGGCGAAGCGGACACGCGGCGGGGCGAGGCCCCTCCTCGCCGTGAGCGAGGGCGCCGACGCCAGGTTGGGCGTCCTCGAGGCGGAGCGCCGCGGGGCCTATGCCTCCTGCGCCGAGCTCCTCATTTCGACCGAGGGGCGCGAAGCGCGCGCCGTCGCCGAGGTGATCCGTGACGAGATCGATCGCGTATCGTAACGTAGGCGGAAGGGTCCGCGCCCCGGCCTCCAAGAGCTCCATGCAGCGGGCGACCGCCTGCGCCCTGCTGGCGCGCGGCGAGTCCGTCCTCCGGTCGCCGAGTCGGTCCGCGGACTGCCTCGCCGCCCTCCAGGTAGCACGAGGCTTCGGCGCCGGCGTCGAGGACCGGGGAGACGCGATCGCGATACGCGGGGCCGCGCGGATCCCGGTTTCCGCGGAGACAGGGCAAGACGTCAGAAGACTCTCCTGCGGCGAATCCGGGCTGTGCTTGCGCATGTTCTCGCCGATCGCGACCTTGTTCGGTGGCGATACCGAGCTGGGGGCGGAGGGCTCGCTACGTCAGAGGAGCATGGGAATGATAGCGGCGCCGCTGATCGAGCTGGGCGCGGAGTGCCGCAGCTCCGACGGCTTCCCGCCCGTCCTAGTGCGCGGCCCCCTGCGCGGCGGCCGAGCGAAAGTCGACGGCCGCGAGAGCTCCCAGCTCCTCACCGGCCTTCTCATCGCCCTCCCCCTCGCGGAGAGGGATTCCGAGCTCGAGGTGGAGGGCCTCTCGAGCCGGGGCTACGTCGACCTCACCATCGATACCATGCGTGCCTTCGGAGTCGAGGCCGAGCGGGACGCGGGCTTCTCGCGATTCCGCCTGGCTTCCGCGCAGAGCTACGCGGCAACCGAATTCCAGGTCGAAGGGGATTGGAGCGGGGCGGCCTTCCTTCTCGTTGCGGGAGCGATGGCCGCGCGCGAGTCGCCTCTCGAGGTCGTCGGGCTGGACGTCGAGTCCTCCCAGCCCGACCGGGCGATACTGGAGGCCTTGCGCTCCGCGGGCGCGATCGTCGAATCCGAAGGCGGGTCCCTCAGGGTGGCGCAGGGCAGGCTCGAAGCCTTCGGCTTCGATGCGACCGATTGCCCCGACCTCTTCCCGCCCTTGGTCGCCCTCGCCGCCTCTTGCGAGGGCGAGACGAAGATCGAGGGCGTCGGCAGGCTCAGGGGGAAGGAAACGGACAGGGCGGCGGCCCTCTCCGAGGAATTCGGCGCGCTGGGGGCCGCGGTCAGGATCGAAGGCGACGACATGTTCGTGGTCGGCCGCGGCCGGATACCCGGCGGCCGCGTCGACTCGCGCGGCGATCATCGCATCGCAATGGCGGCCGCGATCGCCTCCCTTCGCTGCGCCGGGCCCGTCGAGATAGCAGGCTCCGAGTGCGTCGCCAAGTCCTGGCCCGGCTTCTTCGCGGATTTCGCGGCCATAGCCGGCCCATCGCGGTAACCTATCCGGCCGGGACTTTCGGTAAGTATATTATTCCTGACCGAATGGACGAGGAGGGCCAGCGTGGATTATCCGATGCGTTCCGACCTCAAGGTCGGGGCTTTGTTTCCCGATTTCGAGCTACCCGACCAGGACGGCGCTCCCCGGAAGCTCTCTAGTCTGCTCAGGGGCTTCCCGGGCGTATTGATCTTCGGCCGAGGGTATTTCTGTCCCAAGGACAGGCGGCAGCTGACAGCCTACGTAGCCGAGCTCCAGCCCGAATTCCGCGTCAACTACTGCCACATGATCTCGGTGTCCGTCGACGACAAGATGCACACCAACGAGACCCGCGAAGCCCTCGGAGCGGACTGGGCCTTCCTCATGGACCCCGATAGGCGCCTCCTCCATGAACTCGAGATGGTCGACACTACCGACCCCGCGCACGGTGAGATCTACATCCCCTATACTTTCATCTTGGATCGCGACAGGAGCGTATACAAGATCTACAACGGTTGGTGGTTCCTCGGCCGGCCCACCCCGGAGGACATCCGGATGGACCTGAGGGCGATCATGTCCAAGCGCCCCGATTGGATCTACGGCGGCAAAGGCGCCTAGCCCGACGCGTCGCGGGATCGGATCCCGCGGAGTTTCAAAAGTAGACTTCCGCGAAGATGCGCGAACGGGGAACGCCGCGATCCCTCAACAGAGCGTAGACCTCATAGATCATGTCGCTGTTGCCGCAGAGGTAGCAATATCGCGATGCCTCCACGGGTCGCCGGGCCATGTAGGACGTGACCCGACCGGCGTAGGCGCCGGCTCCGGCGCGTCCGCGGCTGACGCAGGGAATGAGTCTCTCGGCCGCGAAGTCTTCGCGGCCATAAAGCTCCGCCGCGTACGGGACCCCATGGAGGAGGATATAGTCCAGACCGGGATGTTCCCTGGCGAAGCAACGGAAGGGCGAAACGCCGGTGCCGGTGGCGACGAAGAGGTAGCCGGCGGAGGCGCGACCCCTTTCCGCGAGGGAGAGGACGCCATGAGGTCCGTCCACCTCCAGCTCGTCGCCCGGACGGCTCTTGTGAAGGGCGCGGGACACCCTTCCGCCGGGAATCTCCTTGACGAGGACCTCGAGACAGGAATCCTGGGTGGAGGAATACAGCGTGTACTCCCTCCGATCACCGCTTCCCGGAAACCCGAGATTCACCCACTGGCCGGCGCGGAAGGCGAGACTCTCCCTCGAGAATCGCAGGATATACGCCCCGGATGGAAGGTCGCGGACGCCGATGACGCGGTGGACGCCCATCACTCGGGCGATTCCGTCTTCCGCGCCTCGCGGATACGCGCGAGCCGCTCTCTGAAGCCTTCGTATTGCTCTCCGGCGTGGTAGGATGACCGGACTAGCGGCCCCGCCTCGCAGTAGAGGAATCCTTTTTCAATGGCGATTTTCTTGAGTCGGGCGAACTCGTCCGGATGCCAGTACTTGTCGACGGGCAGGTTATTGCGTGTGGGTTGTAGGTATTGTCCGATATTCACCATATCCACGCGCGCTGCGCGAAGGTCGTCCAGGGCGGAAACCACCTCCTCCGGCGTCTCTCCCAGCCCCAGCATGATGCTCGACTTGGTGACGCCGCTCGGATCCAAGTCCTTCGCGACTCGCAGGAATTCCAGCGACCTGTCGTAACTGGATCGCGAGCGCACGAGGGGCGTAAGCCTGCGCACCGTTTCCACGTTGTGACTAACTATGTCGGCCCCGCTCTCAACGACGGCGCGTATGGCCTCCCTCGAGCCCATGAAGTCGGAGGTGAGAATCTCGATCGAGCAGTCCGGGATCCGCGCGCGGATCGCCCGGACCGTGGCGGCCATCATCGCCGCCCCTCCGTCGGCGAGATCGTCCCGGTCCACCATGGTGACGTGGGCGTGCTTGAGCCCCATCCGCGAGACCGCCGCCGCGACGCGTAGAGGCTCCAGCCTGTCCACTTCGCCGGGCAGCCCGGTGCCCACCGCGCAGAAACGGCAACGCCGCGTGCAACTGTCCCCCAGGATCATGAAGCTCGCCGTCCGGTGCGTGCCCCAGCATTCGTGGAGGTTTGGGCATCGCGCCTCCTCGCAGACGGTGTGAAGCTCCTGGGCGCGCACTTCCTTTTTGACGGCGACGTAGCTCTCCGTCGTCCCGAGCCGGATCTTGAGCCACTCCGGCTTCCGCAGCGGAGCCTTCGTGTCCGGAGTCTGTCCTTCCGTCGGTCGAATGTCTGGCATGGGATAAATATTACTGAAAAGCTCCATATTAGGGAAAGCAGTGAGCAAACCCCGCCCGGCGGCCTCGGAAGGTCAAGCCGCTTTATCCTCGTCCGAAGCGCGCCGCGGCGCCGGCCTGCCGATGACGACCAAGAACGAATCGAGGGTGAATAGAGCGATGGCGATGTCATTGAAGACCGTCGCCTGGCGCGGATCCGGCCAGAGTTGATTGGCGGCCCAGAAAAGAAAGGCGACCGCCAGCATGACCGCCTTCGCCAAATCCGCGCGAGCGGGCCGCGTCCCGGTCCGATAGAGGAGGTAGGCGAGAGCGATCATGACAAGCGGGAACGAAGCGAGATAGCCATGGGCCCCGATGGAGAAGAGTCCGGGAAAGAGCTCCCATACGAAGAGTGCCCCCGTGCCCGCGAGCGCGACCGCGCCGAGTATCACCGGGACTGCCCGATGGGTCGAGCCAGGACGAACGAGATTACGTATAGCGATATCCCCCCTTTGCCTTCTGGATGCCGTTCTGGAATGCTCCATGAATATGGCCGCGCGCCGCTCCGCGCCGGCGGAGCGCAGGCAAGACTCCTCGGCGCTGGGCATTGTCGTTCGTGAGGGAGATGCGGCGTGAAATGCCCGGGCGCAGAGACACTTCTTGTCGAGGACACATGGGGAATCCCGATCGCGGAAGGTATTGCGCTACGCCCTTCAATCCGCGATATTCTCCCTAAGCCCCGCCAGGAACTTCCTCATCTCGTCGTAATCGCGCGCCCGGATGATATGGGTGAGGTAGGAGAGCTTGGAATTGATGAGCTCGATTTGCCTGATAGTGTAAGGGTTGAACATGATCTCGGCGAGGAGCCTGTCGTCCTCGGATAGCAGGCCCTTCGCGATTATCATGTGCCGTTTGAAGTTCGTGCCCGGAGTCTCCTGCCTTTTCATGACCGAGGCGAAGACCATCGTGGAGGCGAAGGGGGTCGCGAGCGAATAGGCGACCATCTTGTCATGGCCCTCGAAGTCGTACTCGAAGATGTGTATGCCGAGCCTCGAGTAGAGAGTCTTGAAGAATTCCTTGCCCTTGGGGTCCGACTCCGAGATGATCGCGGCGCTCTCGTCGTGGAGGTCGCGGATATTGCCGAAGGTCGGTCCGAACATGGGGTGGGTCGAGACGAAGGGCCTTCCGGCCTCGCGGTAGAACTCCGCGAACCCGGTCTTGACCGAGGCGATATCGGCGAGGATGCAGTCGGGGCCGATGAAGGGCAGGATCATCCTGAAGACCTCGACCGTATCCCCGAGGAACACGCAATTGATCACCATCTCCGGGGAGAAATCCTCTATCTCGGCGAGGTCGAGGATGCGCCTGACCTTGATGAAATACTTCATGCGCGAGATATCGGAGTCGTAGACGCAGACCTCGTGGTCGAGGCAGAGCTCCTCGGTGAGCCAGGCGCCCATCCTTCCCGCGCCGATTATCTGGATGCGCATGGTCAGATCTTCCGTTCGACGTAGCAACCGAGGAGGCGGAAGTCCCTGGCGACGCCCTCGGCCTCGGCGATGGCGCGGGAAACGCGCTCTTCCTTCTCGGATCCGTCGAAGTCGAGGAAGATGGCGTAGTCGCCGGGCTTATTGGGGACCGATTCGATCCGGGTGAGGTTGATGCCGGCGCGGGCGAATATCTCCAGGGTCCTGAAAAGGGCGCCCGCCTTGTCCTCGGTCGAGAAGACGGCCGAGCATTTGTTCCCGCCCTCGTGGCCGTCGTTCTTGGCCAGGACGAGGAATCGCGTGCGGTTGTTCTCGGCGTCCTGGATCTCGTCCTTGATTATTTCGAGATCATATATCTCCGCGGCGAAGCGGTTGGCGATCGCCGCGGTGTCCCGCGGCCTCTCCTGCGCGATCATGCGGGCGGCGCCCGCCGTATCGTAATAGGGCCTGGGCTCGAGCTTGTTGCGGGCTAGGAAGCTCCTGCACTGAGCGAGCGCCTGGGAGTGGGAGTAGGCGGAGCGTATCTCGCGATGATCGGTCCCGGGCACCGCGAGCAGGCAGTGCGACACCGGCATGTCAATGGCGGCGACGATCTTGAGGTCGGTGTTGATCAGTATCGAATTGACGGGACCTACAATGCCGCCGAGGCTGTTCTCAACGGGCACGATCCCGAAGTCGAAATAGCCGTCGCGTACCGAGTCGAAGACGTCCGAGAAGTCCCGGCAGGGCATGGCCGCTGCCGAGCCGTCCCATGCTCGGGCGGCGACTTCGCTGTTGGCGCCGTGCTCGCCCTGGAATCCGACCGTCTTCGGCTTGCGACCCTGTATGGCGCTGGCCTCGGCGATGATGCGCTTCCAGAGCTCGCCCGTGAATTCGGGACTCGCGAGGCAGCGCGAAGAGCGGGCGACGCGCTCGAGCACCGCCTTCTCCCTCGCGGGGTCCGCGATATCGGTCTTCAAAGCCCGCGACAGCAGCGCCTTTTCCATCCTCTCGTCGAGGAGCGAGAGGAGCCTGGCGTCGATCCGGTCGATGTCGTCCCTGAGGTCCTTGAGCGTCATAGTTCCTCCACGGCCTTGGCGGCCGAAATTGGCCTTGCCCGCGCGGCGAGCGTCAGATCGGCGAGCGCGACCGCGCAGGCCGCCTCGAGTACGACAGCGGCGCGCAAGGCTATGCACGCGTCGTGGCGCCCCCCCGGGGCGAGGACGGTCTCCTCGCCGGATTCGAAATCGAGCGTGCGCTGGGGCGCGGAAATGGTCGATGCGGGCTTCACGGCTATCCGCACTACGAGCTCGTTGCCGTTGGTGATGCCGCCATTGATGCCGCCCGCTCCGTTCTTCGCGGTCTTTCCGGAACGCTCGACGAAGGGGTCGTTGTGCCGGCTGCCGCGCATCCGGGCAGCGGCGAAGCCGTCGCCGAATTCTACGCCGCGCACGCCGGGCACGGCAAAGAGGGCGTGCGCGAGAAGCGATTCGGCGGCGTCGAAGAAGGGTTCGCCGAGCCCAGGAGCGAGGCCGTTCACGCGCACTTCGACGATGCCGCCCACGGAATCCCCCGCGGCCTTGGCCGCGGCCGCGGCCGCCTCTACGTCGGGGCTCCCTCCGGCCTCGATGACGCGCGTGTCGAAGGCGACGCCCGCGGCTCCGCCGAGCGCGCGCTTGGCGACGGCGCCGGCCGCGACCAGGCCGGCGGTGACGCGCCCCGAGAAGTGCCCGGAGCCGCGCGGATCCGAGAAGCCGCCGTATTTGTAGCGCGAGGTGAAGTCGGCGTGTCCGGGGCGCGGCACGCGCTTGAAGGCCTCGTAGTCCGATGAGCGCGT
>Ga0181520_10013821_pt1 | contig 10104 bp, 13 predicted proteins | sample PEATcosm2014_Bin_29_FD_132451 | JGI IMG/M metagenome (GOLD analysis project Ga0181520, IMG submission 132451) | Peatland microbial communities from MTU Mesocosm Facility, Houghton, MI, USA - PEATcosm2014_Bin02_30_metaG | ecosystem: Environmental > Terrestrial > Soil > Wetlands > Peat | place... | reverse complement strand
CTTGGATTATCGGATATGGCAACTAAATCCGTGGGGATACCACTTAACAAATATTATCTTTCATATCTTGACCGCGCTGGCTGTCTATTTCTTGTTTGCGCGCATAACAATGGATTCTAAAGTCGCGTTTATCTGCGGCCTCCTTTTTGTCGCTCTCCCTGTTCATACAGAAGCCGTTGCCTATATTTCCGGACGGGCCGATCCAATAGCGGCATTTCTGGCGTTAATTTCATTTTTGTTTTATATAGAATTTCTTGAAAACAAAAAAGGGAGCTCTTTAAAAGGGCTCGCCTCTTTTTTCTTCTTGGTTGCGGCTATATGGTCAAAGGAAATTGCGGCAGTTACGCCGCGATCAGGATTATTCTCAACTTCCAAACAGCCGCCATGCGCCTCAACAATAGAACGGCTAATAGAAAGTCCCATACCCAAACCATCTGATTTAGTTGTAAAAAAATGCTCGAATAACTTAGGCCTATTTTGCGAAGAGATACCGGATCCGTAATCCTTCACCGCTACCATGATCGTCTTAGGATCTTTACAGGATGTGCGAATCAACATTTCCCGAGGGCCTTGATTGTCCTCCATCGCGTCAAAACTGTTACTAATAAGATTCAAAAGGGCCTGCTGAAGTTGTATGCGATCGCCAATGATAAGCGGAAGATTACTATCCAGCTCAATTTTAAGGACAATGTTCCTTACGTTAAGATCGGTCGTCATAAGCACGACAGTCTCGTTAACAAGGGCATTAATATCAAGGGGCTTCATTTCAGAGCCATCCTTCTTTAACAGCGACCGTAAACGCCGGATGACTTCTGTTGCCCTATGGTCATCATCAATAATATGCTCAAGGATCTCCTGTACTTGAGGTTCTCTACTTGGCCCCTCGTCTCTGGGGAAGGCAAGCATACGAAGGGCCGCCTGAGAGTAAGAGAGGATCGCGGCCAGAGGCTGACTGATTTCATGAGCAAGCGAAGAAACAAACTCAGCAAGCTTCCCAACCCTCGTGACGTGCAAAAGCTCCTCGCGCTGCTCTTTAATCTCTAAATCCCTCTGCCGTATTAATGTAACGTCAGTTTTGATCCCTACATAATGGGTGACGGTACCGTTGTGGTCACGAATCGGTGCGATGCGCAGTAAATTCCAATATTTTTCACCGTTCTTTTTAAAATGGAGCATCTCCCCATGAAAAGATTTGCCTTGAAGTATCGTGTGTTTTATTTCTTCGATAATACGAGGATCGGTATAAGGCCCATAGTGTAAAAAATAGCTTTGACCTAAGATGTCCCTTTTTGCATAACCGGTCATCGTATAAAAAGATTGATTAGCATAAATAACAGGAAAATCCGGCTTTTGGGCGTCAATGATAAAAATACCATCTGTGGTCGCTTCCATCGCTTTATTACGAATGTAAATCTGCTCTTCTGCTCTTTGCTGTTTATCTACCACCCGGCTTAATTGAACATCCTTCATAGTCAACTCATCTGCCTGTTGACTGACCTTCCTTCTCAAACTGTCCCGGAGTTTATTTAAATCAGCAGCCAACTCCTTTAAAAGCACACGCTTAGGGCCGGGGACACGTTTTTTGGAAATCCGTAGTTTTAGCTTTTGTCTAAATTTTTTCTTTGTTGTTTTCATTTATAAAGAAAACATCCCCAATTATAACAACAGCATATTTTACCTCTCTATAAAATGTCAGTCAAATTATTTGAAAAATGGAGGCGTAATCACGAATCGTCATTGTGCGGCATTGTCAGGTAATTCGCTATTAGATCCAGGCCCTTCCGAATTTCTATTAAATGTATCGCTTCCTACGCCACTTGTCGTATCAGTATTTGTTTGCGTGGCATTATTAACATTTGGCTTAATATTGCCGTTCGACGCTGCTCCTATAGAACCACTGTTATTACTCAACACAGAGCTGGAATTACTATTCGACGCTTCTGCTATTGAACCAATATTGTTGTTCGATATGGAAGCCGTAGCGATAGAACTTATGGATATAAATACAATAAAAAGAAAAAAGTTGCCCGTGTAAACAATTATTTTTTGATTTTTCATGCATCTCTCCTCTCTATGGATTTCCTCCCCCTGCACATCATCACTACCTCTTGAAAATATCAAAAGGTTAGATTTTGAGGACCTTACGTATTCCGATATAACTTGATATTGCGGCAATCAGCCAAGAGCCGTGGATATCGAGTTTAACTTTATCTCTGATTATCCATGAACATGTACATCAACGCCCGAATCATGGCGATCATGGTCATGATGCCAGCGGTCGTCGTCATGATAAAAACAACCTGTCAATTGGACAACCAAAGCAACACCAAAAAATATCTGTAACATTCTCTTAAACATATTTCCCTTTCTAAACTAAGAATTATTGATAGTCATATTATTAACTACATTTGTTACGCCTTTGACATCACTGGCTACCTTGGTGGCCATGTCTTTTGCGGCTGAGTTTACGGCATTGCCGCTTAATGTGACGACTCCGTCAGTTGTCGTAACACCGGTCTTGAAAGCACTGGTTGAATGATGCATCAGAAAAGCAATCTTGACCTGGGCTGTAATGGACGCATCATCGATTTTCTCACCCATGGTCTCCGGTTTGTTTGCAATTTCTGCTATGGTCATTTGGTTGTTGACCCCTTTGACGCCATCAACGTCTTTGGCATATTCACCTGTCAGGTCTTTTTGGGCCTGGCTATCTGCGCGGCCTTTTAAAGTAACAACCCCATCGGTGACATCTACCTCAGTATTAACAGCGCTCACATTACGGCTAAAGAACAAGACCCATTTGACCTTCATCCCAATCCAACCATCTGAATTCTCAGCAGGCTGTTGACCATTAATAACTAATTGATTGTCTACATTTTTAACACCGGGCATATTTGTCACGGTCTCTTGGGCCAATGATTTCTGGGACGCGTCATTTACTGTACCTGTCAACGTCACCATGCCCTCATTTGAATTGACATTGATTGAATCATCTTTAAGATATGTCCTAAACACATATGAATCCTTGGCAGATGATTGAATACGATCATCCATCTCAGAAGCGCGCACAGACACGCCGGTGAGTAAGACTGCAAACATAACTGCTAAGAAAACTTTCAAGTAATTAACGTTCATAGAATATTTCCCCTTCGTATTGTTCTGTTTATTCAATATAAGGCTATCCTTTTGAAACTAGATGGAACCCCTTCTACCAAAGATAAACGAAACTACCGCTAATACTAAAAACACAAAAAATAGGATCTTAGCGATATCAATGGCTGAACCCGCGATCCTGGTGAATCCCAACACTGCTGCTACAATGGCGATGATAAAAAACGTAACAGCCCAATTCAACATAGAAAGCTCCTTTCTCTGATAAATTTTTGAGTATTTTTATTAAAAAAACTTAGACCACTTATCGGTATTCTAAAGAGTAGACAAAAAATATCAATTGTACCGAGGTATAATAAGGGCGGATTAGCTGTCTTCTCTAAAATAATATAGCCACTTCATTTTTAATTAATCCAAACCTGTAATTCTGACCTTCACGATAAATATTATGAAATTGTTCAAAATGAAATCAATTGATTTTCTTCCTCCATCTCATTCTCTATCGCCCATAACACATCAAGAGGCAAAAATGGTTTCTTAATCCACCTTTTTATGCCGCAAAAATCCATAAGCCATTTAAATTCATCTTTTAACAGACTGGACATCGCGATAATCGGGATTTTATTCGTTCCAAAGACACGGTTGATCGCATCGGCAAGCGCAAATCCATTCTTATGGGGCATTTTTAATTCCATTAAAATAACATCCGGTTTGTTATTGATCACAATATCTACGGCCCCCAAAATATCGTTAACCAAAATTGTTGTATAACCGGCCATTGTTAAAATCTTTTCAAGTTCTCTAAGAGAATCCTGATTATCATCAATGATAGCTACTTTTCTATTTTGCATTTTCTCTCCTCCATGGGAATACTTTTAGCATGGGCTGTTGAAATAAGTGTTAACACCAAAATACCCGGTACTATTGATTGCTATTGACCGGCGTGTTCCATGTGGTGGCCTGTATCCGACACGTCTTTCCCTGCGCCTCGCCATGTATTACATCCCATTAGTGAAGTCATTAAAAACAAACCCATTAACATAAATAATGAAAATTTTTTCATATCGTTTCCCTCCTTGTTTATTGTTATATTTTTACAGTTTAAGTGTGTCCTTTTAACACTACCCGGAACTATAAATGCACGTTTATATTAAACCCGGGTCTACGCGGTGCTTCAACGACAACATAGGCGCCATCAGGCAATCGATTGTAGTACCTGGAGTTATCATAGTAGTAGGACGTATTCCCAACAACAACGATCGTATACTGTGGGGGAAGGGACTCTACCTCCGCTCCGACTACGAGATTTGGAACGACAATTTCCCCATGCCCATACCACCGGCCATCGCGGTAGTGGTACCGGTTGCTATGGTTATCTCTATGATTATCTCCATGGTTGTCGCCCCGGTTGTCACCATGGTTGTCATCTGCCCGCGCGAATGCTCCTAAAGATAACAATGACAGTCCAAAAATCAGGACCAAAACCGATCTGAATCTTAGAATGTGTTTTAACATTTTCATGTCCCACCTTTCTTTATCACCATATTTATTATGGCGTCGTTCTTCTAACTTGATGATGGTATTCTAAGGAAGGGTAAAATAAAATCAATTGTACCGAGGTATAATAATTAGTACGCTTGAAAGGTAGGGTAAAATGAATTGGCCTCCCTGCGTCAATCATCTGACTGCGGGCTTTTATGGCAGCATCTTTGACGTCGGTGACTTTTTCTTTATCCTAATCTTTTATGAAATCCCATGGAACTCAATGTGACGATGAATACCCCTATGATTAAAAGCGCAAGCATCTGCGGCCATAATATATCAAAACCGCTGCTTTTCAGAAAAATGCCCCTGATAATGACCAAATAATACCTAAGCGGATTAACTACCGTCGCCATTTGCACCACCCAAGGCATATTAGCAATCGGAAAAATAAATCCGGATAAAAGCACCATGGGTTGCGCAACCATAAACATGGACATCAATGCCTCTTGCTGGGTCCTTGAATGGACAGAAATGAGCAATCCCAGCCCCAGCGTAGTTAACATAAAAAGACAGGAGCCAATAAGCAGCAGCACAAAACTCCCGCGAACAGGAATGCCAAGCACGTTTATCGCTACTATTGTAATAATAGAAAGATCGATGACCCCCACCACAGCAAAAGGAATGAGCTTCCCTAAAATAAGTTCAAAAGGACGAATAGGGCTGACGATCAACTGTTCTATCGTTCCTATTTCCTTTTCTTTTACAATGGCCATGGCGGTCAAAAGCAAGGTGACCAGCATGATAATCATGCCCACCACCCCCGGAATATAATAATTGCGGGACTCCAAATTTTCATTAAACCAACTGCGAGCACGCAACTCTACTTGAGGGATACCGCTTGAACCATTCAACAAAACCTGCGCTTTGGATCCATTAATCGAAGACGCGTACCTCTCAACTATTTGGTTGGCATATCTCAAAATATTCATGGCGGTGTTTGAATCAGTCCCATCCACCACAAGCTGTACTTCCGCCCTCCTGGATGCCTGCAACTCCTTAGAAAAACCGTGATTAATGCGAATGACGGTACTGACCAAGGTCTTGTCTATAAGGTCCCGCTGGTCGGCGTCTGTTGATATGTAATATTCAGGCAAAAAATATTTAGAATAGGTAAACTCCTTAATAAGCTGGCGGCTTTCCTTGGTGTTATCAAGGTCATAAATAGCCGTTGGTATTTTCTTAACATCGGTTGAGATCGCGAAACCAAAAATAATCAACTGGATTAAAGGGGTGCCAAACATCACCATCCGCATTTTAGGATCACGCATGGCTTGTATGATCTCTTTTAAAATTATAGTTTTTATACGCTCCCACATTTTAAGCTACTCTTTTCTTAAATTTAGACATGGCTAAAATGATCATCGCTAAAGCAAAAACCAACAAAAACAAAACTTCAGGCCATAAAACAGAAAATCCCACCCCTTTTAAATAAACCCCCTTCAATATTGTCACAAAATAACGCGCGGGGATAATGTACGTAACCAACTCTATGGGCTTGGGCATATTAATGATTGGAAAAGCAAAACCGGAAAGCAAGAATGCCGGCAAAAAAGTAGTGATAAACGATATTTGACTTGCCAAAAACTGGTTTTTTGTGACGATAGAAATAAATATTCCCCAGAAAGATACCCCGGTCAAAAAAATAGCTGAAAAAATGAAGAACTCCGCGGCATTGCCGCGAAAAGGCACATGAAAAACAAATTGCCCCATCATCACCGCGATAAGAATATCAACGACACCGATCACAAAATAAGGAATAAATTTACCCAGGATAAGCTCGCCAGGTTTAATGGGTGTCGATATGATCTGCTCCATGGTGCCTCTCTCCCATTCCCTGGCCACGGTCAATGACGTAAGAAGGGCGGAAACAATCATCATAATGACAGCGATAAGACCTGGAATAATAAAATTTCTGCTCAGTAATGCTTCGTTAAACCAAACCCGGGGCCGAAGCTCCACCGGATCGCTATACCGCGCCCCATGACGGCTGAAAGTGTCTTTGATGAATGCTTTATTATAGGTGCTGATGACGGCATCCGCATAACCAAGGGCTATGGATGCCGTATTGGAATCGCTCCCATCGATCAGCAGTTGGACAGGGGCCTTCTGTCCTGCCCCGATCAGATGTGAAAAATCTTTTGGAATGACCAACGCCATGAGTGCGTTGTTTTTATCTATCTCTTCTTCAATCTTCCGGTAATTATCGCTGTAACCTAATATTTTAAAATAACGTGAATTATTAAAGTTTAAAATAAAATTCCTGGAGATGGAGCTGGGGTCCTGGTTCCAAATGACAAGCGGCACATGATCAACATCCAACGTCAAGGCATACCCGAACAAAGTCAACAGAATGACCGGTATGGCAAGGGCCATCCAAAGACTTCGGTAGTCCCGAAAAATTTGAATAAACTCTTTGCGGATGATGGCTTTAATTCTTATAAGATTCATAATTATTATCCGCCTTATCATGTGCCTCAATAAGGGAAACAAAAACATCTTCCAAAGAAGGCTCTATCTTCTTGATGGTATAATCTTTAACCGTTGATTCCCCTAAAAGCTCCTTGATCGCAGATATGGAATGTTCAATATCCGCGGTAACCGCATGAATAGCGGTACCGAAAAGCGCGGCATCTTTAACAAGCGCCAGCTTCTTAAGCTTATCCAGCCACATTTCAGGCTGAGATATTAAAATCTCCAGGACTTTATCCTTCATAAAATCTGTTTTTAACACTGAAGTCGTGCCTGAAGCGATAATATTACCCTTATAAATGAGAGCGACCCTGTCGCAATTTTCCACTTCGTCCATATAATGTGTCGTCACGAAAACCGTGACACCATTTTGGGCCATTGCTTTGATAAGGGCCCAGAAACGCTTGCGGGAAATGGGGTCAGTCCCTGACGTAGGTTCATCCAAAAATACAATCCGCGGTTCATGGATGATGGCGCAGCCTAAGGCAAGCCGCTGTTTCCATCCCACGGATAATGTACGCGTAAGATTAGAACGAAGTTCTTCCAATCCAGCCATCTTTAGGACCCAATCCTTACGCGCGCCCCTTTTTTCTTTAGGGATCTGATAAATACCCGCATAAAAATTGATATTCTCTTCAACGGTCAGGTCGTTATAGAGAGAAAACTTTTGGGACATATACCCGATGGCTTGTTTGATGGCCTCCCGCTGACGGATAATATCATATCCGCCCACATGCCCATGGCCCGAGGTCGGATCGATGATACCGCAGAGCATTCTGATGGTGGTGGATTTCCCCGCGCCGTTGGGCCCAAGAAACCCGAATATTTCACCCTCCCCAACGGTAAAGCTGATTTTGTCGACAGCGACAAAACTCCCGAACTTTTTCTCGAGAGCGTCAACCTCAACCGCGCATTGATTATTTGTTTTCATATTTATTGATAATGGAGATAAATGCTTCTTCCATGGTTTGGGCCCGGCACTCTTCTTTGATGGCAGACGGAGAAGCGCATTGAAGCAATTGCCCTTTATGGATAAGACCTATGCGTTTGCACCGCTCGGCTTCATCCAGATAGGCGGTTGAAAAAAATATGGTGACTTTCTCTTTCAATAGCTCGTAGAGAATGCTCCAAAAATCCCTTCTTGAAACAGGATCAACGCCATTGGTCGGCTCATCAAGAAATAAAATTTTAGGGGTATGGATAAGGGCACAAGCAAGCCCCAGCTTTTGCTTCATCCCTCCGGAAAGATTTCCGGCAAGTCTGTTTTTAAAGGCAAGCAGGCGTGTAAAATCCAATAGTTGCTTTATACGCGCGGGCCTTGCGCCCATAGGTGTCGCGTAGACATCGGCATAAAAATTAATATTCTCAATAACAGTAAGATCTTCGTATAGCCCAAAACGCTGCGGCATATACGCGATGGTCTCTTTAAGCTTTTCTGAATCCTTAACAATATGACATCCGCCGACGAAAGCCTCACCGCTGGTAGGCTCAAGTATCCCCGTCAAAAGCCGCATGATAGTGGTCTTGCCGGCGCCGTCAGGACCCACTAAACCGAAGATCTCCCCCTCCTCGACTTCAAAATTGAGTTTATCAACAGCGTGTGTTGTGCCAAAATCCCTGCATAAACCAATAGTTTTTATAATGGACATTTTATTCTGTCTTTATAAAACCGTCCGCCGGCATGCCGGGCTTTAGTTCAAGATTAGTATTATCAATCGCTATCTTAATCCTATAAACCAATTTCACCCTTTCCTGGGCTGTCTGGATCTCCTTAGGGGTAAACTCCGCTTCCTGGGAAATAAATGAAATCCGTCCTTTATATATTTTTCCCGGGTAGGTGTCCGTCTTAATATAAGCTTCCTGGTTTAATTTCACTTTCCCCAATTCTGTCTCACTCACATACGCGGTAAGCCAAATATTTTTTAGATCAGCGACCGTGAAAACGGTCGCCCCTGGCGCAACAACCTCCCCTGCTTCAGCGCTTTTTGTTAGGATGAACCCGTCGATTGGTGAAGCCAGGTCCGCAAAGCCCAGCCTTGTTTGGGCTAAATCCAGCGAGGCCCGCAAGGCATCGACATTAGCTTTGGCGCTATCGGCGCTGGTCTTGGCGGCATCCCTTTTTTGAGCAGAAATGGCCCCTGCTTGAAGAAGATTTTCCAGCCTGCCATAATCCTCTTTCGCCCTTTCATAAATGAATTCCGCGGATTTCAAAGACGCTTCTGTCTCACTTTTAATCTTGGTAAGCTCATCGATTTCGAGCCTTGCTACGATATCCTGCGCCTTAACAACTTCACCTTCATCGGTTAAGAGCTCCTTGATCTTACCCTGGACCCTAAAGCTAAGACGGATGTCGGTGGCTTCTATATTCCCGGAAACTTTTATTGTTTTGTTATTCAGGCTATTTTTTTGTTGGAGATACCCGACGAATAAACCCGCGATTATGACAACCGCCAAAACAGGCACAATGATTTTAATTGGTTTCTTCATTCAATGTTCCTTTCGAATTTATGCTGCTGGTCCCCATGGTCCGATTCAAATAAGCCTCTGCCATTAAATAATCATAGATCCCTTCCGATAAATTCTTTTCAACCTGGCTTAATGCGACCTGCGCGTCCATAACATCCAAATTAGTCGCTTCGCCGTTGTCATAACTGACTTGAGCGATCTTCAAAGCTTCTTTAGCTTCTTCTATGCTATCTTTCTGCGAAAGAATAACAGACTGCGCATTTTGCAAGTCAAGACAAGCCCTCCTGATATCCACATTGATCTGATCTGCCAGATTTTCCTTTGCCAACTTTGCCTGAGCATAACGCACCTTGGCTTCATCAACCTTGGCCTTGGTGGAAAACCCGTCAAAAATGGGAATGCTCACAGAGATTCCCGCATTCCAGTCATTATGTCGACGATTAATCATGTCATCTATATTGTTTGAATTATAGTTATACCCAAGATGAACATTAACCTGCGGCCGGTCTTCTG
>Ga0181520_10013820_pt1 | contig 10104 bp, 10 predicted proteins | sample PEATcosm2014_Bin_29_FD_132451 | JGI IMG/M metagenome (GOLD analysis project Ga0181520, IMG submission 132451) | Peatland microbial communities from MTU Mesocosm Facility, Houghton, MI, USA - PEATcosm2014_Bin02_30_metaG | ecosystem: Environmental > Terrestrial > Soil > Wetlands > Peat | place... | reverse complement strand
TATCGGGGTGATTCTGCGCGAGCAAGGCAGCGAAGCGCCGGCTCAGGTGCGGTTCACTCGCGATTGGCGCCGCGTGCGCTGCCTGGACCCGGAGGCCGATACCGGATTGCTGGAGGGGATGGAGAGCGAGCTGCGCATGCGCTTTGAGGCCGAACCGGATGGGAATCTGATGCGGCTGCTCTCTGAAGCGCTCTCGCTGAGCGTGCAGATGACCGAGCCGAAGGCGTATCTGGCGGAGAGCCTTCCGGCGGGGATGGAAGAGTTGATGCGGCTTTATGTGGAGCCGCCTGCCAGGGAGCGCGTGCAGCGGCTGAGCGGACGGGCCGGCATTCAGGCGAAGATGCGGACAGAGTTCGAGCGGGCCGGGGTGTGGGAGCTGATGAGGAAAAGGATTGCGGCCTCGGAGTATACGCGGCCGGGAGATCCGCTGAGGATTGATGTGGGGTACAGGCCGAACGGGCTGATTCGCATGTTCCATGCGGTGAGCCTGGAACCGGGTGTGGAGATGGCCAAGGTGCTGGCGTTTTCGTCGGCGGGACTGAGGGCCGGAGTGGAGCGAGTGGAGAAGGCGAGCCTGGAGTTGACCGCTGTGATTGAGCCCGCGGCACGACTCGGAGCAACCGACGAAGAGCCGGAACGGCTGGAGATGTACCGGTTTGGCGTGGAGACGATGGAAGAGCACCAAATAAGGGTGCTGACGACCTCGGACCTGGGGCGGGTGGCGGAGACGGCGCGGCGGGAGCTGCGGGTGTGAAAAAGCAGCTATTAGCTTTTAGCTTTCAGTTTTTTCGCGAGATTTCTGCCGGAGCTTTGCAGATAGTTTCTTGAGTTTGTTGTAAGGTTGGTTTTGTAAGTAGCGAGCTAACAGCTAACAGCTAAAAGCTAGCGGCTAAATGAAGGCATGGCCCTTTCAGGGGCTGTGCCTTTTTTGTTTTTGTGCGGCCAAGAAAAGGAAGGTGCGCGTGAAAGTAGGAGAGCAGTTGCAAGCGTTCTGGCGGCAAGCGACCGGAGGCAGCCGGAGGGCGGAGATAGCGGCGGGCGCGGCGGATGCGGAGGCGGAGCGAAAGACGCTGGCGCTTCCCGCGATCTTGAGCCCGGTCCAATTTCCGGGACATCTCCTGCCCAAGCCGACACCGATGAATCTGCGGCGGTTTGCGGAGACGCCGGTGGTACGGCGGGCGATCAACGTAATCAAGGACCGGATTGCGGCCATGGACTGGCAGGTTCGGGTGCGACGCGGAGTGAAGCCGGGGGATCTGGCGTTCACGGAACGAAAGCTGCGGGCGCTGCGCAGGACGCTGGAAGAGCCGAATGCCTCGGACAGTTTCCGGACGCTGATTGAACAGGTGATTGAGGATGCGCTGACGGGCGGGTACGGGGCCATCGAGATGGAGCCGACCGGCGACGGGGAGCGGCCGGCGATGCTGTGGGCCGTGGACGGCGCGTCTATCCGCGTCAACCCGCGGTGGGATGGGCAGCCGGAGTCGCCCAGGTACGCTCAGGCGCTGCCAGGGCAATTGGAATCGAGCGCGGTGGAGCTGCGCGACGACCAACTGATGTATGTGCGCATGAATCCGCGAAGCTTTACGCCCTTTGGGCTGGGGCCGCTGGAAGTGGCGTTTGAAACGGTAAATCAGTTTCTGAGCGCGCATCGGTTTGCCGGTAAGCTGGCGGCGAACACCGTGGCGCAATATGCGCTGTGGTTGAACGAGGCAACGCCGACGCAGCACGACCGGCTGATTCGCTGGTGGCAGGACGAGATCGAGGGAACGGGGCGCGTGCCGCTGATTTCGACCGAGCAGAAGCCGGAAGTGCTGCGGTTTGCCCAGGGGACGGATGCGGATATGCGACTGGCCTGGCAGGAGTTTCTGATCCGCATGGTGGCGAATGCATTTGGATTGCCGCCGCTGATGCTGGGATTGGAGGCGGATGTAAATCAATCGACCGCCGCAGAGATGACCGATGAGGCTTTCCGCGGAGCGATCTCGCCGTTGGCGATGCTGCTGGCGGGGCACATTACGCGAGACTTGTTCGGCAAGTGCATTGGCTGGCGGGAGTTTGAGTTTGTCTTCAACGAACTGAATGCGAGGGACGAGGAGACAGAGCTGGCGGTGCAGGTGCAACTGCTGCAGGCCGGTGTATTGACGGTAGACGAGGTGAGGGCGATGCGAGGGCTAGGGCCGCTGAGGCAGGATGAAGCGGTGCGGTTGACGGGCGAAGGGGTAGAAACAGAGACGTAGGGACCAGGGACATAGGGACCAGGAATTGTGGAACCAAACGAGGATGTCCCGCCCAAGCCTGGGGCGGGATTCTTTTGTGTGGGCTGCATCTGTTCTAGTCCCTATGTCCCTCAGTCCCTAGTCCCTAATAGAGCGGAGAGCGCATGAGACTGGAAGCGATGGCGGTAAGAATTCCCCATGTGGATGGGCACCCGAACCGGGTGCCGTTTGAAGGGGTGTTGACGATGGTGAATACAGCCAGCGACAAGGCGCCGGCGGGAGCGCGCGGACACCGGGTGATGCTGACCCGCGAAGCAGCAGAGAAAGCGCTGCCTTCGCTGCTGGGGATGGCGGTGGATTATCGGCCGGGCTGGGACGGCCACGATGCGCGGCGCAAGATCGGCCTGCTGACCGAAGCGAATCTGGTGGGGCAGCGGCTGGTGGTTAGCGGCTACCTTTATGCGCGGGATTTTCCGGAAGTTGCGAAGGCCATCGAAGCGCAGTCGCCCGAGTCGATGGGCATGAGCTACGAGTTGGCTGACGCGCGGGTGGAAGATATGCGGGCCGAGGTGTGGAAGCTGACCAAAGTGACCTTTACCGGAGCGGCGATATTACTCAGGGACAAAGCGGCATATCGGGCGACCAGCTTCCGCATGGCGAGTTAACGCGAGAGCGAGTCTGCAAGTTAGCAAGTGAGCGAGTTAGCAAAGAGGCTCCGTGAACCGGAGCCTCTTTTGTTAGCGAGTTAGAAAGCTTGTGAGTTTGCGAAGTTAGTGCGGGATGTTCACATCACAAAAGAAAGGAACGGCATGGAAAAAGAAGAGAACGGAATTGCGGATCGGCTGGAAGCCGCGACAAACCTGCAGGAGCGGACGCTGAGCTGGCTTGAAGAGCGGCAAGGCGTTTTAACCGGCGAGGTGGAGAGGATTTCGGCGACCGTCGAGCAGAGCCGGCGCGAAGGGGAGCTGGCGGAGAAACTGGCCGCAGCCGAACAGGAACTTGCGGAGTTGAAGGCTGGGTCCGCGCATAATGCGTTGAACCCGCTGCGCAGGACGCTGCCATCGACAACCAGCGAGATGCTGGCCAAGCATGGCATTGGCGAGGGTCCGGTGGACGTGCGAACTCTGGATGCGGCCCTGTCCGGATTGAGCCTGGAACAGCGTATCGCGGTGAAGGCGCAACTGCTGCGGGCAGGCGCGATCGCTTAAAAGCAGCTTCTAGCTTTTAGCTAAAAGCCTCTGGTCACTCGGCCCGCAGTCTTGGAACGGGCCGGGACGATGCGGCATGGAATTCATCCGGCTATCGAAAAGCCCGGAAAGAGCCATGCCGGAAACGTCATGAAACTACCGCTTGGAGAGAAAAGCTAGCGGCTAGAAGCTAGTGGTCTGTAGCTGTTCTTCGAGCAATGAACAGCCCCATGGAGGGGGCGGAAAGAGCCTATGAACGCAACCTTTGCAGACATTCACGCGGCAGCAGATTACATCGGGCCGGGCGCTATCGAAGTTCCTTTGTACCAGACCGAGATTTTCGACATCTGCCGGCGTTCGAGCCCCTTCGGGCAGCGGATCAAGCAAGTTCCGGCGACAGGTCATCCGTCGCGGTTCTTTGAGGAGACGGCGATTCCGAATCCAGGAGCAGCCGGCTTTGTGAATCCGCGCAGCATCGCGCCCGCGGTGGTGAGCCCGACGCGCGTGGAGCGCAGCGTGCCGCTAAAGGCGATTGTCTCGCAGATCAACTACAACCTGTTCGACATCGAACTGGGTGACCAGCAAAAGCAGTTTGCCTATCTGCAGGCCAAAGACCTGGTGGATACGGTGAGCGGCGTGATGGTGACGCACGATGTGGCCTTGTGGAACGGCAACGACACCAGCCTGAGCGCACCGACGACCACGCAGTACATGGGCGTGATCGGTCAGATACAGCAAGGCGGCCTGACGACAACCATCGGAACGACCGCTTCGATCGTAGACGGACTCAAGTCCGCGGTGGCGCAGATGGTAGCCAACAACGGCTTCTATGTGCGGCCGACGGCGATCTACGCCAACCCGGTGTTGCTGGACCTGATTGACCGGGAGATGAAGACCGAGTTCAACGTGGTGCTGAATACCGACAACATCACAGGCGGAATCCGGGTGAAGATGCTCTCGACGCAGGCGGGCGATCTTCCGCTGATTCCTGACTGGAGCCTGAGTTACACGGGCACTCCTGGTTCGGGCACGGCGGTTTTGCCGGCCTACATCGTGACCGAGGATCTGATCGAGTACCACTGGCTCGGCGATCCGACACCGCGCATCTTCCAACTTGGGCTGCCGAACTCGCTGACGTACCAGTATGTTGCAGTCAAGTTCGGCGCTCCGGTGGTAAAGGGCGCGAACTACGCACATTACCAGGTGCTGGTGGACCGGTAAGAAAAACAGGGACGTAGGGACTAGGGACTAGGGAATAACCACTCTCTAGTCCCTTAGTCCCTATCAAACTAGCCCTTCATTTCGAAAGGATAGGTTATGGCATATCTGCAGCCAGCGGATTACCAGAATTACGGATTGCCGGCAGGTACGACAGCGGATTGGATTTCGGCAGCCACGGCATTGATCAATAGCTTCTGCAGGCGGCCGGACCTCAATGTAATCCAGTACACGGAGCGGCTGCGAATGACCAGCGGGTCGCAGACGGTGTTACTGAGTTATTTGCCGCTGGCGCCGTTGGGAACATCAACAACGCCTATCGTGAGCATCGAAGGCCGTTACACGAGGCCGCGGCGCGGAGAACTTCCGAACGAGCCGTTGCTGGAGATTGCGCTGGCATTTTCTCTACCGGGACAGTGGACTGCGATAGATCCCAACTCAGTGGACTTTGATCCCAGCACGGGGGAGTTGACGCTGCCATGGAATGTGCTGGGGCTGCCTTACAACGAGGTGGCGGTGACCTATACGGCGGGCTTGGCGACGATCGGCGACGACGTGAAGACGGCGTGCGCGCAGATTGTGCGCAATGCGCAGTCAACACCGGCGCTGAACGCGAGCAAAACCAAGATCGACACGATGCAGATGCAGTATTTCTCGAGTTCGCTGGTGGACGAAACAGTGCAGGCCTGGCTGCGTCCATACGTGGCGAACAGGCTGGGGTGAAGAATGAGCGATACGGCGGCGCGCAACCCTGTGGGAGCGCCGCGGATGCTGGCCGATGCCCTGCTGCGAAGCGTGACAGGAACATCGGCCCTTCTGCGGGTGACGGGCGCAAATATGGATAGCAGTCAGTCCGAGGTGGGGCTGGTGGCAACGACTTTTGCCGAAGTAAAGGTAAGCCCAGTGGTGATGCGCAAGTTGCGGCCTACCTGGCAGGAGAATGGCGAGTCAAAGTGGGAACTGCTGATATCCGCAACCGGGTTGGAGCAGCAGGTAAATTCGCTGGACCTTGCCTCAGCCCAGGCTCTTTTTGCGATAACTCTGGCGGTTACTGTGACTGGACAGGATTACCTGATTGAGTCGGTTGCCGCAAACGAAGCTTTCGGCCAGGTGTATCTATACCGGTTGCTGTTGCGGGAAGCAAGGCAACAAGCCGTTTAACGAGCTACTAGCTACTAGCCTTTAGCAAAGCACTGGCGCAGGGCACGAGGAACTACACTTCATGCAAAATGCGAAAGATTCGTTCTATATGGCGCTGCGCACGCGGCTGGCGACGATTAATCCAGAGCGGACAATTCTGCTGCGCGGGGCGTTAAGGCCGGGAATTCTGGCGGAGGAAGCCGAGGCTCCATTCAGTCAGATGCCCAACGATGTGTTTGTCCTGCGCTGGCTGGGCCTGGGCGTGGATATGGATTTGGGCTCCACGATGGTAGCCGAACAGTGCGAGATTCTCTATCAGACCTGCGGGACGCAAAGTTTCGGCGGGTTGGACCGCGGCCGGTTGCTGAGCGAGATGAATGAGGAACTGATAGCGATGGTGCAGCCGTTCTATACTGCCAAACTCAACTACACTGCAACGCCGCCGTCATCGATGCTGACGAGGGTGTTTTGGGACGAGCCAGGGTTTACGCCAGTCGTAGTTCAACGGGACAGATTAAGCCGTTCCGCAAGTGTGATGGTTTACAGCTACCAGGAGCAGGGGGAGTAGATGGCGATGACTTGGTTTTCGGCTCCCGCACCGGTGGCGCGGCGGGTTAGAGGATATTTTGCGCCGGTGAACCGGACGGCGCAGACACCGGTACTCTTCGATCCAGCGGAGCAGGGCGGATTCAGCCTGGATGCTCCACCGGCTCCGTGGCTCAGCCTGGGTTGGATTCAAGAATTCACGCGGAAGCCAATCAGCAAGACCGCTCCGGTGTTGACGGGGATTCCGGCCAGTCCATTGGAGCAGGTGCGCGAGACTCTCGAGGCGCAAGTGAGCCTCGAGTTCCTGAGCTGGACGAAGCTGACCATGGCTCTGGCCACTAGCTCACAGCACATAAACGTGCTGGCTGCTGCAAGCGGGGCTGCTCCGTGCGCCGATGGCGCAACAGCGACTTCCGCAGTAACTGCGCTAACCGGATCGACAGCGACATTCGTCGCTCTGGCGGCGGCGGACGCGGCGAAATTTTCAGCCGGATCGATTATTGCGCTGGACGCCGATTACACGGGACAGACAGGCTTTGTGGGCGTGCCGGTATCGGGAGCGTATGTGCGCCAGCCGCTTACCGATGTGAACTACATTCGCCGCGTGACCTTCAATGTCGCGTTGGTTTCAGAGGCAACTTCGACTGGGCTTACGCTTGCTGAGCCGTTACCTGGCGGCGCTCCGGCGGCCGGCTCTAAGTTGCAGGCGGTCACGGGATTTGTGGATCGCGAAGGCGGCAGCTTCTATCAGGAGTGGTCGGCGCTGTTTGTCATGGAAGGTAGCCAAGGGGAGCGGATCTTCTTTTACTATCCACGACTGCAGACAATGGCGAGCGCGCAGGAAGCGGTGTTGCCACTGGACGGCAAGAATAAGGACGGATTGGCGCGAGTGGTACTAAAAGGCCAATTTCTGGCGCTACCGGTGACCGATCCGTCGGATGGGGAACGAGTAGTTTGTTACCGGAGTTTCTTACCAGCAGCTCACGCGCTGGTTTAAGCGAGTTAGAGAGTTATCAAATCAGCAAGTTAGCGAGTCACGATGAACATCACGATCAACGGGCAAGACTACACGGCAGCGCTCGATGCAGCTCGACCATTAACCATCGAGCGCAAGCTGAATGAGCCATCTATGTGCCAACTGTGGCTGAGCCTGCCAACCAACGGCAGTTTGGCGATGCCGCTACGCAACCAGTCCATGGCGGTAACAGGCGACGATGGGACTTACTACTTTACGGGTTACATCGCTGTAAGTCCTTTGCCCGAATATGCCGGTTATGCGATGGAGGGTCCGCGCTACCGGATTGCTATCCAAGCACTAAGCGACGAATTGTTGCTCGACCAGTTACTAATGCCTTCCAGCACAGGGGCAACGGGCGAAAGCGCCGGGGCTTTGATGACGGCGCTGGTAACTCACACCGGAAGTAGCGAGCTATCGACTCGCGGGCTATCGCTCAACACCGCAGTTAGCAATTTTTCTCCCGAGAAAGGCGCGCCGTGGAGCAAGAGCGCCGGTCAAGTGGCAAGCATGGCGCGGGCCTCGTATCGCGCCATCAATGGAGCGCTCACTGTTTCCTCAGTACCCGGTACAGTGCATCCTCTGAATGAGACAGATGGCAGCTTGAACCTGGCAACGTTGGCCTTCACGGCCAGCGTTAAGCGCGCTCTGGCAAACGATGTGACGGTTTGCGGCGAGAACGAGCCGGTTGCCTACGTCACCGAATACTTTCTCGGCGATGGGGTAACGACACAGTTCTATTTAACGGCGGATCCGTACTTTCCCGCCACGTCCAAGTCCACGATCATCCACGAACTCTTCAGCGAAGCACAGATCAACCAGTGCGTGTGGGGAGTTACCGGTGGAACTAATTATCTTTCGCTGGGCGCAGGCGGCCTGACGATGAATAGCGGCAACGGAATCGACGGGGAAACGCTGCTGACGTGGCTTGATCCTGTGGAGATGGGCGGAACTCTGCTGCTGGAGGCTGTGGGTGTGACTCTTGCTGAGGCAAGCACAGGAGCACTGGCCGGTTTTTTTGTTGGTACTGACAGGCAGGCTACGTGCACCGCAGGTTTTCAAGCGACAGCGCAGGACGGTACAGGAATTGTTACATTGCAACCGCTGATTCAGGGAAGCCCGGTGGGAACAAGTTATGCAACCAATCCAGCCTACCAATACACACTTCGCGTCCGGGTGCATTGCCCTGAGAATGAACGGGAGCTGGCAATCTATCGTTCCTTTGGAGATAGCGGGCCCATTACATCTGGAGGGCAGTTGAATGAAGCTCCGGGAAACGTGCAAATGGAGATTCAGCAGTTTGTCAACGGAGTGGGCGGGATGCCGGTGACGCTCTATGACGGAGCGATAGCGAATCTTCCCGCTGTCTGCAATGTGGTGGCTGCGAGCAGCATCAACCTGATTGGAACCATGCGCGCGCTGAATCTGACCAATCTCGGTTCAGGTTGGGTGGTAAGCACGCCGCTGAATGGAGCGGCTTACACTCGGCGGGTGGGCACGACAGCTGAAGCGGCTGAGTGCCATCTGGAACGCACAGGCCGAGTGGTCTTTTACACCGGGTATACGCCCGTGGCAGGCGAACAGATTGCGGTGAGTTATCGCACAGTAGGCAGGGCCGTGGGACGCGCGGTCAATACCACCAGCCAGCAGGCGCTTGCATCGGCTGGAATGCCGACCGAGGCTGCGTGGATCGGTTCAGTGACCAATCCGCCGGCACGCAGCTCCGCGGATTGCCGCAATGCGGCATTGGTGATGGAGCAGGCGGCGGCAAGCGTGAGCGCGCTGTGGAGCGGTACTTACAAAGGGAACAGGTCGAGCTTCGTCAATGACGTGTGGCCGGGCGACGCGCTGTTGTTGAATGCGCCTTCGACTAATTTGGACGCGCAGGTAGTGGTGCGGGCAGTTACAGTGAGTTACCGGGCTAGCTTTCCCGATCTGGTGGAGTATGCTATCGCTTTTGCCAACGACTGGGCCGACGATCTGGCTATCAAGACGAGTGTGACGGTCCCCGTCAACACATGGCTTCCGGCGCCCGTTGCACCTGCGCTGCTGGCCAATTTGAACGACCTTACTGTAACTACGCTGAATGGGACGACAGTGGCAGTCAACGCGGGCGTGACACCGCCAACTAGCGGAGGATTCGAAATACGTTCGCGGGACTTTGTCTTCATGCCGGGCGAAGATCCGAGCCTGGTGATGCGGTCGACGCAGCCAACCATGACCTTCTCTCGCATCACAGCCAACGACCGTTTTTATATTCGGATGTATGACGGTTCGACGCCGCCGAACTACTCAGAGTTTTCAACGGCATTGTTCATCAACCTGCCGCTGTGAGAGCTGGCGCGGAATCTTTTCAGTTAGTGATAGACGAATGGAGTTCGGCGAATGCGGATGATGAATGAATTCGAAGCGCAGGTGCTGAGCGACTTGAGCGTGCTGAAGGCGCAGATGACCGGCCTGATGGGCGACGGCAACGGCGGACGGATTGCTGATCTGGAGCGGCGCCTGGAGCGGCACGAGCAGAACTGGCAGCGCGCCAAGGGATTCTTAGCGGCTGCCAGTGTACTGTTTGCGGTGATCGAAGTGGCTTTCGAGGCTTGGCACCGGCATTAGCGCGATCAATCAATTACTCATCTAGCGGCACGGCTGAAGCCGTGCCCTTTCAAAGCGCTGATGAATTTATTCGGCGTTCTTTTCCCAGCGCTTGGGCCGTTTGTTCTGTTGCAAGATCTTCTTGCGCAGGCGCAGCGACTTGGGCGTTACCTCGACCATTTCATCT
>Ga0181520_10013818_pt1 | contig 10106 bp, 7 predicted proteins | sample PEATcosm2014_Bin_29_FD_132451 | JGI IMG/M metagenome (GOLD analysis project Ga0181520, IMG submission 132451) | Peatland microbial communities from MTU Mesocosm Facility, Houghton, MI, USA - PEATcosm2014_Bin02_30_metaG | ecosystem: Environmental > Terrestrial > Soil > Wetlands > Peat | place... | reverse complement strand
GCCCTTTGTCTGGACGGCCAAAGCTTCCGACATACTCGAAAAGGTCAAGCGCGCACGCGCAGTGTTGGATAATCGTTGATCTGCTTGCCGCAGACCACTAGCCTGTGTGAATTTTATTGCGGACGACGCGGTTATCGCTATGCAAGAGCGGGAGGGCCTCAAGTGGCGCCTTGTGAACACGCTTATGCGGACGGAGGCATTCAGAGATACTCCCGATAACGCGGTGGTTCTTGCACCATCGCTATGGGAAGGCCTGGATCCACACTTTGGGTACTACAAACAGTATTGGAGCGAATATGTCCGCGGGCACAGCGGGCGGCCAATAAGGTTTGTGAAGGAAGCCGACGTCGATGAGTTAGGCGACATCCCTCTCTTCTATTTCGAGGTACAGCCTCTCACGGGAGCGCGTGCGGGCGTCGGGTTGTTTGCCTTGGTTAAGAAATCAACGAACTCCTCAGCTCTATTTGTGACCGATTCCATCACCGTGATCGGCGACGAGCCATACCCGGATGCAGGCCTGTCTGTCCTAACCGTGCCGAGTCGGTCGTTCGTCAATGAGGTAGCCTCCGGAACACTAAATGGGGACTGGGAGCAACCTGGCGCTGGGGACTTTGAATGCGCTAACCGGTCCTGTGTTGCAACGGTTTACCAACCGCGTATGATCCTTGGGACCGCACGTCTGGTGCATGACAGCGGTACTGGGCACAATGTAAACTCGGCCGTGGCTCTGGATTTCAGCAGTGGCTTCTCCGTGCTTGAGCATGGCCCAGAGAAGTACTGGCGCTGGAGTGACGGCACTGATGGAACCGGGATCCTGAGTGTAAGGAACGGACTGAGCTCTCCCGTTACCGCCCGGCTACAGGCAAAGATAGACACCGGGAGCATGTCCAAGACTCGACTGGACGTAACGATTGGCGGGGACAAAACGATAACGTCGTACGTCGCGAGTGGTGATGTGCTTGACGAAAGGTTTGTCGCAAAGCCGGGAAGTACACCGATTAAGATACACAGTTACGGTCCCAGGATAGGATCTGGCGCGGACTCCCGATATATCGTGTTCGGGCTTGAGAACTGGAGTCTCTCCGTACTGCCGAAGGTCGAGATTGCTGGAGGGGCGCTTCAGGAAGCGGAAGATCCCGTTGGACTGACCTTCGACCGCGGCTTCTTTCAAACTGAACGCCAGAATGGAAACTATTGGCGTTGGTCCACTGAGAGTTCGGGAGTAATGTCTCTGTGGAATCGCACACCGAAGGCGATGGAGGTAATGTTTTCCTCGGAACTGTTCACGACGTATGGGCAAAAGTATCCCGTCGAGGTCGTTTTTCCGGGAGGCCGCGTAACCCTTCAGGTTAACGGTGACAGAGTTTCGCTCACCCGGTTGATTCAGTTGCCGCCCGGAAGGAGCGAAATCACCGTGAAATCGTCGGCTCCGCCGCTTCCGCGAAAGGGAAATGATCCCCGGACCTTTGCTTTCGGGATCGGCCGCTGGAAGCTCTACATACCATTCGTCGAGGTGCCTCAATAGTAGACCACGTGTAGAGGCCCCTAAACGACGTTGTTGACGCTGTGAGCGAATATGCGCCGGGATCGCCCGCCCTGATTGGTTGTTGTCTGGGCTTGTGGTTACTTTTGGATCTTCTCCACCCGCCGGTCGTGGGGTTGAGCTTTGCCTGTTGTTGCTCCGCCGTTTATAAACGGGGTACTATGATTATCTGTCGTTTTAGGTTGGGCGTGTGCGTGAGCATTACACACGATGGAAGTGCTGCTCGCGGCAATGCAATGCGGAGGTAGTGGATTTGTCTTCCGAAAGACACAGCTTCGATATAGACCAGATAATCAGGAATCTCCCCGCCAGCCCCGCATTCGGCGACCGCTTTGACGGCAGCCTTATGAATTTCAACGGTATCGACGCCGCTCTCGCCGACGCCGCTGCGAGAGTAGCTAAGTTGAGCGATCCTCCTCCGCGGCCGCCGACATTTCGCGGGGCAATCGGGGCTCTGTTGGTACGGGTCGTTCGGCGTATGCTGTTCTGGCACACGCCTAAGATTCTGGATTCCCAGCAGGCGATTCTGGCTGTTTTCGCTAGTCTGCGAAGTCCTCTGCAGCAGCTCTCGATACACCTGGATCAGGTTCATGATGAGCTGGAGGAAGAGCGGGTTAAATCCCAACGCTCCAGGGAGGCCTTGGCCGCGTTGCAGCGTCAGGTTGGTTCGAGCGATATCGATGTCATCCAACGCCGGACCTTTGAGCGAATGGATCGCGTCGAGGCCGACCTCTCGAGGATATCGGTTCGGGCCGATTTACTCCCGAACTTGTACGCCGATATAGAGGCGCTTTCGCAGACCGTCGCGGAAGTTCAGCGCCGAGTCGGCGAGGGGAGCCAAGCCCTGGCGGCCTTGGCGACGCAGTTACAAGCTGCCGACAGCAACACGGCGCGTCTGCGCGAAGAGTTCGCGGCTGTCAGTCACGGACTCACTCGCTTCGAGCGAATCTCTTCAGCTTTAGAGCAGGCCTTGACGGAGCAGACAACTCGTTCCGATTCGCTGGCCCAGAACCTCGCAGTCGGCTTGGCCCGGATAGCGCAAGCGGAGACCCTGGCCAAGGAGTCCTACCTCTTCAGCCACGCAATCAAGAAGGACGTTACCTTACTCGGTCACAGGCTAACCCAGGTGTTGAGACGAGCGAGGAAGGACTCTGTGGAGTGCGCGACAGACACTACGGTGCCCAACCCACTTGATAGCAAGGACGACGCTCTATACGTGACGTTCGAAGACGTATTTCGTGGCACCCGCGAGGACATAAAAGGCCGCCAGGGGGTCTATCTGAATCGTCTAACGGATCTTCCCGGAGGCCGCCCGGTACTCGATCTGGGTTGTGGGCGCGGAGAATGGCTGGAACTGCTCCGTGAACACAGTATACCCGCGCGAGGCGTGGACCGAAACGCTACTATGGTCGCCACTTGCAGGGAGTTTGGACTGGACGCCGAGCTCGACGACGCGATCCATTGTCTCCGGAAGCTACCCGATGGCAGCATGGGCGCAGTCACCTCCTTTCACATGGTGGAGCACCTGCCGTTTTCAATCGTCCTGGAACTGCTTGACGAAGCGCTTCGCGTCTTATCGAGTGACGGCGTCTTGATTCTGGAGACACCTAACCCCGATAACCTGCTGGTAGCCAGCCAGACTTTCTATACGGATCCGACGCACGTTCGGCCGTTGCCCAGCAGCATGATGAGATTCATTGTGGAGCAGAAGGGATTTTGTTTCCCGGAGGTCGTCAATTTGCATCCGTATCCTCAAGCTTATCGGTTCTCGGAACATGATTCCGAGATCGCCAAGCGACTAAACGAGTATTTTTATGGACCGCAGGACTACGGTATTGTAGCTTTCAAACCTTGATGGCACCGTCATGTCGAACTTCGTCCTGATGCATCAGAGTATTGTCGATTGCGATGCCATCGGACAGGACATCGCCCAAATGTGCCTGCTCCTGAGCGAACGGAACACCCCGCATCTGCATTGCGACTACCTGCTGGGCCTTGAGCGGTTTCGGCGACTCGACCGAGACGGGTTAGCGCTGCTTATTCGGGATCCGGAAACTGTTATCATCTACCACCACAGTAATTATTGGGCGGAGGGCGAACGTATCCTTCGCAATGCACATTGCCGGATCGTGTTCCGCTATCACAACATTACGCCTCCTCACTTCTTTCGCGACTTTCCGGACTACCAACGCTGTTGCATCATGGGCCGTGAACAGACATACCGCTTCGCCCATCTCTTTCCAGACAGTCTGTGGATGAGTGACTCTCATTTTAATTTGACGGAAATGGGTTTACAGGGTTGTTCGCCGTCCGCGGTTGTACCTCCATTTCCGGAGGGTGCCGGATCGACTGCGGAAAAGCCGTCGCAAGACACGCTGAGATTCCTTATGGAAGACGACCGCCTTAACGTCTTCTTTATCGGGAGGTTCGTTCCAAACAAAGGACACCTCCTTCTGGCAAAAGTGCTGGTGGCGTACAGAGAGCACTTCGGGCCGAAACTGAGGCTATCGGTTTTTGGGAAGCTCGACGCTCATTTTCAGCCTTACTTCGACGCGTTCATGGCGGAAATCCTGCGCGGCGGCGCCCAAGAGATGTTGAACTGGGCCGGCTGCATCTCCAATGAAGAGCGGATGGCTTACCGTCTCGGAGCCGATGCCTATATCTGCTGCAGCGAGCACGAGGGCTTTTGTGTTCCACTTGTTGAAGCACAAGCGGTTGGGCTTCCGGTGCTGGCCAGAGCCACGAGCGCCGTTCCCGAAACCATAGGAGTGGGACAGCCGCTGCTGGGCGATGACCCGGTCGAATACGCCTATCTACTGAACCGCATTGTGACCGATAAGGTGTTCCGCAATGCTCTCACCGATCGGGGATACCGCAATTTCAGTCGGCGTTTTCAGTACCAGGTTGTGAGAGAACTCTTTTCGATGGCTCTGCAGAACTATCTTGGGCGGGATCTATGAAGGTGGGGATTGCGACCGTTCAGGTGCCGTTTTCAACGGGCGGCGCCGAAGCCTTGGCCGACTCACTCGCCCGTGAGTTCCGTCTCCGCGGGCACGAGACGGACCTTATCACGATTCCTTTCAAGTGGTATCCCACCGAGACGCTGATTCATTGCATGATCACAGGTCGTCTGATGGATCTTCGCGAGGTGAATGGCGAGGCAGTTGACCTTTTAGTCGCGCTGAAGTTTCCAGCATACTATACCAGACACGATCACAAGGTCGTGTGGCTCTTGCACCAGCATCGCCAGGCATACGATCTCTGGGGAACCGAGTGGGGGGATATCCACACCTGGTCCGACGGTGAGTGGTTACGGGGCGTTGTTCGCGACCACGACACGCGATATCTTTGTGAAGCACGGAGGCTCTTTACCATTTCTCGGATCGTCACTGAACGCCTCAGTCGCTTCAATGGGCTCGGGAGCACGCCTTTGTACCACCCTCCTCCGGACTATGGCCTGCTATGCTGTACCCGGTATGACCCCTACGTGTTCTACCCTTCGAGAATCGACAAGATGAAGCGTCAGCGCCTTCTTGTAGAGGCGGCCCGGTACCTCGAGTCGGATATGCGGATAGTTATAGCCGGTGGTGGAGCTAAGGCCGAACTTGAATATTTACATTCGCTTATTCGTGAGTACGACTTGGAAAGCCGGGTCATTATGTCCGGATTTATCGGCGCTGAAGAAAAGCGGGTTCGATACGCCGAGTGCCGTTGTGTTTTTTTTGGTGGCTATGACGAGGACTACGGGTATGTCCCTTTAGAGGGATTTTACTGTCACAAGCCCGTGATAGCCCTGGATGATTCCGGGGGAGGCAAAGAGTTCGTAGAGGATGGGCGGAACGGCTATATCATTCCGAACGATCCGGTTGTGCTCGCTCAAAAGCTGGATGCCCTATGCTTCGACCAAGACCTGGCGGAGCGGCTTGGTGCGCGCGGATTCGAACTAATGGCTGAAAGGTCGGTCGATTGGGAGAGCGTTATCTCGGCACTAGTGGGAGCCTCCAATGGGTAAGCCGACACTCCTTTATGCGAGTCCTTTTGCTCCCTTGAAGAGCGGCATTTCGGATTACTCTGCGGCGCTCGTGCAGGGGCTGCGCGAGCACTTCGAGATTACCTTAGGTATCGACGATTACGAGTTGGAAGATAGGACGCTGCTGGATCAGATGAAGGTAGTTCGCTTGGATAGAGACAATCTCGATTGGCCCAAGTACGATTTCAAGCTCTATAACATCGGAAATAACCCGTGGTACCATGGCCGGATTTATGCGGCTTGTCTTGAACACCCTGGCGTCGTCATCCTACACGATTTCGTTTTATATTATCTGATCATCGGTCACTACATGAATCGTCCGGAGTTTTATACAAAACTCTTTGAGATTGCTGGACCGCTGGGCCTTCGCTTCATTAAAGACATGAAGAAGGACGGTGTGGACCTGCTTACGTGCAGGTCGCCCCACCTTCTTCCTCTCACGCGTGAACTGTTAGTCTCGGGCAATTCGGTGGTGTGCCATTCCAGGTATACTGTGGCGAAGTGCAAAGAACTCGCGCCTGCGAACATTCGGCTGGGTCACATAAAGCACTTGTGGCATTCTGCTCCGACCTCGCCTGAGGCCCGCACCCGGCTTCTCGCAAGCTGGAATATCCCGGATGATGCGATTCTTGCGGTGTCTTTGGGCTTCGTCGCCCCGACGAAATTGAATCACCTTGTTTGCGAGGCGGTGCGACGTCATAACCGGCGAAGTTCTCGGAAGGTATGCTACGTGATGGTTGGCGAAGGGGATTACGTTCGTGACTCACTCGATGAGTTCATCCGGATAACGGGTTTTGTTGCCTCTCGCGAGTTTGCCGACTGGGCGGCAGCGAGCGACATCGTAATTAATCTCCGTCATCCGACAATGGGCGAAACCTCCGGCGCGACGCTTCACGCTCTCGGGGCCGGGAAGCCGTGCGTGGTTACGGACGAGGCTTGGTTCAGCGAACTCGAGGATGACATTGTCATCAAAATCCGGCCTGTTGACGGTGATGGTGTTGTGTCGGGAGTGGAAGAGGTGCTCAGGCACTTTGTCGAAATGCCGGAGGCGTTCCGTAGCATGGGTGCTCGTGCCAAGAAGATTTTGGAGCGGGACTATAGCGTGGACGCAGCCTCTCTGGCTATTGCCAAGTTTGTGATAGATGGCAAGACGGTTGTATCGCGTTGAGCCGATGTTCATGTCTGGCTCACGTTGACGTGCTTTGGCTCCGGCGCCGCAGGGTTCCGAGGCCAGCGCGTTCTGTCAATATTGGCTGCGACCCTCCACTTTGGCCAGGCGCGATTCGAGCTGGCGGAGGGTCTCCGTGAACTGCGCCTTCTGCGACTCCAACTGCGACTGTAACTCGGCCTTCTGCGACGCGATCAGCCGCTGCTGAGTCTGCACCTGGTTTAACAATATTGCATAGACCTTGTCGTAGTATACCGAGTCGATTTGCCCGTCCTGACCGTGGCCTACCAGCTCCGGTGCGACCTCCTGCACATCCTCGGCGATCAGACCGTAGTGTTCGGGGCTGTCCGGTCCGAGCGCTCTGTAACGGAAGCGCACCGGGCGGAGACCCATTACTAGTTCCGTGGTGTCACCTATGTCGCGTATGTCCTGCTTGAAACGCCTGGAGGAGGAGGCAGTGAAGAGCTGGCCAGAGGGAGTGGCGTACACTTGAGTGCCCGTGCCACTGGCCCCGTAGATGCCGGCGATGTACGTAGACGTCTGGGTACCTTGAGTCCCGATGCGGATGACCCCCGAATCGGCGCCCGCCCCGGTGTTGCCGATGGCGATGTTATTACTGCCCGTGGTCAGCATATTTCCGCCTCCGTAGCCTATCCCGATATTCTCCGTTCCGGTAATAGTGCTCTCCAGAGCCGCAACGCCGAGTGCGACGTTGTAACTGCCGGTCGTATTGGCTTCCAGCGCGTCGGTGCCGATCGCTGTGTTCCATCCTCCCGTCGTAGTGACTGCCAGCGCAAGATACCCTACGGCCGTATTACTGATTTGAGAGGCTGAACTTGCCGCCTTATAACCAACCGCTGTGTTATAGGCGCTGTTTCCGGTACTTAGAGCTTGATATCCGACCGCTGTGTTGGAATTGCCGATGGTATTATTCTCCAGCGCGAAGGCGCCATTTGCCGTGTTATAGGTTCCCGTAGTATCGTAGTAAAGCGCATCGGCGCCAGTGGCCGTGTTGCCGTTCCCGGTGGTGTTGCTCAGCAGGGCGGAGTTACCGTTGGCTGTGTTGCTCGTCCCAGTGGTGTTGTTCTGTAGCGCGGAGTTGCCCGTGGCCGTGTTGTTCACCGAGACATTGTCTTGCAGCGCTCCGATTCCCAGCATCGTATTACCGTTGACGTCGCCGATCGCAGCGTAGTAGCCGTTCACGTCGATGAACAAGTTAGTTGCGTCCGTCACGTAGACGTTGAGCGCTCCGCCCGTCCCTAACGGCACGATGGCTGCGTTGTTGATCCCATACGCGGAAACTCCGTTGGCGGAACTGAAGACCGTCCCCTGATAGTCGTTGAGCGTGGACACCACCGGCTGGGCTTGGCCCGCCGGCCAGAGGCTCAACCACTGCACGCGTGTCCCCGCGTTGGGCCATATCGTCACGTTTAGTGATACCGCCAGCGCCGTGCTCGGCAGGCTGCAATAGCCCGCCGTCACTCCCGCCACCGGCAGCGTCCGGGTTGAGCCAGCCGACAGCGGGGGTGAACCATACGCGCCTGTGAAGGTGGAGTCGAAGCCCCGCGTGTCCATCATCCGGCACGGAGTGACGCCCACGAATACCAGAGGCGGGGTCTGTTCACTGGCGATAGCTTCAGGCGAGACATCCTCGGGCTGCGCCCGGGCGGCCCGCTTCATGATGGCGGACTCTTTCGCGGTAGGCTGCCAGTACGGAGGCGCCGTCCAGTTTTTGGGCGGGATGGCTTGGTTTTGAGCTGCCGAACCGGATACTACAACGCAGCTAATGAGCGGAAGGAAGGCGAGTCGGGAATGATGAGCGTGAAGCAACATGTATGTGCTCCTGTTTGGGATCAGCCAGGGTCACCGGCCAGTTTATGGCTGACCGGGATATGGAATGGAGCCGCAGGTCCGGTCAGAACCTCCTACATAGTGCCCTAGCTAAGATAGTGCCCCCGCTAGCCCGGAGTTCTCACGGCAGTTTGGCAGTGGAGGCCGGATGAATCAGCATTTCGACCCACAGCCACGCGCCGGACTCTCCCTCGTCGAACCACCGGACTCCTTCCTGTACCAGCGTCAACTGGGCGCGGCACAGCCCTTTGGCTTCGGGGGTCGCCATACGCACCGGAAAGGTGGCCACATCCCCGGACCGAACGTCGAACGGAAGTCGCGTTCTCATTCCGTCATACACGAGCATCCGTCCCTGTTCGTCAGTCCAGTGGTAGGCAATGTGGACAGGGTGCGGATAGTTGCTGGATAGGGTTTCGCCGCCGCGATTCTCCAACGCCAGCATGGCTTCGAATTCCTGGCCGGACGCCAATTCGGAGGGCCAGTTGGCGACTACGATCGAGCACTGGACACGGGACAAATCCACTCCCGCCTCTGCGGCGTGCGGCTCGGTCGTGGTCCTCGCGCTGTCGTAAGCAAACAGCGCCATGCCTCTGCGCGACGGAAGGTAATCGAGCATCTTCAGGCTGTGCTGCTGCTGATACCGATAGAGGTGCGCCGAATCCCGGTGTGCGTCATGAAACAGGATCAGACGGGGCCGGACGATCTGAAGAAATTGAGTCACTATCCGGCCGCGATTCTGGCTACCCACGGGAGAATCGATGAAGAGCAGATCGGGCTCAGGTGCGGCATCGCGCAACGCGGCGCGCAACGGCGCTTCCTCAAACTCCGGCGGCTCCGTCAGAAACGGGACATGGAACACTTTGCAGCCTGCGTCTCGCGCGCGATCCAACCAAGGCCCAGGGTTGGCTTCAATCGAGACCGTTTCAACACGCAGGCGCCGGAAACAGATCGACGTCTCGCCGGCTCCGGCCTCCAAGGCGGTCTGAATGCGCTCGCGCCTTACTAAATCCGCCAGATAGTTGTACTCGCAGCCTTCAAGATACGCACCGCCACAGCGCAATCCGTTCCACAACGTGTCGCTATTGGGAAGCGAGTATTCCAGCGACAGCATCGCATTCGGGTCCGCCAGGTAGCTCTCCTGACTTCTGAAATCCCGCTGCCAGCCATTGTCCGAAAGGTACAGTAGTTCCGATCGCAACCGGTCGAAGACGACGAGGGGAAAATTGTCCCGCGGAGGGCTATCCAACTGACGGCTCATCGAAGCCTGCAGCCGGGTAAATTCGTGAAAGACGGAGCCGACACCGATTGTACTGCGCTCGCACAGCAGGCTCGCCACTTCCAACGGAATCGAACACAGCGCACGGTCAACGTCCTGGATCCCGGCGAAATGCACTAGTGTAGTGCGGCGGAAGTAGTAACCGATAACCACAACGCAGCGTCTCTATAATCAGGAGACGAGCGCATGCGTGTTGCACCCCCAGTTGAATTGACCGAAGACCAAGAGCGCGCCTTGC
>Ga0181520_10013817_pt1 | contig 10106 bp, 5 predicted proteins | sample PEATcosm2014_Bin_29_FD_132451 | JGI IMG/M metagenome (GOLD analysis project Ga0181520, IMG submission 132451) | Peatland microbial communities from MTU Mesocosm Facility, Houghton, MI, USA - PEATcosm2014_Bin02_30_metaG | ecosystem: Environmental > Terrestrial > Soil > Wetlands > Peat | place... | reverse complement strand
GCGGGCGCTGCTGATTCATCCGCTGGAGAATCCTCCGCAGTTGGTGGGCACCTCGCGCCACATCGCGGGGGCGTACTCGATTCAGCACGTGGAGTGGGACCCAGCGCGAAGCAGCTTGCAGGGCATGTCGGAAACTGTGTCGGGGGATGACTACACCTTGTGGATCTACGTTCCGAAAGGCACGAGCGTTGCGCAAGTCCGGGCGAGGACGAAAGGCGGCGCGGCGATACCGGTGCGGCACGAGCTGAGCGGGAATTCGCTGCGAATGACGTTTACCGGCCAGGCGGAACCCGTGCAGTGGGAAGCCGGATTCCAAGCCAGCGCCCCAAAGTAAGGAGGGCACACGAAGCTGAACCAAGCCGTGGTCGCCGAGCAGAAAATCGGCGCGCACATCGGCTGACCACAAGCGGGAAAAGTGCGGTAGAATCTCCCCTCAGGTCGAAATCCGTTACGAATGCCTCGCGAGGTGGCAATGAGATCCCACAAGACGCTGATCTTTCTCATTCTGGCGCTGAGTTTGGTCTTCTCCGTTCCGGCTTGGGCGCAGGACCCGAGCCAGAGCCCGGACCAGAGCCAGAGCCAGGACCAAAGCAAGCCCTTTACCGAGCAACAGGTGCTTGACATGGTGAAAGCCGGCATCGGAGGCGACGCGGGGGCGAAGCTCATCGCGTCGCGCGGGCTCGCTTTCATTCCCTCCAAGGCGTTCCTCCTCCGCCTCAAGGCCTCCGGTGCGAAGGGGCCCTTTCTGAAGGCGCTGAGTGCTAACAAGCCTCTCAGCGAAAAGCAGGTGAATGACTTGGTGCAGGCCGGACTGGGCGACGATTCCGGCGCGAAAATCGTCACACAGCGGGGACTTGATTTCGCGCCCACGGAGGAATATGTCGGGACCCTCAAGACGGCTGGCGCCAAGGACCCCTTTCTGAAGGCAGTGCGCGATAAGATGCCGGTCAACCAGGTTCAGATTGTCGCCGAGCTCGCCGCGGAAGCGCCCACCCAACGAATCACGACGTTGGTCAAAGTTCGCGGTGTCGACTTCAACGTGAAGGACGATTATCTCCAGCAGGTGCGCGCCGCGGGCGGTGACGATGCCCTAGTGGCCGCGGTGAAGGGCGCCACCGTTCTGTTGCCCGACTCGCCCAACGCTGCGGCCCAGGCGAAACAAGTCCAGGTGCGGCAAGACGTGGCGCACGGAGCGGAACTCAAATTGAAAGGGCAATATCCCGATGCGGAGAAGGATTTTCGCGCGGCGATTGCGTCGGGGCCGCCCAATGCCGACGTTTACCTCGCCCTGGCCATGGTGCTCGGCCGGCAACAGAAGTGGGATGACGATGTGACGGCCGCCCGCCAAGCCTTGAAGTTGGATCCCAATAATGCCATCTCGCACAACGTGCTCGGCCTGGCCCTGGCCGGCAAGAGCGATTGGGACGGCGCCATCGCGGAAGATCGCGAGGCGTTGCGCCTGAATGCGAAGGATGACTACGCGCACGCCTACCTGGGCGCATCGCTCGGCGGCAAGAAGGATTGGGACGGTGAAATCGCGGAAGAGAAAAAGGCGCTCGACCTGAACCCTCAAAACGCCTTTGCCCGCGCCAACCTGGCCTCGGCGCTCGCGAGCAAGGGGGATTGGGACGGCGCCATCACCGAGTCCCGCAAGGCGATCGAACTGGATCCCAATAGCGACACGGCGCACGCCAATCTGGCCACGGCGCTCAGTAACAAGGGCGACGTGGACGGCGCCATTACCGAATACCGCAAGGTGCTGAGCCTGAACCCGAACAGTGCCGTGGGGCATGCGAGCCTGGGCGAGGCATTGGCGAAGAAGGGTGATGTGGCCGGCGCCACCAAGGAATACCGCGAGGTGTTGCGCCTGAACCCCAATGACGATCGGGTGCACGTCAGCCTCGGCGATGCGCTCAGAAACAATGGCGACTGGGACGGCGCCATCGCCGAGTATCACACCGCGGCGCAGTTGAATCCCAATAATGACTTGGCCCACACCGGTCTCGGCCTCGCGCTCGCCGGCAAGGGCGACTACGATGGAACGATCACGGAGGAACGCCAAGCCCTGACCCTGAATCCCAATAATGCCGCGGCCCATGCCTGCCTCGCCGACGCGCTCGAGCAGAAAGGCGACAGGGGGGGCGCTCTACAGGAATACCGCGCCGCCGCCCAGCTCGACCCCAAAAACGTGATCTATAAGCAGAATTGCGAACGCCTGATGCATTAAGAGCGTGTTCAGTATGACGCGAGTTGCGCAGCTTTAGAGTGCGGCAGCTTGCTGCCGCTTTCCCGTGGCCAGCTTGCTGGTGGGCACTGGTGCTCTCGCCTAAACTTCCCGCGAGCAAGCTCGCTCAGAGGAAAGCGGCAGCAAGCTGCCGCACTCTAAAGCTGCGCAGGTGCCAACAGGCAAGCGCTTTCCCGCCGCCCTGGCTCTTACGGTTTTTCCCACCGCCCCGATTCCGCCGACCGGAAGATGGCGTCGATGACGGACATGTTCTTGATGGCGTTCTCGACGGATACGGGAACGTCGCCGCCCTCGCGAATTGCCCGCGAGAACACGTCGCCTTGAATCGTGTATTGGTCCACGGTTGCGAACTCCTCGGTTTTAATGCCCGAGCCGAAGAAGTCACGGCCGTCGTCAATGAAAATTCGGCAAGGCCTGTCTTTCGGGGCATTGAAGGGAATCTCCACTTCGATGCGTCCGGTGGTGCCGAAAAACTGCATGCGCTGGTAGGGCACGAGCTGGGTGCTGCAAGTAAAGACGGCGTGTCCCGAGGGAAAATCGAGGATCGCGGAAGTCAGCCGGTCGATCTTCATTTCGGGATCGCGCTCGATCAGGCCCATCACGCGCACGGGTTCCTCGCGGTAGACAAAGCGCGAGGTCGTGATGGGGTAGCAGCCAATGTCCATTAAGCCGCCGCCGCCCCACTCGGCGACGTTGCGGATGTTGTCGGGATCGCGATTGAAGTAGCTGAAGAAGCCCACGACGGAGCGCAGTGCGCCGATCTGGCCGGAATCGATGATCTCCCGCGTCCGCAGCCACTGCGGGTGCGTGCGCACCATGAAGGCCTCACCCACCTTGACGCCGGCGCGGTCGCGAGCCGCCAGAAGCGGCTTGGCCTCTTCCGCCGTCAGGCTCACCGGCTTCTCGCAGAGAACGTGCTTGCCCGCTTCAATCGCCTTGAGGGTCCACGGAATGTGAAGCTGGTTCGGAAGCGGGTTGTAAATGGCCTCAATCTCCGGGTCAAGCAAGAGCTGTTCGTACGATCCATAGGCCTTGTTGATGCCGAGTTCATTGGCAACGGCCTGGGCTCTGCCCAAGTCGCGCGAGGCGATGGCCGATACCTCGGACCAGTCTCCTTGCTGCATCGCTGGTATCACCTTTTGCGTCGCAATCAGAGCCGCACCCAGAACTCCCCAACGCACTTTTTTCGGCATCGTATGGTCTCCTTTTCGAGGGATGGATTCTATCGCGAACACCCTGCAACAATCCATTCCTTCTGGAAGAAAGAGGGAGTTCACCACGGAGACACGGAGGTCACGGAGAGAAGCACTCCGGTGCGTGTCCTTAAAGATTACGATTCACGAGATTGTTGACTTGCTCTTCTGTGTCTTCTCTCTGTGCTCTCTGTGCCTCTGTGGTGAAGCTTTTGTTCTTTGCCATTTTGAATGACAACAAGGAAGGAGTTCACCACAGAGACACGGAGGTTACGGAGAAAAGTCAAGAATACCAGGTAAGCATTGAAGATCATGTTAGTATTGCCGGCTCATGAGGGAACTTCGATGAAATGGACACGCCTTGCTGTCGCCACCTTAGTTGCGGCAGGGCTCTGCGGCATCGGACTGGCCATCAGCCAGCAATCCGCCGATCGAAACCAATACACGTTAGTTTGGGCCGACGAGTTCAACGGCCCCAACGGTTCCGCGCCCGACCCCGCCAAGTGGACCTATGACCTCGGCGGCAACGGCTGGGGGAACGACGAGCTCGAGACTTACACGAATCGCATGCAAAACGCGCACATCGAGGATGGCAACCTGGTGATCCAAGCCGCGAAGGAACAGTTCACCGCTCCCGATGGAGTCGCGCACTCCTACACGTCGGCGCGACTGAAAACGCTGGGCCGGTTCGAGCAGGCTTACGGCCGCATGGAAGCCAGAATCAAGATCCCCTCCGGCCAGGGCATGTGGCCCGCGTTCTGGATGTTGGGCGCCAATGCCGCCACCGTGGGCTGGCCGCAATGCGGCGAAATTGACATCATGGAGAACATCGGCCGCGAGCCGTCGATTGTGCACGGGACCGTGCACGGTCCCGGGTATTCGGGCATGCACGGCATTTCCGCCCTCTACACGCTGCCTGATGCCCGGCGCTTTGCCGACGACTTTCACGTTTTCAAAGTCGAGTGGGAGCCGGACGCGCTGCGCTTTTACGCTGATGACCATCTCTACCAGACCATCACCAAGGCCGATTTGCCCGGCGGCGCCGCGTGGGTTTTCGATCACCCGTTCTACATCATCTTGAACCTCGCCGTCGGAGGCAACTGGCCGGGCAACCCCGATGCGTCAACCGTTTTTCCCCAAGCCATGCGGGTGGATTACGTGCGAGTCTACAAGTTAATGTAATTCACTATTGTTTAAATTAGCGGGGGCGCCTGATTGTGGATTGGGCTTCGCCCCCTGCTTTACGAAAAGGCTCTGCCTTTTCATCTGAATTGGGCGCTGATATGCTTTTTCGAGCCGCGTGGAAGGCATCGCCTTTCACGCGGCTCGAACGAGGTTGCGGAGAACCTTTGGTAACGGAAAGGCGCAGCCTTTCCGCAGAGCAAGCGGCGAAGCCGCAGGTACTCAACTGATGGCCAGATCGTATTTTGGACACGCGTGGGTGTAATTCTCCCGCAGCGGCAATGTCGCAAATCGCACGAGTAACCGTAGCGCGGGCGTCCCGCCCGCTGTCGCGGGAGCGTCCCACTCCCGCCGTGCGAAGCCGCCGTTCGCAACAGTGATCCCAGAAAGAGACGACACGAAGCTGCGGTCTGACGACCCGCTGGCGCGGGCAGGATGCCCACGCCCCAGCGGACGGGACGTCCGCGCTACGTACTCCCACTGTCCGCCTTCACGATTACCTTTACGCGGACCTTCCACAGGCGTATATTGCCCCGTTCTGCCGAATGGTTTTCTGGTAGAGCATAAGGTACGGTACGAACCCCTTGCGACTTCTTCTGGTTTTGCCATTGTGCACGGTCCTGATTGTCATATCCTGCGGCGGGGGACAAACAGTGACCACGACGCCTCCACCGACCCCGATTTCCATTTCCCTTTCGGCCAGTTCGGTGACGGTGGGACAGGATGGAACTCCCGGGTCGGTTCTGGTCCACGTAAACCGCCCCGACGGAGACACAGCGGAGGTGACAGTAACCGCGAGTTCGGTTCCCACGGGAGTAACCGCGCAAATCGACTCGCCGGGGAGCGGCTTCGTTGGCACTGTATCGTTTGCTCCCCAGGCGTCGGCCGCTCCCGCCGCCGGCAGCTACTCCGTCACGATCGCCGCGACGGATGGCACCACCAATGCCAGCGCCAGCCTGACTCTCGTGATCGCTGTCGTGGACACGGTTCAATCCACGGTCAACACCAGCGTGGGAGAAGGAGGGCTGCTTCAGACTTTCATGTCCACTTCCTTTCAGCCGGCCGAGTGGGACTATCAGTTTTTTACCAGCAATCCTGAGCCCGCCACGACGACCACGCTGAACAACCTGAACTCGCAGCACATCCGCTTGCAGCCGGTTTCGCAGGGCACTCCGGAATCGACCCAGAACACTTGGGATTTCAGCACGCTGGACGCGATTTTGAATCCGGTGATCAGCGTGGCCGACAACAGCCCGGAGCTTCAACTCGCCGTAGGGCCCTTATGGATGGACGACCCGAGCACCGGCGATCTTGAGCAAAGCCACTACCAGGATTTTGCCAACTACGCTGCGAACGTCGTGGAGTACTACAACACCAGCACCGGGTTTACCGACGCCAATAACATGAACCACGTTCGCTCGGCGACTGCCGTCACGCCGGTCACTTGGTGGGGTGTCTTCAACGAGCCCAATGGCAATGGGCTGACTGCGGCTCAGTATTTGAGCCTCTATAACACCGTGGTGCCGGCGATGCAGGCGGCGCAATCAACGGTGCCCATCAAGTTTGTGGCGGTGGAGCTCTCCGACTACTGTTGCGGCGGGCAGGGCGACCCGCGGAATTACCTGCCCACGTTCGTCTCCGGCGTGACTGCGCAAGTGGATGCCGTCGCCACCCATTTCTACTCCTCCTGCAACCAGTCGGATTTGGACACGAGGGTTTTCAACACCATTCCCAATTTCGTTTCCGACGTTGAATACATCGCCTCCGAACTCAAGACCAACGCGGCTCTCGCCAAGGTTCCGGTGTGGGTGACGGAGAACAACGTTAACGCCGACTACGCGAACTCCAGCGGCTATAGCACCTGCAATCCCAGCCAGAAGATTGTCACCGATCAGCGTGGAACCAGCGCGTTCTTTGCCGCGTGGCGTCCCTACGTTTTCTCGCAGCTCGCGCAGGCGGGCGCCCAGTCGCTTTACCACTGGGATTTCGATGCCGACGCGCAGTTCGGCGAAACCGACTTCAGCGGCGGCGCCACCTACCTCAGCTACTGGGTGGATTACTGGCTGCAGCGATATTTCCCGACCTGTCCGTCCGGCGCGCCCTGTCCGACCGGCATACCGCCAAAGATATTGAATCTGACCACCACGGAATCCTCAACGGTCGAGACACTCGCCACCGAGGGTCCGGGAAACTCCACGGTGGTCATGCTGGCAAACCACGCGGTGCTGAATCCGGCGACGGATGAGAATGGTCCGGGCGCGCCCCGCACGGTGATTGTGGATGTGTCCGCTCTCGGCACTTTCAGTTCCGCGACGCAGTTGACCATCGACGCCAGCACGAGCGCCGCGCAAGGCCCCTCCGCCACGCCCATCACGCCCGCGCCGCGAATGACGGTGACCCTGAATGGCTATGGCGTGACGTTCCTTGAGCTCACGCCGTGAGCCCTGGGAGCGCGGGCATCCTGCCCGCACATGCGTTAACGCCGGGGAGGGGCCAAGGGTGCCCCAATTAGCGGGAGATTGCGCCGTTTGTGCGGGCTCCGCCCGCTGCTCTGCGGAAAGGCTCCGCCTTTCCGGCCCAGCGCAGGTATTTTCTCCTCCTCCCCGCCGCGTGAAGGCATTGCCTTCCAGACGGCACGGAGGAGATCTATGGAAGGCTTCCCGCCACGGAAAGGCGAAGCCTTTCCCCAGAGCAAGCGGCGAAGCCGCTTGTCATCTTCAAGGTTTTGCAGTGAAGCAAATTAGTCCTGAAGGAGAGTCTTCATGCTTAAGCGTTTTGTGTCTGTCTTAGTCTTTGCATTTATCTTTCTGGCCGGCTCGCAGTGCCTCGCCAGCGAGGGCATCGCCCTCAACGAACAAGAGTATTTTTCCGGTCCCGGCTTTTCATTCCTCCTTTTTCATAACAATTATCAGGTTGGATATCAGGGCGGGTTGCAGATGATCATGAATGATGAACGCGTGTTGGATTCCGGCGACCTGTTCCTGGAGCCCAAGCACGGTCAGCCTCGACTGGAGCTTCAGGTCCTAAAACGAGAAGTGGACCGCGCCCAAGGCGTCGCCACCGTATTCGGAAGCATTCGAGGATCTGACTCCGGCTATCGGTTGATCATGAAGACCGATGGCCAGAGCATTCTTGTTACGCTCAAGCTTGACCACCCGCTCGATTGGAGCAAGGTGGAGCACGCGGGATTCAAGATCAGTCTTTACCCTGGAACGTATTACACGAAATCCTATCAGGGTGATGCCGGCAGCGGCGTATTTCCCGAGCAATACCTTGGAACCGGGATGCTTTATGGTCCGGGCAAGATGTTGAACGTGGCGGCGGAAGATCCTCTGCACAACTTTGCCATTTCCCGGCAAGACGGTGCGCTCACGCTGGCGGATACGCGTGAGGGCAGCCCGCAGGGGTGGTTCATGATCGCCGCGCCGTTTGCTCCTGGGAGCCAGGACACGGAAGTGAGTGTGACCATCACTCCGAAAATTTCTCCCAACTGGCGGCGGACTCCGGTGATCGGCGTCTCGCAGGTGGGATATCTTCCCAAGCAGCCGAAGCGCGCCATCCTGGAGCTTGACTCGCGGGATTCCTCGAGCGACTCCGTAAATCTCTACCAACTCCAGCCCTCCGGCGACCGGAAACTGGTGAAGTCGGAAGTTCCGAAGGCCTGGGGCAAGTTCCTCCGGTTCCAATATGTGACCTTTGACTTCAGCGATGTCCAGGACCCGGGTCTCTACGTTTTGGAGTTCCGTGGACAGGAAGCGGGACCTTTCCAGATTGCCGATAAGGTTTCCGCCGAAGCGTGGGAGCCGACGCTGGAGTACTTCCTGCCGGTGCAAATGTGCCATATCGCGGTGCAGGAAGGCGTGCGCACTTGGCATGGGGCGTGCCACCTCGACGACGCGCGACAGGCGCCCGCCAACCGCGTCTGGATTGACGGTTACCAGCAGGCAGAGCACGAAACGAAGTTCGCGGACAACGAACACATCCCCGGCCTCGATTGGGGCGGCTGGCACGACGCAGGCGATCATGACCTGCCGGCCGGAAGCTTCGCGCGGACCGTCCTACCGCTGGCTCTGGCGCAGGAAGAATTTCATCCCAACCTCGACGAGACCACCATTCTTCGCGCCGAGCGGGAAGTTCTGTTGCACCAGCCGGACGGCAAGCAGGACATGCTGCAACAGATTGAATATGGCGTGGAGGGCATGCTGGCCTCATACCGGATCTCCGGGCACATTTTCGCCGGGATTATTGAGAGCAGCACGCATATGTACTCGCACCTGGGCGATCCGGTGGACATCACCGACAATCGCATTTACGACCCCAAGCTGAAACCCACTGAGATGCGCGGGGAGTACTCCGGGAAACCTGATGATCGCTGGGTATTCACCAACCGCAACACGGGCCTGCAATATGATGTGGCCCAGGCATTGGCGGCCGCCAGCCGCGTTTTGCGCGGATCGAACGATACGCTTGCGGCGGAGTGCCTGCGTACCGCCGGCGAGCTGTGGCAATACGAGCAGACTCACCCGCCTGTCTTCGCGCCCAATGCCTATGTGCCTCGGAGTGACGAAGGCTTCCACGAGCAGGAACTGGAGGCCACCGCCGAGCTGCTGATCACCACCGGCGACGCGAAGTATCGCGACCGGTTGGTGGCGTTGCTCCCGGTATTGAATGGTATTTCCGGCGAACAGTTTGGATCGGGGCCGGGATGGGTGCTGGCGCGCGCGATCCCCAAACTCGAGGGGACCGATTGCCCAGCCGTTATCAAGGCTCTTGCGGAAAAATGGAAGACGGCCGCTGACCAGCGCGCGGCGACGAATCCTTGGGGCGTACACTATCCGCCGGAGGTTTCGAAGCCGGAACACACGCTGGAAGCGCGCTCGGCAATCCATTCGGGGTTCGTGTGGGGTGAAGGCTGGAACCTCCAGGAAGACGCCCTCAAGCACTACTACCTGCACAAAGCGTTTCCTGACTTGTTTGGAAAGGAAGTAGTGTTTTCCACCGTGGACTTCGTGCTGGGCGTACACCCCGGCAATAACCGCAGCTACGTTTCCGGCGTTGGGACCTCCTCTCCGATGATTGCATACGGCTTTAACCGCGCGGACTGGTCGCACATTCCCGGCGGCGTGATCTCCGGCGCATCACTGGTAAAGCCGGATTACATGGAACTGAAAGACTTTCCGTTCCTTTGGTACCAGACGGAATACGTGCTCAGCGGAGCGGCGACGTACATCTTCGATGTGCTCGCAGCACAAAAGCTCGCGGGAGAGTGAGAGTACGGGGTACGGGAAACGGGAATGATATCGTAGCGCGGACCTGTTCTGTGGGTCTGCGGCTTTTCCCTGCCGATGTGCAGTAGAACGCTGGTTCACTGCGCGAAGCGCTTTCGGAGTGCGGTAGCAGCAGCTACCGCTTTCCGCCCTTGGCCCACAGCGTACTGAGTTTTACGAAATAGCGTGACGAACTGCTTTCGTAGCGCGGGCGTCCCG
>Ga0181520_10013816_pt1 | contig 10107 bp, 9 predicted proteins | sample PEATcosm2014_Bin_29_FD_132451 | JGI IMG/M metagenome (GOLD analysis project Ga0181520, IMG submission 132451) | Peatland microbial communities from MTU Mesocosm Facility, Houghton, MI, USA - PEATcosm2014_Bin02_30_metaG | ecosystem: Environmental > Terrestrial > Soil > Wetlands > Peat | place... | reverse complement strand
GGAGCTTCAAAGCCGAGGATTGTGTTGCCTGAGTCGGCGGTGGCCACGCTGGCAACTTCCTGAGTTTGGTCGAGAGTTGAAGCGGACTCGGTGACGGCGAGTGGGACGGAATGTCCGTTGATGAGGGCGACTGTGGGGGCTTGGCCATGGGGAAACTCGACGGTGAGACGCAGACGGAAACGCGCGCCTGTGAGCTGGAGCTTGTGCTCGCCCATCTCCTCGAAGAGACGCGCACCGTCCCCCAGCATGACAGGAACGCTGGAAACCGGATACCAGACTACGTTGCCAAAACCGCGCAGTCCAGTGAAAGGAAGACTGATCTGATCCCAGTCCGAGTGCAGCGCTACATTCTCCGGCGCGCCGATAGATACCAGCCGCTGAGCGGAAAGCGCGATTACGCCGGAGTACGTCGCGTCGAGCTGGAGACTTTGGCCAGGCGCGAGCGGCTGAGGGAGCGGCACGACTACCTCGTGCAACTGGCCGGTGTGGTCGACATCGGAATTGATGGTGGCCGTCTGGAAGGCTACGTCTTTTGCGCTGACGCGAATGGTTTCCCAATTGAGCGCGGAGGAAATTTGCAGTGGAATGCGGACAAGTGGAATTTTGCCATCGTTGCGGACGGTGATCAGGGCGCGAACTGCGATCTGCTGCGCTGCCGGACTGAGGTGGACGTCGAGATCGAAAGCTGCGAAGGTGACGGCCTGGCGCTCGGCATCCTGCGGCGGGGCCAACTCGCCTGCGGTGGCGGGAGGCGCGGCAGCGGGGCCGGTTTGAGTGGTGGTTACGCCGTTCTCGTCGGTGGAGCGCGAGAAGATGACCTGGCCTTTGGAAGGATGAGTTTCCGATGCCGGTGGCGTTGCTGGTGTGGTTTGCGCTGCGCAAAGGAGAGTTGTCAGGTAAATAGCGGCGGTGATTGCCGCAGTGCGCGGGGAAAAAAGCTTCATGAGCCCAGGCCTTTCTGTTTCCTTGGTTTAGACGCACCACCTGCAACATTAGAGCCTTCGGCGCTGCGCGCGGCCAGGCGGCGCTGGCGAAAGGCTTCATAGAGAACCACCGCTCCAGCCGCGGAAACATTAAGGGAACTGACGCCGCCGGCCATGGGAATGCGCAGCAGATGGTCGCAGGTGCGGCGAACCAGCTCGTGCAACCCCGCGCCCTCGCGGCCCATCACCAGAACGCAATTGCCGGTCAAATCGAATTGGTCGTAATCGGTTTCGCCCCGCTCGTCGAGACCGATAATCCATAGATTCTGTCGCTTGAGCTCTTCGAGGGCGCGCACCAGATTGACCACGCGAGCGATGCGCAAGTGCTCGGCGGCGCCTGCGCTGGCCTTGACGGCTACCGGACTCAAGGGAGCCGAACGCCGTTCGGTCAGCACCACTCCGTCCACCCCGGCTCCGTCGGCCACGCGCAAGAGAGCGCCAAGATTCTGCGGGTCTTCAACACCATCCAGAGCCAGCAGCAGGCGAGCTGCGCCAGCGATTGTTGGCGCGAACAGATCCTCGATGGTCAGAAACTCCTGCCCGTGGACCAGGGCCACAACGCCTTGATGAGCGGGAGTCTGTGCGAGTTGCGTCAACTGCTCGCGCGTTTCCTGGCGGACGCGTACACCGGTTTCGCGACAGAGGGCGACGAGCCGCTCCAGCTTCGTATCTTCGCGCTCGCGCGCCACCATAACGTGGTCAAAACGCCGCCGTCCGGCCTTGAGCGCCTCTTCGACCGGATGCAACCCGTAAAGAACTTCCATAAAGTCTAGTGTAGAAGATCGACGAAGATGAACGTCTGTCAGGATCTACCTATGCGGCGATTTGCTGACTGGCGCAGTCATGGAAATGACTCGACTGAGACTCTTCACAGATTGAATTGCACCCCAAAACCTTCTGCCGCAAAGTATTTGATTGCCAGACACCTAGTCAATCTCAATTGGTTTTTCCGGCCACTTGAAAGTAAAAATGCTTCCAGCCTTTTCCGGAGTCATCTCGACTCCCGCAAGCGCCGCAGCGCGGGCCAAGACCGGATCGCGGCCAACAGCCAGATCGGCAGGAGTTGGAAGAACGCGCTCATCTGGCATCACGCCTACTCCTTCAAGGCTTTTGCCGTCATTCATGATCAGATCCCCAACTGTAATCTCTGACGAGTATTGAGTGACAAATCTCGGATTTAGTGAGACCGCGTGAACGAATCGTTCCGACTTCATGACTCGCCCTGAAGAGCGATCACCGAGAATAGTGCCCTTTTTCTCCAGTTGAATGACTCGCGAAAAAATCTCCGCCGCCGATGAGGAATTGCTATCAATTAGAACGATCAGCTTCCCGCCAATGGCGCTCTTGCCTCGGCCCTTTATAACAATCGGTTTCGATCCCTTTCGTCCCCTATCTACTCCGACTGTGATGTCGCGTTCGAAAAACGCACCTAAGAATGCATCCAAAGCATCCACTCTTCCGCCGAGGTTTCCCCGCAGATCAAGAACGACATTCTGGAAAGATCGCGCTTTGTGCGCCTGGTCTTCAAGGTCCTTCGGATAGACGAAGAAGCTTGGCAGTTTCCAAAAAAGTACCTTTTTCTCCACTTCAAAGAACTGCGATTGGTTGCCCTGTCCAAACATGCGGTCCCAATCCTCTTTCGTTCTGGGTACTGCAATCCACTCTAAAAAATCGCTTTTGGAAATCATCTTCTGACCCGGCGTGACTTTCGCCAGGACGGTGAGTGCTTGTTCTGGTCCCTCGGGCGAGCGCACGTTCAGATGGAATCCGGATTGAGGAAAGACCCTATAGCCATATTCGACGTTATGGATGTCTTGCCGCACAAGCGACAAGCCATTGATCGATACAATTCGATCTCCCCGCTTGAGTCCCTTGGCCTCTGCGTCGCTTCCCTGGCGAACCTGCGTTACATAGCAATCCGAGTCTCCCACAGCCTGCATCCTGAAGCCATAGTCCACGCTATACGGTCGGACCGGAGGAACAAACCCTGTGTGAGAATCGTTCAGCACACCGACAGCTGCCGCGATTTGTAGAAGTGCATCATCCTGCGTCTTTGCGACGGTGATTTTTGCTCGCGCCTCTTTGAACCTCTTATCTAGATCGACGCCATGCAACGACGGATCGTAGTAGTTCTCCTTGATATCTTTTTCGATCTGGTCGAGCATAATGAGCGCTTCAGCATTCGTAAGCGTGGCATACGCCTGTTTGTCACCAAATACGGGCTTTACGCCGGTCAATGTCAGCATTACTGCCAGAAGAACCGCTGATCTTGCTGCCGTACGGGTATTCATGACTCTTGCCGTCAACTCCTCGCTAGAATCAGTTCGAAGGTTTTGAACTCAGACAGATTTTGCCACAAATGAGATTGAATGCTACATAACTTTTCAAATGTTTATGCTGGTCGGCCCTGAGCGTCTCTTTCACCGGATGCGACCTATGAAGTACTTCCGTAAGAATTAGTGTGGAAAATCGAGGGACTGCTTTGTGGAGCGACCCACCCATGCGCTTGCCGCATAGCCGTTTAATAACTATTGCGTTTGCGATTACCGGACCGTTGAGCAGCTATACTGTTGCCCATGCACGAAGACACAATCGCGGATTGGCAGAGGCTCACCCAACTCTACGGCGAGATGGGCGATGTGGAACTGGAAGAGTTGAACGCAACCATTGGCGATCTGACCGAAGTGGCGCAACAGGTGCTCCGCGACGAGATCAAGAAGCGCGGACTGGATGAGCCGCGTGTTACCCGTGGAGCATCAGAGCCGCCAAGATATCTTGCGCCTCTCCATGAGGGTCCAGAAGACGATTCGCAAACAGAGGAAGACAACCCAGAAGGCGGCGATCTGCCGCATGAATACACCTGGAAGACACAGTTGTGCGAATGTGAGGATCGCGAAGAAGCGTGGCAAATCAGAGAAGTGCTGCGGCAAGCGGGAATTGAGAGCTGGGTTGAAGGTCCAGGGTCGCGATTCTGGGACGGCATGAGCATTCCCCGGATACTGGTTGCCGCCGATCAGTTTGAGCGAGCGCGTGAGATTGCCTCACAGCCGATTCCGCAGGCAATCGTCGAGCAATCGAAGATGCAAGTTCCGGACTTCGAACCGCCAGTATGCCCCAGCTGCGGCGCTGATGACCCGATTCTCGAAGGCGCCGATCCGGTGAATTCGTGGCGCTGCGAGAGATGCGGGCAACAGTGGACAGATACCGCGGAAGACGCTAACGATTCTCCGGCGCAGCAATAACGGAGGCTCATGAGCCCTTCAACCTCCAAGACATTCACCGCCGTGCTCGAGCCCTTGCGATCGGAGCTTCGCTGGGTGATTGCGCGGATTCCTTTCGATGTGGCCAGGGCGTGGCCTGTGCGACGGCGCTTGCGTGTGCGCGGCGACATTGAAGGCTTCGCATTTCGCACGTCGCTCTTTCCTTTCTCAAGCGGCGAAGGTCACTTTCTTCTTGTCAACAAGAAGATGCAGGCTGGGGCGAAGGCTGCGGTGGGCTCGAAGGTGCGAATTCGGCTGGAGCCGGATCTGGAAGAGCGTGCGGTAGTGATTCCGCCGGAGCTGGCACGGGAGCTGAAGGGTGACCGACGGCTTCCCAAATGGTTCGACGGGCTGAGCGACTCGATGCGCAGGGAGATTGGCAAGTGGGTGAACGATGCAAAGAGCGCCGAGGCACGGCAAAAACGCGCTGCACGGATGGCTGAAGGGCTGTTGTTGACTTTGGAAGGCGAAATTGAACCTCCGCCAGTGCTTTTGGCCGCATTTTTGCGGCAGCCGCTGGCGCGCGCGGGTTGGGAAGCGATGACGCCGACTCAGCGGCGCGGTCATTTGCTGGGCATCTTTTACTATCAAACTGTTGAATCCAGAGAAAAGCGCGCAGCTAAGGCAATCGAAGAGGCTTTACGTGTGGCCAGGAGAAACCCTCGCGCCGCGAAGTGAACGATTGAATTCGGATCTTTCGGCTGCTGAATTGCCCTTCGAAAGGTGCTTTTGCGCGGGAGTTCGTCACCCACCGAAACTTGCTGGAAAATATGGCGTCTAATTGAATGAGATGAATATAGCTGCGTCGATTCGCCCTTTCTTCGGTCAAAGCTCTTCCATAGCAGTTGACGAGCAGGTGCGGCAGGAGAGCCTTGCTGTATCGGAGGGGCTGAAACGCCAGGACGTCGGACTGCTGGATGAGCTGATCACTCGCTACCAGCACCGGCTGATGCGTTACCTGCTCTATCTGACCGGCCATCGCGAGTCGGCAGAGGACATCTTTCAAGAGGTCTGGATGCGTGTGCTGGTGAGGGGAGCGCAATTCAACGGCAAGTCGCGGTTCGACACCTGGCTGTTTGCCATCGCGCGCAACCTCGTGATCGATCAAAAGCGCAAGAAGACTATGGCCAGCCTGGACGAAATGTTTGAGAGTGGCAACGAAGACGACCGGCCGATGAGCATTGAAATTACCGACGGCGAACCAACGCCCTTTGACCGCTTTGCCAGCCTCGAAGACAGGGAGCGGATTGCGGCGGGACTGCTCAAGCTGGACATGATTTATCGCGAGGTGCTGGTGCTCCGCTTCCACGAAGAGCTGTCACTGGAAGAGATTGCCAAGGTAACGCGGGCTCCACTTTCTACCGTGAAATCAAGACTTTATCGCGGTTTGGCTGCGATTAAACCCAGGCTGTCACCGCCTGCGGTGAGGCCGATGGCGTCTTCGTCGCAACCTCCTGTGACCGAAGAGGTACTAAGAACGGTATGAAACCAGGCGAAGGCACCGATGCTGATCGCGAGCTGATTTCGGCTGTTGCCGGAACAGATGCTGATCGCGAACGTGCCGTGGCCTGGCGCACACGCCGCGTGGTATGCGCCTCGCAGGGCGTGATGCAGGAACAGAAGGCCGGGCGCAAGCGCATCCGCGCCGTAGCGCTGGCAGCGACGTTAGTGGTGGTTCTTGTGCTTGGCCCGTTGGTCTGGTGGGCTGGGGATATCCTCATTGAGGAAGAGAAACTGAATGGGCTCACGAGCCAGTTGAGCGTACTGATCTTCTTCTTCTGCGCCGCGATACTGGCTGCGGCTGTGCTGGCCGGCTGGGCGCGGCGCAAACCTTGAATTTAAGATTCCCGCTATCAGCGCAACTTACCGAATCGTGTTACCGTCCTCTAATATAGGAGTCGACAATTCTTCAGTCTCCTGATATGTCCTCGGGGGAGAGTTTGACTATGCGCAACCCGGAATCCATTACCGTGAACGAAGATACACGCCTTATTCCGGTGTGGTCGATTGTTGCGGCTGTAGCAGCCTTTGTGCTGGTGGAGTACTACTTCTGGATGGTTTTGCCAACCCAGCAGAATCATCATCCGCCCCTCGGTTTTCACATTTACTTCAGCCTTTCCTGGGGCGTGCTGGCCGCGCTCTACTTCCTGATGGTCGGTTACGTCAGCCGGGACGCGCCGCGGCGGGCGATGAGCACGCGCTTCTGGATCGCTATCTGCTTCGTGATGCCGGGCGGCATCGGCGCCGTGCTTTACTTCCTGCTGCGTCAACCAGAGGTTTCGCGGTGTCCGGCCTGTTCCACGCACGTGCAGAGTGATTTTCATTTTTGTCCGCAGTGCAATTATCAGCTTGCCGCCAATTGCGGACATTGCTTCCGAACGGTGCGCACGACCGACCAATTCTGCACACGGTGCGGCCATGAGCTTGCCACCGACCACATGCCGGCCCGATTGCGCGTGATGGGCGAGTAAGCCGCGTCCTTCCAAAACAGCCTGCATACGAAGGTAGTGGGCCAGTTTGAAGGGTACGGGCTTCAGCCCGTACATAAATCCAGTTAAATCAAATGGGGCTTTAGCCCCTGAGGGGAAGCTCATTCAGACAAACCCACTACCAGTCTGAAGACCCCATGCTCGATATACCCATCAGCGGTGTAAACTTCTTCTTCGCGCTCAAGCTGCGGTTTCAGCTTCGCGAACAGGAAAAACACCATGCGCAAATTCTCGTTTGTTCTCGCCCTCACTTTCGCCCTCGCGCCGTTTTGCTCCGCCCAAACCACGCAGCCCGCTGCCGCCAAGCGCCCCATGACCTTTGAGGACATGATGCGGATGAAGCGGCTGGGCGATACCGCTGTCTCGGCAGACGGCAAGTGGCTGGCGTATTCCGTTACGACAGTCAACCTGGACAAAAACACCAAGACCGCGGAGCTCTGGTTGCAGGCGATTGCCGGCGGCGAACCGTTCAAGCTGGCTATGGCGCAGCCAGGAGATTCAGGCGTTCAGTTTGCCCCTGACGGGCGCTCCGTGCTCTTTTTTTCTGCTCGAAGCGGTTCTCAACAGGTCTGGCTGGCGGATTTCGATGGCGCGACAGGCGCGACGACCAACGCGAAGAAGCTGACAAACATTGCGACCGAAGCTGGCGACGCCATCTGGTCGCCCGACGGGAACTCCATTCTCTTTACTTCAGCGGTTTTTCCAGATTGCCCGGCGATCACGCCAACCGACAATGGGGTCGGCGACGAGTGCAACTCCGATCATGATGAAGCTCTGGCCATGAGCAAGGTGAAGGCGCAGATCTTCACTCACCTGCTCTATCGCCATTGGGACCACTTCACCGGGGCCAAACGCACGCATCTCTTTTTGGCGACTGTCGCGACAGGCGCACTGCGCGACCTGACACCGAATGACCCGCGCGACGTTCCTCCGTTTTCGCTCGAAGGCGGCGGCTGCGGTTGCGCCTTTGCGCCCGACTCGAAGGAACTGGCCTTTACCGAGAACCTCGACGCGGAGCCGGCTATAAGCACTAATACCGACATCTTCACGCTCGATTTGACCAATCCGTCAGCCGAGCCGGTGAAGGTGAGCACCGCGCTCGGCGGCGACTTCAACCCCGCCTACTCGCCTGACGGAAAGTATTTGGCGTGGCGTTCGCAGGCGCGTGCCGGGTATGAGAGCGATAAGTTCCGCCTGATGATTTACGACCGCGCAGCGAAGACGGTCAAGGATTTGCTGCCTAAATATGACAATTGGGTCGAGGAATTTGCATGGGGACTCGGCTCTCAATCTATTTATTTCACGAGTACAAATCATGGCAGAGTTGATGTATTTCTCGCAGGCTTAGAGCCAGGATTATCAATCATGGTTGCACGCGGCGGTTCGTTCGGAGACCTGAAGCTGATTCCCGTCAAACTAAACCGCCCAACCACGGAAATACCCGACAGCTTAATCGCCACGATGAATACGGTTGATCAACCTTCAGAAGTCGTTGGAATCAGCATCGGCGACACAATACATGAAGCAGAAGATCAGCCTGCAATCATGGAGTATGATTCCTCAATCTTCCCGATCACACATCTGAACGATGTGCTGCTTTCCCGGCTTGACCTGCCGGAGCAACCCTGCCGTGGAATCTGCCCACCGCCCAGCAAGGCAGACGCGCAAAAGACAAATCACGACCGCGAACGCATGGAACAGTTCTGGTTCACAGCCAAGGACGGAGCCAAGCTGCAAGGCTTCCTCATTCGTCCTCCGGCGTTTGATCCGGCGAAGAAATATCCCGTCAAGTTCCTCATCCACGGCGGGCCGCAGGGCGCATGGGGCGATGACTGGAGCTACCGCTGGAACCCTGAACTCTTTGCCGCCAACGGCTACGTGGTCATCATGATCAACATGCGCGGCTCGACCGGATACGGGCAGACCATCGTGGATGGCGTGAACGGCGACTGGGGCGGCAAGCCCTTTACCGACCTGATGGAAGGCCTGGACTACGCCGAGCAGCACTATCCCTTCATCGACAAAAACCGCGAGTGCGCGCTGGGAGCGAGCTACGGCGGCTACATGGCTAACTGGGTGGAGGGCCACACCAACCGCTTCAAGTGCATCGTCTCGCACGACGGCATGTTCAACGCCGAATCTGCATTCGGCACAACGGAAGAGGACTGGTTCAACATCTGGGAGTTTCGTGGCCATCCGTGGGATTATTACGGCAAGCCTGACGCGGAGAATCCCTTCCGCAAGTGGTCGCCCTCGCTCGCCGCGAAGAACTTCCATACTCCCATGCTTGTCGTCCACGGCCAGCTCGACTACCGGCTCGACGTGAGCGAAGGATTCCAGATCTTCGACACTCTGCAACTGCTCAAGGTACCGAGTAAGATGCTCTATTTCCCCGACGAGGGCCACTGGGTTCTGAAGCCGCAGAACGCGCGGTTGTGGTACAAGACGGTGAATGACTGGGTTGACGAGTGGACGAAGACCAGCCACTAGCTATTAGCTTTTAGCTGTTAGCTTGTCCTTCAGTAGACCAACTGGGTGCCCCATCCTTGCGGCGTCTTTGCTTCTGTCGCAAGGGTGGGATGCCTCGAACATCAATTTGGCTCGTTCGTCTATACCAAGCGTCTTCAGTCTCAGCAGGAAGCGCTAGAGGCTGGAAGCTAGAGGCTGGAAGCTGTCTTTTCAACGCAAATCCGCGAAGCCCCGCGCCTTCCTGAACGAGGCCGGACTCTACAACTACGGCGTGTATTCGCTTGGCCGGCAGATGCGCACGGAGGCCGATTTGCGGCGGCTGATGCAGCGGCGCGTGGAGCCGGGCGAACGGGGCGAGGCTGCGATTGCCGCGGTTCTGGCCCGGCTCCGCGAGCACGGTTACCTGGACGATGCCGCCTTTGCCGAGACCTACGCAAGACTGCGCCAGCAGAATGAAAAACTCGGCGTGAGGCGCGTTCGACAGGACTTGCAGCAAAAGGGTGTAGACACCAAGCTGATTGCCGACACACTCGAAGCCCGCTACGTCGAGACCAATGAAGAGACATTGGCTCGCGAACACCTGGAGCGCAAGCGCATTCGCAAGCCGGAAAACGAAAAAGAGACTGCGCGGGTGATGCGCCGGCTGGTTGCGGCTGGATTTTCGACCGGCGTGATCTACAAGATTCTTCGCCAGTGGGACGTGCCCGACGAAGCCCTGGCCGCGCTGGACAATCTGGCAGACGAGCCGCACGACGACTAGCAGAGCACGCAATGGGCCAGATACGCCTGGAAGACCCAAAGTGCGATATGCTGAATATGCGCGCCCGTAGCTCAGCTGGATAGAGCGAACGCCTCCGGAGCGTTAGGTCGGGAGTTCGAATCTCTCCGGGCGCACCATACTTATCG
>Ga0181520_10013814_pt1 | contig 10107 bp, 9 predicted proteins | sample PEATcosm2014_Bin_29_FD_132451 | JGI IMG/M metagenome (GOLD analysis project Ga0181520, IMG submission 132451) | Peatland microbial communities from MTU Mesocosm Facility, Houghton, MI, USA - PEATcosm2014_Bin02_30_metaG | ecosystem: Environmental > Terrestrial > Soil > Wetlands > Peat | place... | reverse complement strand
TAATCCCGGGAAAAATGAATATGCAGTTACGGGGCAGCGTACCAGGAAAAGAAGCCAATGGGATGAACCGAATACTGACCCCGGATTGGTTCAGACAATTTCTCCCGCACCACAATGGAATCGTAATTTATTCAACGGTTTTGCTCAAGTAATAGTGCAGTCAACAAAGCAGCCGGGTGAGCTGATACTTAAGGCTTCTGCCCATGGATTACAGCAGGCGGAAATTAAAATTAAAACTCAACCGGTCAATTTGCCTTCAGCAGTCCCTGTAGAATAAATTTTTCCGGTGAAATTTTATTTTACGCTGTTGTGAATCTAAATTTACGACCTTGGGGGCTGTTCTTCAGCCCCCTTGTTTTATTTTTTGCCGGTTAGTAGTGAAAAATTATATAATTTATTCTTAAAGATAATTACGAACTATTGTTTCATCCGAATTTCAATTTACTTAATAATATATTTAAATTTAGCTGATGAAAAAAGTTTTATTTATAACATATTACTGGCCTCCTTCGGTAAAGGCATCTCTTCATTGGCCCCTTAAAATGATAAAATTTCTTCCTGAATTCGGGTGGCAGCCATCTGTACTTACAGTTGAAGAAGACACTTTTTCAAGCAAAGATGACAGCCTGCTGAATGGTATTGATAAAAGTGTGGAAGTAATAAAAGCAAATTCCTTTGAACCTTTTAATATATATAAAAAGTTTACGGGTAGGAAAAAAGACGAACAGCTTGTTGCTTCCGAAACAATTTCTACAGTAAATAAAAGCATAACACACCGTATATCAATTTGGATTAGGATGAATTTGTTTATTCCGGATGCAAGAGTTGGTTGGTATTACCCTTCTGTTAAAAAAGGTTCCGGATACTTGGACAAAGGAAATATTAATGCCATTATATCAATAGGTCCACCACACAGCTCTCATTTAACCGGAATGAAGCTAAGTAAAAAATTCAGCATTCCGCACATCCCTGTTTTTATCGATCCCTGGGTGGACATAGTTTATTATAAGAATTTTAAAAGAAGCAAACTAACTGTAGCGCTTGATAATTATCTTGAAAAAAGAGTACTTCATACCTCAAAATCAGCCATATTTGTTACCAAAACAATGCGAGATGATTACATTAAAAAATATCCTTTTATAAAGAATAAGTCCCACGTTTTATATTGGGGATATGACGAGGAAGATTTTAAGAATATTACATCTAACAACCAGGGCGATGAAAAGTCGATAGTACATGCCGGCAATATTTTTGATTTCCAAAATACACCTGAATTTTGGAAACAAGTAAAAGCAGAAATTAATAACGGACGCAAATTAAAAATCAAATTCATCGGGACCGTCAGCCCAGGTATAAGACAGACAATAGAGAAAACCGGTTTAAATTCATATACAGAGTTTTTGGGATATTTACCATATGATAAAATGCTAGAAAAATTAGGTAACGCCTCTTATCTTTTAGTATGCGCAACGGAGCCAAGACATGTACCGGGGAAAGTATTCGAATACCTTCGTACAGCTAAGCCAATAATTGCCTTCGGAAACGATAATGAAGAAGTAAAGTGCATTCTTGAAACAACAAATTCCGGGATGATGTTCCGGTATAGCCAGAATGGGAAAGAATTTTTTGAAAAAGCCGATAGTTTCACAACTGATCGTTCAAAAGTAAAAGCTTTTGAGAGGAGAAATATTGCAAAAGGATTAGCCGAAATACTTAATAAAACTTAACCTCTTTTAATGCAAATAATAGACTATCATTGTTTTTACCATTAGAGCATATTCTTGTGTTTTACTTTTCCGCAACGCTCTTTTGGCTTTATTTTCTTACATTTTATAATATGTTATAATATTATCACTTCAAAGTTAAATTTGACTCGATTGATAATAAAATAATTTCATTAAAATCTATTCATAACTTCTATCACTCTGTAAATCTCTTCTTCAGTATGATAATATGAAAGAGGCAAACTTAACGTCGTATTGTGAATTTCTTCTGAAATTGGAAAATTTTTTTCGTTTATAAATCCCTGCATTGCCTTTTGCTTATGCGGGGGGACAGGATAGTGTATATCGGTTTTAATTTCGTTCTTTAATAAATATTCCTTAAGAATATCCCTTTTTTCATGTCTAATATTAAATATATGGTAAACATCGTAATAATCATGATGAACATGGGGCAATATAAAATCTTCTTTTAAATTGTCAAGATAGATTTGCGCTAACTTTCTTTTATGATTATTTATTTCATTCAATTTTTTCAGTTTAATAAGTAAAAATCCCGCCTGAATTTCGTCTAGCCTGGAATTGTACCCGACAATCTCATTGTAGTATTTTACATCAGACCCATAGTTTCTTAACCGCCTAATTTTTGTGATTAAATTCTCATCATCAGATAGTACAGCGCCTGCATCTCCGAGAGCGCCTAAGTTTTTTGTTGGATAGAAACTAAATGCACCGAACTCCCCAAATGTTCCCGTAAACTTTCCCTTATATTTTGCACCGTGGGATTGTGCGCAGTCTTCAATTAATTTCAGATTGTATTTTATTGTCAAGTCAATTATAGGGTCCATGTTACATGATTTACCGAATAAATGCACAGCCATAATTGCTTTAGTTGCAGAAGAGATTTTTTCTTCAATCTTTGCCGGATCAATATTGTATGTCTTTAAATCCGGTTCAACTAGAACCGGCTTTAATCCGCAGTGAAGGATAGAAAGAATAGTCGCAATATATGTATTGGATGGGACTAAAACTTCGCTGTCTTTTTCAAAGTTAAAAGATTTTAATGATAATATTAATGCGTCCAACCCCGATGCAACACCGACACAATATTTTGAATTTATATAACTTGCAAATTCAGTTTCAAACTTTTTTAGATTATTCCCGAGAATAAACCAGCCGCTATTAAGAGTGTTCTTGAAACTATTTACATAATCTTCAAAAAAAGATTTGTTTACCTTACCCAAATTTTCATATTCAATCATTTGTACTCTTCATATATATAATCAGCAGGATCAAAATGCGTAGAAGCAAATACAAGTAAAACGGCATCGGGAGTAAAGTTATGCATAGTATGCCAGTCCTTAGTTTCTAAAATAAGACATTTACTTGGATGATCCAGCAAAAAGTCCTCTTTTTTTTTGCCGTCATTATTCGATACAATACAACTTCCGTGGATACAAATTGCTGCCTGCACTGTTGTGTGATGACGATGGCCGCCACGAACCGAGTCATCCACATTATAAATGTAAAACACCCTTTTTGCCTCAAATGGTATCTGATTTTCAATTACCGTCAAGGTGCCTCTTTTATCTGCATGTGTAGTTAAATTAATTATATATGCCATTTAAGATTCCAAAAATTTTTGCTTATCAAAGATATTATAAACTCCCCTTAGATTTCTATAGACATATAAGATAGGCGTTTTCCAATTTGCCGGTTTTGTAATAGAGCCATGCGGGTCAAAGCTGTTATTTATAGCAGCAATTTTTAATTTTATTTCATCAAGATAATGAATATAAGGCTTATAAAAAATATTAAGAATATTTTGAGAAAGAATTCTTCTTCCTAGCTCAATTTCACCATTGTTAAAAAATCTCAAATAATGGAAATGATAAAATATTGCGTCAAATTTTCTTCCAGTAGATTTTTCTATTCCGATCACTTTCCCATTTTCCAATGAAAAATTATATTGCTGTACATTCCAAGCTGCCAATCCGCCCCCTAAATGCTGAAGAACATGCACACGCTCAAACCTTTTAGTCCAGTCATCCAAATATAATTGATCGCCGAATTTTCCATCTTCATACTTAGCAAAGCACCATTCGATACAGCGTTCTCTCCACCATTTTAAAGTCTTAAGTCCGAATTCATCATTTTTAAAAGTTACAAATTGCACACAGTATTTTCCTGCTCTTAACTCTTTATTATATTTAGGAGAATACCTATGTTCAGTAATGAGGATAGAATCGTTACCTAATTCATCAAAAATCGGTTGAGGTGAAGAATAAAAAAACATATCGGCATCCAAATAAGTACAGCTACCGACTTTATATTTTTCCAACACATACAGTATTGTTGAAGAAGTGCTTGTCCAGCAGTATTCGGCGAGCGACCTTGTGGGTTTTATTTTAAGCAATTCAGAGCTTTCAAACTCCGAAAGGGATATTAAAGTCACATCAGTCAGGCTTAATTTCTTAAGAATTTCATAGCACTTATCATTAAATGCAAAAATAAACAAGTGAAAATTATTGCAGTTTTTCTTCAACGAATAATAAAGTGCCAAACCACGGGTCAAATAATGGGTATCAAACAAAGTGCAAAAATTGTACATAATATTATGTAGGGTTCAACGATTTTTAATTTTCCCCATCACAGAGGGAAGAAATTTTAATTTTAAAACATTACTATAGAGTTTTTGCAATGAGTAATTTTTCATTTCATAAATAAATTCATCGTTAAATAGCATAAAACTTTTTTCAGCAACATCTATCGGGAAGCCGAGCTGTTTATGTGAAGAAGAAAATATTCACTAAATCAAATGCACTCTCTTGGAAAATTTGTTATTGAATGAATTAAAATAAAATGTTTTTTAACTACCGGATTCATTTTCAACAAAACTAAGCCCTTTATCTTCGAAATCAAAAGCAATAAATAGAGAATGCTTTGTAATTGTCCGGAAGTTCCAATATCAACTATGACCGGCTGCTTTTCTTTAATTCCGGGACAAGTCAATATAATCTGAATTAAATTCATGCGACTTTTTCAAATAATAATTTTTACAAAAGGGAACCGCTTCCACATCCTAAGTCTATAACTTTTGAATTTGGTTCTATTAAATTTATTAAAAATGGATACTCCGCTATATCAGATATGCGTTGTTTAGAATAGTCATAATTTCTATTATCATTAAAAACCGGACAATCTAAATTATTATTAATCATTTATATAATAACTTCCAAAGAATTTATCAGATAAAAGCTCTATTAAAAAATAAATAAATTTTTTGCAAAATAATAATTGTTTTTAATTATAAGATGAAGCGGCTAAAAATTATTAGGTGATATCTTTTATAATTTAGATTTTTATTGACTTTAGTTTTCTCAGATTCTTGATAGTAATCGACAAACACAATTAGTATTTTATTAACCGGTATTTATAATTATTTTTATTTTTTACAAATTAAATATTTAGAATAAATGAAGATTATTTCAGTTGTTGGCGCACGCCCAAATTTTATAAAGATGGCGCCAATTAATAAAGCATTTCAAAAATACTTAGTTAATAATCCTGCATTATCAATTGGACACAAAATTTGCCACACAGGCCAGCATTATGACGCAAAAATGTCGGATATTTTTTTCGATGACCTTGAGCTACCTCAGCCTGATTACTACCTTGGTGCAGGTTCCGGGTCACACGCGGAACAAACTGCAAAGATAATGATTGAATTTGAAAAGGTATTACTGGCAGAGAGACCAAGCCTTATTCTTGTCTACGGAGATGTAAATTCGACTGTTGCTTGCAGCCTTGTTGCTTCAAAAATGGGAATTAAAATAGCCCATGTGGAATCCGGCTTAAGAAGTTTTGACCGCACTATGCCCGAAGAAATTAATAGAATCCTTACTGATCATTTATCAGATTATCTTTTTGTAACTGAACAAAGTGGAATTAATAATCTAAATAAAGAGGGAATATCCGGAGATAACATATTTTTAGCCGGTAATACAATGATCGACAGCTTGGTTTCTTATCTTCCAAAAGCTTCATTATCAAGAATCTTAGATACATTTAAAATTTATGATACAAGATTTATACTTATAACGCTTCACCGCCCTTCCAATGTGGATGACAAAGATAATGTAACACAAATAATTTATTTATTAAACCAGCTTGCCGAATTGAGAAAAATTATTTTTCCTGTCCATCCCAGGACAAAATTAAACATTCAAAAGAACAATCTTGAACTTAATCCTAACCTCATACTTACAGATCCGGTCGGTTACATTGACTTTTTAGCGCTAATGAAAAATGCTGAGGTTGTTATAACAGACAGCGGAGGAATACAAGAAGAAACTACTTTCCTTAATGTCCAATGTATTACGATAAGGGATAACACAGAAAGACCCTGCACTATCGAAATAGGAACAAATCATTTGGTTGGCAGGAATTTGACAGCCGCAAAAAAAGCCATATTGAAAGTTTTAAACGGAGAAATTAAAAGCGGTAAGATTCCTGCTTTATGGGATGGTTATGCAGGAGAGAGAATAGTCGCTATTTTGGTCAGTAAACTTTCAGAGAATGTGCAGTAAATAAATTTTATCGTGAAGGGAAAATCTTATAATTCATTAGTTAAGAAGTTCATTAGACTTCGTTACATAATTGAATGCATTTAAATAACCTCTTATAACGGTATTTAAGTTTATTTCTTCAGAAATAATCTTGCCGGAATTTTTTCCCATTTTTATCATCACTTCAGGATTTGATAACATGTAATCGATCTTATCTACAAGATCATTTACATTATTATCCTCAAAATATTTTCCATTAAAACCGTCTCTAACCAATTTCTTTTCAGTGCCGTCACAAACCGAACAAAGCACCGGTTTATCAAAACACATGGCTTCATTGATTGAGAGACCGCCCATGCCGGCAAGTATGTAAACAGATGAAACAAAGAGATATTGTCCGAGTACCTTTGAATCATAAATTCCACCTACAAACTTTACAGAACCGGCAATATTTTGTTTGTCCGCCAATTCTTTAAGCGCATTCTCCTCCGGGCCTGTTCCAATAATTATAAGTTCAGCACCAGGATATTTATCTATAATTTTAGCAAAAGCATTTATTAATAAATCTACCTTTTTCCATTTTACTAATCTACCGACGTGAATTAGTCTGTAATTATTTTCCGGTAAAATTGGAGGCAAGGATTCAATTTCTTTTTTAATTTTTAAAAGTTCATCGGTATCCGGTGAGTTATATATTAAAAATATCTTACTTTTCTTTACACCATAACTGCCAATAATATCATACGCGTCCTCAATATAATCTACATGAGCATCAACTAATTTGTAATAAATTTTTCTTAAAAAGCTTAGAAAATCATATTTGAACATTCCAAGTTTTGAAGTATTCTTTAATTGATCCTCTAAATTTTCGTTAAGCAACATTCCGTTTCTATAAAATACTTTGGCATCATTGTACTTAGGAACTTGAAAAGGGATCCCTTTGAGGATTAATTTAATTCTCAATAATTTTAGAATTATTAAAAGATAAGGTTTAAATACAAATCCAAGTATATAAGGCCAGATTGTAATAACTATATCAGGTTTTTCTTTATAAATTAATTTTATAAAATCTTTAAGAAAGGATTTCCCATAATAAGTTTTATATTCATCAAGAAAATGAAGTTTGAAATTTATTCCCTCCCGGGTCTGAAAAACTCCCTTTCCAATCGTATTATGATTCATTCGAGGTACGGCAACATGCACTTCCAGTCCTTCCACACAATTCAACTTGTTAAGAATTGCGTTGTAATAATGCGGAAGACCGCCGAATGTAAATAGAACTTTCATATAATTTTATTTTTCAAATTCTTTAATTTTAGAGACTGAACCCGGTTTTAATAATTTCCAAGGATTTTGAAACAATAGGACTAAATTTATCCAACAATTTCAATTTCCAAAAGATAAAGATAACCAGCGGTCCTACTATTATTATTCTGACTGCCATCAGTATAATTTTTGATATAAAATTTGTTGTATTGTGATTGAATATACTTATAATAAAATCTTGAATTCCTTTATGACTGAAAAATATAAAAATAGAAATTAAAATCGATATAATTGTATTTCCAACAAACAATCTTTCCAATAATTTTATTTTTTTTATATATCATACTTAAAATATCATTCATTTCAAACTTCGCAATAATAATCTTCCATTATCTAATTATTTATAATCCGGGAAAAATCGTTTTATTAATTTTTGTGCAAGCATATTTATATCTTCAGAAACTTTCAAAGTGAAAACTATCGTAATAAATATTGACGCTATAATAATTGAACGGAAGAACGAATCCAGCAGAAAATGATTTTGTATATGGGGCAAAAAATAATTTATAATAAATACAGTTGCAAAAGCCAGAAATGCTTTTAGAGTATTAAGCGAGAATGGTTGTATTTTCATTACAATTAATAAAAAGAGAAATCTAATCGTGTTTATAAGAAATATGGATAAAGCCGTAGCCATTGCGGCGCCCGTTATTCCGTACCTTGGAATAAATAACATATTAGCCCCAATTGCAACTAAGCCAAGGAAAGGGAAAAAAGCCAGGTCAATTTTATAAAATCTTGAAGTTCCGACTATTTCCTGGTTTATACCGGTTGTCATGTCGAATACTTTCCCAAGCCCGATAAAAAAGACCACCCAGATCCCCTGAGAATATACGTTCCCATGAGGAATGATTTTAAAAATATTTTCAATATTAAACCAAACGAGGATAAAGATTAAACCGCCAATAATTAATTGCGTAATTGAGGATTTTTTATAAAGCAACTCAAGTTGTCTGCTGTCATTTTTCATATTAGCTTCGGAAGCTAGCGGGATCAATACCTGGGAAAGAGATTTTTTGGGGATTTCAATAAAGGTGGCTATAAAAAAAGCAATTGAATAAATACCGGTATCTTTTAAACCCTTAAATGAGCTTAACATTACGCCATCAATATTATTTATTATAATTCCGCTTGCATTACCCATTAGAACAAATACAGAAAACACAAGGATACTTTTTAAATGCGGGCTTTTAAATACCCCAGTATGGGGTTTTAAGAATAAATAGTTTTGTGAAAATGTATAGAAAATTAATATACAAAGTGTAACGCCGTAAAAACTTACCAACAAATTAATAAACCATTTGTATTCAAACTTAAACAAAAAGAAAAGAATTAAACAAATTGCCGCAAAAATTCTTGTCAGCAATTCTCTAGTAAAGGTTGGTAAGACAGGGTTTTGTTGAATAATATTGTAAGATTCGAATATAGTTATCAGCAATAATATTAGTGTGAATGGAATGATTAAATAAAAGTAATTTACCAATGCCGGAGCGTTTTTAATAAATGCATTCACAAATAAAAATTTTAGATTAAGGTATAAGACCATAAAAATAACAAAACCGGTTAAACCTACAGATAAAATGAAGAATAAAAATCCGTTATGAGCGTTTTTAATATCTTTAAAATAAGGGAAAAATCTGTAGGGTATATTTCCGGCGCCTATGGAAGCAAAAATAGAGAATGAGACTGCTACATTTATAATAGTTCTATATAAGCCGATTTGTTCTTCCGTAAGAATAGCAGGCAACAGCCAAAGGGTATTTAGAATACCGAATCCTATCCCAAGATAAGTAATGACAACCGATTTGGCGCTTTGACGGATTATGATTCCCATACTTTAGTTTTTACCAAATGGATAAGTATAATTACGAAAAAAAACATGCTTAGTTTTTCCCGGTTCGTCTTCAATCATCATTTTTAGACTACCGGAGAATCTGCCAATGGCTTGCCTACCTGCAGGCAGGCATTCCTTCGGAATCTGTCTCTCCGCAAATATTTTTATTTTTTTAAAGATAAGCAAGTTTTTAATTTACGTACTTGTTCATTCAATGCTAAATTGAAAGCCTGAGTTAAAAATCATTAATTGTAGTTTTTAATCCTTCTGCTCGGTTCACTTTTAGCTCCCATCCTAAAATACTTTTAACCTTTTCAATATCAGGCTGCCGAATTTTAGGATCGTCAACTGGAAGATTTTTATAAACAATTTTGCTATTTGAGCCGGTAATTTTTATTACATCCTCCGCAAATTCAATTATAGTAAATTCATCAGAGCTGCCTATTTGCGTGTAAATGTACAATATCAAGCTGCTCATTTTGCGTTGTTTTCATGCTAAAAATCTCAATTTTTTATCAAAAAACCCCTTATTTTTTACACTAAATACAGCGTAACTGCTTATAATATGTAAAGTTAACATGCACCACCCCACCCCCCCCCCCCCCCACCTCACACCCAACCCGCCCACCAAAAAATACAAAGAAGATTTTTCAAATAC
>Ga0181520_10013813_pt1 | contig 10107 bp, 10 predicted proteins | sample PEATcosm2014_Bin_29_FD_132451 | JGI IMG/M metagenome (GOLD analysis project Ga0181520, IMG submission 132451) | Peatland microbial communities from MTU Mesocosm Facility, Houghton, MI, USA - PEATcosm2014_Bin02_30_metaG | ecosystem: Environmental > Terrestrial > Soil > Wetlands > Peat | place... | reverse complement strand
GAGCGTCTTCGGCGCGTGCTGGGGAACCGTGATGGGCCTCGACTGGCATCCGTCTCTGGTGCTGCTCCTGGCGGGAATCAATGGGCTGTTGTTTGTGGGTCTCATGGCGCTTGCATACGAGTCTTGGATGCACGCCGTCACCACGCCTCCAGGTAAGTCCAACTACACCATCGGCAAGTACGCGGCGGTGCTGGGATTCTCGGCGGTGGCCTTGCTGGTTTTCGGGGCGCTGTGGACGGCGGCGGAGGCGGGGCGATGAAGACTCACGGACAATTGCGCGGCCCGTGCCAGTTCCCTGTTCCTGCCGTGATCTGTCAACAGTGCGGTATGCACTGTTTTGTCGAGCAGAAGTTGGATAAGATGGTAGCTTCTCATCCGTCACACCCATGCTGTGAGCACTCGCATAAGGCATTTGAGATCCCAATAGTTGAATTAAAGGGGCTTCCAGACGAATATTTTTCGGAGCGTATCCAGTGAGCGACACCATCACAGTCCGCGAGACCTATGAGCGTCCAACGGTAGAATATCCCATGGGCAGTTACCTGTTCCGCGTCGGCAGCCGCTTCATCAAAAGCACCGGAAGATTTGAGGGACTCGCGGACTGCTTTCCGCCAGAAGATGTGGCTTGGATGAGGATGGCGACTCTGTATCGGTCGATGTTTATGATGGACACCCAGCCTCAAATCGGGTTCATTCTCAGTACAATTCTTCCGTGGGATGTGGACCCTTGCGTGGCGCTAGTCAAGGAAGGTCCGAAAGCGATGGTGATGCATGGAAAATAATCTTGAAAAGAGACTTGAGCGGCTAGAAGGGATTGTTGCCCGGTTTAGTCTGTACGCCAGCCGGTATCCGCAGTACAAGTTGCTCTATCAGGCGCATCGTGACGCCGATGCTTACATTGCTGAGTTTAACGTCAAAGCACCCGAAGGGATGTCGGTAACTGAGATTGTCAAGGAACGCATGAATGCGGCGAGCGCGGCACTTTACAATGGCGACATGGATGCTTATAGGTCAATTTGCGCACACACTTCAGGGACGACCTATGGAGAAATTGCGAGGCGGAAGTGATGGACTCCGTTGACGTACTCCAGGCACTCAAGGACGACTCGTACCGCTGGGGCGATCTTCAGTGCATCCGCTACGACAAGGCCAACAAGGAACTGTTTTCTGACGCATATATTGGCTACTTGTACGCTCGCTGCGTTGCATCCCGGCGCCGGTCTGGAGACGGAACCCTGTCGGCTACGTTTGGCGGCAACCCCGCATCCGACTTCCCCTCAATCGTCACCTACCTTGCGCAGCGGCCAGTCCTGCTGATCCTCGGCAAGTGGGTGGACGGCAAGTTCCATGACCTCGGCTTTGCCTTCCCCACGGTTTCAATCGGCACAGCCAACACGGAAAAGTCCCTGATCGCGGGATATGTGTTCCACAGAGAGGCGTGGGGGACGCAGGACCAGCGCATCGTGACCATGCTCGGCTTGGCCTACTTCTTCAAGGAATTTTCCCTATCGGCCATCATCGGCAACAGGTATCGCGAGAACGTGTTGACGGCCAAGTACATGGCTCGGTTCGGTTTCAAGGACTACGGCGAGATCCCGCGGTTTCAGTTGCAGGGGGCCAAACTTGTGCCGATGGTGGTATCAGCGTTGCTGCGTGAGGACTTCGAGGAAGTGGTGAAGACGTTTCTGGTGGAGCAGTACCGGCGGGCGAATGAGCAGCCGGAACCAGAGATTGTTCCAGAAGACCATGTTGTTGACGCCAACAAAATGGTTCCCGTTGAACCCGCGCCTCCCGCGCCGACCCCTGCCGAAAATCCGGAAGAACCGTACCTGCCACTGAACTGGCTGTAAATTTCTTCCCGCAAACCCCTGACGAAGCAGCCGCTTTCTGCTACCCTCTTGCCGTAGGGGTAGAGTGTGATATGGGAAAATCTTCGCCAGGCGTCTCAAGTGATGTGTCGCAAGGGGAAATCGCCAATGAGCAGGCGCTTGTCTCCATAGCGCAGACTCAAGAAAAGCAAAGCCAACAACTCTTCGCCGAGTCAAACCCCGGATTTTTGTCGGCGGAAAACTTCTATGGGGCTCTCTCGACTGGCTCTCCCTACGCTATCAGCACCGCAATTTCTCCTGCCGTGCAGCAGATTGGCCAAGCGACGGCGGGCGCCAAGCAGAACATCATGAACAGCACCCCGGCAGGCGGCGAAAAGAATCTCGCCTTGCAGCAGGCCGATGTCGCGCAGGGCGCACAGGTTGGACAGGCCGCAACAGGAAGTTTCCTCAATAGTTTCAATGCGTTAGCGCAACTTGCCGGGCAGGGAACCGGCGAATCGATCTCTGGCGCAGGGACGGCAATTTCCGGTCTTTCGTCTGCCAATCAGGCATGGGGCCAACTTGGTAGCCAGCAACTTCAGGCGCAGCAACTTCAGGCGCAACAGAAAGGGTCCACGCTGGGAGCCCTTTCAAGCCTCGGTGGAGCGGCTTTTGAGGGGGCCGGAGCTGCTGGCGGATTTGGCGCATTGTTTTGAAATAGGTGCTCCTTGGTGGCGGTGGCGGTGCTGGTGCGCCCGCCGCAGATGCCGCGCTGATGTTCGTATAGGGGGGGGGGAGGCGAAATGCCATCGAATGCCTACAGTCCGACCGCAGAACAGCCGTATCAGGCATACGTCCCGCCGGAGCCTGCTCCCGCGCCGCCTCCAACTGTCGCCCAGCAGACTCCCGGCTATCAGTTCACTGGAGCGCCGATCTCAAAAGTTGGAGCTATTGCTGGCGTCCTCGACAATGTGATGCGCGGCTACATGCGCGGCAAGCAGGAGTACAACGCCCAGCAGGTGATGAAGAACAAGGCGAAGACTGACAACCTGCGGAACTCGTACAACCAGGACGCGGCATTGCTTTACCAGATGGCACAGTCCGGCGCCGATCCGAAAAGCCCCGAATACCAGCAAGCTGTTTCCGCTGTTCAGGGTTCATGGGGCGCATTGAATGACTGGATCGGCCAGCACGTCGATCAGGACGACGGCAAAAAGAAGAAGTCGTCAAAATCCAAGAGTGGGAACCAGCAGCAACAGCCCGTACAAGACCCCCTTGCCGACTTGAAGAGTCCGGACCCCAACACGCGGGCCAGGGCGCTCTACCAGTTGCAGAAGAAGATGGGGCCTCCTGTTCTGTGGCAGGTAAAACAGTTGCAGTCGCCCGAGGCAAAGCAGACGCGCGCCAACCAGGCGACCGCAACCAAACTTGAAGGCGTCAAGGGAGAAAATGAACTGACGGTAGAGGAAGCCACCAGAGAAAGAGATCAGATATTAAAGGGCGAGTGGCATCCTCCAGCAGAGAAGACGGCGCAGCCTACTCCCGCTCCGCAGCCTCAAGGCCAGCCCACAGTACATCCTCAAGGTCAATCGGCTTCGGCAGTTTCCCCGGTTCCGCAGGCTACTACTGGCGCTACACCTGCTCCCCAGCCGCCAACTACTGGCGCTACACCTGCTCCCCAGCCAGCAGTGCCGACAACGCCTCTCACAGTTGCGCCATTGGCCGCGGCAGCACCAAAGGCGGCGGCTACTAGCGCTACCGAGGGAGAGAAATTTATCACACAGTCCTTGCGGGGGAAGCCGTCTATTCCGGGCATGGTTTTTCCCGGGAATATTAACGTTGAGGACCGTCCCAATATCGCCAACCCAGATGGAAGTCATAGCTCCGCGTTTTCAATGAGTTCCGAGATTGATGGCAAGGAAGTTCTTTATCCGGGCGTGGGAGACGGGACGACATATCCGGCAAGGAAGTTGACCCCAAAAGAGGCGCTCGATCAGTACCGCAAGACAAAGAAAATGTTTGGAGTATTCAAAGATGCTCCAAGCGCGAACGCCTATGCTCGGTTTCTTCATCAAGATCAAGAAAAATACGGGAACAAGCCAGCGGGAGAAACGGTATCTGGCGCGGCCGAAGCACAAAAGCCACCCGTCCAGCCGGAAGCGGATTGGGACTCCAACGACTACAGAGCGCACGGTCTACCTGTTCCGGCACACGTTGAGCGGCTGGAAGTTCTAAACAGGGTGCTGGCGGCGCATGGCAAGGCCGGGGATGAACTGAAGGGCGCTAAAGATGAGATTGCTCGCCAAATCCAAGAGCATCCCGATCAGCCTCTTACCTCATCACAGATGGCAATCCTCGGCCGGAACGTTCCAACCGTGAAGACCGCCAAGCCAACATGGAAGGGAAATTCGCTGGTGGACGTGGTGGATTCTTCCGGAAAGGCCTGGACCCCAGAACAGATCGAGGCCGGCGGAGGCGGGGAGGATGTTCGCGGAATCTACAAGGCCGCTCTCAAGACGCAGGACGATGAGCGCAAGGCGGCAAAGGAGAAGGATGAGCGGTGGTACGCTCACGCCAACTATTCAGACGCCCTCCAGACTCGGAGAATCATCAAGACCCTCGGCTTGAGGATTGATGCTTCCGAAACCGCAGCAAACATCAAGGAATGGGCGAAGTGGAACGACAAGGCGAATACTGCCGAGCAAGTTTATCAGGAAGCGGCAAGCGTCAAGAAGCCCACGTCAACTAGCGATCAGAAATTGCTTATTGAGTGGGTGCGGTCCAATAATCCAAGCTCCTCGCGTTTGCCGGATTCCGAGATCAAGCGCGCAATCGCCGCGGGCGGCTACGGGCTGAAGGCAAAGAACGCTTTTTCCATGGCGGCAGATGGCACTATGACACCGGAACTACACAAGGACTTCCTTGGCGACATTCGCAATGCGGCGCAGTCGAACCGCGAAAAGGCGGAAGAACTCAAAGAGGGCATTCCAGGCGGAGAAGACACGCTGCGGGCGATTTCCGATGCGCAGGCGGGCGGCGGTGGAAAAACTAGCGGGGCAAAGCCTGCCGCGGGCGCAGGCGGCGGAGCTGTTCCAAAGGGATGGGATTAAATGCCGGTGACAGATCCCCAAACCGATATTCGCTGGAATCCGGTAGAGGATGTGCGCAAGAAATACCCTGGACTGAAAGAATGGTCAGACGATCGCATCCTCAAAAACATGGAAGATCCGACCAAATTCAGGTCGGCTTTTCCCGAATACTCCCATCTTGGCGACGATGTAATCAAGAGGAACGTTGGAAAATTACGCGCGGGACCGTCTACCCCCAGGGCCGATTTATCCGCTCCCCCCGACAATAAAGAAGGCCTGTACCGGATGAGCAATTCGCAGCCTGAAGGTGCATGGCTGCCAGAGCACGAGACGCTGGTTCCGTACAGCAAGGTCGAAGATGCGAAGAAGGCGGGCTATAAGCTCCATCACGACGACGAGACGCGCTACCAGAAGGACTCTACCGGCGAGGGGAAGGGGCCAAGCCTGTGGGAGAAAACAAAATCTCGACTGTACGCCGAAACTGAACCTCTCCCCGATGTGCCTTTGCCTGAAGTTGACCCGAGTCATCCGGTGTCTTCGCGGTGGCATCGGCTGAACGCGGCGGTTCAAAACGTTGAGCAGATGCCGTGGAATGCGGTCTCCTCTGGGTTGCGGACGGTTGCCGGGTTCAAGGATTTGCCCGAACAGGCTTTTGAGATCGCAAAGATGATCCATGAGGGCAACCCCGAAGCAATGACTCGCCTTGAGGAGTTTACGCCGCACAAGATGGCCGTGAACATCGCTCAGTCATATAAGGACGACTACAAGGAAATTGGGCCGACCGCAGCGCTGTCTCGGCTGGTTGGCAGCATCGGAGGCATGTACGCCGCCGGCAAGGCTGGCGGGAAGGTTACAGAGGGCGTGTCGGATGCCGCTAAAAGCGTTGCGGAAAAATCTAAGGGACTCCCCTCTTCCTTGGCTAAAGAAGTGGTCGGTATTCGCCCGAAGACGGCGGAGGCGGCAGTGGCAAAGACCATCGAAGAGAACAAGGTTTCCGTGGAAGATGCAGCAAAAAAGAACGCGGAAAACACCGAAAAGTTCAAGGAAGATACCGAGGAATACGAAAAGAAAAAGGGATTTAAGCAGAGCGATATTGAAGAGGCGCACGCTCAAAAGGTTCAGGATACCAAAAACAAAAACTCCGAGGTTGTTGAGCGGCACAAACGCGACACAGAGAAGGTTCAACAGCACAACGACGCCATAAAGGCGAAGCATGAGGCGGAAACCAAAAAGATCACAGAGGAAAATGCTGCCCTCGATCACACATTGGAGTTGCGGCGCCAGCGGGAAGCAGAGCTTCAAAAGAAGACCGATGCCTATTATGCCCAGGAGGATGCCGTCAAGGCGACGGCAAAGGCAGAGGAAAATGCCGCGTGGGAACCGTGGCACAGGAAGATGGACGGGGTAACGGTCGATGGCGGCCGGATTGCGAAGCGCCTAGAGAAAATCCTTTCCACGTCTCCAGATGCGGCGAGAGCGTTGCGCCAGCTTGTTCCTGATCCGGCGGAGGCCACGCCGGACTCAATGTACGCTCAAGACCGCATGGCGATTATGAAGTCTCAAGGGATGGGGGAGAACTATTGGGAATTGCCGGCAGAGAAGCGCGCCCTGATCGATCACATCGCCGCCACCAGCGGATTTGAGCCAGAGCCGATTGATTTCGACCCAGCATCCGGCAAGGATATGCCCGTCGAGCAGATTCACCGGGCTCAGTCCATCCTCGGGCGCTATATTCGCAGCGGACGGTACGAAGGACACATCCTTGGCGAAATGAAGCAAGTCCAGAACGCTCTCCGCGCAGAAGTTGAGCGCGTGTCGATAGATAATGGGGCGAAGGGAGATTTAGACGCGGCTAGAAGGTCTACTCAAAAATACCAAGAGGCTTTTGGCCGTGAGCGTCCAACACCGCGCACCATCGACGAAATCAGAAAAAAGGGAGCTAACCCAGAGGAGTTCCGGGAAAAAGAGGATCAGGAGCGACTGGACGCAGCAGAGAAGCACGCCCCCGAATTGGTCAAGGCGCACGAGGAAGTGAAGCGACTGCGTGACCAGTTGAAGGACATGCCCACCGAGGATCAGCTTCGCAAGCAGCTCCAGCAGTTGCCGCCGGAACCACGCGAAGGCCACCTTGACTCATCGAGGCGACTGAAGCCTCTTCCTGAAGCGCCGGTCTACACGATGCGGGATGCCAATGGCAGATTACTCAAGCGCAACGTTACGACCCCTAGCCGCAAATTTGTTCAGTCTCCAGCCGCTCAAAATGAGGGATATGTTCAGGCTACCGTAGACATGGGTAAGGTGGACGCTGATCTTGCAAAAAACAAGGAAATGCACGTTGGGAGCGGCGGAGAAGGCGGGATCGGTGACCGCTATGAAAGATTCAAAAAATGGATGACCGACAACCCTAATGCTCCCATAGAGTCTCCCATGGCAACATTAAGAGACGACGGGACTATTCACATAGAGGACGGCCGCCATCGTTTATCTGCGTTGAGGGACAGCGGAGAAAAAACAGTCACCATCAGTGTTCCGCGAGAGAAATATGCGGAAATCATGTCGAAGTACGGGGAGGCGTGGGCTCCCGCTGGCCCTGGCGGCGTCGAATACGAGTTGAGCGTAGAGCCAGCACCCCCCGGACCAGAGGCGCTGGAAAAGGCAATGCGCAGCACGAAGGTTCCTAAGTCGAAGCCGGAGATTGAGGCTGAGATCAAGAAGTTCGGCGAAGAGAACATTGCCGGCGCAAACCGTGCCCAGTACAACAAATGGCTGGAAGCGGCAAGAAGCCGCGGCATTTGGTACGGGGCCGTGCTTCCTTGGCTAGGAGTCTTCAAGGAGCTTGCCAACGCTCATATCGGTAACGCCGCGACCCATGCCATAGGAGCGGGCATGACCTCTTTGGTAACCGTGGTAAGCCTCACGAAGCTAGCGGATGTGCTGGAGCGCCCAGAGATTCGGGACTGGATTGCCAAGCCGTCCGTAGCTGAAATCAGGGAACTTGACAAGTTGCCGCCGGAGATGCGTGCAGAAGTTTCCGAAGGGTTGCGGAAGGTGAACATTGTGGCCAAGAAGAACGGCTACAGGTTCAGCCCGATGCTCGTGGCGTACATGGCGGCCAACAGAGGCGCGGCGAAGAAACAAGACGAGGAGCAGAAATGATCGAGTTGACCGAAGGTATATTTGTTCAGCCATCTCTTGTGGCCGTAATAAAGAGCGCGGGCGATGGCAAGTGCTCGGTGTTCACGGCGGGCCAGTCTGCAACCGATGGCGGCTTCCTGATTGACGAAGAAGCTATTGACGTTGCCGAGAAGATTGACGATGCGCTGGACGAGGATTAACGGGATGCGGCACGACGCCAGATCGCCGCTGGCCTAGTCGCAACGCCATGGGGAGCCGCCTCGTCTCGGCTCTCGTGGCGTTTATTGACCATAGCCGCGCCCAGGAGCACAATTGCAAGCACGGAGGCCCTATGGAAAACAATAGCGCGAACGCGAGCGCAACCGTCGTGGCTGTTATAGCCGCTATGATAGTCGTTATTATGATTGGCGGCTTTCTTAGCCTGATTGCTTCGGTATTTTGATCCCCGGCATGAAGCCGAAAATCCCGGTCGTAACCCACCATCCCCGGCGCAAAAAGACGGGCGTGCTGTAAAAACTAGCAAGCGGCAGGCTGTTTGCGTTATTGTGTTTGCAAGCAGCCAGTCCCGTCCAAAATCCGCGTAGCTCCTCCCGCCTTGTCGTATCCCCTTGTTGACCTATCTGACCTTTTGCCGCTGGCTTGAACAAGCCGGGAGTGAAATCCCGGCGTTTTACCGCTTGCAATTCTGGGCAGGTAGAGATAGGATGTTCTTGTGCGGCGGCGGGGATAGACCCGCAGGCAGGGGAGCTGGAGGCGCGAACTCAGCGTGGCGAATAAAGCATCGGATGGCCTGAACGGCATTTATACCGCGATCAACCTCATTATCGGTAACCAATCCGGTCTGCACGCAAGATAACCCAACCAACAGCAAACCAGCGGCAAGCGGGGTAAACGGGCGAGTCCGGCCCCGCAAGGTTGAAAGGAACGGCAATGAAACTAACCATGCTTCGTGGGCTTCCTGCCAGCGGAAAATCCACTACAGCTAGGAAAATTGTCAAGGATACCGGGAATTCGGGCCGCGTAAACCGTGACGATTTGCGTGCGATGCTGTTTGAATCAGTGTGGACCGGCAAGCGCGAAGAGGTGGTGATTGCCTGCGAGAAGGCTATAGCCGCTGTGTTGTTCGAGCACGGGATGAATCCCATTATCGACGATACGAACCTCAGTGAGCGACATCGCCAGATGTGGTCCGCTTTTGCGAGAGAACACAAGCAGGCTTTTATTCCGCACGATATGAGCGTGGATATTTACGAGTGCATTGACCGCGACTCGAAGCGTAACCCCGGCGTCGGGAGGCCCGTTATCGAGCGGTTAGCTCTTAATAATGGGCTGATTGAGTGGGATGAGCGTCCGATTGTTTTGGTGGATTTAGATGGCACTTTAGCCGATGGACGGCACCGCGAGTATTTTGTCTCGGGTGAGAAAAGGGACTGGGACTCCTACTTTGCGGCCTGTGGCGAGGATGGCTATATCGACATCGTATGCCGTTGGGTTGTCCAGTTAAGCAAGACGCATTGTGTGTGTCTTGTATCTGGAAGGCCTGACAATTGGTGGAGGGAAACAAGCATCTGGATGATGAAGAGCGGGTGGAAAAATGCGTCTACCTCCCTTCACTTTGACCATATCTTCATGCGCTCATCCGGCGACAAGCGCCCCGACACCCAGGTTAAGGCAGACATTCTGAAATACCTACCGAAAGACAAAATAGCCTTCGTAATTGATGATCGCCCGTCTGTTATCCGGATGTGGCGCGAGAACGGACTGCGTGTAATTCCCGTACGCGGCGCATGTGAGGAGTTCTGATGCAATTGTTTGACTATATTGACCGCGATGAGTTGATACAGCAGATTGCCGATGGGATGGTGAAGGAGCAAGCTCATCCGTCAATGCCGTTGCGCATCCTTAATTACACGCAGAAGGCTCAGTATACGCCGGAGATGTGGAACGATACCACCGACAAGTGTCGCGGCTTGATATTCGATTCGCAGACGGGAGAGATAGTTGCTCGTCCGTTTGTCAAATTCTGGAATTACTATGATCTGCGCCATCCTGAGACGATGCCGGAGAACTTTCCT
>Ga0181520_10013812_pt1 | contig 10108 bp, 9 predicted proteins | sample PEATcosm2014_Bin_29_FD_132451 | JGI IMG/M metagenome (GOLD analysis project Ga0181520, IMG submission 132451) | Peatland microbial communities from MTU Mesocosm Facility, Houghton, MI, USA - PEATcosm2014_Bin02_30_metaG | ecosystem: Environmental > Terrestrial > Soil > Wetlands > Peat | place... | reverse complement strand
CACCCGCGCCAACGTGGAGTTCGTCGGCGCCGAAGCCGAGGATCTGCTTCTCCCCGAAGCGCGCCAGCCGGAAACCATCCTGCCCTTCAAAGGCAACATGGACGTCGCCGCCCTCGACCAGCTCATCCAGCGCGTCGGCCGCGAGCGCGTCCCGCTGGTCATGCTCACCGTCACCAACAACTCCGGCGGCGGCCAGCCCGTGTCCATGGAAAATGCGAAGGCTGTGTCCGCTGTCTGCAAGCACCACGGCATTCCGCTCTACTTCGACGCCTGCCGCTTCGCCGAGAACGCGTGGTTCATCAAGCAGCGCGAGCCCGCCTACGCCAACCACACTCCCAAGCAGATAGCCCAGGAGATGTTCTCGCTCGGCGACGGCTGCACCATGTCCGCCAAGAAAGACGGCATGGCCAACATCGGCGGCTTTCTCTGTACCAACAACGACATTCTCGCCCGCCAAGAGAAAGACCTGCTCATTCTGACTGAAGGCTATCCAACGTATGGCGGACTCGCCGGCCGCGACCTCGAAGCCGTCGCCATTGGCCTCCAGGAGTCGCTCGACGAAGACTACCTGCGCTATCGCATCGCCTCCACGGCCTACCTCGGCAACCACATCGCCGCGCAGGGCGTGCCCATCGTCCAGCCCCCCGGCGGCCACGCCATCTACCTCGACGCCAAAGCATTTCTGCCGCACATTCCCGTCGAGCAATTCCCTGGGGTAGCTCTCGCCGCAGAGTTGTATCTCGAAGGCGGTATCCGGTCGGTAGAAATCGGCAGCCTCATGTTCGCCGCCGCCGCCAAAATGGAGTTGGTCCGGCTGGCCATCCCCCGCCGCGTCTACACCCAGAGCCACATCGACTACGTCGTCGAAATCATCCTCAAAGTCTTCGAACGCCGCGAGAGAATAAGAGGCCTCCGCCTCACCTACGAAGCCCCATTTTTGCGGCATTTCACAGCGCACCTGGAGCCTGTGGAATGAGGAGGCCGTCCGTCGACCGAGTGACGGATTCCGGTTTTCGCCGAAATCCCCGATTGATGCGGAGCAACTGATGCGGAACAAGCAGCTTCTTTGGCGGTTAGGCGTCTTTGCGGTCATTGCTCTGGAGATTCTCCTGGTGCGATTCGCCTGGTTGCGCCACGGTGCGCCTCCGGTCCTCAAGCCAATTCCCGACCTCTCCGTGACCAGCCCGTTGAACGCGCCCGGTGGCGGCGCAGCGCCCATGGACGCATACGAGGTCTACTCCGCGCTCTATCAGGATCCGATGCAGGAGGCGCTCGTTTTCTCAATCGATTCGGTGACCGACATCCCGCAGGTGAACGGCAGTTGTCTGCAGCCGTCCACGCCGCAAGAGCGCGAGTTGGCTGATGCCTTTGCCGCCGCCAACCGGCAAAGCCACCGCTGGGAGCCGAAGTTCACCATTCCGGCTGGATACCGGCTGATTTCGCGCAGCGAGGCGGCTGTAGCCCAAACCTGCATCGAGACGCACTTCCAGGATTCCGCGCGATGCGAGAGTTTCAAGCAGATCGCTCACGTGCGCTTTCTAGGGGTTCCCGGTTTTGACCGCACGCATACGCGCGCATTGGTCTCGATCGTCAAGATGTGCGGTACCTACTGCGGAAGCGGAGGCATCTTTGCGGTGGAGAAGACAGGCGGCAAGTGGCATCGCGCGGAGGCGTCGAGTTTTACCAGCGAGTGCAGCTGGATGTATTAGTAGCGACCAGGAGTCTGCCTCCTCGAAGGAGCCCCAATGGAACAGCAAGTCTTTCAACCCGGCGACAAATCCTTTGCAGCCGAGGGCTCGCCCGGTGGACAATTCAGCGCGGTCTTCGAAGACGATGGAGAAACCGGCCACTTCTACGCTGTCGATTTGACCCGAACGGAAAGGATGATTCTCGACGCAGGCCACATATACAACGCGGCAAACGTTTTGGATAAAGACAGACCATCTACTCTGGAAATCGTCTGGTCAGAAAATGGGCTCAAATGCGTACTGCTCATCAACGGCTTCCACACGGAGCCTTCGATTTTGCGGCACAGCGGGGCTTTTGCCGAACCAGCTTTCCCAATTCTCCCGATCAAACCGAAGGCTGTTGGCCTCAATCGGATCACAGCTGGGCAGACAACGCAGTCGCGTGGCTCTAGGCAGTTGGGTATCCTGGTCCTCTGCCCGCACGTGCTGCGGAGTCACAAGCTATCCACGAAGTCTCACAAATCGTGGTACGCTGAGGGAAATCCTTCCCCGCAGGAGGCAGGAATGGCCGAAACTACAATTACGATTCAAGTCGACCTCAACCTGAAAAAGGCCTTCTCGGAAGCGGCCGAAGCGCATAACCGCACCGACGAAGATCTGCTCCTTGAGTTCATCCAGGACTACGTCGAAACCCAGCGCACCGACACCGAATATGAACAGTGGTTCCGACGCCAGGTGAAGATTGGCATCGATGCGGCGGACGCGGGCGATCTCATTCGCGCAGACGCAGTCGAAACTGAATTTGCCACTCTCCGTGAGGCTGCGCAAAGGAAGTTGCCCAGGTCGGCGTGATGAACGTCGCCTGGACGCGGCCTGCAAGAAACGATCGCCGCGAAGTTTTCGAGTTTATCCAGACTGACAGTGTTCGCGCAGCCTGCAAAATTGACACAATCTTCGCGGAAAAGGCAGCGCTCTTAACAAAGTTCCCTGAGTTGGGTCGTCCAGGAAGAGTGCCGGGAACGCGGGAACTTCTGGCCCACAGGCACTACTTCCTCATCTACAGAGTTCTTGGGGACCAGGTACAAATTCTCAGACTATTGCACACATCCAGGCAATGGCCGCCAAGCTCTGCACCACAGTTCTGAGCATCCCTCACGCCCTCCCCGCAAACTCCCGCGTCTCCGTATACACCTTCACTTTCTCACCCTCCTGGATATACAGCGGCGCCTTGATCTCAAGCCCCGTCTCCAGCCGCGCCAGCTTGGTCACCTTCCCGCTGGTGTCGCCCTGCGCGCCCGGCTCCGTGTACGTCACTTCCAGCTCCACCTTCTCCGGCAACTCCAGCCCAATCGGATTCCCATTGAACTTGTTCAGCTTGATGATCGCGCCCTCCACCAGAAACTCGAGCGCATCCCCGATCATCTCTTCCCGCAGCGCCAGCGTGTCGAAGGACTCCTGGTCCAGGAAGTACGACCCATCTCCGTCGCTATAGAGATACGAAGCCTCCACCGTCTCCAGGTCCGGCTCCTTGAACTTCTCGCCCGCCTTGAATGTCTTGTCGAAGACCGCCCGCGTCAGCAGGTTGCGCATCTTCAGCCGCACCAGCGTCTGCCCGCCCCGCGCCGTCGGCGTGGAAACCTCCACGTCGATGCAGTAGTAGGGCACGTTCTCACTCTCAAAGTACATCTTGCGTTTCACATCGATCGCGTCAATCAGTGCAGCCATAGATTCCTCAAGAAAGGCAGGTTTGGAGGGCAGGAGTCATTGGCAGACACCAGCCGGCTCCCCATCCATTATAGGTGGCAACGCATGCCTCGCTCTGCATTGTGCATGCCCCTGCACTTGCCACATCTACCCTTCGCTGGCGATACTGCCTACGGCCGCTTTTTCGGGCTTTATCCTCTTCCTAAGCGAGATTTGCCTTGGCACGTGAGCTTTTTACCGCACGTCTTGAAAAAAAAGTCTGCATCTCCGAATCGGCGCAGTGCTACCACTTCGAGTTCGTACTCGACGCGCAAGAGAGCTTTCCGTTTGCAGCCGGCCAGTTTATCTCCGCCGTGGCCGAGGACCCCAACGGCAAGCAGCAGACCCGCGCCTACTCCATCGCGTCCGCCTCAAAGGAGAACCGCTTCGACCTGTGCGTGAACCGTGTCGAAGGAGGCTTCTTCTCCAACCACCTTGCCGACCTCACCGACCTTGAGCCCGGCGGCACGATCCAGATCCACGGCCCTCACGGGCATTTCGTGCTTAAGGAGCCGGCCACCGACTCCATCTTCATCGCCACCGGTACCGGCATTGCGCCCATGCGCAGCTTTGCCCAGTCGTTGTTTTCGGAAGATGGCCTCGACCGCAGCAACGGCAGGGAGATCTGGCTCGTCTACGGCACCCGCCACGAGACGGAAATCTACTACCACGATGAGTTCGTGAAGCTCGCCGAGCGTCATCCCAACTTCCACTACATGGTTACGCTCAGCCGCGCAGGAGAGAACTGGACCGGTCTCCGTGGCTACGTGCAGGAATATGTCGCCAAAATCGTCGAGGAGCGCGCCGTCCGGCTCGGACTCCCGCTCCCTCAGCCCGCGCCCGATCCGTCCATCCCGAAAAACGAGCTGAACTTCGACATCTACGCCTACATTTGCGGTCTCAACAACATGGTCGCCGGCGTTCGCGACAAGCTCGCCGGCTACGGCTGGCACCGCAAGCAGATCGTCTTCGAGCGCTACGACTGAAGCGCGACGGGCAATCGACCCCCGTGCCCCATCCATTTCGCAGTCTCTCCGTGAAATGGGTGGGAAACCACGAACCTCAACTGGTCTTGAAGGGTACGTGCCTCAGCCCGTAAGTTGAATGTAGACAACGAGCCTGGGCCTTAGCCCCAGAGGGACCGTCTTGCCAACCTGGCCGAGATTCTGAAGTGTTTAGCAACTCCAAAGGGGCAGGCGCTGATCGCTATAGATTGAACAGCTCTCTCAGCCGCTTCGTCTGCGCCCGGCTCACCGGAATCTCCGTCTGCTTTTTATCGTTCATGCGCAGCTGGTAGCTCGACTTGAACCACGGCACCACCTCGCGGATGTGGTTGATATTCACCACAAACCCCCGGTGCGCCCGCCAGAACACCGCCGGATCCAGCAGTTCCAGCAGCTCCTCCAGCGTGCGGCACTTCGAGTGCCCCTCAAAGTGCTGCGTCACCACGCGAATCACGCCCTCTTCAATCGCTGCGTAGCAAATCTCAGCCTGGTCAATCAGCAGCAGCCGGCTCTGTGCCTGCACAATCAGCTTTGCCGGCATCTTGGCTGCATGCACTGAGCGCGATGCCCCGTGCGGCCCGTTCAACAGCCGCAGCAGCGCATCGAGCTGCGACTCGATCGGCGAGTCGCCCTGTGCAGCCTGTCCGCCTCCATTCGAAACCTCCACGGTTATGCGGCTGCGCACTCTGTCCACGGCCTGCTGCACGCGCGTGCGGTCAAAGGGCTTCAGCAGATAATCCACAGCGTTCACGTCAAAGGCACGCACGGCGTACTGGTCATACGCGGTGGCAAACACAACCTGCGGCAACGGCTCGGGCTCCAGTCCCGCATTCGTCCTCTTCCGGTTGCGGTCCATGAGCCTTTGAATCACGGCAAAGCCGTCCAGCCCCGGCATCTGCACGTCGAGAAAGACAAGATCCGGCCGGTGCTCTTCAATCAGGTCTACGGCCTCAATGCCGTTGGCCCCCTGCGCAACCACATCCACGCCGCCCACCGAGTCCAGTAGGTACCTCAGCTCGTCGCGGGCCAGTTGTTCGTCGTCGATGATGAGCGCAGAAATAGACATGAACACCGGAAGGTCGAAAGATCGATTGTAGGAAGCGCCGCCGTCCGGGTCAATTCCGGGACCAATGGAGAAAGCGGGTGCCCCAATCTCGCCGAGCTCTTGTCTTTCTGGCCAGGGCAGGAAGCAGAAACCCCGTGCGAGCGAAGAACGAGCGTTCGCCCTAATGCAGGTGGTTACTCGCCCAGAACCCTCAGCCGCGCCGGCATGTGGTCTGCAGCCAGCTCATGCCCGCACCGCGTGCAGAACTGGTCGGTCGCGCGCACTGTCCTGAAGCAGTTGCCGCAACTTGCCGTGAGCCGGTAGTCGCACTGCGGACAGAAATGGAAGTCGCTCTGCACGTGAGTCGAGCAGGCAGGGCAGCGCGAAACCACGGGCGCTCTCAGCAGGAAGTAGAGCACCGCGCCAATCCCGCCCGGCATCACGAAGCAGATCACAATCCAGAACCGCGAGCTCATCGCCCGCCGCGGAGCGTCCTTGCTCACGTAGCCCACCATCAGGAAATAGAGCGCAACCAGCAGTCCCCAGGAGAGATTGAAGTAAATGCGGAACCCGAGAGGCGGCGGCTGATGGGTTCTGCCCTCGGGCAGCACCAGCCAGAGATAGTATTCAACCAGCACAAAGGCCGCGACCCCGGCCACGATGGACCAGACCGGAATCAGGCGCTCATCTTCGTTGACGGTAATGGATTGTGGTTCGCGCATAGGCAATCCCTGTGTCAGAGCGGCGTTCGGAAAGTTAAGCAAAGCTTAACCCAACATTAGATGGACGGGAAATAGAACAGGGAAGTTGCGCAAAGTTAACTGCAGGAAGGAAATTGGTCAGGAATCCCGGCGCCTCAAACCCGGTTGCGCATCCAGCCTGCCACCAGCGCACAAGCCACCAGCGCCGGGCACAGGATGCAAACCCACAGCGCAAACTGGCTGGTCAGGTCGCTCAGGTGTTCCCCGGCAATCAGGTTGTCCACCGCCCACCACACCAGCGGGCCCAGCACAAGAACAACCAGCAGAAGCGCCGCCAGGGCCACGGACCGGATCCGCCTGCGCCCCGCCTTCTGCTCCAGCATCAGCCCATGTGTAGCGCTTACCACCCTGCGGGTACGGTAGGCAATGAGACAGTCCCGGCTCGCCTGGTTCCCGGCCAGCGCAGACAGCAGATCGCGATCGGTGTCCACAGGGACCTGCGCATCTCCCAACGCGCCCCTGGCGCGGTCGCCGGCCCCGTTGTCCGTGGTCACACCGCCTCCAGGCGGCGCAGAGTGCTGCGCTCCAGCTTCGGCTTGATAGCCGCCAATCCCCTGTAAAGTCTTGACTTCACTGTAGAAAGAGGCGCCCTTGTCACCTTGGCAATCTCTTCCAGCGACAGCTCCTCGTGGAAGCGCAGCACCAGCACCTCGCGATGCAGCGTATCCAACTGCAGCAGCGCCGCCGCAATCCGCTCCCGGTCCTCCAGGTTGGAGAAGGAGTCGAAGGGGGTCGGCTCGTCGTCAGCGACCTCAAAGCTCATCGGCCGGTCCTCGTCGCTGTTCCCCTCGTACAGTTCGTCCAGGCTGGTCATGGTGCGTTTCCGCCGCTGGTCGATTACCAGGTTGCGCGCAATCGTAAACAGCCAGGTATCGAACCGCGCCTGCCCGTTGAACTGCCCGCCCCGCACCAGGACCCGCATCCAGACCTCCTGGAACAGGTCCTCCGCCATCTCGCGATTACCAGTCAAATAAAGCAGATAGCGCAGTAGCCGGTGTTGGTAGCGGACGATCAGCTCGTCCAGCAGCCCCGCATCCTGGCGCTTGAGTCCCTGTGCGACGGCCAGGCTCTCCTGCCGCACCTGCTCTTCAGCAGCGGTGGCCGAACCCTGACCTAAGAAGGGGAGAACAGACGCGACACTATTCATCTCACTCCATTAGACGCCCAAAACGCTCCCCAAGTCGCTCAAAAATGGATTTAGCAGCAAAATCGCCCTCAGCGAGTAATCTCACAAGGCTGGCAATGTCCCGCTTGCCGGCCGCCGGGGCGAGCTGCGGAATATCTCGTAACTGAGCCGGTTCGAGCAAAATCAACCCGCTTGTAAGTTCTCGCTCGAAATGCCGATAGATGGAACTGAATGATCCTTCGCAGAGGAGGGATCGTGCGGATGTGCCTCTACGGTTTGGCAGGGCCAGGCGAAGATGCTGGAAGTGGTATTTTGTCTCTTCAATGACCGCGACGACGGGCCTTCAGACGGCGAGTACCCGCTGTCGCCAGGTGGGTCCCCAGTCGTCATAGATGTCTATCAGTAGTTTCTTTGGATATTGGAATCCAGTCTTCCCAGGGATTCCGGATGTGCGGACGCGAGAGCCGTTCGCTGGCGTTCCTTGCCGATGAGGGGAGCATTGATTGCGATGATGCGCACCGTCAATCAGCGGAGACGGTTCACGCTGATCGTTACGATTCTCGCCGAGCTCTTGGGTATGGCAGGCGGGTTCCTGCTGTTCCGGATTGTCACTCTCCGGCTGGCGATGATTGAACTCGATCATCACGCCTGGCGCTACATGCTTCGCGCAGAGGAGTCATCGAACGCCTCGGAGCATTTCCTAAAGTCAATGGCCGCGGCCGGTCTCACCGCCTGCTCGGATGCCGAGATTGCCTACATGCACCATCTGCTCTTTCAGTCGGAGTTTCTCAAAGACGGCGGCCGGATGAGTGGCGGAAGAGTGGAATGCGACGCCATGTTCCGGGCTACGGAGCTTTCTCAAAGGGTTTTCAAACCGGATTTTCTTCTTAAAGATGGAACCGAGGTCTACACCGATATCCGGCTGATGCCGGGCGATCCAGAGGCCAGAGTGGGCGTGCAGCGCGGCGGTTTCTTTGTCTCGTTCCTTCACTGGCGGCCTGACCGGCTGGGAGATCTTCCCTTGGACTTCACAATTACAGAGGTCGATGACACTGGGCAGCAGCCTGGCTGGTTGCACGGCGAGAAACCGGAAGCTGCCGCCGCCATCCTGGCGAGGGACGGGTGGGTGAGGGTGGGCGACAGCTTGTATGCGACGCATTGTTCACCCCACTACTTCAACTGCTTTACGGCTTTTGTTGATGCCAACAAGGTGCTCAGCGCCCAAACCCGCCAGACTGCCGCGTGCACTGCTCTGGGCGGGGTGGCAGGCGGCTTCATCGGTCTTTCTTGTGCGCTCCTTTACCGTCGCAATCAGAGCCTGGTGCATCAGCTTCGCAAGTCGATTCGCTGCGATAGGCTGCGCATGGTTTACCAACCCATAGTGCGTTTGGCAGACCGACGGATCGTGGAAGCAGAGGCCCTGGTGCGATGGACCGACGACGACGGCTTCGCGGTAAACCCGGCGATGTTCGTTCATGTTGCCGAGGTGAACGGATTCGTGGGGGAATTGACCGAACTGGTGGTGCGCCAGGTTCTGCGCGACTTGGGCGATGCCTTGCGCGGGCAACCCGATTTCCGCATCAATATCAATGTAACGGGGAAGGATCTTGCTGATCCCGCGTTCCTTCCCATGCTGGACCGGTCTCTGGCCGTTGCCAGAGTTGCGGCGCGAAGCCTGACCATCGAGGTGACGGAAAGCTCGACGGCCAGGAAGGAAACAGCCGTGGAAACGATCCGTCAATTGAGAAAGCGCGGGCATAGCGTTCACATTGACGACTTTGGAACGGGCTACTCCAGCCTCTCCTATTTGCACTCGCTTGCAGTCGATGCCATCAAGATCGACAAGTCATTTACCCGCGCGATCGGCACACAGGCGGTCACGCTGGGCATCCTACCCCAGATATTGGCGATGGCGAAGACGCTGAACCTGGAGGTCGTTGCGGAAGGGATTGAAACGGAGGAACAGGCCGGTTACTTCGCCCACTACGATCAGCCAATCCTGGGCCAGGGCTGGCTGTTCGGACACCCTGTCCCTGCGGAGCATTTTTATCGGCTTCTTGCCGAGAATGAAGAGGAAGTCTCGGCTCTCGTACCGCCGGGGCAAGAGGCATGAACGGATGGGCAAGCTGCAAGTTCTATGAACACTAGAACTGGTTGCATGAGTCAGCCTTTGCGAGGGCACCGCTTCAGCCGTGCCGCAGAAGGCGCATAAAACCCGGGGCCTTGGACCCTGCGGAATGCTCTGTGTTCGTTTTATCCAACCAGCTCTATGGCAAACGACCGAAGAGCGACCATCACTAGGTCCATGACCGCTTGTTTTAGCACCTTCTCCGTGCCCCATCCTTTCGCCTTTCTCTTGGCGAAAGGATGGGGAACCGCGAACCCAAAAGTGCGAAATTATGCGGTCAAAGACCTAGTCGTTCTTCCTGTGTGCCTATACGAAAACTAGCCTACCGGCCACCGTCCGCCCGCGCCCCGAGACCATCATTTCCGACCCTTCCTTGCCCTCCCAGCCACCCGCACCGCATCCTCAACCGCCTTCGCCGCCCGCCGTTCCCGCGCCCCCGCTCCCTGCAAGTAAAAAATCCCCAATAAGTGGCTCCTCCTCCGCGCCGGCGTCATCGCTTCCCATCCCGCCCGCGCCTGCGGATGGCGCAGAAACGCAGCCTTCAGAATCGGCGGCGTCTCCGTCTCCCCCTCCATCGCCAGCAGCAGCCACTCCGCCATCCGCTCCGCCCGCT
>Ga0181520_10013811_pt1 | contig 10109 bp, 6 predicted proteins | sample PEATcosm2014_Bin_29_FD_132451 | JGI IMG/M metagenome (GOLD analysis project Ga0181520, IMG submission 132451) | Peatland microbial communities from MTU Mesocosm Facility, Houghton, MI, USA - PEATcosm2014_Bin02_30_metaG | ecosystem: Environmental > Terrestrial > Soil > Wetlands > Peat | place... | reverse complement strand
TAATCTTCATACCACGTTGAATATGCCGGAACACAGAATGTGTCTTGGGATCATGAATGGCCACAAGATCAAATGTGCTCCGAGAATGATCGTCAACATTTTGCATCTCTATTTGTTCGTGATATATGTGAACAGGCGTCATGCCGCCATTTATTGTCTTAACTTCCCCTTCAATTTGTATCGAAGTGTTCGGTATTGGGATTATCTTCACCTCAGTCGCAGGTCGATCATTAGTCTGAGCACTTGCCCATGATACAAAACATATCACTAAACAAAGCGCACCAACGAGTAGAACTAGGACTTTAATTTTCATAACACACCTCTATGGATTCAGAATCATATTATTCGAGCCTATTGCTGGCCTGACTGGGTAATCGAGTCCACTCACGGGGTCTGGATCCACATAACCCGCCACCGCCTTTGTCTCAAGATCATTCGCGTCGGTGTAGGTTACGCCATACGATGGATCATAATAGAGATTGTTATATAAGACAACGCAATGAAGTATAAAGTATTCCTCTGACGGGGGGGTTGGGGCCGAGTTTTGCCCATATAGCGTGGGTTGTTTGGTCATATCGCCGTAAACTCTATTAGGCGGTGCTGGAACCATGCCTACAAGGTTGTTAGGTTCTTGTACTAAAGTAAGGTTCCATGGGTAGAACCCGTTGATCCCGCTGAACCCCGGGAATCCGTAAGATGCGATGCCGAATAGCCAGTCATTGACAATGAACTCGTCTCTATTGATCGTTCTTGCGGTAGCCCTAACCGCAGGCACGCCGTTGACCGCGGCCGATTGCACAAGCAAATCGGCAAATGAGCCACATTGGCCATGTCCCGCCCAAGGATCTGTGCTGTTCGCGGAATATAACAATCCAGCTGCACTAGTTTGGGAATGAGCCCAGCCGAATCCATTTTTGTAGTAATAGAGAGTTTTTCCATTCCATGTCGTAATATTCTTTGGGCCTGTACCGCCATTTGTAAATAACGCCCACGTATTAGCAAACGCTGTGTTTATATCGGTCGCATATCCGCTGGAGCAGGCAAAATTAACAACTGTATGGTAAGTTGGCGTTGGATTCGCAAGACAAACGTAGACTTGGTTTGCTGTCTGGCCTGCGTCGTAAAAGCCAATTTGGTCAATGCTGCTGATGCTATAGGTCCAATTGATCTGCAATGGATTCCAGCAGCGTACGCTGATACCCAACGGAATTGGGATCGTCACCGGACCTGTTGTTGCGATGCCACTAGATGCAGCGACAGGTGTTGTTGCGAATAACCAAGGAGTTACTGATCCGTTGCCATAGAATGTAATGTTACCTGTGAAGTCTAATGGTTCCACAGTGAACTTTGCGGTTACGCTCGCGTACCTCTGGTGGGTGGCGTCGGATGCCTGATACAGGTAAGGTGAATTGGTCATCCCATTGATGGTCCATTCAGGTACTGGATAATTTCCGCCGGTATCCGTTAAAAGATCCGCTCCCCCGTTAAACGTCATGTTTGTCAACTGCACACTAACCAGGTCCAGCGTAAAGGAAGCGACCACATTAGTAAGATCTGACGACGTTGCCGTGACCGTATACTCTCCGCCGCAAGTAAGCCCATATGTGACCAGGCCGTTGTCATAAATTCCCGCCGTGTCATCCCCTTCTACGCAAGTTATGTCCCACGTCAGGTTGTTCGTATTAAAACTGTCATCAGTAAGATTGCCCGCAGCGCTATACGTCCCGCCCTGCGTCCACATGTTCGTGATGCCGCTGACAAACGCAACTTTTATCACTTTCAGCGTAAAGGTGGCAGACGGCTCAGGATCTAGTTCCCCATCATCTGACGTTGCTGTGACCTTATACTCTCCACCGCCGGTTCCAAACTCGATGTCTTCACCGCTGGTGCTATCTGGAATACTCGCTGTGTCAACCCCTTGGCCAGCTACATGACTCAATGTCCAACTCATTTGGTCCGTGTCATAACTATTAGTAAGATTGTTGTCCTCGGCATCATAGGATCCATCCGACGATGCCACGTTCGTCGAATTATCGATAAACTGCACGTTTAACACGTCCACGGTCATTGTCTTACTTGCACTGCATCCGGAGTCGCCAGTGAGCGTGAAGGTGATGGTTTGTTCTCCTGGCGTGGTGAGCGTCTGATCGTCTGCGGCGGGATACTGCGAAACACCAGGACCTTGCGTGTACCAAGTTGTGGCTGGATAACTAATGTCACCACCGGACCATGTGGCGGTCATATCTGCACTGCCAACTGACGGTTGCAGATCATCGGAGATATCCGCATCGAAGGTAATACTGCTTGTGCCGGAGACGACAGCACTGATGTCATCATCGCCTGAATCGTATGCAGTGAGCGAATTGACATATACGTTGTACTGAGCTCCCGCCGGCGAGTTGCACCCCGCTTCGCACAGGTCAGTCCGCATCAGAAATGCACATGCAATACTCAGCCCCAACAAGAGACGAACGATATTTACACGTGCCCTAATGTGCCCAAGCTTGTTCTTGTTGTCGCTCACCTCGTCACTACTCCTGCGGCAAGGTGCCCGAGTAATATGCCTCGCCGTGCGCACTTACGTCGGCGGCCCCTGTTGCGCCCGGCGCAAGACCTACAATAAGAATGATTCCAACTCTGAGTTTCATACAGCGAAATATGGCACGGCTTCTGGCGCAGTTCATCTGTTCTGTTTCTCAGTAATCGTGCGGTCACTTTCGAGCAAGGCCACAACAGGAATGAAGCGTCGACCTCGCTCCTGTACGTTTCTACACTTCTGCACAGCTGAGTAGACCACGTCATGGTTTTATCCAGTAGTATCTAGGCTCGTTCACAGCGAATGCATGGGGGATAAGCAAAACCTGTTTCTGATCGTCAACACGTATGACATAAACATTTCCATCAGCATCGCACATTGCTATGAGTTTTCCATCGCTGGATAGTTTAGGAAAAACTAATGGCGCATCGCAAATCTTCGTCTCTTTCTTCCCGGCAAAATTGTAGATGTAACAACCGCCTTGATCCACTTGGGCATACGTCACCGCGTCAATCAAAGGATGGGGCGTGTAGACATCGCCCGCGTCGCCTGAAATACGCAAAAGAGACTCACCATTAGTGCAAACCGAATATGTCTGTGGCCCTTTTTCGTCAGTCCCATAATGAGCCACAAAAACTAATCTGTCGCCCGCTGGAGCCCAGCACGGGGCCCTTGGCCGAAACTTTCCAGTCCGCCCAATCTCCAACGAAGGAGGTGCGACAACTCTTTCTCTCCAAGTTCCATTGGTGCGAGTCGCAATCATAACTGAGAAGTTGTCATTACTCCCCACATTATGATCTGCACAATAGAACGCCACTGAACTAGAATCGGGTGCCCAAGCCGGGGGCGAAAGGGATACGTTACGTTGACCATAAACTGTTTCTACGACACCCCTATCAAGCTCAATAACGACGATGCGACCTCCTGATAGTCCACACAACAGCTTTCCATCCGGCGAAAGGGCCGCATGAGAAATATCAGCAGCAGCCGGAGGCGATGCAGAATCTGGCAACGTAGAACCTTGCAATGCTGGACCTGACAATGCGTTCATGCGTTCAATAAAGAGGGTAGCAGTGTGTTCTTGGGTCTTCAGCAAAAACCATGCTGCGCCCCTCTGGTTAACACTCACTTCATTCGCTTGGAGGCCAGGAAAGAGATCCACGATGCGGAATGACAGGTCCGACTTAATGATGGCCATGTAAATCTTCTGTCCGGAAGCCCGGATAAGCAACCTGTTCTCTCTCCCGAGGTCTTTCTCTGCGCCAAGTGCCAATGACGTCCAAATGAGACTCACAGTAATTGCAATACACCACATTTTCATAGCTCATTCTCCGTTTCAGCTTACTATGATCTACGGTTCAATCATGCTTTGAGATGGTCTGTGGAAAAGTATAACTTTAACGATCGGGCTGTTATTTGGATTTGTATTATTTGCATTGAAATAAGCCTCAGACGTGCATATTGCCCAGAAATATGTATCTGTGCCCATTGGCTGATTATCGGCGCCCCACATCTCTTCACCACCATCAACTAAGGCTGTATGTGCATGCGTCAGTTTATAATAAATTGGAAAGATCCCGGTATAGAATGCTATGACATCGCCGCGCTTTGTGTGAGTCGTCAGCCTGTACCAATCGATCGATCCCAGACCCGTCGGTGAAAACGTTTCATCGGTCCAATCGGCGATCTCTCCCAAGTCTTCTTGGTAGCCGGTACCTGAGCCGTCGTAGGCGTGAATGCAGGATCCAAAACAGTTCCAAACGTTCATGTTTTTGGTATGCCCGAAAGGGGTTGTCCACATTCCACTAGAACAGCTCTGGCTTGCTCCAAAGTTGTCGTAGTCCATATCCAACCAGTCCATGTATATCACCAGTCCCCTCATGTCAGAACCAGCGGGATCCCCGTTCGAGTCATCGCCAAATAATGTCAAGTCCCCCCACACTCCTCCAATTCCTGGGGTGACGGAATCCGTAGGAGTCAACGTCGGAGCTAGGTCGCTGGTTGAACTCAATGTTCCCACATCTGAATCCAGCGACCAATCGGGCGTGTATCCATCGGACACGGAACCTTTGACAGGGATATTGTAGAAGCCAGGCGATGGGTAGTAGTCAGGCGAAGCACTGGCCACTCCTTGAAAATCCCAGTGGTCGCCAGATGACCAAGCTGATTTATCGTTGGCTGTGCTGAAATACGTGCCTTTGGGAGATAGAATCTGAACTTTGCAGTTTTCATCTACGTCCAGATCAAAGTAATCATACACGCCGGTTGAAGGGTCTTTCGACGCTGCCGCGATCTTATAATGTCCACCTGTATCGTCAGTCCCAAATGTGACAGAGCCGTTATTTGAATCAATGTACGAATCCCCACTAGTGAGCGCGCTACCGTCTGCGTGTGTCATTGTCCATGTCAGGTTGTTGGTGTCATAACTGTCAGCAGTCAGGTTTCCCGCCGCATTATATGAGCTGTTGGACACCCATCCCACTTCCACCAGATACTGATCAAACGCCACTTTTATAACATCCAGCGTGTAGCTAGTGGTCACGCTACTCAAATCTTCCGACGTTACCGTTATTGTGTACGATCCACCGCCACTCCCAAAATAGAAATCGCTGTCTTCGTCTGGAATACTCGCTGCGTGAGTAGTCCCAGGTTCCGTGATAACGCCCGTCAATTCCCAAGTCATGGAATCCGTATCATAACTATCTTCACTAAGGTCGTCCGTTAGATCATGCGTATCGCCCTCCTGCGTCCATGCTGTATAGGCTGTGTTACCGTTGTCTTTCACATCTTGATTCACCGCCACTTTGATCACATCCAGCGTGTAGGTAGCATCCTCTTGATCCTCAGAATTAAGGTCGGGATCATCTGTCTGTACGTAGATCGTATATGATCCACCACCACTCCCAAATACGAAATCGCTGTCGTCAATACTCGCTGCCTGAGTGGTCCCGGGCTCCGTGGCGCCATCTATCTCCCAAAGCATCCAGTTCGAGTCATAACTGTCGGTAGTAAGGTCGTCCGTTAGATCATGCGTATCGCCCTGTTGCGTCCATTCCGTGTATGTTGGATCTTTATCAATAGCCAGTTTGATCACGTCCACGGTCATTGTCTTACTTGCACTGCATCCGGAGTCGCCAGTGAGCGTGAAGGTGATGGTTTGTTCTCCTGGCGTGGTGAGCGTCTGGTGGTCGGCGTAGACATCCCGTGTAGAACCTGTCGTGTAAATGGTCTTTGAATAATTAACGTCTCCGCCAGACCATGTGCCGGTCAATGCTGCACTGCCAGAGGACAAGTCATCGTTGATATTAGCATCGAAGGTAATGCTACTTGTGCCGGAGGTCACAGCACTGATGTTGCTATCGTTTGAATCGTAAGCAGTGAGTGAATTGACGGCTATGGTGTACTGGACTCCGGACGGCGAGTTGCATGCGCAACGCCCTTCATCGGAGGCAATCAGGAGTACAACGGCAGTGCACAGATTGACAAGAGCTGCTGCCCGCCTGAAATAGCATTTGCGTCCTTTCAATCTTCGTTCCCTTTCTCCGTTATTCCTGCGGCAGGGTGCCCGAGTAATACGCCTCTCCAAGGTAGACTCCATTCTCATACGTCTTGATCGTGTGGTATGTTGAAGTGTTCAGCGAATTTGGGTGGATCGCGCTGAATTACATTCAAGTCCCACGAATAGAGATCACTCTTCCATCATTGAGAATTACGTTGTTCAACAGAAACGCCAGATTTATCGAATTCTGAGCGGCCACTTCTTTCCCACCAATTCTGCCAATCTTTGATATATTTCGCTTCGTTCTCAGCGAAAACTTTCCTTGAAGGCAGCAAAACGTCACTCCGATTCAATACTTCGCCGAGAGCCATTAAACACTCATACCTTGTGGTAACATCACTATCTCTCAAACCATCCATCATCTCTGGCATTGCATTTGTCACGCGTGCTTGGCGAATGGCATGAGCTGCGTCTCTGCGAACAAAATCGTCTGAATGCCGCATGAGCGGAATATAATATTTCGCTATGAGATCAGCATTGGTTATCAATCCCATTTGCGAACTTTGCATTCTCTTCTCGTTCATAAGTCTATTAGATTCGGGACTAGAAGACAGAATCTCCACTGCCTCGGCTAATCGGGAATAGTCTCCGCCACTGATCAAAGAGGTTAGCGCCATCCCCCGAATGACAGGATCCTTGGAATGATCCAGAAGAGTTGTGATGGCTGCTTGGGCTTTGTTTCCCTGCAAGTTCGTAAGGTCTGCTATGGTATTCTTTATAAACATGTAATTCGTGTAGCAGTTCAAAGAGGTTGTCAATAACAATGCAATCTGCTCCTCCGGTTTGCACTGTTGCAGGTTATCTAATTGCTGCGTCACTTCGGATGAATCTGCTATAGGAATAACTGATCTGTATTCGTTGGCGAAAGAATAGATATTTGTTTGCTGGTCATTCGTACTCAACAACAAGACTGCTCTTTCACCAGAGTTCAAACTCTCAAACGACAGGCATTGGTTCCAAGAGGAATCACCTAATCTTCTTACCTTTAGAGGACTTGGAAACTCTATAATGATTTCTTTTTCATTCATTTGCCCCTTGATCATCTTCTCAACACTTACTACCGCTCGCAAACCTTCGGCCTCATAATCACGCCCCAAGTTACACGATCTGTGCATTATCTTGTCAATGATTGTAACTGAATTTACACGACCTACTACGATTGCGTCAGCGCTGATAGATACTGCTTTGAAATCCACCTCTGGCTTTTGACCCGCCCATAGCGAACAGTGTGAAAACAAAATCAGCCACATAAAAAAGAAAATGTCATAATATGGTCTGAGAAACATGCCTCACCGCCTTGTTCATTTACGCGTGGCGTGATCTTGATAGTAATGCCATGTGTTTTGAAGCACTAACGTCCCTGCGGCCGTCGTGCTCGAACCGGCGTAATGTTCGCCAGCCCAGTAATACACAGAAACATTCCCGTCTTGTGGTGCTAATGAATGAGGAGCACTAGGCTGGCATTGTGAAAGATTATCTTGATCGCCGGCGGGATTAGCCATCCACTGTTCTTGTAACACTTGTATCCAAGCACAATTCTTATAGTCATAATGCGCACCCTCAGTCCAGTATTCGTTCAATTCTATCCGGGCTGGGAGGATATTATTGAATTGATCTTTGAGTTGAAAGTAATATGTGGACTGATAACCTGTAACTCCATTCTCAGTTAGGGCGGAATCTTGCTCCAGTCTATCAACGTCTGTGTCTTCATGCCGAAATAGGTCAGGATGAGGATGGTTATTAGCGGGATGTCAGACACGAGATTATATACCAGAAGATATGAAACCGCCCTGCCCTGTTCTTGACCTGACTTGGCGAGCATAACCAACGTTGGCACATAAACCTGTCCAGTGCATACGCCTTCCAACGCCGTCACCAATGCCCCTGTAATCAATCCTGCGGCGATAAGACTGCGTCCGGCAATACCAGCACGCATTATCCCGTGAATCTTAGCCGTGATTGCGCCGGGAAGCTTTACGGCCACATCGCGGGGATTACTTGTGCGCCAATACAGGAAGCCATCGCGGAACGATAGGATCGCCAGAATAACGAGGATACTTATGATTGCTATATTCAGGCCGGAACGGATGTAGGTAACCCCTGACAGCGAATGAAACACCCTGAGAAGCCCCAAGCCGATCAGGAAGTATGTCAGGAATGATGCAATGCAGAACGGGACAGCCATCAACAGGAACGCCTTGCCGTGAAGCTTGGACACAGTCAGCAGGCTCATGAAGAACACTATTGTAGAAATGGCGCAATGGTTGATGCCGTCCAGGAAACCGGCCATGATGACTGCGGAAAGTGTGAAGCGATGTATCCGCGCATCGGCAATCCTGAAACTGTTGTCGGATGAGATTGTGATGGGCTTCGGCGGCTTCCAGTCAGGGGCAAGCCGCTCTGAAACTCCCTTGTCTATGCAGGGCAAGAGTCCAGTCTTGATTGCGTCGAACCCGTTGAAGACATACTGATAATCCACAACAATGCAGACCGGTTCGTTTGATGTGACTCCAAGTTTATTCTGGTAGGCGACAAGCATGATGACATTCGATTTCTCGCCGACATCGTGGTTGTTCAAAACATAGAAGCCTTCATACCGCTCCTTGAGTTCAGGCAGAACCTGTTCCTTGACTCGATTGCAGGCAGGGCAACCGGTCTCGTAGAAGTAGTCTATGGTGACGGGCGGCAAACCAGTCTCTCCGGCCAGCGATGCATAACAGCCAAGCGCCAGAAAAGCGCACACCGTGACTTTCGTTTTCATATTCACGGTTTTTCGGTGTTGAGACACTTAGCGGTCAATAGAGACACTGGGCCAATACAACGAAGTCATTTCCCATCCTCCGGCCTCTTGCCGACGTGAACAGGAATCGCTATTTCGCGCCCATCTTCGTGATCTGTCTTCACTATGAACACCTTTCCGTCAAGTTCAGAGAACGGTAGGATGTTCTTGAATTCGCAGCGATAACCGTTCGGCGAAAGTTCTGACACCTGGATTTGTATGTCTGGATCAGGAGCCTCAACGCCTAGAACCCGAAACGATTTGCCTGTCCTCGACGTTATCGCCAGATATCGGGTGACGGGCGTAACATCTCCCGCTGACTCAATCAGGAGTATCTCGCTGGGAACCACAACGATATCGCTCGACACTGCGGCCATCACATGGACATTCACTTGCCTGTGCTTAGGATTGTCCGTAAGTATCCGTATGTTCCCCTGCGTCACACCTGATTTAAGGGGAGGAATTGTGCGGACCTTCACTACTATGCCATTGGTTGTATTTTCATATTTGGCAGAGAACGCGCCATTCTGCACGACAACATTTGTCACAGACATAACCAGCGACGTGGAGCATGTGATCCTGACTTCTCTTTCGACCTCATTGGTCATTTGAATCTGCCCAAAGTCCACATTCTCGGGTTCGACAAGGACTTCTGAGGTAACCGTCCCTGCCATCATAACTTGGTAGTATGGCTGTGTTCGGTCATTGGAGGCTATGTAGAAGGCTTTTCTTTGAAGTCCTTTGCGTCCGATCAAATTAAAACTGACTCGGCACGTTGTCCCGCTACCTGGAGCCAGTAGTTTATCGGCCACTGTTCCTGATGCCCCGCAACACCCCCTGACTTCTCCTATCTGAAGCGGTCCATCTCCGATGTTGCGAATCAAAAAGACATTTGTAATAGAGCCGGTGTTCGGCGCATTCCCGAAGTTATATTCCGGTTCGGAGCAAGAGATCCGCGGACCAGCGGCATGAAGATTCGTTGCACATAATAAAGAAAGAAGAAACATGCCTAAACCAACTGGAGATAATTGCGAAAAGATGCCGCGCAAGAATGCCTTCATTTCGACTCTTGTCCAGCAAGTCGTTGATTGAGCCGATTCAAGGCGCTTTCGGCAACGACCTTGGCCTGTTTATCCGAACCTCCGGCCAATGACTGTAGCAGTTCAATGTCGGTTTGATCTCCAACATCGCCTACGGTGGCAACAGCAGCCATTCTGATCGGACCGGTCGAACCG
>Ga0181520_10013810_pt1 | contig 10110 bp, 9 predicted proteins | sample PEATcosm2014_Bin_29_FD_132451 | JGI IMG/M metagenome (GOLD analysis project Ga0181520, IMG submission 132451) | Peatland microbial communities from MTU Mesocosm Facility, Houghton, MI, USA - PEATcosm2014_Bin02_30_metaG | ecosystem: Environmental > Terrestrial > Soil > Wetlands > Peat | place... | reverse complement strand
CGCAGATATAATGTTTCTTTCCCTTCGGCGACGTCAGCGCGAGTATCACCATATGTTCGGCAAGCCAGCCCTCTTTGCGCGCCAGCACGGAAGCGACGCGTAAAGCGAGGCATTTCTTTCCAAGCAGCGCATTTCCGCCATAGCCAGAACCGTATGACCATATTGAGGGTTCTTCAGGGAAATGGACGATGTATTTTTTCGTCGGATCGGGTTCGCACGGCCACGGAACATCCTTCTGGCCCGGCTTCAACGGCGCGCCAACGGAGTGCAGGCAGCGCACGAATTTCCCGTCAGCTCCGAGCTTGTCGAGAACGGCGTTGCCCATGCGCGTCATAATGCCCATGTTGACTACTACATAAGGCGAATCTGTAAGCTCTATTCCGACCTTGGCGATGGGCGATCTCAGCGGTCCCATGGAATAGGGGATGACATACAAGGTTCTGCCTTCCATGGCGCCGGTGAACATGTCCTTCAGCTTCTTTCGCATTTCGACTGGTTCAGTCCAGTTATTCGTTGGCCCGGCATCTTCCTGTTTCGCTGAGCATATATATGTACGCTCCTCCACACGTGCCACGTCGCTGACATGCGAGCGAGCGAGATAGCAGCCCGGTCTCAGCTTCTCGTTGAGCGGCGTAAATGTTCCATGTTTCACCATTTCATCGCAAAGCGACTTGTATTCGGAGCGAGAGCCGTCGCACCAATGGATCTTCGCCGGCTTGCACAGTTTCGTAACTTCCTCAACCCATGAGATCAGCTCTTTGTTGTTCGTCGATATTGATGACATAGCTTCTCCTTGTCTCCTCGCGTGAAACACATAATCACATTCGCACTCCGGCAACTTGGGGCGCAGATTTGGCCATAACGGTCGTAAAGAATCAATCCAATAAATCGGAAAAAGATTCCCGTCGGGCCCAGACTGATTGCTTGTCAAGTGGACGCGCGACGGGTAATAATGCGCGAACTGTTACAGTTTTGGAGGGCAGGCCATGAGAATGATGAAATATGACATTTTGAGGAAAAACTGCAATGTTGCAAGTGCCATGCTGATTTGTGTACTGGCTGCCGGCGCATTGCTGTGCGGATGCTCGAAACCTCCGTCATATACCATCACGGTTCGCAACGAAGGCACGAGACCAATTAACGGAGAACTGATCGTTTCCGAGAAGTTCGGTTTCAAAGTGACAAAGCTCATGCCCGGCACAGAGTCCAAGCCTCTCGAGTGCAATGCCGAATTGGCGGAAACAGCCAAATGGACCTTGTTTGTAAAAGGCGGTACTCCAATGGAGCAGAAGATTCAACTTAAGAGCGCGGTTGACCAGAAGATGACACAGGCCGATATCGTGGTCGCCATAGGCGCTGACGGCAAAGCCACGGTAAGCGCAACGCCGAAAGATTAGGCGAATGTTAGAAGAGTTCCTGTTGTCGCGACGCCGGCTTTTTGGATGACATTTCCGTTCCAAGCAGTTTCAATAAGTCAGTCTCTTCGATGATTTTGGTTTGGTGTACCTTGGCTTCCAGCGTTTTCTCGTTTCCAGGGTTTTCGCCAACGACAAGAAAATCAGTTTGAGAGCTTACGGAGTTTGTTACAGTGCTACCACGCTCCCGGAGAAGCTCGGTGGCTTCGCCTCTGGACATGGATTTCAGAGTGCCAGTCAACACAAAGATCTTGCCTCTGATTTGGTCGCTCCATCTGGCTTGGCCGTCGGTGATCGCAGGGCCTGAACCAGGCGATATGCCGAGTTTCTTCAGAAGTTCTAGAACTGCGCTACCATGCGCGGAAGTAAAATAGTCCAGAATGCTTGTCGCCGCGACTGGTCCCACTTTGTCCAAATTCATGGGCTTCAGCGCCGATTCCAGTTCCACGATTTCCGCCTTGAGCTGGACATACAGCTTCTGCCGGTGCTGTTTCTCGGCTTCGTTTCCGGGCGGATTATCCCGCGAGCGCGGGCTTATCCGCTTCGATTCCTCACCTTTCTCAGCAAGAAGCTTCCTTGCCTTCAGAATTGGCGAATGCGCGATCTCGTCAAAGCTCTTGTGCACGAGAGCGATTTCGTGCGCGGTCGTCTCTCCTATATCCGGGATGCCGAGGGCGTACAGCCACCGGCTCAAGGGCAGTGTCCGGCTTTTCTCCAAGGCTTCGATGATCTTAGCGGCATTCTTTTCTCCCAGTATCCGTGACTCCTGAGCGGTCCCAAGATTCAGCGATGACAGACGAGATGCGGTGAGATTGAACAGGTCAAGCGGCTCGTGGCAAATGTCTTGGGCCACAAGAGCGTCCGCAACGACTTCGCCCAGTCCTTCGATGTTGAGGGCGCCGCGGCTGGCGAAATGCTCGATGCGTCGGGTATGTTGAGCCGGACATTGCAGATTTTCGCAGCGCCACGCCACAAACTCTGGGTCCCGTCTTACCGGAGCGCCGCATGCGGGGCACTTACCCTTCACATATTTCATAAGATCGAAACGCTCGGTTCCCTTGGGACGCTTTTCATGGATCACTTCGACAACCGCGGGGATAACTTTGCCGGCTCTTTCGATGGTCACAGTGTCCCCGATGCGAATGTCCTTCTTCACAATCTCGTCTTCATTGTGAAGAGTGGCGCGGGAAATTGTGGTGCCCTCAAGCTTCACAGGTTCCAATTCGGCCACAGGAGTAAGGACGCCGGTCCTGCCCACTTGCACGGTTATGCCGTTTAACACGGTCTGGGTTCGCTTGAACCAGTGTTTCGGCTTGTAGGCGATGGCCGAAACCGGCGCCTTTGCTGTGAATCCGAGCACGTCTCTTTGTTTAGCGTCGTTGATTTTGAAAACTGCGCCGTCAATCTCATACGGCAAAATGTCCGATTGCCGTTTTATCTCCTCGGCGAGTTTAACTGCTTCATCCATGGTTGAACATGTTTTGTATGCCTGTGGCGTTGGCAATCCGGATGCTTCGATATACTCCAGCTCCTCGATGTGATTTTGGAACGAGATACCTTCAGTTGCGCCAATGGCATAGAAAACGCCATGGAGACGCCGCTTGGCGACTATTGCCGGGTCAAGCTGTTTTAATGATCCCGCGGTGGCATTGCGGGTATTTTCAAAGGGTTTTTGTCCGGCGGTAATGAGTTCCCGATTCAATATAAGCAAGTCTTGCTCTGTCATGTATACTTCGCCGCGAATCTCAACGAGCCGGGGATGCTCTGTGGACGCGCCGAGGTTGAGCGGAATGTCTCTTATGGTTCGCAGGTTGGCGGTAATGTCATCACCAGTTGCTCCATCGCCTCTTGTCACGCCTAAAACGAAGAGTCCTTTCTCGTAGTGCAAACCTATTGATACACCGTCAATCTTTGGCTCGACGACATATTCGACATTTGCGCCTTCCAATGCTTTGCGAACCCGCGTCTCGTAAAGCTGGAGCTCGCGCATGTCCTCTGCCTTTTCTAGCGAAAGCATCGGCTTGATGTGGTGTACAGATCGAAACTCCTTTAGCGGCGCACCGCCAACGCGTCGTGTGGGTGAATCGAGGGTTACAAGATCGGGAAATTCCGCCTCGATTCGCTTGAGTTCGTCGTAGATGGCATCATATGCCTGATCGGAAATATCGGGTCTGGCTTCGACATAGTAGAGGTGATTGTGCCTGTTCAGGTCACGACGAAGAGTCAGAATCCGTTTACTGGCTTCGGACTTGTTCATTGCCGCGCTTGGGATGTGGAATCGATTTCCTTCGAGAAGCATCCCGCGAGCGGTTCGCAATTTGCGGCTAGCGCTTTGGCGGAACGATAGTCTTTTGCTTTCATGAAAAGTATGAATTTCATAGCGCATTTTGCCGGTGTTTTATCGGCGGCCAGCCAGCGGTTGCGTTCGAGAGGATCAAGCTGAGACAATGTGAAACTGACGGATTCCTCGTTAGTGCCGACCGTTGCGGCATAGACAATACCGTTGGAGATTGCGCGAATCAATAGTTGACGTCTTTGTTTGTTGATAACTACTTCGATTTCTTTTTGCTCGCTGAGTTTCATCCGAAACGCGTTTTCAATGAGTGTCGGCATATTCGAGATGTCGCGGACAAACGTCTTGAGTTCTTCTATTTTGGCGAGCGCCTCCTCAGTATGAGGCTTGCCTTTTTCCTGCTGAAGCAATGCTTGCGCTCCGGCAAAGTCTTCTGACAGGAGACAGTCGGAAACCTTCATTCCGAGAAACTCCATCTGATCCTTCTCGTCAATTTGGGTTGCCGGTGTCGCGGATGCGGAGTTTGTTTCTGATTGAGTTGGCTGTTCGACTGGCTTGTCGGGCGTCTTTTCGGCCGGTTTGGCCGCGGCTGCCGGCGGAGTCGGTTGCGGCACGGCTGCTGGCGGTATTGGAGTCGCAGCCGTTGGGCTTGCAGGAGAGTGCGTGGCAGGCAACGGTCTTGTCGTTTGGCGCGGAGGGAGAGGAGGGAGCTTTAGTTCGGAAACGACATACGTTCCCCACCATGCGAATAGAATAAGCCACGCTGCGGCTGAAAACCACAGCGGTATAGGCGCCACAGAATTATTGTCAATGTCCGAGGCATAGTTTTTGTGTTCAGGTTCCGAGATCGTACTGTCGGCGTCGGGCCGCTTCTTGATGACCAGAATGCGGTTCGTGGAAACCTTCTTTATATCGGTCAACACGTTTGACCATGTTGCGTATCGGTCCCGCGACTCCTTCATCATCAGCTTGGTGATGAACTGCGCCATGGCCGGTGTCACGGCCGGATTGATGTCGCGCGGGTTGGGGATGTGTCCATTCATGTGCAAGGACAACGTTTCCGTGGGTTCATAACCGTCGAAAGGTGGTGTGCCTGTAAGCATGTGGTAAAGAGTCGCGCCCAGGCTGTACATGTCGGTTCTGCAATCTAGCTTGTCAGTGTTGCGAGCTTGTTCGGGCGACATGTAGTTGGGCGTGCCTTCGACCATTCCTTCGCTGTCCGCTGTCGCCGCGCTTTGTGCTCCACCCTTCCTTGCCAGGCCGAGGTCGGCAAGTTTTACAGTGTCGTCATCGTCCAGCATGATATTGTCGGGCTTGATGTCACGGTGAATAAGACGTGATTTGTCCCAGGCGCTTTCCAGGGCCTTTGCGACACTTTGCGCCACTTTCAGTGCGTTCTTTTGTGGCACGGTCCGCTGTTCATCAATGATCGTGGCGATGCTGGGCCCACCGACGTATTCCATGACGAAATAGTAAACGCCCTTTTGTTCAGAAACGTCGTAAACCTGGACCACGGAAGGATGTTTGAACTTCGCGGCCGCCCTGGCTTCGCGGATAAAATCCGTAACGTCTCTGCTGCTTCCGGCGAATTCGGGCTTGAGAATCTTTATGGCAACGATGCGGTCAAGAGATACCTGGTATGCTTTCCAGACAACAGCCGTTCCTCCCTCGCCGATCTTATCGAGAATGTCAAACCCCGGTAGTTTCATAAGAAGTCCAATCTGTCCAACCATGCCGACCCGGCAGCATTAAAAACGGTGAATGTTTAGCACGAAGTGAAAAACAGGGCAAGCTCGTACGCAGTAATTCTGACGAACGTTAGCTTGACTGGGTCCTGTTAGCGCGTAACTTGTGGACATTTCACAGGAAAGCAGCCATGAATATTGCAATAGCATGCGGAGGCACAGGTGGTCATATTTTCCCCGGCTTGGCGACGGCGCAGGCGCTGAGGAAAAGGGGCGTCGTTGTCTCGCTATGGCTTTCGGGCAGGGAAGTTGAAAATGTCTCAATCGAAAATTGGGACGGCCCGATCGTTACCGTCAAGGCCGAAGGCTTTCCATCGGCAATCTCCCTGCGTTCCATCGGCATCGCCATCCGTTTCATCGGGAACATTCTCAGGTGCAGGAAACGGATGAGGGAAAATCCGCCGGATGTTCTGCTGGCTATGGGCAGCTACGCTTCCGTCGGTCCGGTTATTGCAGCCTGGAATCTTGGCATTCCGGTCGTTTTGCACGAAGCGAACGCGATACCGGGCCGGGCGGTTTCATTTCTCGCAAGATTCGCCTCCGCGATCGCGATAACGTTTCCATCGGCTTCTCAATATTTTCGGCATAAGCACATTATTGTGACCAGACTTCCCGTGCGCGCCGCGACCGACGCGCGGTTTGAGGAAGGCTTGATCAGGAAAGATGGCAAGTTCACTGTTCTTGTGATGGGTGGAAGTCAGGGCGCCAGGAGGCTCAACGAAATAACTTCAGCGGCGTTGTGCATGCTTCATCGAACTGGAGCGCCTGTGCAAGTCATTCATCTGACGGGTGAGAAGAATGAATCGTTGGTAAAAGTGACGTATGACCGATGCGATGTCCCTGCATTGGTTCTTGGGTTTCTAAAGGACATGAATAAAGCTTACAACGCAGCTGATATTGCGATTTGCCGCTCCGGCGCTGGCGCATGCATGGAGCTGGCGATACATGGCATTCCCGCCTTGTTTGTCCCGTTGCCGTCGGCCAGGCGCGATCACCAGATGAAGAATGCGCGAGTGCTGGAGGAGGCAGGTGCAGCGGACGTGATGGAAGAGAAGAACGTCTCTCCGGAATACCTTATGGAATATATCGCCAAATGCATGGAAAACAGAGAACGGCTTGACAAGATGAAGATACAAATGAAAAATATCGGCATTTCTGACGCGGCAGAGAGACTTGCCGATTTGGTTATAGGACAGGTCACTAAGTTAGATGGCGTTGCATTGGAGAGAGATGCAATGCCGGGTCAGGTGACAACCCGGCCCGCAAAGTGAATGCACGCAGTCCGCGTGACCTCACGCGGCGTTGTTTCTGGTTTGTACATCGGAAGTGAAATAAGGAGTGTCCCGCTATGCCCATATATGAATTCTTCTGTTCAGATTGTAATACGGTCTTCAATTTCTTCTCCAGAACGGTGAATACCGCAAAGACTCCAACGTGCCCTAAATGCAAGAAACGGAAGCTTGCGCGTCAGGTTTCGCTTTTTGCCGAAACCGGCAAACATGCCGAAGAAACTGGCGATGGCGGAATGAAAGGTGGCATGGGTGATCTTGGCAACATAGACGAAAGCAAAATGGAAAAAGCAATCACAGCCCTCGCAGGCGAGGCCGAGAAAATGAATCAGGACGATCCCAGGCAGGCAGCCCAGTTGATGCGCAAATTCTCCAGCGCAACAGGCATGAAGTTTGGCAACTCCATGGAGCAGGCGCTTGGAAGGTTGGAAGCCGGCGAAGATCCAGAAAAAATCGAATCTGAAATGGGCGCATTACTGGAAGGCGAAGACGAACCCTTCATGCTACCCGAAAAAGGCGGAAAAGGCCCCGCTAAAGAAGGCAAAACTCGAGCACCCCAACGCGATAGCACGCTCTATGATCTCTGAAAAGATGGCCAAATGCGGATGAATGGTAAACTGGGATTTACGCTGAAAGAGATTCTGATTCTGCTGAAAACCACCGGAGTCCGCCCGAATGTTCGCGGCGGCTGCGGAGCATAAGCTGGGCATTTTTCTGTATTCTGCAGCCGCTCCGTGAGGGCGGATGTTTTCTGCAGAATCAAATCTCAGACAAGCGTCGTTCTTATCACCGTAGCAGCTCCACTCACCGGCGTGATAGAATAGGTTTCGAGCGCGGCGGGAATCAGGCATGACGTGCCGGCGCTGATATTTTCGACCACTCCGTTTGCTTCAACTTTCATTTGTCCTTCCGCGACAAATAAAACATGGAAGCTGAGGCCATCGTTCCTCACAACAAGCTTCTTCTTGAGATCAATCCGGACTACATTGAAGAACGGACATTGGACGATTTGCCAGATATTATTCCCGCCTTCGTCAGACAACTTTTGCGGTTTGACAATCCCGGCATTGTCATCCGTCCAATTGATCACTTGCAGGGCCTTTTCAAGGTGTAATTCCCTTGGTTTGCCGTCCTTGTCAACTCTGTCCCAGTCGTGAACACGGTAGGTTGTGTTCGAGTTTTGCTGGACTTCCAGGAGGAGGCAGCCTTCGCCAATAGCATGAACACGACCGCCCGGGATAAATATTGCTTCGTCAATTGTTATCGGCAGATCGCGAAGAACTTTCTCCACACGTTTTGCGGTCAGCGCGGTTTCAAAGCTATTTCGGTCCGTTCCTGGCAAAAAGCCGGCGAAGACATGGGCGCCATGCTCAGCCGCCAGCGCATACCACATTTCCGTCTTTGCCTCGCCGTTGCATGCCACTGCGGTATGCTCGTCAGGATGAACCTGAACGCTGAGCCTCTCTCGTGCGTCAATGATCTTGATCAGCAAGGGGAAGACCTTCGATTTGGCGGCGGTTCCAACAAGGCGTTGTCCCAGGGTTTCCACCAGCGCGTGAAGCGATTTTCCTTTTGCCGGTCCGTTGGTTACGATGCTCATTCCTTCCGGCCTGTCCGCTATTTCCCACGACTCGGCGCAGGTTCCGGCATGGCCCGGCTTATTCCTGAAAAAACGCGGTATCCTGCCTCCTCCCCAGAGGTAGTCCTTGTAAACAGGTGCAAAAAGCAGCGGATAAATTGGTATGGACATGCGCCGGAGACTAGCGGCTGGCGGGTAAAATGGGCAAGAAGAAAGATCGCGAAAAAATGGATTGAGACAGTCAAGTGCGTGTGCTAAACATTTCAAGCATGAAATATTTGACACCATTGATTTTGATTGTTCCTTTGCTGCTGGCCGGTTGCGCGACGCTCGACGATCGGCGGAACCAATCCGTACAAACCCAAGTCGAGACTCAAAGAATAGCCGAGGACAATACAAAGGCCACACTGGAGACACTCGATGAGAGAATCAAGGCCATTGAAGTCAGGCAGGAAGATCTCGAGAAAGAGATGAGTCTGCTGCGCGTGTCTGTGGAGAACGAAAATCGAGAGGCGAAGGAGACAATGGCGGCCGCAGAGCAAAACCTGAAAGCCAACGATGCCTCGATGGTCAAGTTCAAGCAGGAGATAATTGATGGTGTGGCGAAGAGTGTATCGGAGGCGCTTCGCGCCGGATCGCCATCCCAGCCAAAGGCCCGCTCGCAAACGGGACGGGAGCACGTTGTTCAGCAAGGTGAAAGTCTCTCGGCAATTGCCACAGCCTACAAGGTGAAACCGGGTGTAATAATCGAAGCAAATGGTCTAAAGAATGCCAACTCGATAAAAGTGGGGCAGAAACTCTTTATTCCGGAAGAGGAATCCGCCACGCCACAGCATTAGTCATTCCCCTCGGCACAATCGGCATGACGATTGTGGATGGACTCCTGTCGGTTTCTGCCGGTTGCGGTTGCTTGGATTCTCTTATGGACTGATAGCGCAGTGGCTCCGGCTCAGTCTGCTGTGGACTCTTGAATCTTGCCATATCGCTTCTCAGCGCGTCGTTCTGTATCACCAGTGAATTAACCGTTTCGCTGAGCTTGCCTAATGCCGCATCATAACTCTCCGTGCGGGACTTTATCGCAGCCGTGCTGTCAGACACGCTCAACACATCCCCGCGAAGTTTTGAGGCTTCTGTCTCGAAAGTCTGCAACGCCGTTCTTGTGTCGTTGTTTACTTTCTGTGCGTCCTGTTGTGTAACGGCCACCTGATCCTTCATGTCTAGGAAGTCCTTCCTGAGTTGTCTCGTATAGGTTAGCGCAACGGTGAGACTGATGGCGGCAATGACGACAAAGACCGCAATGAAAACGAGCGTCAGGGTTATCATGCGGGTCCTTGTACGCTTTCGCTCAACGTCGAGAAACTGCTGAAAGGCCTGTAGAACAGGGAGCGATTCCTGCGGCTTTTCCGGCGCTGATGGCTGGGGCTTAACTGGCGATTTATCGGGAGCCAGCGATGTTATCTCCATGTCATTGGATGCAGGAGCCTCGATATCCAACTGCACGGTTGAATCTGGTTCAGCGGCTGGCGGTTCCAATATCGCCGCCGGTTTGGCCGTGCCGCCCGGTTTCGTAGAGAGATGTTTAAGTTGACTCAGCAACAACTTGGGAGGGATTGAGTTCATTCTGTATTGAGAATTCGTGATTCTACTTCAATTTCATCATCCACGGCTTTGCCCGAAATGACGTCTTGTTTACCGGTGGCAGGGGCGCAGGCTGAGTCTTCGGCGGAACCTGGCTGGGCGGAACATTCTTCGTTTCAACCTTTTGTTCGCCGTTTGCGGCAGTGGACTG
>Ga0181520_10013809_pt1 | contig 10110 bp, 8 predicted proteins | sample PEATcosm2014_Bin_29_FD_132451 | JGI IMG/M metagenome (GOLD analysis project Ga0181520, IMG submission 132451) | Peatland microbial communities from MTU Mesocosm Facility, Houghton, MI, USA - PEATcosm2014_Bin02_30_metaG | ecosystem: Environmental > Terrestrial > Soil > Wetlands > Peat | place... | reverse complement strand
CGGTGACCGACAGCGGCATCGGCATGACCGAGGATCAGGTCGCGCGGCTGTTCGCGCCGTTCAATCAGGCGGATGCTTCGACCACCAGGCGGTTCGGCGGCACCGGACTGGGCTTGTCGATCGCCAAGCGGCTGGTCGAAATGATGGACGGCGAGATCGGGGTCGACAGCGTCTTCGGCAAGGGCACGACTTTCTGGTTCCGCATCGTTCTCGGCCGCGGGGTCGAACACAAGGCCATCCGCGTCATCGACAGAGCCTTTTTCGCCAGCCTCAACGTCTTGGTGGTCGACGACAACGCCTCCGCCCGCGGCATCCTGGTCCGATTCCTCGCGGCATCGGGCTGCAAGGTCGATCAGGCAGCCAGCGGGGCCGAAGCGGTCGAGGCCTGCGTCAGAGCGGCCGACCCCTATCATCTCGTCATGATGGACATGCGGATGCCCGGGATGAACGGGCTGCAGGCGGCGGAACGGATCCGCCAGGCGAATGCGGGGGCGCCGCCGAAAATCATTCTGGTCAGCGCCTATTGGCGCGACGAGCTGGGGTCGCTGCAGGACCGCGACTCGCCGCTCTCCGGTTTTCTCGCCAAACCGATCGACCAATCCGCCCTGATCGATACGCTGCTGACGGTGTTCGGACAAACCGACACCGCCGCCGCCGCCCGTCGCGCCGATGTCGTCGACACCGCTCCCAATTTCCGCGGCGTGCGGGTCTTGCTGGTCGAGGACAATGAGATCAACCAGATGGTCGCCAGCGAACTGCTGGAGGCCGCCGGCTTCATCGTGACCATTGCCGGCGACGGCCGCCAGGGCGTCGATCGCGCTCTCGGCGAGGCGTACGATGTCGTGCTGATGGACGTGCACATGCCGGTGCTGGACGGCTATGCCGCCAGCCGCGAATTGCGGACATATCCGCGCCTGGCCGATCTGCCGATCATCGCCATGACGGCGAACGCCATGACCGAGGATCACCAGCGCGCCCTCGACGCCGGGATGAATGACCACATCGCCAAACCGATCGATGTCGACAAGATGTTCGCGGTGATCGGCAAATGGCTAGCCAAGGCGCCGGCGCGGCAATTGAACGGCGCGAACCTGATGGGTTTGCGCCAAGGGTGACAGTGGATCAAGCGCCGGAAAGGGAGGGAGCCATGCAGACGATCCCAATGCCGTCCGATGACGTCATCAAAGACGTCCTCGACCGCCTTCCGGCCGAGCTTCGCCAGCGCGTGGCCGGTGGGCCGCCGATGCTCAACGTGTTTCGCCAGATGATGCATTCCCCCGCCATGGCCATGGAGGTGTTCCGGCTGGGAACCGCGATGTATTGCGACAGCGCGCTGTCGCCGACGGATCGGGAACTGGTCATCCTGGCGTGCGGAAAATGCTATGGCGCGCCCTATGAGACGGCGCAACACCAGCCGATCGCGGCGGCGGTCGGGGTCGGCGCGGCGCAGCGAACGGCGATCGACGACGGCGACTGGACGGCCGACTGTTTCACCCCCGGGCAACGGACTCTGCTGACCTTCGTCGCGGCGCTGGCCGCCCATCCGCAGGTCCCGGAGGTCTTGCTTTCCGATATGAAGCGGTTGCATGGCGATCGCCAAACGGTCGAGACGGTGATGATCGCCGGCCTGTATTTTCTGATCGCGCGAGTGACGACGATCTTCGATGTGCCGTTGGATCCGCCGGTCGACGACCGGATGATGAAAGCCGCCGTCGCCATGCGCGACGCGATGCCCACAGGGTGATGGATCGGCACCCCGGTTTTAGAGTAGTTTCACAGTGACAGTCCCGTGGTGAAACGAGGAGGCGGCGATGATGAGGTTTCTCCGAATTTTCCTGTTCGCGTCGGTATTCGCGGTCTCGACCGGGGTAGCCCATGCCGGCTCGGACGCCGAAACCATCGGTCTGTTCAGGAATGCCGGCCAGAGCGCCCGGTATTTCGCCAACAGCTACGGCTATGCGGTGTTTCCCAATATCGGCAAGGCGGGGTTCGGCATCGGCGGGGCGCGGGGCGAGGGCTATGTCTATGCGCAGGGCAAACGCATCGGTGAAACCACGATGAACCAATTGAGCATCGGTTTCCAACTGGGCGCGCAGGATTACAGCCAGATCATCTTCTTCACGGACAAGCGCGCTTTGGACGAATTCACCGCGGGGAATTTCGAATTCGACGCCAGCGTCAGCGCGACCGTCATCACCGCCTCGGCCTCGGCCAGCGCCGGCACCACCGGCGCCGACGCGGCGGCGAGCGGCGGCGAGCACGACGCGACGACCGAGGGCAAGTATTACAAGGGGATGGCGGTGTTCACCGTGGCGAAGGGCGGTTTGATGTACGAGGTTTCGCTCGCCGGCCAGAAATTCTCCTATTCGCCTCTGGGTCAATAGGATCGACGGCGGGCCGGCGATCATCGTCCAAATCGGGGGCCTCCCGCCGGAACAGGCGATCGAAACCGACACCGTCTTGGTTTTGTCATGGGTCTTGCGGATTGAGCGGTTTTGTTGTCACCTTCGGCGATCTCACCGCCCGGTGAACGCCCCAGCCATTACCACGTGGCTGGTGACAGGCACGGCAAACACCCTTACATACGGGATCGTCGGAATTCTCCACTCAAGGTCGTTCGCATGAAGATTGTGGTTGGACTTCGCCCCTCAGCAAACGCCGGGCGCCCGCGTCCACGGGCGTGCCAGGCCGCGTCGTCTCGTCCGCGCGGGGCGACAACGCCGTCAGGCGGTTGTTGAGATGGCCGAGGTCGCCGAATGGGCGCTCCTGCCGGCCGGGTTTCGCGACATCCTGCCCAGCCAGGCGGCACATGAGGCCGACACGGTCACCCGGCTGATGGCGGAATTCGCCGCCCGCGGCTACCAGCGCGTCAAGCCGCCGCTGATCGAGTTCGAGGACGGGTTGCTGGCGGGGTCGGGCGCCGCCACGGCGATGGACTGTTTTCGCGTGATGGATCCGCAAACCCACCGGATGATGGCGGCGCGCGCCGACGTGACGCCGCAGATCGCCCGCATCGCCGCCACCCGGCTGATCAAGGCGCCGCGGCCGCTGCGCCTGTCCTATGCCGGTGAAGTGCTGAAGGTGAAGGGCGGACATCTGCGCCCCGAGCGACAGTTCGGCCAGGCCGGCATCGAGTTGATCGGCGCCGCCGCCGCCGCCGCCGATGCCGAAGTCATCGTGCTGATGGCACGGGCCCTGGCGGCGGTCGGGCTGGAGGAGGTCAGCGTCGATCTCACCGTGCCGACGCTGGTGCCGGTCATCGTCGGCGGCGCCGGGGTGGGGAACGGACTGCGCGCCGCCCTCGACCACAAGGATTCGGCCGGGGTCGCCGAATTGGGCGGCAGCGCCGCGTCGTTGCTGTGCGCGTTGATCGAGGCCGTCGGTCCGGCTGAACAGGCGCTGGCGCGGTTGCGGGACCTGACGCTGCCGGCGGCCGCCGCGGCCGAGTGGGAGCGCCTGGTGCGGGTGGTGGCGCTGGTCAGGGCCGCCCTGCCGTCGCTGACGCTGACCATCGATCCCGTGGAAAACCGCGGGTTCGAGTATCATACCGGGGTTGCCTTTACCGTTTTCGTCCGCGGTTACGCCGGCGAGGTGGGGCGCGGCGGACGCTATCTGGCGCATGGCGAGCCGGCGACGGGGGCGACCTTGTACACCGACAGCCTGCTCGACGTGTTGCCGGGAGCGGCGCCCGAACGACGCGCCTTCCTGCCGGCCGGCGCCGAGGACGAGGCCGGCGCCCGGCTGCGGGCGCTCGGCTGGATTACGGTGGCCGGATTGGATGAGGTGGCCGACGCGGCGGCGGAAGCGAAGCGTCAGAATTGTGGCTACCTGCTGGTCGATGGCGAGCTGGTGGCGGTGAGCCGCCCGCCGGGCGGCTGAAGCGCGTTGAGCGCCCGGGGGCGTGAACTCCCGTGGGGCGCGACGAGGATAGACAAGCGCACAAAGTGCGTGCCCGGCGATCGAAGGGCGATTTCTTGGAGAGGGTGAAGCATGTCGAATGTCGCGGTGGTCGGCGTCCAGTGGGGCGACGAAGGCAAGGGTAAGGTGGTCGACTGGCTGTCGGAGCGCGCCGACGTGGTGGTGCGCTTTCAGGGCGGCCACAATGCCGGTCACACGCTGGTGGTCGGCGGTGTCACCTACAAATTGTCGCTGTTGCCCTCCGGCGTGGTGCGCGGAAAGCTGTCCATCATCGGCAATGGCGTGGTGATCGACCCGTGGGCGCTGCTCGACGAGATCGACCGCATCGCGGCGCTGGGCGTCACCATTACCCCGCAGCTGCTGCGCATCGCCGAGAACGCCACGCTCATCCTGCCGCTGCACAGCCACATCGACCAGGCGCGCGAACAGGCGAGCGGCGATTCCAAGATCGGCACCACCGGACGCGGCATCGGCCCGGCCTATGAGGACAAGGTGGCCCGCCGGGCCATCCGTCTGTGCGATCTGGCCGACGAGGCGGTGCTGGAAGGCAAAGTCGAACGCCTGCTCGCCCATCATAACGCGCTGCTGCGCGGTCTCGGCATGGCCGAACTGGATGGCGGCGCGTTGCTGGCCAAGCTGCGCGACGTCGCGCCCCGTGTTCTGCCCTTTGCCGACGTGGTGTGGCAGCGTCTCGATGAAGTCCGCCGCGCCGGCAAGCGCATCCTGTTCGAGGGAGCGCAAGGCGCGCTCCTCGACGTGGATCATGGCACCTATCCGTTCGTCACCTCGTCGAATACCGTCTCCGGCCACGCCGCGGCCGGCTCGGGCGTCGGGCCGGGGCAGGTGGGGTATGTGCTGGGCATCTGCAAGGCCTACACCACGCGCGTCGGGTCGGGACCGTTTCCGACGGAACTGTTCGACGATGTCGGCAAGCTGATCGGTTCGCGCGGCCGCGAGTTCGGGACGGTAACCGGACGGCCACGACGCTGCGGTTGGTTCGATGCGGTGGTCGTCCGTCAGACCTGCCGGGTGGGCGGCGTCAACGGCATCGCCTTGACCAAGCTCGACGTGCTCGACGGTTTTGACGAACTGAAGATCTGCGTCGGCTATCGGTGCCGGGGCCGTGACCTGAACCACCTGCCGGCCGCCCAGTCGCTGCAGGCGGAGGTTGAGCCGATTTATGAGACGTTGCCCGGCTGGAAAGAAAGCACCAACGGCGCGCGTTCCTGGGTCGAGCTTCCCGCCGCGGCGATCAAATATGTGCGGCGCATCGAGGAGTTGATCGAAGCCCCGGTGGCCTTGCTGTCGACCAGCCCGGAACGGGATGACACCATCCTGGTCCACGATCCGTTTGCGAATTGAATCCCAATTCAACGGACTATTTGCTGAAGTCTTGTGCAATGCCTTAGCCCCGCGTAGATTCGTTCCGAAGTCGGGGCGAGGCGGGGAGGCATGGCCAACGAAGACAAGAAAGCGTCGGGTGTCGCGGTCGTTCTCCGCGAGCGCTTTATCATATTCCCGGGGTCGCCGCTTCCCGAGTTGGCTTTGCCATCAGCCCAGGCGTTTCATGCCGAGGAACGGCGCGATGGCGGCAAGGGCCTGTTCGCCCTTATCGTCAGGCCGGGTTTTCCGGCACGCACCAATGTCCTGCGCGCCCTCAAAGGGGTCGACAGCCCGGGCCTGATGGGTCTGGTCGAATGGGGCGTCGTCGATTGGCCGCCAGCCAGCCGCAAGGTCATGGCCTTGATCTATGCGCGGCCCACCGGCGGCCGCGTCGCCGGCAGCATGACCGACATCAAGCGCATCGAAGAAGCCGATGTCATGCGCAAGATCATAACCCCGGTCGCCGCGGCGCTCAAATCGCTGAAGACGGCGGGCGTGACGCACCGTGCCATCCGTCCGACCAACATGTTCTGGGCGACCCCGGAACGGGACCGTCTGGTCCTCGGCGACTGCGCGTCGGTGCCGCCGGCCTATGAACAACCCTCGGTGGTCGAGCCGGTCGAATCGGCGATGGCCATGCCGGCGGCGCGCGGCAACGGCGCCAGTCCCGACGACTATTATGCCTTCGGCGCGTCGCTCGCCATCCTGCTGCAGGGACGCAACCCTGGCGGCGCTCTGCCCGACGAGGCGGTGATTCGCCAGAAAACCGCGCAAGGCAGCTATGGCATGCTGGCCGGCGAGGCGCGCCTGCCGCTGCCCATGGTCGAGATTTTGCGCGGCACATTGTGCGACGATGAAAGCCAACGGTGGGATGCCGAGGCGATGGAGCTGTGGATCAGCGGCCGCCGTCTGACCCCGCTGGTGGCCAAGATCGAGAAGCGGGCGGCGCGCGCCTTCGTCTTTTCCAACCGCGAATATTTCACCGCCCGCGAGTTGGCCATCGCCATGGCGCAGAGCTGGGATGCCGTGCTGCAGCAGATCGGTGACGGCAAGCTCGAACTGTGGTTGCGCCGGGCGCTGGAAAACAAGGAGAAGGCCGACGCCGTGGCGCTCGCCCTGGGCAGTGCCGGCGGCGCCGTCGATCGCCGTCAGGCCGGCGAAGTGACGGTGGCCCGCATCTGCATGATCCTCGATGCCGGCGCGCCGATTCGCTACAAGGGTATCTCCTCGATGGCCGACGGATTGGGCACGCTGTTGGCGGTCACCATGGTGGAAGGCGGCGACGTCAAGACCATCGCCGAGGCGCTGATGCGCGATGTGCCGAAGGCCTGGTTCGAGACGCGCGATTCCTACAATCCCGACAATTCCATCCTCGATGGAATGTACCGCACGCAGAAGGGGTATCTGGAGCGCGCCACCATCGGCAACGGCATAGAGCGGGTGGTGTATGAGATCAACGAGTCGATGCCCTGCATCAGTCCGTTTACCGTCGAAGATTATGTCGTCGAGTTGCGCGACCTGCTGCCGGCGTTGAACGCTTTCGCCAAGAAGGCCGACGGCAAGGGGTCGCCGATCGACCGCCATGTGGCGGCCTTTATCGCGGCGCGCGCCAGTTTCGAGATCGAACGCCAGATGCTCGACATCGCGCTGCCCGATCCGACCCGCGCGACGCTGGCCATGCTGAACCTGCTTGCCCTCATCCAGTGGCGGCTGGGGCAGGGCGGGCTGTACGGATTGTCGACCTGGGTGACCGGCCTGCTCGGACCGGCCATCGCCAGCTATCACAATCGCGAAAGGCGCAAAGAGCTGGAACGGGAAATCCCGCGTATCGCCAAGGAGGGCAGTCTGGTCGATCTGTCCCGTCTGCTTGACAGCCCGGAAGAGCGGGCCGCCGATATGCGCGGCTTCGAGGCGGCGCGGATGGAATGGCACCAGGCGTACCAGCAGCTCCAGGACATTGAATCCGGACGGGTCGATGTCGAGGCGCCGATCCGCACCGCGCAACAGGTGGCCGCGCTGATCTCACTGACCCTGTGCTTCATCACCGTCGCCCTTCTGGTCATCTCGAAGATCTTCTGATGGCAAGACGTCCCCCGCCCAGACCCAAGCCCAAAGGTAAAGTCGTCATGCGTCGCGCCGGGTCGAACCGGCTGCTCATCATGCTGACGCTGGTCGCCTTGATTCCGTTTTCGCTGCCGACTCTGCTGGTCATGTTCGTCGGTATGATGCCGACGCTGGGGGCGGCGCTGTCCGACCGCAGCGGCAGCCGCTATTGCTGGCTGTGCGTCGGCGGACTCAACTTCGCCGGACTGGCCAACTGGCTGCTGTTCCTGTGGTTCGGCCACCACGATATTTCAAGCGCCATTCAAATGCTGTTGGGCGACCATTTGATGCTGATGGTCGCCTATGGCGCCGCCGGGATCGGCTGGTTGCTCTACATGGCGGTGCCGCCGGTGGTGGCGGCCATTCAAACCGGCACCACGCATCGCCGCGCCGCCAATCTGGCCTCGCAGCAGAAGAAACTGGTCGAGCTGTGGGGCGACGAAATTCGCCGCGCCAGCGTGCCGGAGATCAGCTGAGAGCGGGCGCCGCCGCCTGGATCGATTTGCGCAGCTTGTCGAAGGCGCGGACCTCGATCTGGCGGACCCGTTCGCGGGAGATGCCATAGCGCACCGACAAATCTTCCAGCGTCATCGGATTTTCCGTCAGCCGCCGCTGCGTCAGGATGTGGCGTTCGCGGTCGTTGAGCGCGGTCATCGCCTGGGTCAGCAAGCCGCGGCGATTGGTGAGTTCTTCGCGCTCGGCCAGTTCGGTTTCCTGATCATCCCGTTCATCGACCAGCCAATCCTGCCATTCGCCCTCGCCGTCGATGCGCATCGGGGCGTTGAGCGAGTGGTCCGGGCTGCCCAGGCGGCGGTTCATCGAGATCACGTCGGCTTCCGACACGTCGAGCTTCTGGGCGATCGCCTGGACGTTTTCCGACGACATGTCGCCCTCTTCGAACGCCTTCATCTGGCCCTTCAGCTTGCGCAGATTGAAGAACAGCTTTTTCTGCGCGGCGGTGGTGCCCATTTTGACCAGCGACCACGAGTGCAGGATATATTCCTGGATGGCCGCGCGGATCCACCACATGGCATAGGTGGCGAGGCGAAAGCCGCGATCCGGGTCGAACCGCCGGACCGCCTGAACCATCCCGACATTGCCTTCGCTGATCAGCTCGCCGAGCGGCAGTCCATAGCCGCGATAGCCCATGGCGATCTTGGCGACCAGCCGCAAATGGCTGGTGATCAGCCGGTGCGCCGCCTCCGCTTCGCCGGTCTGCTGGTAGCGGCGGGCGAGCATGTATTCCTCATTGGTTTCCAGCATCGGAAATTTGCGAATCTCCTGGAGATAGCGCGTCAGATTGCCTTCCGGGGCGATGTTGATGCTTAAGGAAACCGCCGACATGGTTAACCTCCTTCGCCAGGGGGCCTGCCCCCGCTCGGTAACCAGCCGTCAGAATATCGCAGTGCACTTGTCGAGTATAGGGTTAATTACAGTTGGTCTAACGATAAAATTAACGCGTTGATATCATGTGGTATTTTACTTTCGAATGTTAACAGATTGTGCAGGGTCGGATGGTGAAACCCTAGCAAAAAAGCGTGTAAAGCCTGGCGCGGAAACGCCGTCGCCAGCGGCCGAATCGGGGTCGGCAGGGCGGTGGCGAACGCGCGGCCATGGCCATAGAGCGGGTCGCCGATCAGGGGATGGCCGATCGACGTCAAGTGCACGCGAATCTGGTGCGTTCGGCCGGTGGCCAGGCGGCATTCGATCAGGGCGGCGGCGGTGCCGAACGGTTTGAGCAGGCGATAACGGGTCAGCGCCTCCTTGCCGCCCTGGCGAACCACCGCCATCTTTTTGCGGTTGCTCGAGCTGCGCCCGATCGAGCCGGCGATCTCGCCCTCGGCGGGGAACGGCACGCCCCAGCACACGGCGCGATAGGCGCGGACGATCGAATGCTCGGCGAATTGTTTCGACAGGCTGGCATGGGCGGTGTCGGTCTTGGCGGCGATCAGCAGGCCGCTGGTATCCTTGTCGAGGCGATGGACGATGCCCGGCCGGCGCACACCGCCGACGCCGGCCAGCGACTCGCCGCAATGATGGAGGAGGGCGTTGACCAGGGTGCGGTCGGGATTGCCCGCCGCCGGATGGACGACCAGGCCGGCCGGCTTGTCGATGACGATCACCTGATCGTCCTCGTAGACGACGGTCAGCGACAGGTCCTGCGCCGCCGGCACCGCCGGTTCGGCGGGCGGCACGGTGATGACGAAGCTCTCGCCGGCGCGCACCTTGCGGCTGGCGTCGGTGACCGGGCCGTCGGCGCCGCCGACCTGGCCGGCCTCGATCAACGCCTTGAGCCGCGAGCGCGACAGCGTCGGCAGGGAGTCGGCGAGGAAGCGATCGAGTCGCGTGCCGGCTTGTTGCGCCTCGACGGCAAGCGTATGAAGGGTTTCACCTTTGACGTCCGACATCGCACAACGCGCATGAGGGTTTCGGGGACAATAGGCAGGCTGACGTAAAAGATGAAGATTCTCAAGGCCTTCGTCATCGGCATGGGCATGTTGATCGCGGTCGGTATCGCCTTGGCCGCCTATGGCGTGGCGCGCAACATGCATCAGGCCCCGGCACCGGCGGCGCCCGCCGCTGCCGCCGCTTCGTTCACCCTCGATGTTCCGCTGGCGCCGGGAAGTCGGTTGACCCAGATGGAAACCGCCGGCGACCGCGTGCTGCTGCGGGTCAGCGACCCCGACGGCGAGCACATCCTGGTGG
>Ga0181520_10013808_pt1 | contig 10110 bp, 7 predicted proteins | sample PEATcosm2014_Bin_29_FD_132451 | JGI IMG/M metagenome (GOLD analysis project Ga0181520, IMG submission 132451) | Peatland microbial communities from MTU Mesocosm Facility, Houghton, MI, USA - PEATcosm2014_Bin02_30_metaG | ecosystem: Environmental > Terrestrial > Soil > Wetlands > Peat | place... | reverse complement strand
TGATTGTTTCCCCAATACTCCGTGAGCCATTCAGTGTGGGTGTCCATCGAATTTTCGGCATCTGTACCTGTGCTACCAAAATATTGGCGGTTACCGCGATGCATTTCCATATCGTGTTCTGAAGAAAAAAATGGTTGGATCCCGGATTGTTGGCAGAAGTCATTAAAAGGATACATAAAGTCTGCAGCGCGGTATCCCCAGTCGCGGTTGTGATTTTGTTGATAACACAACTGAAGAGCGCCTTTAAAGTCGTCATGATCGAATATCTCGCTGCCATATTCATGATATGGTCTATGCGTATGGAGTCGATCAAGAAGCGTCGCTTCTCTTGTGCAGAATGTTTGAAAAGACTGGCAAAAACGGTCAAGTTCTTGCGGGGTTGCCTGCGGCGTAAGTGGTGTTGTTCGCCAGTGCTGTCTGAATTTGGCCAGATCTTTTCCAACCTGAATACTATCGTTATTAACAGGAAAAAATGGTTCAATTCCTTCACTGTGGCAGAAGCCATTGAAAAGAATCTCAAATATCTGGGCATCGTTCCAATCGCCACGATAGTTATTCTGCTGGTAATATGCTCGCAGGGTGGTTGTAAAGTCATTTTGGTTCAATGCGGGAGTTTTACCACCAAGTGGTCTATTGGCGCGAACGGGGTCGAGATTTATCGCTGCTGCTGCGTTTGGCATAGCCATAGTTGTTGCTAAAACATTTTGTCCTGCAGCAGCTATTCCTAGGCTAGGGGTGGCGTTAAGTGCCGTTCTATCGGTGTCAGTGGTGTGTGTGGCTGCTGTTGTGGTGCTTGCCGTAGCCGCCTCGTGGATGGCTGCCGCTGCGGCAGCGGCCGGCGCTTGCAGAGGGATGCCGTGCTGTGTGTGTTCCTCGTTTCTGTACGTTTCGGAGGCCTTCTGGCTACCTACGAAGTAGGCCCCAGAGCCGACGGCATTGATGATGATCAACACAAGAAGCACCGCTTTGTGGTCGTCATTTTTTGTTTCAAGGTAGTAGTTGGTGAGGCGGGCGAGTGAGGAGAGGCTGTGCAGAAGGCCGCGACTGTTCCAGAGGTAGGTTTTATGGGCAGGGGATTCGGTTTGTTCGTTGCTGAGGGCCGCCATCCAACGGGTGGTGGCTTCGACACCGGCAAGAACGTAGCGGATAAACTGTTTAACACCGCTTCGCTGCCCATCCGATAGGGTAATTGGGTTCTTTACCTCAGTGTCGTCAGCTTCAAGCGCGGCCAGTTGGTCGGTGATGTCAGCGTCAATCGTCGGTGGTGCCGCAGGGCCTTGGAGTGAAGCGAAGGCATGGTAGACGTCATAGCAAAACCAGCCAATAAGGCTAGGGTGAAACTCGCGGTACTGGGCCATAGCCATAAACTCATCGATGGTCTTAAGGACATGCTCTGCGCAGCCCAGTAATCTGGAGTCTGGATAGGCAATTGCTGCCATGCTTACCGGCCCGCTGAGCGCAGCGGCTGCTAGGTGGACTTTGTCCCCAGTTGTTGTTGGTTGCCTTGTAAGTCCGACGGCCTGCACCTGCTGGCTGGCGGTGGTGGCAAGTAGGGTGATGAGTGCGATGCTATAAAATAGCGCTTTGATTGGTCGTACGAACATGACAGGATCCTTTGGGGGATTTAACATTTTGGTGGTGGTTAATAACGGGTGCAAGATAGCAGGAAATGACCGTAATGCAAAGCAAATATAAGTCCGCATGGTTTCCGTCTTCGCCCATACTTCGCACCTTTGGTGCTTCGTAGGGCTACGACGTGACAGGCGACATCCCGCTCGCCCTGCGTGCCCCGCCATAGCCTTGGCGTCGGCGGGAGTGCGCCATTTGGCGGCGTGTACCTGTCCTTCGTAGCCACCTGGGCGTAGGAGGATCGAAGGGTCACCACGAGCGGGCTACTAAGCCATTCTTTGGCAAGCCACGGTTAGATGACCCATCTGCTGGGGAAAGCGGGGCTCCGGCCGCCATTTTAAGCAGTATTTCTCAATACAAAATCTTTGTGCTATAGTGAAAGACCTTAGTCAAAAAAGAAGACCGTTAAAACCGAGGTATTGACATGATTTCTACATCTGATTTTAGAAAAGGTTCAACCAAGATTTTGTACAACGGTGAGCCGTGGGTTGTGGTGGATTATAGCCTGGTTAAGCCAGGTAAGGGCGGGACCTATCTCCGTACCAAGATGAAAAACCTTATCACCGGCCGCATTCTTGAAGAGACCTTCCGTTCGGCTGAAAAGTTTGATGAACCTGAGCTCGAATACAAACAGATGCAGTTCTTATACAGCGACGAGCATTTCCACTTTATGGATCAAGAAAATTACGAGCAGGTTGCGTTTAATCCAGACCAAGTTGAAATGGTCAAAAAGTACCTCAAAGACGGGATTGTTTATAACGTTGTGATCTTTAAAGATAAACCAATCATGGTCGAACCACCTACATTCATGGTGCTCGAGGTCAAGGCGACCGTGCCTGGCGTTCGTGGCGATACGGCACAAGGTGGCAGCAAGCCAGCAACGCTGGAGACCGGCCTGGTGGTCCAAGTTCCACTGTTTATCAATGAAGGCCACAAGGTCAAAATTGATACGCGCGAAGATAAGTACATCGAAAAAGTCGGTTAATGCCGATTGGCGATGCACTTATTATGAAAAATGATATAAAACCAAACGGAGCCCCAGAAGGCGCCGATCCTATAAATTTCGAACCAATTGATTCCGAACTTGATGCCGAACAGGCGCTTAAAGCTCAGCAGGCCCAGGAAGAAGCGGCTCTGCTTGAGGAGGCATTTGTTATTAAAATGGCGACGCGGCGCGATGAGCGTTACGCCTCCTTTTATCTGGTCTATGCCGTTGACCGGTCTGACTATGCCATGACGCTTGATGAGGCTGTAGATGCCTTTGAAAAGGGCTTTGAGGTTACCATTCCTGCCCGATCGCTGGCGCGTATACTTGCCCAGGGGGCGATTGATAACCGAACCGAGCTTGACGAGCAGATCAAACCCTATCTGAAGAACTGGGAACTTGAGCGGCTTGGCTGTTGCACGCGGCTTATTTTACGTCTCGCGCTGTGGGAATTGCAGCAACCGGACGTGGTTACGTCGATTGTGATCAATGAGGCGGTTGAGCTGGCCAAAGCGTTTGCTGAAAAAGACGCCTATCGGTTTGTGAATGGTATTTTGGACGAAATGGTTAAGACGCGCCAGGCTGCGCAGGCAACCGAAGCGGCTAAAGAAGAGCCAAAGGGGGATTAATGCCACAGTTTTCTTGGGTTAATGAGATTGCTGGCAACCAAGCGCCGCTGTTTTTTATCCTCGGTCCATGTGTCATGGAGGACAGGGATAGCACCCTGGTTTTGGCCGAATTAGCCAAGCAACTTTCTGAAAAGTTGAAGATAAAGGTTATCTTTAAAGGTTCGTTTGATAAAGCCAACCGAACCGCGCTGCAGAACTTTAGGGGTGTCAGCGTTGATGACGGCCTGGCTGTTTTATCTGAGATTCGTACTCAATTCGAACTTCCCGTTATGACCGATGTGCATGAAACGGCACACGTTGCTGCTGTTGGCCAGGTGGTTGATGTGTTGCAAATTCCAGCATTTTTGTGTCGTCAGACTGATTTGTTGTGCGCCGCTGGCAAAACCGGCAAGCCGGTCAACGTCAAAAAAGGGCAGTTTGAAGCGCCCGAAAGCATGCAGCATGCAATAAAAAAGGTTGAATCGGTAGGCAATCAGAATGCGTGGCTGTGTGAACGCGGCTACTCGTTTGGCTACCATAATGTGGTGGTAGATTATCGCAATTTTTCGATTATGAAGGCTTTCAATAGGCCGGTGGTGTTTGATGTTACCCACTCGGTGCAACGCCCTGGTGGGCTTGGTGGTGCCTCTGGCGGTGATCGCGCCATGATAGCCGATCTTGCCGCCGCGGCGATCAGTCAGCGCATTGCCGGGCTTTATATGATGATCCACAACGAACCGGAAAAGGCTCAATGCTGCGGGCCGGTGAGCGTCCGTACGTCACAGGTTGAATCGTTACTTTCTTATTTAATCGATTTGGATACGTGGGTTAAAAGCCACCCAATGCCAGAAGTTTGGTAGCTTATAACTTTATAGTTTATAAAACGAAAAGGCCGCGGTGCATTGCGCATCGCGGCCTTTTCTGTTGCTCATACCTGGTGTTAGAAGAGGGGGTTAAGCTTCTGCCTCAGACGCAGCCGGTTGTCCAGCCTTGTGTTGTTCTTGGTAGGCCTTTGCCTTTTCCTCCGTGATGTTTCTTACGTCCGTATCTTCTATTGTTTTACTGGTCTTAGAGAACTCGCTACGGTGCTCATCGACCTTCTGGTAAAACTTCGTCATTTGCTTGCGGTCGTCCTTTGAGAGAGGAGCCGTTTGCAATGGTGCCGGCTTTTGGTCTTCTTTAACATTCGTCTTGAGTTCATCCAGCTGAATGTTGGTCATGTTCTTAGCCTGTTCCTCTGACAAATCTAGCGCAAAGTCATCAGCGTTGCGCGACAACATGACAACTTCGTCGCTACGACGGCCACCTAGCTGTACCTTGGTATTTTTACCCTCAACCTGGCGAGGGGCTTCTACTTGTGTAAAGCTTACCTTCCCGTCAGCTTCTTGGCGTTGGTAGACGGCAAACCAGATCGGTTCATCGGTCTTGTCATTGTCAATAACGACATATGGTGTTGAGGCTTCTTTGTTGAGGTAAACCGCATAGGCAGCGTCTGGATAGTACCAGCTGTAGTAATCTGGCCAGTACCAGCAACCAACCCATGGGTAGTACCATGCAGCCCAGGCCGGGTTGTACCAGAATCCGTAACGAGGATAGAAGTAACAACCAAAGCCGAATGGATACCATGGACCCCAGAACGGTGCAAATGGGAAGCCAAAGAAACCAAACCAACAGCCGCCCCACCAACCCCAGAAAGGGTAGTGGCCGTACCAGCCGTGGTAATGGCCGCCATGATGATACCCATGTCCACCGTGGCCATGACCGCCTCTGCCTCCATGACCACCTCTGCCGCCATGACCGCCGCGGCCATGAGCGCCTCTGGTCGAGCCGCTTCTGCCGTGCGTGCTGCGGCCATGAGCGCTTTTGACAGAACTACTTCTGCCGCTATGGCCTCTGACGGCTGTACTTCTGCCGCTGTGGCCTCTAACCGAGCTGCTCCTGCCACTGTGGCCTCTAACGGAACCGCTACTTCTGCCGCTACTACTTCTAACGGCGCTGCTTCTGCCAGCGCTGCTGCGATGGCTTACACTACGGCTGCTACCGCCGCTGTGCCCACCACTAAACGAACGGCTACCACCGCCGAATGAGTGGCTACCGCCGCCGAATGAATGGCCACCGCCGCCTCCGCCATGAAATCCGCCGCCACCGCGGGCTAAAAGTTTATTGGCTTGATCGTGAGCTTTAGCGTTGCCATCAGTGAGCCCCTGCGTCGGTGCCGACTGCGCGTACCCTAAAGCTGTACACAGTACCGTTACCGCCACTGGCAGCAGGTACGTGCGTAGATGCTTCATACATCCCCTCCCCCAAAAAGGTTAATAAGATACATTTCTTATTTTCAATTTATCAATTTTACCAAGCTGGGTGCAAGGGTTTTGATAAGTCTGGTCGCGGTGTTTTATGGCGGCTTATTTATCAAAATTGCTGAAAATATGATGACTTGCGTTAGGAATTCCCCAAAATCAATGGATTTCGATGCCAATTGTGGTACAGTACGGTGTCATTGTAAGTGGTCAGTTTTTTTTGTTATCAGAAAGGGTGCGTTTATGAAGCTTAAATCTTATGTTTTTAATGGGGTGGCTGTTGCTGTCGTGGTGTTGGCGTCGGGGGTTCTGGTGGCCGAGGAGCTGGCAATCGATACCGATACTGCTGTTGCGATAGCAGCTGATAATGCGGCGGTGGTTGCTGCGTCGCAACCGTTTTCCGGTGCCGTTGCTGTTGCTCCGCAACCGGCTATCGATGCAACCGGGAGCGCTGGAGGTGGGGTGGTGAGTGATGTGGTTGGTACTGTCGTTGCGACGGTGCACCCACAGGTTATTGACCCGGCTGATCAATCCAATTTGGCTACGTACGGCATGGCCGTTGCGCGGTGCATGATTTACGAGGCGTTACAAAAACATACACCAATGGATGACAATACGGCACAACGGCAGGCGTTGTGGAAGGGTATACTGTTTTATGGGGGACTTGCGGTATCGTCTATGCTTGTTCCTGTTGGCCTGCTTCTCTGTAGTTATGTTCCTTCTGCTGATGAAAAAGTGGCGCCAGCGCGAGGTATAGCACAAAATCTTGGTTCAAGAATGATAATGATGGGCATGTGCATTACCTCTCTGTTGACGTATTTTTTATCGCTGCAGAGCGTTGCCGCCTACTTCAGCGACCGTCAGACATTCTTAACTGAAGCCGAACTGCAGGCATTAATCAAAACCTTCGGCAGCCTTAAAGCCAACGAGCTTGCTGAAAGCCTGACGGCGGTAAAACAGTGGTTTTGCACGATACAAACCAATTTGTGCGATCTTGGGTTTCAAAAAACCATATCGCTTTTTGATGTCCAATTGCACCAGGTTATGGTCAAGGTTAATGAAGTATTGGCCGAGAAGGCGCTGATTGACCAAAAACGTCACCCAACCGAGCAGGAAGTGGTTGCGATTCAAACCAAGTTGGCTGGAGCGCTGGGTGCCTTTGCGGCATATGTGTTGGCGGTTTTGAATGATAAAGAGAACTATTTGAAACAAGCGAGTTGATCTAAAGAGGGCCCGGGTTCCCGGGCCCATTCAAAACCTATCGTAACGCCTTCTCGGCGTCGTTATACAATTTCTCAACATAATGCCAATTAACCACATTCCACCAGGCGGCGATAAAGTCGGCGCGTTTGTTACGGAATTTCAGGTAATAGGCATGCTCCCAAATGTCCATAACCAAAATAGGATACAACCCTTTGGCTAGCGGTGTGTCATGGGTATTGGTGGTCAGGATGACCAAGCTCTTTTCTGGCGTAACACACAACCAGGTCCAACCGCTACCAACATAGCCCTGTGCCGCTTTGGTGAACTGCTCTTTAAATGATTCAAATGAACCAAAGGTTTTGCTGATTGCAGCCGCAACCATATCGGTTGGTTTACCGCCGCCATTAGGTGACATCACGTCCCAGAACAGGGTGTGATTAAAATGGCCACCGCCATGCGCCCGAACCCGTTCGCGGATGGTGACGGGTAGTGCGTCGATGTTAGCCAGCAGCATCTCAAGCGAATACTGTTGGTACTCGGGGGCCTCGGCCAACGCCTTGTTGAGGTTGTCGACGTACCCCTGGTGGTGCTTGGTGTGGTGGATGGTCATGGTTTCAGCATCCAGGTGTGGTTCGAGGGCGTTGTAGGCGTATTTGAGTGGCGGCAGGGTGTAGGGGTAATGCAGGTCATACAGGACGATCTTGGTCGCTTCCATTGATTTGGGTTGCGCGGGGTGGCAGGTGCAGGTTCGGCGGCAGCGCAGGTAGGCGATGGTTGAGACGATGGCAGCCAGTGCGCAGGCTGCGGTGAGTATGACTTGTTTGTCCATACAGGGGCTCCTTTTTGTTGGTTGGATTGGGTCCAACGGTTAATAATACACATTACTTTTTGTATACATTAAACGGGTATTAAAGCTAGTGGTTGGCGGTGAGGTTTATTGGCAAAAAAAGCGCCGACAAGTTTTGTTGGACTTGGCGGCGCTTGGTACGCTCTAAAAAACAAAGAATCAATGCTTGTTATTGACCACCATTGGTATCAAACGACGGCGCAATGCGTGTGGCAACCGTCTGTGCATCATCAAGCACGGTCTTGGCAAACCCTTGGTTGCGCAAGATAGGTATAGCAACGTGCTGAGAACTGAAACCTTTGGTGAGTTTATATGGATAACCGATGCTGCCGTCGGGACGCAGATCAACACAGACGTGATAATTGCTGATGCGGTCGCAGGATGCCTCAAGCGTGGTCATGATTGAAAAGTGCGTGGCAAAAAGGCAGATGCTGTTAGAAAAGCCGGCCAAGTGCTTGGCAACACTGTACGATGCGGCGCTTGCTTCAACCGGTGTCGTGCCGTTAAACATCTCGTCAAAGGCGGCGAAGTAGAACTCGTTGTGTGGAGCCTTTTCGATGCGTTCGATGAGCTGCTGTGCGCGCAAAACCTCTGCTTTGAAGAGCGAATTACCAGCACCAATGTCATCGGTCAGATTGAGGTAGGTGGCCATGGAATGGAATGGGGTAAACGTCATGGCTTGTGCCGGCGCAATGCCGAGCGTTTGGGCGAACAAAAGGCAAAGCGTTATGGCTTTAAGTACCGTCGATTTACCACCCTCATTTGGGCCGGTGATGATGAGATTAGGGCTTTGGCCGTCGATACCGAGCGTGACGTTGTTGGTTACTACGTTGTCTGCTGGCAGGATTGGGTGCCAGAAGTTGGTGATCGTGACGGAGGGCGTTGCTGCCGCTTCTACATAGGTTGGGAAGCAGAATGTGGCGTCTTTGCCGGCATATTCGCTGACCAGTGTTGCCATTGCGGTATAGGCGTCGACCGCCCCGGCGGCGATCAGTGCCTCTTGGAATTCGGCTTTGATTTCGCTTGCCAACAGGAATGCACGTAGCACACGTCCTTTAAATGAGAAGAATGAGGCTTCGCCATCAAAGGTCTCGCTGTTAAGCGATTGAATGAGTTCGTCGACTTTGGCGGACATTTGGGCGCGTTTTTCAAACAACTCCTGCAGCGGTTTGAATTCATCAAACGTTGCCAGTTCAGGGTTGGTGTTGATGACCCGGCGCAGGGTGTCCACGCTACGCATGTAGGTGGCGACTTGGATCATGATGGTTTGTAGGTACTCATCAAAAAGGAAATTACCGCGCACCCAGTCGAGATGATTTTTGAGGTAAAACGCACCCATGCCCCCTATGAAGAGTGCCACAATGGCGGAGGAAAAGCGATGGTTGTGGATTGCATCCAAAATAGGGCCAAATGCCATGCCGGCAGATCGTCCAAGATTCCGGTCTAAATAGTCACTGTGATATCCGATAAGCTGTGATATGCCGTAACCGAGTAGGGTGGCGGTTGACACAACATCCATGACAAAAAACCAGGTGTGGATGCTACGGTCATACAGATGTTTGAGTTCTAAGCAAGCAGCTTGCTCGTCGAGTGCAGTGATATCGAATGTCGCCCGTTTTGATTCGTGTTGGAAGTTATCATGTTCTTGCCAAAAGCCCAGCGAGACAGCTTCTGCTGTTGCCATGGTGGTGAGGTTCGTTTTGATGGCGGCGGTGATTGCGGGGTTGGCGACAAGGGTTTTAATAACCCGTTGCCGCTTGGTCAGGCGTGCCACGTCATCAATAGGTTCGGCCAGTAAGCGGTACAGGCTTATCTTGCCCAGTTCGGTCTGCGTTCGGTCGATGGCGTTGGCCACAAAGCGCTGTTTGTCTTTCTGCCCGACAAAGAGCGTCAGATCGCCCCACATGGCGGTATCGTCGGTTACGGGCGATTTGGTTGTCGCGCGTTCGAGCTCTGCAATGAGTTTAAAGGCGTCTAGACGACGCTCTTTGGGCTTAGGTTCCATACGCCTTTTGAACATCCAATCCAACCATTCGACATAGCTGTTGGTACTAATGTGGTCATTATCTTCGTTTGGGAATGTTTGCAGGTTTAGGTCGGCGATTTTGCTGCTGAGTGTTGGATCTTTTTTCTTATTGGTTGGCGCCTTTTCTGGTTCGCCAGGACAGGCAAGAATCGTGACGCTGAATGTGAAGGATAGGATAAGGAGCATGGAGCGCATGAATGTTTTCATAAAAACCTCTTAGATTACGGTGTTTTGAGCTAGAGCATGCTTAGTGTAGACAGGCTTTTATGAACGTCAATTTTTTTATTGATAAACGATAAGTCTTGTAGGGGAATTGAAGAAAAATCAAGGCAAACCATGGCCGAAGCGCGAGGGTTCGGGGTTTAATGATTGGGTAAAGGGAGGTAATTAATTTATTGGGCTACAAGCTATTGAATGACGCAGGCCGTGGATTTTGGTGAGTTGTTAGCGCTTGCTGAGCTGCTAGAACTTGATGATGAGCTGCTTGAACTCGATGAGCTGCTAGAACTTGA
>Ga0181520_10013807_pt1 | contig 10111 bp, 8 predicted proteins | sample PEATcosm2014_Bin_29_FD_132451 | JGI IMG/M metagenome (GOLD analysis project Ga0181520, IMG submission 132451) | Peatland microbial communities from MTU Mesocosm Facility, Houghton, MI, USA - PEATcosm2014_Bin02_30_metaG | ecosystem: Environmental > Terrestrial > Soil > Wetlands > Peat | place... | reverse complement strand
GGGCCCGAACGGCGCCGGGAAGACGAGCATCTTGGAGGCGATTCTGTTGACGTTGGGGCGGCCGGAACTGTTGAAACAAAGGTTGACGAGCCATTATCGGCAGGCGCGGTTCGGGACTAAGGACTTTCTCTTGAGGGCTCGCTTCAATGCGGACTCAGACGAGACGCCAAGTGGGATGGCGACCGATTTGCGCCTAAGGACCGGTCTTCTCGATGTTCCCGTCGAGAAGAACGACGTCGTCGTTTCGCTGCCGGGCGGAGCGGCGCGACACTTAGCGCAGTATAAATATGAAATGAAGACAAATCCTTACAGGAACGTTGATGATGAGCCGATAGAAAACGATGCTGACGTTGATTACTATTCCGCTTGGCGCGAGGCAAGACTCGTGGGACCGCTCGGGCCGTCCTCGGGTCGGACGCCGCGCGACACTCTCGAAGACGAACAGGCCCGGATTGAGTTCATTAAACAATCGGCAATTAACGCGGCGCTTCACGAAAAATTCGGACAAGGCGACGAAATCGGGGGAGTTTTTCTGGACAAGTGGAATTATTGGTGGAATCGATTCCACGACATCCAGCGTGGCCATTTTGAGGTAATGCCCATCAGTCGAAACCCGGTCGATGGGTTCGACTTTTTTCTCAAACGGGACGATGGCGTTCAGGTTCCGTTGGACTCATTGTCGAGCGGCGAGATCGAGATGCTAAAGTTTTTCCGACTGATCAATCGTGAGCAGGCCGGCATCATTGTCTTGATCGACGAGCCCGAACAGCATCTGCATCCGAAATGGCACCGCTTGATTCTGCCGATGATACTTGACCTGGCGCCCAAGGCGCAGGTTATTTGCGCGACGCATTCGCCGCAGATCATCGGCTCGACGCCGCCGCATCAACTTTGGCTGACATATTGGGACCAGGGCCGCATCGCGATCGCACATCCGGATCATTCGTTTGGAATGGACGCCAATCGCGTGCTCGAAGAACTGCTGGACGTGGCCGTTCGGCCGGAAGAAGTTCGCGATCAAATTCGCAATCTTTTCGACTTGATCGAGACGCGAAAACTGGAGGGGGCGAAGCAGCAACTCGCTTCGCTTCGCGCACGTTTGGGCGACGATCCCGAACTCGTTCGCGCCGACGCGTTGATCCGTCGAAAAGAAGCGATCGGCCGATGAAATTTATCGAAAAGGGACAAGAGCCGGCCTCTCTTGCCACGTGGAAGAATCTGGCGACGTGGGAAAGACCGCCGACGTGGGCCGATTTGCAGAATCCACAGAAATCCGCGCTGCACGACGCGCTGTGCCACGAGCAGGGCCATATCTGTTGTTACTGCAATCGCCGCATCGGCCCGGACAATAGCCACGTGGAACATATCATCGCCCGCAGTCGCGAACCTTCGCGGGCGTTGGACTACGGCAATTTGCTGGCGTCTTGCGGGCGCGATGATCCGCCGCCGATCTTGACATGCGGCCACAGCAAGGGTGGGCAGTCGTTGCCCGTCACGCCGCTTCAGCCGGATTGCGAGACGCGCTTTTATTATACCGCCGCCGGCGAGATTCGCGGTTTGGACGGCGATGCGATGGAAACGACTCGTATATGCAATTTGAACGCCGACGCCTTGGTTCGATTGCGAGCCGAGGCCATGCGACCGGTTCTCGATTTGATCGGCGACATGACGCAAGATGAGTTTGACGACTGGATCCGCACGTACAGCACTCGCGACGCCGGAAGGAATTTCCCGCCATTCTGCATGGCGGTCCTTCACGTGCTGCGGGCATACCGCTAAGCGATCGCCGCCACGCACACCAGCGCCAACGTCAACAGGCCGATCAACAAACGCCGTTTCATTTTCCCCTCCCGTAATGAAATTGCCGGATTGGATGACGTATTATCGATCCGCAAAATGCCAGATGCAAGCAGTTATTTCAGCAACGTCAGCGCGGCGCCGCTTGTACGTCGGCGACGAACCGCTCCCACGCGGCGGCAATCGTCATGCCATACTCGCGAGAGAAGGCTTCATCCAACAATTGCGAGCGCTCGATTCGCCGGACGAAGCGGTGGAATTGGTCTTCGTCGCGCCGGGCGAAATCGCCCACAAACATCCCCGCTTCGCGATAGAACAGGTGCGGCGACAGCCGGTAGTGCGAGGGAACCCGGCGATAAAAAAGGGCAATGTTTCCTTCGGGAACAAAGGTGCGGCCCTCGGCGATCGCTGTCCGCGCCTGCGCGTCGGTGACGTCCTCGGCGCCGCCGCCGTCGGAGACGAACACCGCCAAGCCCTCGTTGAACCAGAACGGCAGCCGCAACACGCGCATCAGGCCGATGCGTTGCTCGACGTGGAGGTGCGTCAACTCGTGAGCGAGAAGCCGCGGAATGCGTTCCGCCGTGTTCTCCGGCTTCGGCGACAGGAACAGGCGGCGGTTGATCACGCAACCGCCCGATGTCGCGTTAACTGCTCCCACAAACGATTTGTACGTCGCCGGCCGGGCGCAGACGAAAGTCGTCGGGCCGCCGAGAAATGGTTGATTCAGCCGTTGCTCGACGATTTGAATTGCCGCCGGCAGGGCGTCGGCGACCTCGGCCGCCATCGCCTCGGCGCCCGGTTCATACCGTACGCGCGGGTCTGCCGACCAGATCGCGAACCGATCCGTCGAGCGATACAGCACCCACGCCATCGGGATAAGCCAGACGCACATAGCGACGAGGACGGCAAGGACGGCGAGTCCAACCACGCGTCGACGCGTGATGCGAACCGGCAAATGGAACCTCGCAGGTGATGCCGCCATGCGGTGTCGGAATGTAGGCGCGACCGCCGCGGCGTGCAAGACCGCGGGCGAACGCGGGCCGTTTCCGACGCCGAGATTTGTCTGCCTGGGGCTAACGGGGATTATCAGGCGTTATCTCCGGTTATCACCGGCGACAGAAAAAATTTCGCGTCCGGGCCGCTTGCCGGGTACGGCGCCCCGTTGCATACTGCGGCGGTTTCAAACGGCGGCGCAAAATCGCGGACGCGGCAAGGGCTGCAATACTGGATTCCCGCCTTCGCGGGAATGACAGGCGGCAAGGGCTGCAATACTGGATTCCCGCCTTCGCGGGAATGACGGGCGGCAAGGGCTGCAATACTGGATTCCCGCCTTCGCGGGAATGACAAGCGGCAAGGGCTGCAATACTGGATTCCCGCCTTCGCGGGAATGACGAGCGGAGGCTTTTGATGGACAGAAAAATCTGGCTGTTGATCCCGATTTGCGTCGGATTCGCCCTCTGGCTCGGACCGGCGTGCGGCTCCGGCAACTCCAACTCCTCCGACGACGACGACGACTTCAGTCCGCTGACGCTGGACTGCCAGGAAATCTACGACACGATATACAACACCTGCGGGATCAGCTTCGTCGACTCCCAGGGCAACCGGCTTTCGGAAAACCAAGTCGTCGACGAATGCAACGCCGGCGAGAGCCCGTACGGCCTCGACGGCCCCTACGCGCAGTGCGTGGTCCACGACAACACCACGTGCGACACGCTGCAGACGTGCCTGTCCGCCGCGACGAGCGGGTAAAGCCCATGAAGCGTCGCCAGTTCTTGAAACTGAGCGCCGCGGCGGCGGCCGGCTGCGCGCTGCCGTCGTGCATGCATCTGACGCCGCGGTACGCGCCGCGCGAGGGCCTCGCGCCCCGCGCCGAACCGTTGTTGCTGACCAACGCGAATTTTGTGGACGTCGGGCGCGGCGCGTTGCGGCCGGAACGCGCGGCGTATCTGCGCGACGGAAGAATCGCCGAGCTTTTTCCCCCGCAAGGCGACCGCGCGCTGCCGTCGTGCCGCACGCTCGACCTGCGCGGCGCGTACGTCATTCCCGGCCTGATCAACGCGCACTGCCACATCACCATGCCCGGCGCGCTCGCCTTCTCGCCGAAGTTGATTTTCGCCTACGAGCGGCAGATCGAACGCAACGCCGAGGAGTGCGTCAAACACGGCGTGACGACGATCCGCGACATGCTCGCCATGGACGACGCGCTGACCGCGCTGGCCGCGAAGATTTCGGTCGGCCAGGTGGTCGGCCCGCGAATTCGCTGGTGCTGCGCGCTGGACGTGCCGCGCGGCTATGCGGCGGGGATGTCGATTGCCCCGCAAGAACGATTCGCGCAGACCGTGAACACGCCCGCCGCGGGTCGCGCCGCCGTGGCCCGCGCCGCCGACGCCGGCGCCGATTTCATCAAGCTGTTCCAGCAGCCGAAGGCGCTGCTGATGCCCGGCGCCGCCCTGCCCGTCATGGACCTGCCGACCGTCGCCGCCGTGTGCGACGAAGCGGCGAAACGCGGCCGCATCGTGGCGCTGCACCACACCGGCGCGGCGGGGTTCCACAAGGGGCTCGACGGCGGCGCGGCGACGATGGAGCACATGGTCAGCGACCGGCTGCTGACCGACGAGGAAATCGCCGCGGCGAAGATGCGCGGCGCGGCGTTCATTCCGACCGCGTCGGTCGCCTTCTCCCTCGCGTACAGAATGGCCGGCGACCCGAATTGGGGCCGCGGCTTTCTGCCGCAGATGGTCGAGCGGCGCAAAGCGTTCATGCCGGAACTGATTCGCGAATTCGCCGAACCGGACCTCGCCGACAGCACGTTATCCTATTTCCACGAATTGTCGGACCCGTCGTCTTATCAGATCAAGCACCTATTCCCGTGGCCGTTGCCGACGGTGTTCACCGCCGCCGCGACCAACGGCGCGGCGAACGCGCTCGCGTTGTACAAGGCCGGCGCGCCGATGGGCTGCGGCAACGACGGCGGCGTGCCGTTGATCTTCCCGGGCGCGATGCACCTGGAAATGACGCTGCTGGAGGAAGTCGGTTTTGCGCCGGCCGACGTGCTGCGCATGGCGACGATCGACAACGCCCGCCTGCTCGGCCTCGACGCCATGCTGGGCTCGATCGAGGTCAAGAAAATCGCCGATCTCGCCGTCTACGAGAAGAACCCGCTGGACCCCTCGCCCCATGTCCGGCGGCCGTTCCTGGTGCTGCAAGAAGGCCGCGTCGTTTATTCCTGAACGCCCTGCCGGCGCGCGCAGAACGCCAGGCGGCGGGGGCCGAGTTCGAGATCGCCGTACCGTCGCGAAACGCGGACCGTGAAACCGGCGCGACGCAACTCCGCAACAATTTCCGTGCGGCTGGGCACGCGCAAGACGTGCGTCTCGCGCGATCGGCGCCAGCCCGCGCCCGCTTTGCGGAAAATTGTGATATCGCGCGTCAACCGCCCGCGCGCAACGTTCTCGGACAGGTCGACCAGCACGGCCCAATCGTCCGCGGTTTTCCACGTGCGATAGGCCATCGGCCGGCCGGCGCCGCGGACGAGCATGTCGAACAGGAACAAGCCGCCGGGCGGCAGCGCCTGCGCAACGCGACGGAACAGGCGTCCAAGCGGCGGCGCGGCGCGGCCCGCCGGCAGATAGTTGAACACCTCGCCCAGCGCCGTAACGGCCTCGCACTGCGGAATATCCCATTTATAGACCGACCCGACGCGCACATCGGCGTCCGGCGCAACGGTTCGCGCCAGCGCAATCATCGCCGGCGAAGCGTCAACCCCGACCACCTTGTGGCCGGCCCTCAACGCCTCGCGCAACCACAGGCCGCTGCCGCAGCCGAGGTCGACGACGGTTCCGCCGGCTATCCCCGCTGCCCGCATTGCGCGAACCAATCTCGGCGCGGCGCCCACGGCAAAATCGCCGAAGCCGGTGTGGTGAATGAAAGCCAAGTCTTTGTCGTAAGCAGTCATCTTCGCTCCGCAATTCGTTTCGCGTCAAAGGACTGGGGCGATTATCGAAGCCGCGACATCGGGTTACAAGTCGGCCAACGAAATTGAAAGATTGCCCGGTGATTTGACGAATATCGCCGGAACTTGACGAAGCTCTTCCTCCGACCTACCCTAAGCGCGAAGTTGGGTGGGAGGTTCGCCGTGAGATTGACTGCGATTATCGAGCAAGAGGGCGACGGCTACGTCGCGTTGTGTCCCGAGCTAGACATTGCCAGCCAAGGCGACACCATCGAGAAAGCCCGCGACAATCTGCGCGAAGCGCTGGAACTATTTTTCGAGGCCGCCTCGCCGTCGGAAGTCGAACGTCGGCTTCATCGCGATGTCTTCGTGACCCAACTGGAGATCGCGGTTGGTTAAGCTCCGCATTTTTTCTGGCGCCGAGGTTTGCCAGATTCTCGCAAGGCATGGGTTTGTGGAAGTCCGACGGCGGGGAAGTCATGTTGTTATGCAACGAATCTCCGCCGAGGGGACGACCACCGTTCCGGTTCCCAACCACAAGCAACTTCGCATCGGCACGCTCCAGTCCGTCATTCGACAATCCGGTGTGCCGAGGGAAGAGTTTCGTTAGCTCTTTTTTCTAACGTCTTGACCCGTCCAACGTAGCCGCCGCAAACCGCGCTTTCCATCGGTTGCGTCGATTACTACACTATTCGTTAATGTTGTCTTTCGCCGCCGTGGCGGCGGATGGGAGTTGCTGTGACGGTTCCGCTTTACCGCACCGCGCCCGCGCTGGGCGATCGCGCCGATGGCCGGCGCCGCGCGCGGATGGAACGCTCGCCGCAGTGGAAGAACGGCCGATTCGTCAATCCGCAGCCGCTGTGGAACGATTACCTAGGCATCGCGACGGGCTTCCTTAAAGCCAGCCGTTATCGCACGCCGGCCGGGCCGCTGCCGATCGTGAGCACGAATCCCGCGCTGTTCGCGACGCCGCCGGCGAGCGGACTGCGCGTGACGTGGCTCGGCCATTCGACGCTGCTGCTGGAGATCGACGGCTGCCGCCTGCTCATCGATCCCGTTTGGAGCGAACGCGTGTCGCCGGTCGGCTTGGTCGGTCCGCGCCGCTGGTTCCCGCCGCCGTTGGCGCTCGGCGACGTGCCCGCGCTCGATGCGGTCGTCATCTCGCACGATCACTACGACCACCTCGATCACCCGACCATCGTCGCGATGCGCGATTGGGACACGAGCTTCATTGCGCCGCTGGGCGTCGGCGGGCGCCTGGCGCGTTGGGGCGTGCCGGAAACGAAAATCGTCGAACTCGACTGGTGGGAGCGCACGACCTTGCGCGATCTCGAAATTGTCTGCACGCCGGCGCGGCATGCGTCCGGGCGAAACCCGGCGCTGGATTTCAACCGCACGCTGTGGGCGGGCTACGCCATCCTCGGTCCGCGGCATCGCGTTTACGATTCCGGCGACACCGGGTTGTTTCCGGCGGTGCGCGAGATCGGCGAGCGCCTCGGGCCGTTCGACGCGACGATGATCGAAGCCGGCGCCTACGGCCGCTGGTGGCCCGATTGGCATCTCGGGCCGGAGCAGGCGCTGCGGGCGCATCGGCTGGTCGGCGGACGCGTGCTGTTCCCGACGCATTGGGGCACCTTCAATCTCGCCTTGCACGGCTGGACGGAGCCGGTCGAGCGGCTGATCGCGGCGAGCGAAAAAACCGGCGCAACGATCGTCGTGCCAAGGCCGGGCCAGAGCATCGAGCCGGCCGCGCCGCCGGCCGTGGAGCGTTGGTGGCCGGATGTGCCGTGGACGCCGGCCGAGCGCGATCCGATCGTGTCGACGAAAATGGACAGCGAACCGAGCTAACCGGAAAGCACAAGGAGCGCCGCATGAAAGTCATTCTGTTCGGAGCGACGGGGATGGTCGGCCAGGGCGTGTTGCGCGAATGCCTGCTGGACGCCGGCGTGGAAAGCGTGCTGGCGGTCGGGCGCCGCGAGACGGGCCGGCGGCACGCGAAATTGCGCGAACTCGTGTGCCGCGATTTCTTCGATTTTTCGGCGGTCGCGAGCGGCCTCACGGGCTATGACGCGTGTTTCTTCTGCCTGGGCGTCTCCTCGGCGGGCATGCGCGAGGCGGATTACGCGCGCGTGACGTACGACATCACCATGGCGGCGGCGCGCACGCTGGCCGAGCGCAACCCGGGCCAGACGTTCATCTACGTTTCCGGCGCCGGCACGGACAGCACCGAGCGCGGCCGGTTCATGTGGGCGCGGGTCAAGGGCAAGACCGAGAACGAGCTGCTCAAGATGCCGTTCAAGGCGGCGTACATGTTTCGTCCGGCGATGATTCAACCGCTGCACGGCGCCGTCCCGAGCGGCAAGCTGACCCGCGGGCTCTACGCCGTGCTGTCGCCGCTTTTCCCGCTGGCGAAGGCGCTCTTCCCATCGGTTGTCACCACGACGGAGAACGTCGGGCGCGCGATGATCGAGACGGTGCGGCGCGGCCCCGCGAAACGCGTCCTCGAAAACGGCGACATCAACGAACTCGGCGCCGCGGGATCGGCTGCCTAAGAAGACCGGGCCTCCCGGCCAGATTCGCCGCTTCCCGCTCCGGCAATCACCTATTGGTTCGTGTTGCCACTTTGGCACTGATCGAATTGGCTCGGGTCGGTGTTCTCGCTGCAAGGCAAGCAGGCGCAGGATCCTGCGTACGAATAAAATGCGTACGGACATTGCAGACAAGAGTTTTCGGTATCTTGTCCAGTATACAGGCTATAGGTCTCCTCCGGGCACGGCGTGCAATAGGCTTGTCCCCGCTGCGCCGCGTAGTACCCGCAGAGACACGCTACGCAACTGGCGCTTGACGGGGCTCCCGGGTTGGGCGAAGCCGTTCCCGCCGGGCACAGTGAACAATTGGCGGCGTCCGCTGCCGAATAACTCCCCGCCGGACATATCGTGCACGAAGTCTGCCCCGAGGGTCCGTAGTATCCGGCGTTGCAAACGCAGGCGCTGTTCAGGCATTCCTGTTCCGAACCGCACGTCATGCAGGCGACGCCGCCCGTGCCGCACGTCGCGTTGCCGCTGGTCTGGCAGACGCCGTTGTTGTCGCAGCAGCCGTTCGGGCAACTGATCGCGTCGCACTGGCACGCGCCGCCGCCGGACGCGCCGGCGCATTCCTGCCAAGCGAGACACGCCGTGCAGGCCGCGCCGTACGCGCCGCACTCGCCGGGATCGGTTCCCGCGACGCAGGATGTCCCGTTGCAACAACCCGTGGCGCAATCGCTCGGATCGCAGTAGGCGACGCACGCCTGGTCCGTGCACGTATTGCCCGCGCTGCACGCGACGCACGACGCGCCGCCCGTGCCGCAAACCCCATTGGCCGTGCCGAGCTGGCAGACGCCGCTCCCGTCGCAACAGCCGGCCGGGCAACTGGTCCCATCGCAGGCGCAGGCGCCGCTGACGCATTCCTGACCCGTGGGACACGTCACGCAGGCCGCGCCGTTCGCGCCGCACTCACTGGAATCGGTTCCCGCCACACACGACGTCCCGTCGCAGCAACCGGTTGCGCAATCGGTTGGATCGCAGTAGGCCACGCACGCCCGATTGCTGCATTTATTGCCCGCGCTGCACGCCGCGCACGCCGCGCCGCCCGCGCCGCAAACCCCGTCAGCCGTGCCGAGCTGGCAGTTTCCGCTCCCGTCGCAGCAGCCGTTCCGGCAACTGTCCGCATCGCACGCGCAGGCGCCGTTGACGCACTCTTGACCCGTGGGACACGAGGCGCAGGCCGCGCCGTTCACGCCGCACTCGGCGTTCGTCGTTCCCGCCGCGCAGGTTGTTCCACTACAGCAACCCGTTGTGCAATCGGTCGGATCGCAATAACCGACGCACGCCTGATCAGTGCATTTATTTCCCGCGCTGCACGTGACGCACGCCGTACCGCCCGTGCCGCAAACCCCATTGGCCGTGCCGAACTGGCAGGCGCCGCTCCCGTCGCAACAGCCGGCCGGGCAACTGGTCGAGTCGCACGTGCACACGCCGGCGACGCATTCTTGTCCCGACGGGCACACGACGCACGCCCCGCCGCTTGCGCCGCACTCGGCACTGGCGATTTCCGTCACGCAGGTCGTTCCGCTGCAGCATCCGGTCGCGCAGTCCGCCGGAGCGCAATACGCGACGCACGCCTGATTGCTGCACTCATTGCCGGCGCTGCACTCCGCGCAGGCCGCGCCGCTTTTGCCGCAGTCGGTGCTCGTGGTTCCGCCGTAGCATTCGCCCGCGGCGCAGCAACCGTTCGGGCAAGTGCTGGCGTTGCAAGTGTCGTTGTTGTCGTTGTCATCGTTGTCGTCATTGTCGTCGTTGTCATCGTTGTCGTCATTGTCGT
>Ga0181520_10013806_pt1 | contig 10111 bp, 7 predicted proteins | sample PEATcosm2014_Bin_29_FD_132451 | JGI IMG/M metagenome (GOLD analysis project Ga0181520, IMG submission 132451) | Peatland microbial communities from MTU Mesocosm Facility, Houghton, MI, USA - PEATcosm2014_Bin02_30_metaG | ecosystem: Environmental > Terrestrial > Soil > Wetlands > Peat | place... | reverse complement strand
CGCCAACATCGTCTCCGCCACTCTCAACCTCACCGCCAGCCCGCCCTTCCGCGTGCTCACCGTGCTTGGCTTCAACGATCCCTTCCTCTCCGCCGACGCGGTCCCGCTCGCCCTCGAGCACAAGCCCATCGGGCTTGAAGGCTTTGATTTTCTGCTGATCGATTTCATGCGCCGCAAGGGCCTGGCGTTGCGCGAGCTCGACCAGCTCCCTCCCGGTGTCGGCTTCCTGCTTGTCGAAATGGGCGCGTGGTCCGTCGAAGAGGCCCAGGCGAAAGCCGTGGCGCTGGCGCGCGCCTCGCAGTCATGGCCATCTCCGCCGGTCGCTCACATCTGCGCGCCAGACGAAGCCGCGGAAGTGTGGCACGTCCGCGAATCCGCGCTCGGCGCCATGGTCTTCGTGCCCGGAGAGCCCGATCGCTGGGAAGGCTGGGAGGACGCCGCCGTTCCTCCCGCGCGCCTTGGCGACTATCTGCGCGCTATCACCCAGCTCATGGCCGAATACGGCTTCCGCAGCCCGCTCTACGGCCACTACGGTCAGGGCTGCGTGCACACCCGCATCAACTTCGACTTTCGCAGCGCCGAGGGCATTCGCACCTTCCGCGAATTCATCGAGCGCGCAGCTGAAGTCGTCCTCTCCTTCGGTGGGTCGCTCTCTGGCGAGCACGGCGACGGCCAGGCGCGCGCCGCTCTATTGCCAAAAATGTTCGGGCCCGAGCTCATCGATGCCTTCCGCGAGTTCAAAGCGCTCTGGGATCCGGACAACCGCATGAATCCCGGCAAGCTTTCAGATTCCGTGCGTGTCTATGACCCCACGGAGAACCTGCGCCACCCGCACGGTAGCGCCGATCTCCAGACCGGCAGTCGTGGGGGCGTCCACGCCCCCACCTATCCAATCTCTCAGGGAAACCGCTCCGCACCTGAAACGCACTTCGCTTTCGCCAAAGACAATGGCTCTCTCGAACGCGCCACCGAGCGCTGCGTCGGCGTGGGCGCCTGCCGCAACACTGTGGGCGGCGTCATGTGTCCCAGTTACCGCGCCACCGGAGAGGAGCAGCACTCCACCCGCGGCCGCGCTCATCTGTTGTCGGAGATGCTCGTCGGAGCCCTTCGCGACGAAGGCTTCCAAAGCCGCGCGGTCGACGAAGCCCTCGACCTCTGCTTGAGTTGCAAGGCTTGCAAAACCGAATGTCCAGTGCAGGTGGACATGGCCGCCTACAAGTCGGAATTCCTTTGGCAGCGCTACAAAGGCCGCCTGCACCCGCTCCACCACTACATCTTCGGCTTTGCCGACCGCCTCGCCCGCTACGGCGCGCTCGCCCCGTCCCTCACCAATATGATCTTGACCGGCTCCCTCTTGAGCCCGCTCGTCAAGCGCATCGCTGGCGTAGCCCGCGAACGACAGTTGCCGCGCCTGGCCGCGAAAAGCTTTCAAAAAACGCGGACCACTGTTCGGAAATCCGGGGGAATCCCCACGAATCCCGTCCAAAAGTCCGCCCCACCGCAGGTGGTGCTGTGGACCGACACATGGAACAACTATTACCACCCGCAATCGCTTTCCGCCGCCGAAACCATCCTCACTCAAGCCGGATTTCAAGTTGAAGTTCCCCGCAGCCACATCTGCTGCGGGCGTCCGCTCTACGATTTCGGTCTTCTCGGCGCGGCCCGCTCCTATCTCTCTCGTGTCCTCGACCGCATGGCCCCGCAAATTGAGGCCGGCCTGCCCTTCATCTTCCTCGAGCCAAGCTGCGCCAGCGTCTTCAAAGATGAACTGCCGGAGCTTTTCCCAAACGATCCCCGCGCCCGTCTCTTGAGCCGGCAAGTCTGGCTGTTCGCTGACTGGCTCGCCGACCGCGCGCCGGAATTTGCTGCTGGCCACCTTCAAGGCGCGCACATTCTTATCCACGGCCACTGCCATCACAAGGCCGTCTTTGGTGGCCCGGCCAGCGAAATCGCCCTGCTGCGCAAAGCCGGTGCGACAGTCGAGTCCATCCAGGCCGGCTGCTGCGGGATGGCAGGCCCCTTCGGCTTCGAAGCCGGCAAATTTGAAATCTCCAAAACCATCGCCAGCCAGGGTCTGCTCCCGGCCGTTCAATCCGCCGGCCCAGCCACCATCATCCTCGCTGATGGTTTCAGTTGCCGCGAGCAGATCGCGCAGTTGTCCTCTCGCCAGGCCCTCCATTTCGCTGAACTTTTTGTCCATTCCTGCGCCTGCGGCGAATGACCCCGTCCCGGCGCGGCGCATCCAATGCGGATAGTGGGTCAGTTTCGGGGTACGAGTTTCAGGGGATCGGTACTAGCTTCGCATGTGAATTCAGCAGCGTGTCCGGAGGCTTCGGTCCGTGCGGGGAGCGGGTTTCTCATACTCAACCGCTACTCCGATCAGCGGCCCAGGGGCCCTTTGCAGTAAACTGGACAGGTTTGGTAGTCTCAGGCATTCATTGAGCGCAGTGGAAAAAGGAGGTTTCATCATGGCAGAGGATAGCAAGTCTTACGGTTTGGCCTGGTTTTTGGCCGGATTAGGTGTTGGCGCTCTTGTCGGCATTCTCTATGCGCCAAAGAGCGGCAAGGAAACACGCGAGGACATCGCTTCAGGAGCTCGCGAGAGCGCCGAGTATCTCCGTGCGCGCACGCGCGAAGCTGCGGAGAACGTCAGCGCCATCGTCGATCGCGGCAAGGAGCAGATAAGCGCCTTTGTCGACAAGAGCAAGGAACAGGTTGGCGAATACACTGATCGCGGACGGGCACAATGGGAAGAGTTTGTCGAGCGCGGCAAGAATCTCGTAGCCGACCAGACGACTCGTGTCGGCGCGGCCGTGGACGCTGGCCGTACCGCCTACAAATCGGCGACCAGCGAGCCCGAAACCCACGAGTATTGAGATCCGGCGAGCTTCACCGGGCCCGTGCCGGCCTCACATCTCATTGTTCCTTCCGGCGCCGAATGCGGGTGTGATCCAATCGGGTGCCCGCGCTGGCTCCGGGACAAAAGCCGCTGCCCTCGCGAAGACAGCGTGTTCCAGCAGTTATTCGCAGACCCGCAGAGTTCCTGCGCGAGATCGTCATCATGTCAAAGCTAGACAATCAGACCATTCAGCTCGCCCTGTTCGCACTGGTCGCCTTGGCCATGCTGGCCCAGGCGATCGTTATGTTCGCCGCTTTCTTGGTCGTGCGCAAGGCGGCCCGTACTGCGGACGAAAAGTTCGAGGCGTTCCAATCCTCGGTGACTCCGCTCATCAACAACACCCGCGCGTTGGTCACGCGTCTCACCCCGAAGATCGAGCAAACCGCCGACGACCTGGCCGCCCTCACTCATTCCCTGCGCGTGCAAACCGCCGACGTGCAATTCGCGGCTAACGACTTCATTACGCGCGCGCGCGTCCAGGCCACCCGCCTTGATGCGATGCTCTCTCATGTTCTCGACACTCTCGATCGCACCGGCCACTTCATGTCCGATGTCGTCAACAAGCCCATGCGGCAATTCTCGGCGATATTGGCCTCTGTGAAAGCAGTTGTTGAATCGTTGCGCAACGGAGCGCCTGGGCCCGATTCGCATTCCAATTCGCGGTCCAATCCACCGTCACGCGATCACGATATGTTTGTCTAGGGCTCACCCACGTTCCCCGGGAAACGCGAGGCCGATCGAAATAGGTTTGAAAGATGCGGGTACTGGATCCTGCCCAGATCGCGGCCAACGATATTTACAAGCTCATGATCGGCATGATTGTGCCGCGGCCCATCGCCTTCGTCTCCACCGTCGATGTGGCCGGCGTCAGAAATCTGGCTCCCTTCAGCTACTTCACCGCGTGCGGCTCCAATCCGCCCGTCGTCTGCTTCTCCACATCGGTCCGTTCCGGCCCGCTTCCGTATAAGGACACGCTTAAAAACGTCCAGGCCACCGGCGAATTCGTGGTCAACATCGTTTCTGAGGAGTTCGCTGCGCAGATGAATATGAGTTCGGCTGAGGTTGCGCCCGAAGTGGACGAGTTTGAGCTGTCTGGCCTTACGCCGATCTCGAGCGATCTCATCAAACCGCCGCGCGTAGCCGAGAGCAAGGCGCAGATGGAATGCCGCCTGCATCAGATCGTGCCCGTCAGCGACAGACCCGGCGGCGGCATCCTTGTGCTCGGCGAGGTTCTCCGATTCCATGTGCTTGAGTCGTTGCTCGACGGCTACAAAATCGATCCCGACAAGTTGAACGCAATCGGCCGCATGGGCGGCCCAACTTACGTTCGCACTCACGACCGCTTCGAAATGCAGAGGCCGAAGTAACGCCGTGCTCTAGTCTGTAACAGCGGCCTCTAGTCTGTGGCGCCGGCGTCTCGCCGGCTGTCGTGCGGGCCTCTCTGTAACGCCGGTCTCCTGACCGGCTGTCGTGCGGACCTCCCGGCCCGCACCTGTTCGCGAGCCCTCGCATCTCAATCACAGCTGCGATGCCTGCTGAGCGTCACACGATCCATCCCCCGCCCACCACTTCATCGCCATCATAGAAGACCGCTGCCTGGCCTGGCGTCACCGCACGCTGCGGCTCATCAAAGGTAGCGAAGACTCCGTCGCCGCCTGCAGGCTCCAGCGTCGCCCACGCAGGCTCGTGCCGGTGCCGGATCTTCGCGCGCACCCGCATCGGCCCCGTCAGCTCCGCAATGCTGATCCAGTTCAGTTGCCGCGCCCGCAGCGTGCGCGTCGCCAGCTCGGCGTCAGCCCCCACCATCACGCGATGACTCGCCGGATCGATGTTGAGCACGTACAGCGGTGCCGCACTTGCCACGCCCAGTCCCTTCCTCTGCCCCACGGTAAAGTTGTGAATGCCCCCGTGCCGGCCGATCACTTCGCCGTTCGCTGCGACAAGTTCGCCCGCCGTCTCTGACGCCGCCTCGCCCTGCTCCTCGAGATACGCCGTGATGAACTGCTTGTAGTCGCCGCCCGGAACGAAGCAGATCTCCTGCGAATCCGGCTTCTCGGCCAGCGTCAATCCGTGCCGCCGCGCCGTCTCGCGCACCTCCGGCTTCGTCATGTGCCCAAGCGGAAACAGCGTGCGCGCAAGCTGCTCCTGCGTCAGCCCGAACAAGAAATACGTCTGGTCCTTCGCCAGATCCGCGGGCCGCTTCATGATCCATCGCCCGCGCGTCTCGTCGAACTCGTTCACTGCGTAGTGACCCGTCGCGATCCGCTCCGCCCCGATGTTCCGCGCCGTCTTGAGCAGTTGGTCGAACTTGATGTGGTTGTTGCAGAGAGAGCAGGGAATCGGCGTGCGTCCGGCGAGATACTCATCGACAAACGGCCGCACAACGTCGCGCTCGAACCGCTCCTCCTGGTTCACCACGTAATACGGAATCCCCAGGTGCTCCGCCACGCGCCGAGCGTCATAGACGTCATCCAAGGAGCAGCAGCGCCCCGCCTTCGGCGTATCGGGAATCCCATGCTTGCCCGCCAGCCGCGTCTGGTCCCAAAGCTGAAGAGTCAGCCCAACCACCGTGTTGCGCGAATCAGCGGAGCCGTCGCCCTCACGCGCGAGGATCGCCGCCGCCGTAGAGGAGTCCACCCCCCCGGACATCGCCACCGCAATGGTTGTGCTTTGCCTCATAGATAAAGCTTCTAGCTGCGGTCTTCTAGTCTCCTAGCCCCGGAATTCGTTGAAAAATCGCGTTGTCATCCTGAGCGCAGTTTGCCGCGCTTTTTGCGGCAAACGGAGTCGAAGGACCTGTGGTTGCCTTTCGTTGAACTTCAGATTCACCACACTAGCCTTTCTTTGCAACCGATGCACAAACTCAACCCTCTGCTAGCTGGGAGCTAGAAGCTAGGAGCTGCCTCATCCAACTCTTCCCGCCACCTCAGGCGCAAGCGCCCGCAAATGTTCCACTGCCACAGGAACCACGCGCAACACGTGGTCCACATCCTCATCCGTCGCCGTCTTCAGCAAACTGAACCGCAAACTCGCCAGCGCCGCGTTCTTGTCCAGTCCCATCGCCATCAGCACATGGCTCGGTTCCGTCGATCCAGAGTGGCACGCCGACCCTCCGCTCACGGCAACGCCCTTCAAATCCAGCGCGATCACCAGTGCCTCTCCCTCCGCCTGCTCGAAGTGAATGTTCGTCGTGTTCCCTACACGCGGCGCGCCCGCGCCATTTACACCGGTGCCGGGAATTGCGAGAATCCCCGCCTCCAGCCGGTCGCGCAGCCGGGCAACGCGCTCCATCGTCCCATCCTCAAGACTCTCCATCGCCAGTTCCACGGCCTTGCCCAGTCCCACAATGCCCGGCACGTTTTCAGTTCCGGCCCGCTGGCGCCGTTCGTGGCTTCCGCCCACAATCAGCGGCTCCACTGGCGTTCCGCGCCGCACGTACATCGCGCCCACCCCCTTCGGCCCGTGAATCTTGTGCGCGCTGATCGAGCACAAATGGCATCCGAAACGCCGCACGTCGAACGCAACCTTACCCGCGCCCTGCACCGCGTCGATGTGGAAGAAGGCCTTGGCCTCCGCGGCGATTCTGCCGATCTCTTCCACCGGCTCGAGCACCCCTGTCTCATTATTTGCCAGCATCACACTGATCAGGGTCCTGCGGGAATCGCCCAGCCGCGTAGCAGCCCCGATCGCCCGCCGAATCTCTTCGGGATCGATCAGCCCATTCGCGCGAGGCGTCACAAACGTCACTTCCACGCCGCGCTCCGCAACTCGATCAGCCGCCCGCAAAACAGCCGAGTGCTCAATCGACGTCGTGATGAAGTGATCGCCCGCGCGCAGCAGTCCGAAGATCGCCGTGTTGTCCCCCTCGGTGCCGCCGGAGTTGAACACCACCTCCGCCTCGCGGCAATGGAAAAACCGCGCCAGCGTCTCTCGCGCATGATCCACGGCCGTACGCGCCTTTTGCCCCTGCAGATGAATCGACGAAGCGTTCCCAAACTCCTCCATCCAGTACGGGCGCATCGCCTCCATCACCTCAGGCAGCAGAGGCGTTGTAGCGTTGGCATCGCAATAAACCCGTCGCATCGCGGAAGCACTCCTACGCTAAATTGTACGGGGAATCGCGTTGCGGCGCGAACCGGGGCGGCCCAACCGCGCCAATCGATTCGCGCACCGGACGATTCACCTTCGAGCCATGCCAATTAGAATGCGGGAAGTGCATTCCCGCGTTTTTCGGAGCTCTCTCGCATGACGGATACGCCAACCCAAACTCCGGCCGCCGATCCGTCGCGAAATCCGCGCATTCTCATCGTTGGCAACGCCGGTCAGCTCGGCCGCGAGCTCGAACGCCTCTTTGCCGACGTCGGTCCCATCGTCTCTGTCGATCGTGAGTCCGTCGACCTCGCCGATCCCGATCAGACGCGCGACCTTGTCCGCCGCACTGCGCCCGACGTGATTCTCAACGCTGCTGCCTACACCGCCGTCGATCGCGCTGAATCCGAAATGGCCCTTGCCCACGCCATCAACGCCCTCGCTCCTCGCGTCCTTGCCGAGGAAGCAGCAGAACGCAACGCCCTCCTCGTCCACTACTCCACGGATTATGTCTTCGACGGCAGCAAGCAGGAGCCGTGGACGGAAGACGATTCACCGGCGCCGCTCAGTGTCTACGGCGCCAGCAAGCTGGCCGGCGAGCAGGCCGTCCAGAACTCCAGCGCTCGCCACCTCATCTTTCGCACCAGTTGGGTTTACGGGCCGCACGGCAACAATTTTTTGCTCACCATGCTCCGCTTGGCGCGCGAGCGCGACCGGCTCTCCATTGTTGATGACCAGGTCGGCGCGCCAACCACATCCATCGAGCTGGCCCGCGCAACGCATGCCATTGTCACGGGTGTGCTGGCTGGCCGCTTTGGGGAACCGCAAAACTGGTCCGGCCTTTACCACATGACTTGCGCCGGCTCCGTCTCCTGGTTCGGATTCGCTCAAGCCATCTTTGCCCGCGCGTCCGAGCGGCTCGGCGTGAAAGCGCCCGGCCTCACTCCGATCGCCACCAAGGACTATCCCACTCCCGCCACGCGCCCTCGCAACTCCGTCCTGTCGAACGCCAAACTCCACGCCCGCTTCGGTCTCGAGCTTCCGGCGTGGCAGTCCGCACTGGATGAAGTGATCGCTTGTCTTCAGGGTCGCTCGGGATCGGAATAGGCCTCAAGCAGCGTCCGCGCCGCGCGAAACGGCGTCGTCCGACCCTCCGCCACGTCGCGCTCCAGTGCCGCAATTTGACCGCGCACCGCCGAATGCGCATCGAATCGCTGCCGCAGCGCCTGATCGATCATCTCCTGCATCCATCGCCGCTGTTGCTTACGCCGGCTCGCGGCAAGCCAGCCGTTGCTTCGCGTTAGCTCCGTATACTCAAGCACGAGCGCCCATAGTTCGCTGATTCCAGCGCCCCTCAGTGCGGAGCAGGTCATCGCGCGCGGGGTCCATCCTGACCCCGATGCCGAAAAAAAGTGCAGCGCGTTCTGCGCTTCGGCGCGTGCGCGCTCTGCGGCGTCCACATTCGTTCCATCGGCCTTGTTCACCGCCACCAGGTCGGCCAGCTCCATCACGCCGCGCTTGATTCCCTGCAACTCATCACCCGCACCGGCCAGCGTGACCAACAGAAAAAAATCCACCATCTCGTGCACAGCCGTCTCTGACTGCCCTACGCCGATTGTCTCCACCAGAATGTTCCGGTAGCCCGCCGCCTCGCACAGCAGCATCGCCTCACGTGTCCGCTGCGCCACGCCGCCTGCCATGCCGCGCGAAGGCGACGGCCGGATGAATGCCATCTCGCTCGCGGCTAGCGTGGGCATTCGCGTCTTGTCGCCCAGAATGCTCCCGCCTGAAATCTGGCTGCTGGGGTCGATCGCCAGTACCGCGACTTTCTCCTTTTTTTCCGCGATCAGAAATCCGCCCAGTGCCTCAATCAAGCTGCTCTTGCCCGCGCCGGGCACGCCTGTAATTCCCACCCGAATCGAATCTGCGCAGTGAGGCAGGCAATCTTCCACAACCTGCTCGGCCACCTCGCGATCCGCCTCGCGGGTGCTCTCGATCAGCGTTACGGCGCGCGCCAGCACAGTGCGGTCGCCGCGCAGAATTCCGTCGCGGTACTGTTCACGCGAGAGCGGCCGGGGCCTCTTCGCAGGCTTCGGCGCCTCAGGCGTTCCGCATCCCGGCACTTCACGCAGCGCGCTCTTCATTGCATTCCTCTAGCCGATCACAGCAGCGCACAGCATCTCCAGAATCTTCTGTGCCGCCATCGGAATCACGGTACCCGGCCCGTAGATTCCCGCCACACCCGCGTCATGCAGAAACCGGTAGTCCTGCGGGGGAATCACGCCGCCAACAACAACTAGAATGTCGTCCCGGCTCAGCGTGCGCAGCTCATCAATCAGTTGTGGCACCAGCGTCTTGTGGCCCGCGGCCAGGCTCGACACGCCCACCACGTGAACGTCGCTGTCCATGGCAAATCGCGCCACCTCGCGCGGCGTCTGAAAAAGCGGTCCCACGTCCACATCGAATCCGATGTCCGCGAACGCCGTCGCAATCACTTTTGCTCCACGATCGTGTCCGTCCTGGCCCATCTTTGCCACCAGAATTCTTGGCCGCCGTCCTTCTTCTCGCTCGAACTCTTCCACCATGCGCCGCGCTTTCTTGAATTCCACTCCATTGGCGCTTTCAGCGGAATACACGCCGGCGATGGTGCGCGTCGTTGCCTCGTAGCGCCCCCACACGTTTTCGAGAGCCATCGAAATCTCGCCCAGCGTCGCTCGTTTGCGCGCCGCGTCCACCGCGCAATCCAGGAGATTTCCGTCACCGGTTTCCGCCGAATGCTCAAGCTTCTCCAGCGCCTCGCGCACTGCGCTCGCATTGCGCTCGCGCTTCAATTGCTCAAGCCTCTTCACCTGCGCTGTCCGAACCGCGTCGTTGTCGATATCGAGTACGGGAATCTCCGGCTCCTCGGGCGCTGGGTACGCGTTCACGCCCACAATCACGTCGCGCCCCGCATCGATGCCTGCTTGCCTGCGCGCCGCAGCCTCTTCGATGCGCATCTTTGGCACTCCCGTCTCAATCGCCTTTGCCATTCCACCCAGCCGCTCAATCTCCTCGATCAGGCCCCAGGCTTTGTGCATGAGCTCGTGCGTCAACCGCTCCACGTAGTACGATCCCGCCCACGGG
>Ga0181520_10013804_pt1 | contig 10114 bp, 8 predicted proteins | sample PEATcosm2014_Bin_29_FD_132451 | JGI IMG/M metagenome (GOLD analysis project Ga0181520, IMG submission 132451) | Peatland microbial communities from MTU Mesocosm Facility, Houghton, MI, USA - PEATcosm2014_Bin02_30_metaG | ecosystem: Environmental > Terrestrial > Soil > Wetlands > Peat | place... | reverse complement strand
AAGCAGAATGCGCCGAAGGTCTCAACGCCCGAAGCGCAAGACGCAATCGCGGAGGTGGCGTAATGCAGACCATCCTTCGCATTCTTGAGCGGGCCGGTGGTTTCCGGCCCACTCTGTACCTCAAGATCGAGAATCCGCCCTACATGGCCCTTGTCATCGAGGCCACGCCGGAGCCGGGGCCGTTGAATCTGCCTTCGATTTCCGTTGCGCATTACGGCGAACAGAATGGCGACCTCATGCGCGACCCGGAGATGTGTTTCGAGTTATCGAAACCGCCGCTCTGCGGCTTGGGACTGTCCAGCTTCTATTTCAGGAATGACTATCTAGGCGTCGAGCAGTATTCGCGCTATCGGGACGGGGAGAACTACGTTTTTCTTCCCGATCTCTACGAGCAGCACGAGCAATTTACGCGGCAGTGGGACAAAAACCTCCGCGATCAAGGTTTTCTCGAAGCCTTTACGGAAAAGTCGATTCGCGGCTAGTCCGCTCCCTGCGGAGCGGAACCGGCCCGATGTGTCTCCGCTCCGCGCGCCTTCACCCTTCAACCGCTCGAAAGGAGCATACGAAAATGACCACGACTGTTATCAATGCCACCGAATACCGCGAGATTCCACTCTCTCAACTCAACGAATCGAAGAGCAACCCTCGCCGCGTCTTTGACGAGGCGGCTCTCAAAGAGCTTGCCGCCAGCATTCGCAGCCAGGGCGTGCTTTCGCCGTTGCTTGTTCGCCCGCTCACCGAATCCGGCTTCGAGATCGTAGCCGGGGCGCGGCGTTACCGCGCCGCGCAGATGGCCGAGGTTGCCACCGTGCCGATACGTATCGTCAATCTCTCCGACGCCGAAGCCCTGGCCGCGCAATTGGTCGAGAACCTGATTCGCGCTGAAATTCACCCGATGGAGGAGGCCGAAGGGTTCGCACGGCTTTTAGCGTTGGCTGAACCGAAATACAGCATCGAACAGATAGCCGCCCGTGTGGGCAAACAACCGTCTTTCGTGGCTTCGAGGTTGAAATTGGTTGACCTTGTGCCCGCAGCGGTCGATGCTTTCTATGCCAACGAAATCGGCGTGGGCCACGCGCTGTTACTTGCGAAATTGCCTAGTGACATGCAACAACAGGCGCTCTCGGCTTGCTTCAAAGAGGTATACAACAACGGGGCAAAACCCGCGCGGATTCTCCTGCCCGTCCGCAACCTGCAATTCTGGATTGAGTCGAACGTGTTGCTTGTTTTGAAAGACGCGCCCTTTGACAAGCGCGATGCGCAGCTTGTGTCCACGGCGGGCAGTTGCGCCGACTGCCCCATGCGCACCGGGCACAACAAACTGCTTTTCGGCGACGACCTCGGCAGGCAGGGCGACCGTTGTAAGTTATGTGGAATCTGGGCAACCGCAAGTCTTTTCTGTTGGCTCCGCCCCGCCGCGCGGCCCGCGTGAGGCGCGGCCATCCCCCTCATCTGTTCTTCTGGAACCTCCAGCAGGAGGTTCCTTTGTCTTCTGATTTTGTCGTCCACCCTATCCGTTGGGATCGATGCCCGTTCGCCGCAGCCGATCTCCATGCCCGTGCATGGCTGACCCTTCAGTCCCATCGCGGCCTGGCCCGAAACACCCTCGATGCCTATTCCCGCGCCGTAGAGCGCTACTTCCGCTTCCTGGCACAACTTCACTTCTCCTGCATATCGATCACACGCGCAGAGATTGGGGTCTACTTGGCCAGTTTGCAGGCCGACGGCGCTGGACTATCGAACGCTACGATGCAGCAGCTCCTAACAGTGGTGCGTCTGTTCCACGCCTATCTGATGGAAGAAGGTGTACGCGCCAACAACCCGGCAGCAACCAACCATGCTGGCAGGCCGCTGATTGCGCGGCATCACAAGCTGCCGTGGATTCCGAACGACGACGACTGGCACTCGATCCTTGCCGTCGCTCGCCAAGAACCGATCCGCAATCGCGTAATGCTTGCCTTTGCTTATGACGCGGGATTGCGGCGGGAAGAACTTTGCAGTCTACGCAGTGACGACATCGATCCTTCGCGGCGCACGCTCAGGATTCGCGCAGAGACCACTAAGGGACGCCGCGAGCGCGTCGTCCCATATTCAGTATCCAGCAGCGAACTGCTCCATTGTTATCTTCTGCATCGGCGCACATTGGAGCAGAAGCGTGGTCCGCTCTTTCTCTCAGAGTCCCGCCGTAATTACACCGAACCTATTTCCATCTGGAGTTGGTCGAAGGTGGTGCTCGGACTCGCGCGGCGTGCTCATATCGAACGGTTCAGCACGCACACCTTGCGCCATCTCTGTCTGACAGACCTTGCTCGCGCAGGCTGGGACATCCATGAGATTGCTGCATTCGCCGGCCATCGCAGCATTCAGACAACACTGCTTTATATCCACCTGAGCGGCAGGGACCTGTCTGCGAAGCTCGCAGCAAGTATGTCCCAGATACACGCACGGCGCATACAGATGCTTGCGGAGATGAACATATGAAGACCAAGAAGAAGCGAGAAGCCAGGAAGAACGGCAAGCCCTGGCCGAACAACATTGGCCCATGGCTCGAGAAGTTGCCAGCCGAGAAGCGGGATGAACTCTTTCAGCGCGCGGCGCGCGCGCTGTGGGGGCCGGAGAAGCTGGAACCGAAAAAGGCCGATGACGGACCTTGGGTCTGGCCGATTGATCTTGATCGTTATAACCGGTCCAGTGCGCTCACTCCGGCCGAAGAGGACATGCTGACGCGCTATGCCGAGGCCTACCGCTTTTATCGCTACGGTCGAACGATGGACTTCGGAGAGACACTTGATCGGCTGGTTAGGCCTCTGAACGATGCGCTCGACTACACGGGCATCAGAACTCTCTTTCGCAAGCATGTGCTCCTGTACTTTCTTCGTGAGATGGCGGAACGCAGGCGGTCCTTTTGGGGGTGGACGACAGATGAGTGGATCGAGACTATTGAGCGCCAGAAGAAGGTAGCGTACCAGCATCTCATCGCCGTCGCCTACTTGCTCTGCGGATTCTCAGACCTTCACCGGCTCAGTAAAAGTCACATTGTTTACGCCGTCTTGGCACGGAAGGTCTTTGGCCGCGAGTACATGAGGGTGGTTGGAGACCGCGTGCAGAGCTTGCTTCTTGAGTGGGGCTACAGGCGAAAAGGCACGGCTGCCCTCGTTCTGCGCACCATCTTTGAAGGCCTGTTGTACAAACGATGTCCACACCTCGATGAGCTGAAGATCGAAGACCTCCAGCTGATGATCGCGCGCAAGCCGCCCCGCACTGGGAGCTACTGCGTGGTCGCGCTCTCGCGTGTTTTGGCCAGCATGGGCACTGTCCCCGAAGCGATGGAGATCAAGCGTCCGGTCAAGGATAAAAAGCTGTCGCCTGCGCTGACCATCGGTGTGCCCGCCGAGTGGTGCCGACTCAGCCGCCTCTGGTACGACCGAGCAACGTACTCGCTTAAGAACAGGAACAAGAGCTATTACTTCCTACTCAACGTCGGCAGATGGCTCGGCAAGATTCATCCAGAGATCACCTCGCCCGCTGATTGGACCCGGGCTCTGGCTGCGGAAGCCGTCTCCATCGTTTGTCAGTGGCATGGAGGCGATTGGTGCAGCATCGATCCGGTTCATGTCAAGAGCCGCGGCCAGATTCTCGCACCGAGCACGCGCGCTGGCCGTATCTCGATTCTCCGTGTGTTCTTCCGCGACCTCCAGGAATGGGAGTTGATTCCGCGACGATTCGATCCGATGCGCAGCATGGTCACACCCAAGAGCTTGCTTGCGCTTATTGGACCGAACCCACGAGCCATCGCAGACGATATCTGGGCCAAGCTCATCTGGGCAGGCCTTAATCTGACTGTCGATGATCTTCCGAAAAAGGGCGATCTCCACCGTGTCCCATTTCCAGTAACCGCCTATCCGATTGAGATGACCAGAGCACTCGTTATCACCTGGCTCTTTGCAGGCCTTCGCAGCAACGAGATCGTGCGTTTGCGCCTTGGCTGCATTCGGTGGCAGAAGGATGATGTCACTGTACCGGGCACTGGCGAGGTTCTGCCTGCCGACGCCGTTTGTCTGCTCGATGTTCCGGTCAACAAGACCTCCACCGCCTTCACCAAACCTGTAGATCGCATTGTCGGCGAGGCCATCGCCGCGTGGGGAAAGGTTCGTCCACAAGGTGCAAAACTCTCAGACCCAAAGACTGGCGAGCTGGTCGATTTTCTCTTCCTCATCCGCCTTACCAGGGTAGGAATGACCTATCTGAACAAGACGCTCATCCCGGCTCTCTGTAAAAAGGCCGGTGTTCCTCTCGCCGATGTGCGCGGCAACATCACCAGTCATCGCGCACGGTCAACCATCGCGTCGCAGCTTTACAACGCACGAGAACCGATGACTCTTTTCGAGTTGCAGGAGTGGCTGGGTCACTCAAGTCCTCATGCAACCCAACACTACGCGAAGATCACACCATTAAAGATAGCCAAGTCCTACGCAGATGCAGGGTATTTTGCCCGCAACCTTCGTGCCATCGAAGTGCTCGTGGACCAGGAAGTGATTCGCGATGGACGCGCAGCTAACGAGCCGTGGAAGTTTTATGATCTTGGCCATGGCTACTGTACCTACGACTTCTTTGAACAGTGCCAGCACCGCATGGCCTGCGCCAAGTGCGATTTCTACATGCCGAAGCAGTCCACAGCAGCTTTATTGTTGGAGGGCAAAGAGCACCTCTTGCGGCTGCTTCAGGAGATCCCGCTCGGCGAAGCGGAACAGGCCGCAGTCGAAGACGGCCTCACAGCTTATCAAAACTTGTTGTCGAAATTGGCAGATGTGCCCACTCCGGCAGGGCCGACACAGCGGCAGATCGGTGCTGAACTGGTACAGATCACATATGTCAGGCAGGCACTTCCGACCTCGACCGTTGCTCATCCAGACGCAACATACGCACCGACTGTCGCATGACCTTCTTCCGCATCCAATCGACACACGGCGAGTTCACGCGGGCCGCGCGGCGGGGCGGAGCCAGCAGAAAAGACTTGCAATTTGCCCAGATTCCACATAATGCACCGACCCCGGCTGCTATCAGGCCAAGGTCTCGGCGCAGGTAGCGAAAACCATTGCCGCCAAGCCGCAGCTTGTCCAGATCAGCACGGCTTACGGGACGCAGAAAGAAGGCAGCCCGGTGTTGCCGCGCAATAAGTACACCGCCATCCGCGACGACAAGCCGAAATCCAACGACGAGGCAAAGCGCCCGGAGTTCAAGGTGTGCAAGTTCACCACCGATGCCATCGTCACCGAGGGCAGCGATGTGGGAACCATTCACAAGGTATGCACGAACCCAGCTTGCCCCGTACACCATCCGAAGAAGGCCAACGGCGCAAGCACAAGCGATGCGCAGTTCAAAGCCGAGCAGGAGAAGCGGCGCAGGGAGGAAGCTATCGCCAATGCAACCGGCTTGCGCGTTCTCTCTGCCATCGGCGCGGCGGTCCCGGTGCGGTTGATGAAACGCGACCTCTTGTTTGTTGCCGAGCGCATGGTCAGCCTGCTGGACGAGAACCGCGCCGTGATCCTTGCCAAACAGCACGGCATCAAGAAAGCCAAGGAGAACGACTCCATCGGCAAGTTGTTCACGGCCTTTCTTCGGCGCGCCGACGAAGGCACCCTGGGCCGTGCCGTGGTCGAGGTCCTTGTCTTGCTCACAGCCTCGCGCGGCAATGCCTCGCACGTCCTGCGCGATGCCGCCGAGTTTTATAAGGTGGACGTGGCCGCAATCACGACCTCGGTCAAGCAAGAGTTCGCCGCGAAGGAGAAGGCCAAGGCGGAAAAGAAAGCCATACCAAAACAGCCGACAAAATCCGCCTCTAAACCAATCAAAAAGGTAGCCGCTTAGGCCATCTAAACCAGGGTTCCTTGCGGAGTTTGAGCGATCAGGCTCCGCCTTTCTTTTATCCAAAGCCCGTCTTCCCGCCCTTGTTGGTGCTCCCGCTATCAGCGTGAGGCCATCCTTGGCCCACCCGACGGGCTGGCCGCGCATCGCTGTGCGCGGCTGTAATCCAAAAGAGGAGAACGGACCGTCTCCATAACTTATTAGAATTACACAGAGTTGGCTATGCCTATGCCGGAGAAACAGCGAGATCTCCGCAGACTCCTCGAATCGATACCTGCTTGTGACGGGCACGGAGCCGGTATCGGAATCCCTAGACGATCTGGGGCGCTGAGGAGCGTGGTCACGGACTCGCTATTTGTCTGTAGCCGTACAAGAGGTGGTTCGCTCCAGCCCATTTTTCAACGGGTTCGAGAAAAGATCGAGTGTCTGGCAGAATCTCGTCCGCTTCTGTTGTTGTGGCAAGCAGCAGGAGTCGAAATAATCAATAGACCAATCCGGCGGACACCTGATATCGTCAACTGACCCAGCATGGCCCGCGTTTATCGGTTTACCGTTGCTTGATATTGGGCGGGGATAGCGGGCACAGTAGCCTGACGAAGATTGCTTGGAGACTGACCAGTGTTGCGCCGGAAGGTTTTAGTGAACGCGCTCGCGGAGTCGTAGCCGAGTGATCGGGCGATCTCTGCAACCGTCTCTTGAGTGCTGCTAAGTCGCTGTGAAGCCCTTACCAACTTTGTGAGGAGCTACCTCAGTCTGGATAAGCATTCACAAGGCACACGTCTCTTGATGGTTACTTTTCTGCTGCATGAGAACGTGAGCATGGAACAATAGGAGCATGGCCCGAAAATCGAAACCATCCAAGCGTGATGCCATTCTCGATGCGATGCTCGACATCGTTGTCGAGCGCGGCTTTCACGATGCACCCATGTCCCTGATCGCCACGCGCGCAGGGGCCAGTGCGGGGGTCATCTATCACTATTTTTCCAGTAAAGAAGAGATCATCCAGGCTCTGTACGAGCGTATCCGCGCTCTTAAGATTGAGGCCTTCCTTGCCGATTTCGATCCCGAACAGGACCCCGGCCAGGTGTTCGTTCAGATTTTCATTAGCTTCTACACCTTCTACCGCAAGCATCAGCGAGAGATGCGCTTCTATGAGCAATACAAGCACGCCGGCTTCACCTGTGCCCCCGAAAAGGCGGGCGAGGACAAGCGGGCAGCCGCTTTCGCCAAGCGCTTCTCCAGCAAATCGCGAGGGGGCGTCCTGAAGGAGTGGCCCGTCGATGTGCTTCAGGAAATGACACTTGGCCTTGTCTTGCGCCTGGCTGACCAGCCGAAAAAGATTGCCATGCCGCTATTGCGCGAGATTGCCGAAAGCACTTGGAAGATGGTGGGAGCCCAAGAACTAGAATGAACGTTCGATCTATTTAGGTATAATCGGCTCATGAGTGAAGACCTCGTTCTTGTCACGGGCGGTTCCGGCTTCGTCGGTATCCACTGCATCGACCAACTTCTCCGCGCCGGATATCGCGTGCGCACAACTGTGCGTTCGCTAGGTCGCGAAGCTGACGTTCACTCCATGTTGAAGAACGCCGGCACGCCGCATCAGGAAGCACTGACAGTTGTTGCCGCGGATCTCACTCGAGATACCGGTTGGGCAGAAGCGGTTGCCGGGTGCCGCTATGTGCACCACGTTGCTTCACCATTTCCCCGGTCAACTCCGAAGCACGAAGACGAACTGATCGTGCCTGCCCGCGACGGTGCGCTTCGTGTATTGCGCGCTGCACGCGATGCCGGTGTCGAACGTGTCGTACAAACGTCTTCCTTCGTCGCTGTCGGATACGGGCACAAGGCGCAAATCGCTCCATTCGACGAGACGACATGGACGAACGTTGACGGACCAGGCGTGAATGCCTACGGCAAATCCAAGACACTTGCCGAACGCGCTGCATGGGATTTCATCCATCGCGAGGGCGGCAACCTTGAATTCTGCGTAGTCAATCCGGTTGGCATCTTTGGGCCGACTTTTGGCCCTGATTTCTCAACATCGATCCTCATCATCCAGAGGCTCATGGATGGATTTCCGTTTTGCCCCCGTATCGCGTTTGGTGTCGTCGATGTCCGGGATGTGGCCGATATGCATCTTCGGGCAATGACCAACCCGCTGGCAAAGGGCGAGCGCTTCCTCGCAGTTGCCGGGGGATTGGTCTCGCTCCTCGATATGGCCACAATTTTGAAGCAACATATGGGCGCTGCCGCGCGCCGTGTGCCGACCCGGGAGATTCCGGATTGGCTTGTGCGAACCTTCGCCCTCTTCATACCGGACTTAAAGGCGATCAAGTTCGAATTGGGAAATAAGAAGAATGTTTCGAACAAAAAAGCGAAACGCATCCTCGGGTGGGCCCCACGGTCGAATGAAGAGGCCATCGTCGCGGCAGGAGAAAGCCTGGCCCGCCTTGGTTTGCTGAAGTAATAGTTGTCCGGAGTTGAACTCTGCAAGAAGCTTCGAACCACGCAGTGCGCATGCACACTGCGCCGATGGTCATGCCATGCAACATTGGCGTGAAACATCGATGTTGCGTGGACTATCTTTGGAATGACACAAAATCGCCGAGTCGCTCGTCCACCCGGGATGCAGAGGCCGAGGAACTCAGCGATAAGATCGGCTACCCGCAGTAGCAATCAGCCCTGGGCTGTGGGCCTGACTACGATTTCGTTTACATCGACATCCGACGGCTGATCAATCGCAAATGCTATAGCCCGAGCGATCGCATCCGGCGATATCGCCATCTTGTCTCGCGCGGCCAAAGTCTGAGCCTTTACTTGGGGATTCGTCATGGACTCGGCAAAATCCGTATAGATGAAGCCCGGCGAGATTGCGGTCACCCGAAGTTTGTCCCCGGCCTCCTGACGCAGCCCCTCCGATATGGTTCTCACCGCATTTTTGGTGCCGGCATATACCGCCTGAAGAGGAACGATCCGAAGTCCAGCGGTCGACACGATGTTAACGAAGTGCCCAGAACCCTGCTCCCGAAAGACAGGCAACGCTGCGGCAATGCCGTAGAGAAAGCCTTTGAGATTAACATCGATCATCTCCTCCCAATCCTCGACTTGCAGATCTTCGAGGAGCGAAATTGGCCCGATGCCAGCATTGTTGATGAGAACGTCTAGCTGCCCAAAACGCTCGCAGGCCAACGCGACGAGTCCCTGCACGTCGGAACGTCGCTTGACGTCCATCCGCACCACGGCTGCCTGACCGCCTACGCTTTGAATCCGAGACGCCAAAGCTTCTAAACGGTCGAGTCGGCGAGCTCCCAGGACGACCCGTGCGCCCCGCTCAGCGAGCATAACTGCTGCGGCTTCACCGATTCCACTGCTTGCGCCTGTAATAGCAATCACTTTACCTTCGATGCCCAATTTGTAGCCTCCTGAAACTGCTGATCGAAACTATTTCCAATGCCCATACTATGGAGCGGTTGCAAAACGTGGTAGCTCGATCGTGCCGAACTTCTGCCTATTCGTGTCGAACGGTAGAATAGTGACGAGGCTGGGCAACTATGAGGTTTACATCTGCCGAAAGCAGGAAGCTGCACTCGACCCGGACCGCCCTTGCAAACAGGTTCATCATGAGTGCGGGAGCAGAAGGTAACGATGATCCGTGGCTACCAGGAGTGCAGGTTTTCGTCCGATCGGCCCTGACGGTTCCTGCTTCTCGCTTTTACGGCCCCGGTCTCGGCATCATTCTTCAGGGGCGCAAGTGCATTGAGCTGGGCAACGAAACGTACCGATGTGATGGATCGCAGACTATTCTCACCTCAACAGATCTGCCTGTATTGACCCAGGTGACCGAGGCCAGTCCGAAGAAACCTTACTGCGCGGTGTTCCTCAAGATTGACATCGAAGCAGCGAGACAGCTCATCGTAGAACTAGAGTTGCAGGGGCGAGAGCGTCTGCCGCTCGGACGCGCAATGGCAGCAGGGCCGGTCACTCCAGAGTTGTTCAGCGCCCTTGATCGCCTTCTGGCGCTCCGTGACAAACCAAAGGATGTCCCGATTCTTGGCAGTCTGATCCATCGGGAGATTCTCTACAGGCTGCTCACGAGCCAACAGGGATGCCGGCTACGTGAGATCGTTTCAATCGGAACTCAGAGCAACCGCACAGCGCAAGCGATGGCCTGGATCAGGCAGAATTACAAGAAGTCCGTACGCATGGAAGCTCTGGCCAGCATGGCTGGAATGGGACTTTCAACGTT
>Ga0181520_10013803_pt1 | contig 10114 bp, 8 predicted proteins | sample PEATcosm2014_Bin_29_FD_132451 | JGI IMG/M metagenome (GOLD analysis project Ga0181520, IMG submission 132451) | Peatland microbial communities from MTU Mesocosm Facility, Houghton, MI, USA - PEATcosm2014_Bin02_30_metaG | ecosystem: Environmental > Terrestrial > Soil > Wetlands > Peat | place... | reverse complement strand
TAGCCCAGACTGGCCCGCTATGTTCATGAAATGGGTCAAGTCGAGCTTGCGCATCCGGGCGCGGGACTCGACCCGCTGAGCGACCTTCGCCGCCCCGCTGGCTAGCTGTACCTAGCGGCACGCCGTTAGGTCTACCGGCGCTCCGCCCAAAACGAACCGTGTTCCCACTTCTGTTCCCAATCTGTTCTTGATGACGACCGCTGCAACTCATTGTGCTTACAGCCTTGTTCCCATTGTTCCCAATGTTCCTATGTCTCAGAAGAGTATTGCACCACCCCCAGGCTATATAGCGAACTCGATACACACGGAACACCAGGAACACGATGAAATTCAAGGGGATTGATTGGGAACAGCCTGGGAACAAACCGGGAAACACGACTGGGAACATCAAGCTTCCTCCTTTCGGTAACGCCACTCCAGGCGGCTCCCTAGCCGCTCTCGATACCGTTGCCAGCCTTGTGCTCGCAGACACCTTGCTGCCCGGATCTTGTCGGTTTGGGTCCACTGGGCTTGCGGCTTGGCAAGGCATTTTTCGAGCACCTCGCTGATAGACACGCTCGACCTCGTTTCTAACCACGGAGCGATGACTTCTTCCCACGGGTCGCCCTCGTATCGGTCGACCTGTTGATCCGAGGCCAGTTGAATCAATTCGGCAGTGTCCAGCCACCAGACGCTTCCGGCCTCGAACCTCGCTTTCGCTTCCGCCCATAGCTGGTCCCGATCGCGGGCTAGGCCGGCCGCATGGATTCGGCCGCACGCGACCGGCCAGAAACGGCGTCCGCCAGTCTCGTCGCGCAGATACGTGCTGTGATTTACGGTGCCGGCGAAGACGCACTGGCGCGGTGATTCCACCAGGCGCATGCCATAAGGCGGTCGGAAGCGGTCCGTCGTTCGGCTCATGAACGCCTTGATGCGCGCCACCTCGGAGTGGCTCAGACTGTCGAGTTCGGAGAGCTCAATAATCCAGACCCCGCGTGTTTGCATCGCTGCATCCTTACTGCCCAGATCCGCCAGTTCATCCGTGAAGTACTCGCCGGCGAGTGTGCGTAGCGCCGTCGATTTCCGGATTCCTTGCGGCCCTTCCAGGATCAGGCAGCAATCCGCTTTCGCCCCTGGCCGGAAGATCCGGGCCACAGCCGACACGAGCCACCGCGAGCCCACAGCACGCACGTATTCCGTCTCCACCGCCCCAAGGTAGGCTGTCAGCCAACGGTCCACACGCTCAACCCCATCCCAACGAAGGCCCTTCAAGTAGGCTCTGACTGGATGGAAGGGCCGATCCCTGGCGACGGTCTCCACCGCTTGCCCGGCGACTTCGACCGAGACCAGAATTCCCTGTCTTTGCAACCAGTCCGCGGCGAGCCGGTCCTCATAGTCGGTCCATTCTCCTTTGGGTACGATGCCCCAGGGCGCTGGCCTTAGGACGACGGTGCCGAATCCGAATTCATTAAACGCCAGCACGCCACCCCACTCCGGCGCGTTACGAAATGCGGCAATGGCGTTGGCTAATACGGGCAAGATACGACCCTCCGTAGTGTTCATAGGCGGCTTGGAACGCAGCAAGTCTCTCTTCCATGTGGCACTGGCGAAATTGGCGTGCGCGATGATATCGAGAACCACCTCGGGACCGACAGTGGCGAGATGATCGTCGATCCCTTTGCCTTTGGCGCCGTCCCACTCCAGGAAGCCCACGAGGGCGCCACGTCCGCGCAGGTGCGCCGCTAGTTCCGAGCGTGCGATGCGGACGAGTTCTTTGGTCACTGCGTCGGCGTCGTAGGCAATGATGACGTGGCGTCCGTCCCAGATGATCCAGTCGAGATCTCGGATCGCACCCTTCACATCTAGGCGGCTGCCGTCCGGGCCGACTGTTTTTCCGATCGTGCCGCGCCAGTTGTAGACTCCGGAAACCCCCAGGGGAAGAAACCTCGGTCGACCCGGTGACCCGTGATTGGCCAGTCGCCATAGGGCCAGTGTCTTGAATTCGCCCTCGGTGACGATGATGGGCAGCGCAGGGGCGTTCAGCAGCGCTGGACCGACTCCGGGTACCACGTAGAGCATGTTGGACCGGCCTGGGGGACTCAGGTACTTTTGTCTGGGCTTCAGGTTGCCGGAGGCATCATATTCGAGATCCGGTTGATCGCGCCGCAACCGGTAATCGCGAACCTGGCCCGAGCCAGGGAGGAAGTAGGGAATGAGGATGCCAGCGTAGTTCCCGCCTCTGCGGCCGACGATTTCGCAGCCTGTCATGGAATCCACTCGTCGCAAGTGGGCACCATCGGCCAGATCCCGGTCGATCCATCGGGCATCCAGAGCGGAATAATCGGCGGCCGTCAGATCGGACCCTACCAGATTCGGCAGCAGCAGCGGGGCTGATCCAGAAATGTGTTCGGGCTGAACAAATGAATCGGCATCGGAAACATTTTCGGCTTTTCTTTGCCCGCCGATTTGGTGTATACTTCCATTGAGACAAGTCATTTTTCACCCCTACGGGTTGATGGCCCGCGTTGACGCTAGCCTCGATTTCAAGGGTACGCTCGAGAATGACTGATTCGGCGATTCCCATGCTGGACATCGCAGGTTCAAGTCCCGTCTTCCGCTCGATGGAATCACTAACTTGCAAACCTCCCCCAGATCGTTCTGCCTCGACTACCCTTGTTTGTGAAGCACCCCGTTTGTACAGCGCGCTTGAACTCCGCGGAGATCAAGACGTAGATTGCGACATTTCTGACTTCAGTTGTTCGGTGTTCCAAAACTGTTCCAAAAGTCTAACTGCAACGGCTAAAAAGGGTTCAACTTTGAGCGAAAGCAGAGCCCCTGAGTTGCGTTAAGGCTATGGAAAGAAAGGAACGGCTGAAAGCAAAGGAAAAGGCTAGACTTATTCACACGCAGGAGGTCACAGGTTCGAGTCCTGTCGCGCCCACCACAAGAAGCTTGCCGTCTTTTCTTCTGCCAGCGACGTTCCGCTGCCACCGCACCTCGTGGATGGCAGGGGTCATCCTGAATCCCGCGGTTCGATAAGACCACGCACCTTTACAATTCTCGTCAAGCGAGTTGCGGCGGATGCCCGTGAGGCCCTGCACGCAACACCTCAATTCGCGCAGGCGGAACTTCGTCGGCGAATATTTCCTGAACACCACTTCAGACTGTACTGTTCCGTGTCGTGGTCATCGGTTCTCCTCACGACCGCCGGCTCCGAAATTGAATCACCTGATTGCGTGGTCCAAATTCTGAGCGCCGCTGCAGGGATAGCGGGGCCGAGAGACTGGGCCGTGAGCAACGGGTGCTGGAGTTATTTCTTGGGGTGGGGGATGAGCTTCAGGATTTGGTACCTGTCATTGGCGATTGTGAAGTAAAGCGCCAGCCTTTGTTGACGCGAGCCTGCCAGCGGTGCTGGGCTTCGTCGTACTTCTTGGCGCGCAACGAAGGATGCCGGAGGTTCTGCTCCAGCAGTTTAACTTGTTTGAAGAAAGCTCTCTTGACGCTGTCTGGGGCCTTTTCTAAGGCCTCGGCGACGGCGTCGCTATATTCAACTGTCATCGAGATCGCTTGGTTTTGCTAGCGGCGGCGCGCTTCCTCAGTTCGCCTTTCATGTGGGCGATCATTTCATTGGCGGTGCTGAAAGGGCCATGGAAGGGACCTTTCGCGGCCTCGTCGAGCTGGGCATCGATGATGCGGCGCTGGACCGGGGTGTATTCGTCATCGGTGTTGGGGAATCTAGAGCGGTCAATTAGCAACTGGGGTGTGATGACAATCTTCTTGCCAACCGCTCGGACTTCTACCAAGTCGCCGTCGATAAAGCCCACCGCAGAGCGCACTCTGCGGGGAATGGTCATTTGGCCCTTGGGTTGGACCTTAACAAAGGTGCTCATAGGGTATTTTACGGAAATCCGGAAACGCCAGACTCCTGCCGGTAGGATAGCAGAAGGGTGGATGGTCGTCCAGCACGGAATTCTCGGCGCATTCCCATCAATTTCCGCCGCCGAATTTGTCGAACGGGATGGCGTCTTCGAAGTGCACGCGGAAGCTCACAATGGACGCGGGACCGCGGTCGCGGTTGTAGCCGGGATTGGCGACGTGTTGGTAGTCTGCAGCCAGTGAGATTCCGCGCCAGATGTGCGCCGTGTAGTAGGTCTCGAAAATTTGCTCCAAGCCATAGTTCAGCGCGCCATCGCCCAGGAGAAAACCCAATCCTCCCAGAGCTAGATAGCGCCGGTGGTCGCCGGAGATCCCGTTTACCACGAATGCGGCGCCCACTTTGTCCAGAGGACGGCGCCATGGCTTGCCGCGAAAATCGCTGCCCATCGCGGCGGTCCGATCGATTTCGGTGTAGGCGAACGATTCGGTGGCTCCGTCGTTCCATCCAAGACGCCCAAAGGCCCGCCACAGGGGAGTCAGCTCCTGCTCGGCATTCAGGCCGAAGCCGTATTTCACCGTGCCCTGCTTGCGGTAGAGAGTGATGTCCGGAACGGCATCCTTGCCCGACAGATAGCCGTCGATGGCTTCCCGATAGTTGCCCATATTGGCATGATTGACGAAGCCGAGCGCCCGCACCACGCTGGCGCGCTTGGGCAGCAAAGCCGTGTGATATTCGAATTCGAAGTTTTCGCCGCGGGCGCGCGCGATGTTCCAGTCGAGCTGGATGCCGTTGGCCACCGTGGGCATCAGCATCTCGCCAAATCGGGCTACCCAGAACCTGGTGTACAGTTCCGCCACCAGACCATAGGTGTAGCCGCGCGTGTCCGCGGCATAATCGAATGCGCCATTGTTCACGGCCGCCCAGTTCAGGAACTGGAGATGGCTGTCGCTGCCAATGGAGTTCAGGTCGAAAAAATCGACCGTGCTCATCTTTCCCAGACGGAGTTCCAAACGCCTGACGGGAACGGTGGAGGCGAGCGACAAAGGGTTGCGGGTGGCCTCGGTGGTCTCCTTGCCCAAGGGCATGGTGTAGTGCAGCATGACGCGCGCGATATACGGATCTTCACTCAAGGCCGGGTTGCGAACCACGTCGAGGTTGGTGAAACCGGCGATGCCCAGCGCGTTGCTGAGGCCGGCTCCTCCGGCGCTTTCGACATCCGCTAGGATCTCCAACCGCTTCGCGATGCGGAAACCGGTGTAGAGCGTTTCGACCCGCGAGGTGGCGTGTTCCTTGGCGGCCGAGAAGCTGTTCGGCCCGGAGTATTCTGCGTGGAAAGCCGGCTGCTGTTGGCGAATGAAATTCGCTTGCACCGAAACCCAAAAGCGATCCCAGAACGGCTCCTGGTCGTCCGCGGCAGGGGCCGGCGCGGCGTCTTGAGCGCACAATGGCCAGAGTGCGAGGAGTAAAAGGACTGAGAAAAATCGCAAGTCTTTTCATGGTTGGGCGGAACGGCGCCCGATGTCAACGATCTATGCGCGGCTCACGGAACATTCACGGATTCGTAACGCATATGTAATGTGCGGGCCGCGGTCCGATGTCAGGATGAAGAAATGTGGATTGTCCGCTTTGCCTGCTGCTGCGCTCTGGCTGGATCCGCGCTTGCCGGCCAAGCGAAGCCACCGGGAGCCATCGGACGGCTGTACGTCGAGCCGTTCGTCACCAAAGCAGGGGCGGAGCAACTCCGCGAGGATGTGATCGCCGAACTTCGAAAGACGAGTTCCGTCTCGCTGGTTGCAAGCGAATCCGGCGCCGACGCAATCTTGGGCGGCGGCGGAGAGATTTGGATCAAGGGCTACCGGAGTCTTAACCCGCGGTCCGGCAGGTCGCCGTCCAACGGAACGCCGATCTATGCGGGCTACCTGTCGGTAGAGTTGCGCGACAGGAAGGGCGGGACGCTTTGGTCGTACCTGGCAACGCCGGGGCCCGCGGCCGCGGACGTCTCCAAGGACCTCGCGAAGCGCATTGTGAAACATGTGGCGGAGGCGTTGGAGCAAGGTCAAGCGCCCTCTCCAGCGGTGGCCGCGCCGCAATCCACGACAGCGCTGAAAGGGGCGGGCGCCACTTTTCCGTATCCCGTCTATGCGAAGTGGATCGCGAATTACAGACGCGAGAATCCGGCGGTGGAGATCGCCTACGACGCGACCGGATCGGAAACAGGAGTACGCAGCTTGGTTGCGGGCGCGGTGGATTTCGGGGCTTCGGACAGCCCGGACGTCATTCATGAAATCGCTCCGGGCGATGAGGCCAAATATTTGCTGTTCCCTTCGGTGGTCGGCGCGGTGGTTCCCATCGTGAACCTCCCCGGCTTCCCGAGCGATATGCAGTTCACGGCGGAAGCCTTGGCCGGCATCTATCTGGGGAAGATCAAGAAATGGAACGACCCGGTTTTGCAGCGGGCGAATGGGGGCCTGCGCCTTCCGGATCTGGACATCGTAGTGATCCATCGAGCCGACGGCAGCGGCACCAGTTATGCCTGGACCGATTACCTGTCCCAAGCCAGCCCCGAGTGGAAGGCTCAGGTGGGTTCCAGCCTGGATCCCATGTGGCCCGTGGGCCGCGCCGCAAACGGGAATGACGGCGTGGCCAAACTGGTCAAGGAGCTTGGTGGATCGATTGGCTATGTGGAGTTCATTTATGCGCTGCAGAACCATCTCGGTTATGGGAAGGTGCGCAATCGCAACGGCGCGTTCGTGGCCGCCAGCCTGGAAAGCATCGCCGCCGCCGCGAGCCGCTCCGTGGGGATCGGCGACGACTTCAAAATCTCCATCGTGGACCCTCCGGGAGCGGGCGCTTACCCGATTGCGTCGTTCACCTGGTTTGTGGTTCCCGCACACATTGCGGACGGCGCCAAGCGAGATGCGCTCGCGGGCTTTCTGAAATGGATGCTGGGCCCCGGCCAACGGCAGGCCGCGGCGCTCGGGTATCTGCCGCTGCCGAAGGATGTCGTAAGCAAAGAAGAGGACGCCATTGCCAGGATTCGATGAGACGAGGAGGCGGCCTGTTGAACTGTTCCTCAACCGCCGAGACGACGTCCTCCAAGGCATTTGAAGTTGCGATTGTGCAGGCACGGACGGCGCGTCGGTTTCCAGACGCGCTCGATGGGGTTCAGTTCGGGGCTGCAGGGTGGCAGAAAGTCCAACGCAAATTCCGCAGCGTGCTCTTCCCGCCAAGCCCGGTGGGCGAACCGCCTTATGGTACCGGGCGTTATCGCTGATGACCGCCACCCGGCGTTGCGGATTGCTGCTGGCTTGGCGGAACACCAAGAGGAACTGAAAGAAGGTCTCCGCGTTGAATCGACCCCGCTTCCCACCGCAACAAGAACTTGCCGTCCAGGAGGCGCACGGCGCCAAAGTATCCGACGCTCTTGCGCGTCGGCGCATGAAACAAGATGGGGCGATGCTCCGCCATACGCTGGCCGCGCTGGAACAGTTTCCTCCGTGCGCTCATCCCCGCCCGGCCCAACTGGAAGTCACCGTTCGTCAGAGCCTGCTCCCGGCCGAAGCTTGCAACATGGTCCCAGGCCGCCATCCCCAAAACGGTTTAGCACCCGATTTGACGCAGCATCCGGGCCGATGTCCCGTCGCTTGCTAAACTGAAGTGGCATGGCGGCAAACCTCGCACCTATCTCCAGCCTGGTCGGCGAAGCGGCGGATCTGCCGGGCATGCGCGAGTGCCTCCAGTGGTTCACGCGCGAGAAGCAGTGGATCAACGATATTCACTTGCAGCTTTGCCGCGTGCCCGCGCCCACTTTCCTCGAACAACAGCGCGCCGAGTGGATCGTGGCGCAGTTCCGCAATCTGGGATGGGACGCTCAAATCGATCGCGCGGGCAACGTGATCGCCACGCCCGATGCACATGCCGAAGGCCCCTACGTGGCGCTCACCGCGCACCTCGATACAGTGCTCGCCCCGCGCGTTAAGGAAGACATCGGCGTGGAGCCGGACGGGCGTTTTCGCGGTCCCGGCATCTCGGATAACGGGGCCGGCCTGGCCGCCCTGCTGGCCATCGCACGCGCCCTGAAAGTCTGTCCGCCGGTAGAGGGTTGGCATGCGGACCTGCTGCTGGTCGCCAATGTGGGCGAGGAAGGCGAAGGCAACTTGAGCGGCATGCGCCACCTCTGCAAACAGTCGCCGCTGGGCAAGAAGATCGCGGCGTTTCTGGTGCTGGATGGCGCATCGACCGATCACATCACCAACCGCGCGCTGGGCAGCCGCCGCTTCGAAGTCACCTTCACCGGCCCGGGCGGCCATAGCTGGAGCGATTACGGCGTGGGCAACCCGGTGCATGCGCTGAGCCGCGCTATCTCCCAGTTCGCCGACGTGCGCCTGACCAGCCCGCCGAAGTCCAGCTTCAATGTGGGCTTCATCGAAGGCGGTGCCAGCGTGAACGCCATCGCGCCCCTGGCGCGCGCCAAAGTCGATATCCGCTCGGAGAGCAACGAGAAGATGGACGAACTGGTGGATTCGCTGACCAGCGCCATCGAGCGCGCGCTGGAAATCGAGAATCAACGCGCCACCGGCGGCAAGGTGGCGGTGAAGATTCGCGAGATCGGATCGCGGCCCGCTGCCAACCTGGCCGAGCATTCTCCCATCCTCGCCTATCTCCGCGCGGTGGATAGCCATCTGGGCATCCGCTCCCACCTGGACTGCGCTTCCACCGACGCCAACATTCCCATGTCGCTGGGCATCCCGGCCATTTCCATCGGCGCCGGCGGCCACGGCGGCGGCGCGCATAGCGCGCAAGAATGGTTCAGGCCCGAGGGCCGCGACCTGGGCTTGAAGCGCATTCTGCTGACGCTGTGCCTGCTATTGCGCGATCCCCAGTTGACGGCCGCCGCGCAGTGAAGGCCCTGGGCCCCGCTGGCCGGCTCTCCGGTCCGCGACGGTCCGCCTATTGAGTCTCGCGTAATACGGTGACGGTCTTCGCGAGAAATGCGCCCCTCTGCATCGGGGCTGATGTGGTGCGGCCAATCTTGGCCGCAGCCGCCTTTTTAGGCGGCTCGGGCCGGCTGAAAAGCCGGCTGCGGGCTGGATTGCCCGCAAACGTCATACTCACTTGTCAGCCGGCGCGGATATGGCGTCTTGGCCGCACCGCCAATCTGTAAAGAAGTAACTGGACGATGCGCTAGTGCCCGGCCGGCGTCATCTGCTGATAACTTCCGTTCAAGTAGCGGTTCGGATCGAAGTTTGGATCGTCGGTGTGCACGAACCTGCCGAATCCGTCGGTCCAGTGATAGTTGTAGTCGGTGTACTGGTCGGTGACGGCGCCGTACTGATCCTGCATATGTTCCGTGCCCCGGATATTCTGATCGAAATCGTCCGCGTGTTTATAGAACTCCTCGTTCGAACTGGCGCTGAACGACGATCGCGCCGCGCTCTGCCGCGCCTGGCTCGCGGCAAGACTGGCGTCCGTACGTTGGAGGAACGCTTCGTTCTGCGCGTGCGTCTGGCCGCTCTGCGCCGCAATCGAGGCGCGATTCCGGGCTCCCAGATCGTTATTCAAGTCCAGGTCGGCTTGCATTTGGGCCCTGGTCTGGGTCATGAAGTGGCTTTGCCGCTGCTGCTTGATCTGTGCGAACTGCTGCTGCCATCGAGGATTGGGCTCGATCGACGTGGCCATGAATCCCAGCAGCGGCCGCACCGACTCCAGCTTGCCCGACTTCGCCCCCATGCTGTGCACCAGAAGCAGCCGGCGATGGCACTCCACCTCATTGTTAAAGCCAAGGGGAATCTTGTCCACTGGGGGCATGAAGCCGTAGAACTCTTCGTCCACCGGGCTGCCGTTGAGATCGTATCGCACCCGCATGCAGATGCCTTCGCCCGTCGCCCCGTTGGGGAAAGACTTGGGGAACGCCTTGGGCAGATCGTTCACCGGCCGGTATCCGAGAATGCGAATGTTGCTGGCTCTGCCGCGATTGGGCGCGATCACGTAGCGCACCATCGCCTGGGGCAGCGTGATGTTGGGATGAACGATCCCGCCAGGCGACTTCGCCGGCATGCGGGGCTGCGGATAGATCCACACAAAGAACTCTGCCGGGAAGAACTCGACCCAACTTCCGCCGTCCGGCGCCTCCACGCGCACGTGTATATGTACGGGCAGGTAGAAATCGTTGTTCCATACCACGCGGCTGGCGGCATTCCAATCCTGCGGCACCGCCAGGCGGCTCACCGCCAGCCCGCCCAGTTGCTGATCCACCAC